>Ga0315902_10004206_pt1 | contig 21011 bp, 14 predicted proteins | sample LakEriMetagenome_9_FD_203523 | JGI IMG/M metagenome (GOLD analysis project Ga0315902, IMG submission 203523) | Freshwater fungal communities from buoy surface, Lake Erie, Ohio, United States - Buoy 12 MA117 | ecosystem: Environmental > Aquatic > Freshwater > Lake > Lake biofilm | place: USA... | reverse complement strand
CCGCGGCGGACTGAGCTAGCGGACCAATATTTCAACACTCAGTTACTGCATTGTGGCAGTTGCTTCCGCCGTGGCGGACTGAGCTAGCGGACCAAATTTCAACACTCAGTTACTGCTTTGAGGCAGTTGCTTCCGCTGTGGAAGGCTGAGTAAAGATTAAATATGAAATAAAAAAGGGGATGATTGCTCATCCCCCTTGTCGGGGCGGCAGGATTCGAACCTGCGACCTCCTGGTCCCAAACCAGGCGCGATGACCGGACTACGCTACGCCCCGAGCAAAATCATCTTTTATTTCAAATTTTACAGACCGTTTTCTGTAAAGCGAGTGCAAAGCTAACAAGATTTTCAAATATTCCAATTCTTAATCTTCAAAGTTTTTGTACCCTTCAGTTTAGCGGAGAGAGCGGGATTACCTAAACCTCCAATTTGTCGGTTGTCGGTGTTCTACACTTCGTTTCGGATCGAACCCGCGCGGGCACATATCCCTTAAGAAGCATTACACTCTTCACTTTAGCGGAGAGAGCGGGATTCGAACCCGCGGTACAGTTACCCGTACGTCAGTTTAGCAAACTGGTGGTTTCAGCCACTCACCCATCCCTCCGTTGTTCAATGAACTAGGGGCACAAAAATAATAAATCGAGTGATATGACAAAGAAAATAGGTGAGAAAAAGTTAAACTTTTAAATCAACTGAAACATTAAAAGCTTCCCAACTTCCAAAATGCTAAATAAACAAAGTAAGAGGGTGGAAGGTGCTATTGGTCTTTTGAAATTAGAAAATACCAAAGTGCTTATAACTGAAATTAAAATGAGGATTTGATTAGAGAAAAAGATGCCAACCAAAAATAGTGCTGGAATACAAATGAATAGAAGAAGTTTATACCTTGAATCATTCTTTATTTCTAGTGTTAAGCAGATTCCTATCCCCACTAAATGGATCAATTTAAATATATCGGTTAATGGACTCAGCATTAATTGCTCGTAGGATTTTCCGTCAAAGAATATCGTCCAAAAAAAATCTGAGGAAACCAACCCAAATAGAGCTGTACAAAAAAATAAACCGTATTTGATTTTCTCACTTTTTAAATGCCAAATTAAAAACTGAAAGGTTATTGTGAAGAAAATTAGTTCGTTTAGAGGAAATGGAAAGATAAAAGTTCCTTTTTCTATAAATCCCCATGAACCGTAAACGACAGGAATGAGTACGCCTAAAAATGCCGTTCTTTCTTCGCGGTTCATTTTCTCTTTTTTGCCAATGCGGCATCAACGTAATCAAACGTAGACAGAATCATTGGTTTACCGTCAACTACTGCTACATCATGCTCAAAATGAGCACTCGGTAAATTATCTTCTGTAACAATCGTCCATTTGTCTTGCAATTGAGCAACCCGCTCCGTTCCCATATTGATCATGGGTTCTATGGCAATGGTTAAACCATTTTGAATCTTCTTACCTCTTCCTCGACGTCCATAGTTGGGTACTTGTGGATCTTCGTGCAAGCTTCGGCCTAATCCATGTCCAACCAAATCCCTTACAACGCCGTAGCCATGACTCTCTGCATGCTGTTGAATAGCCCAACCGATATCTTCTATACGGTTGGCGATGGTGCATTGTTCGATGCCAATATATAGACATTCTTTCGTGACTTCAAGTAATTTTTTAACCTCAGGCTTAACTTCTCCAACTTCAAAAGTATAGGCGTGATCACCATAAAATCCTTCAAACACAGCACCACAATCAACAGAGATAATATCTCCCTCTTGCAATATGCGTTTACTTGGCATTCCATGTACAACCTGTTCATTTATAGATATACATAGCGTATATGGAAATCCATACATTCCTTTAAAACCAGGTGTTGCATTTTGAGATCGAATATAATCCTCTGCTAGTTCGTCAAGCATTAGTGTGTTAATACCAGGCTCAATTACCTCAGCAATTTTACCTAATGTACGACTTACAATCTGCGCGGCTTCTCGCATTATTTCAATTTCTGCTGGAGTTTTATAAATGATCATGTTTCTATTGAAAAAATTCATGGTTTGCAAAGATACTGAGATTAACGAATTAAAAAAGGCTCCCGAATGAGAGCCTTCAAATCTATGAAAGATGACTTAAGATTAAGCCAATACTTCTTTTACTTTGTCTGCTGCTTCTTGGAGAAGAACTGCTGAATGAACGTTCAATCCTGATTCATCAATCAATTTCTTTGCTTCTTCAGCATTTGTTCCTTGTAAACGTACAATAATCGGAACAGGAATAGATCCCATGTTTTTATAAGCATCAACTACACCTTGCGCTACGCGGTCGCAACGAACAATTCCACCAAATATATTGATTAGAATAGCCTTAACATTCGGGTCTTTCAAGATGATGTGAAATGCTTTCTCAACACGTTCAGCATTAGCAGTTCCACCTACGTCTAGGAAGTTAGCTGGGTTACCTCCAGATAATTTAATAATATCCATTGTTGCCATTGCTAAACCAGCACCATTTACCATGCATCCAACGTTTCCGTCAAGTTTAACAAAGTTCAATCCTGCTTCATCCGCTTCTACTTCTGTTGGATCCTCCTCAGTTTTGTCGCGCATTGCCAAATAGTCTGGATGACGGAACAAACCATTTCCATCCAATGTTACTTTGGAGTCAACTGCGATGATTTTATTATCTGAAGTTTTTAATACTGGATTAATTTCAAACATCGAAGCATCAATTCCTTCATACGCTGTGTAAAGCGCTACAACAAATTTTGTCATTTGTTTGAAGGCTTCACCTGAAAGTCCAAGATTGAAAGCGATTTTTCTCGCTTGAAAACCTTGAATGCCAACGCGTGGATCAATGAATTCTTTGTATATTTTTTCTGGTGTGTGCTCCGCTACATGCTCAATGTCCATTCCACCTTCTGTAGAATAAACAATTACATTTCTTGCTTTTTCACGATCCAAAAGAACGGACATGTAAAACTCTTCAGTTTGTGCTTCACCAGGATAATAAACATCCTGAGCAATCAACACTTTGTTTACTTTTTTTGCTTTTCCGTTTGTCTGAGCTGTTTCGAGATGACCACCTAGAATGCCACTTACTTTTTCTTCCACCTGATCGATTCCTTTTGCAAGAACAACGCCATGTGAACCAGTTTCCTGAACAATACCTTTTCCACGACCACCTGCATGGATCTGAGCTTTAACAACATACCAACTCGTGCCTGTTTGCTCAGTTAATTTTTTTGCTGCTTCAACAGCATCTTCCACTTTATCTACCACCACGCCTTCTTGGATGGCAACGCCGTAGCTTTTTAAAATCGATTTACCTTGGTACTCGTGTAAGTTCATCTATTTGAATTTTTTGATGGATAAAAGTATAGTTTATCAATTAAAATTCCACCATAAAAGTGAGATTTGTTTTAATTGAATTTTGAAGTCTGTCGTTAACGTTAAAATTAAATTCTGGCATTTTTCCAAGAACTGCTTATTTCTCTCGATGCAAACTCCTTTTTGTCACGTTCCTTGATTGAATCCCAAATCTGATTGATGCCGTGTTGAAGCGCATCCAACTCTTCTTCCATAGCGGTATGCATTATCGTTGGATCTTCAAAATAATGTTTTATGAAATTCGTATCAAAATTTCCTGAACGGAAAGCTTCGTGTTTCAATACAAATTTACCAAAATCCAGGGTAGTCTTTAATCCAGAAATTTGATATTCATCAATTGCTTTTATTGTGCGGTTGATAGCTTCTTCTCTTGTTTTTCCCCAAACCACTAATTTTGCAATCATTGGGTCGTAGTAGATTGGAATATCCATTCCTTCCACGAATGCATCGTCCACACGAACACTTCTTCCACTAGGGATACGGTATCTTTTCAGGTTTCCGATATCAGGCGTAAAGCCATTGAGCGTATCTTCAGCATATACGCGCACTTCGATAGCATGTCCATGAATGCTCAACTCATCTTGCGACTTTGGTAATTTTTCACCTCGAGCAACTCTTATTTGCCATTCAACTAAGTCGGTGCCTGTAATTTCTTCTGTTACGGGATGTTCAACTTGCAAGCGTGTATTCATTTCTAGGAAATAAAAACGCATATCGCCATCTACGAGAAATTCAACAGTTCCTGCTCCTTCGTAATTACATGCTTTACAAACAGCAACAGCCGCTTCACCCATTTCTTTTCTTAATTCTGGGGTAAGAAGTGCGCTTGGTGCTTCTTCAACAACTTTTTGATGACGGCGCTGGATCGAACATTCTCGTTCAAAGAGATAAACTACATTCCCATGAGTATCAGCAAAGACTTGTATCTCAATATGTCGAGGTTTCGTTACAAATTTCTCAATGAACACGGCATCATCACCAAAGGAGGATCTGGCTTCATTTTGAGCTAATCGCATTTGTTCCGCAAAATCTTCCGAACGTTCAACCAAGCGCATTCCTTTTCCACCGCCACCTGCTGATGCCTTAATAAGGATAGGGTACCCAACTTCCTCGGCAATCTTAATGGCTTCATTTATATCGCTTATTGCTTCATCAACCCCTGGAACAAGTGGGACATTAAACGATTTTACAGCTTGTTTTGCACTGAGTTTGTCACCCATGACTTCCATGGATTCTGGAGAAGGACCAATTAGTTTAATACCTTCCGCTTTCAATTTTCTGGCAAAACCTGCATTTTCTGAGAGAAATCCATATCCTGGATGAATTGCATCGACATTGAGCTCTTTACAATATTGAATGATGAGGTCCTGCTTGAGATAACTCTCTGAGGAAGGACTCGCTCCTACGTATACTGCTTCATCTGCTTCCAAAACATGCGGCGCATTGCGGTCAGCATCTGAAAATATTGCCACACTGGCAATGTTCATTTTTTTTAATGTTCGGATTACTCTTCTAGCAATCTCCCCTCTATTTGCAATAAGTACTTTTTTCATTTAAGGCCGTAAGAATTGTTGTAAATGTACAGAATTGATTTTAGATGAATATGCGTTTTTGAGAACTTTGAACAAGTTAACTACGACAAATGAATGCTTTGTAAATTATTCTTCCGAAGGGATAGGAGTTTGCCTTTTTTTGCGTTTAACAGGATATTTTTTTGCCGCTTTTGAACGGAATATATCAAGAAAATATTGAGCTAATTTAAAATTATCAAAATTGTCGAAGTCTTCTTGATAATGAATACCTGCTCCTTGCGTAAATGGACCTAAGTTCTTTTCCTGGATGACCGAATAATCATTTGATTCATTGAATACATTGACACGAACAGTGCCACTTTCGTTCAATAAATATTCGAGACGAACATCACCTACAAGTGCACTTGTTGATTGACTAGAATTGGAAACATTTTCTACACCAAAACTGCCATTTAAAATCAATCTGTTGTCAAGGAAACCTTTTGAAACCCCGAATTCATAGGTGCTTTCACCTGTAACTTGATCAGCATCCAAATTAACATTTAGTTTGTAATCCTTTGAGACTTGCGAAAGCATGGAGTTTATTTGATTTGACACCAGATCCATGGCAGCGGATCCGCCTGCAGCAGTTGTCCCTCTCAAAGGTTGAAAACGCTTCCACAAAAGCAACGAGAAAAATTGTCTGTTCAATTCATCTTTATCAGCTGTTATCCTTGAAATGAGCGCCTTCCCTGATTCATCCGCCTTCGGGGCCTTAATGTCGAAACCAATCGTTGGTTTCATGAGAGATTCTGTTAATCCTAAGTAGCATTGTACTTTTTGATTACTTCCTGCCGAACTATTTTGAAGTTGATCTGGTGCTATTTCTGAAAAATTAGCGTAAACTTCATAATACGTTTTAATGTCTAATGTAGCGTTATAAGGATCACCAGTCCATGAGATTGTTCCTCCATCTTCTATGTAAAATGGTTGTTTGATTGGGCCCATTGCAAAATTATAAAGCCCTTGTTTTACCCGGTAAGTACCATCCATTTTAAGGTCGCCAAGGTTGTCAAGTTTTATCGCAATGTCTCCATTTCCATTGGCTGTGATTTCATCTCCAGTCATTTCATTAAAGATGATTTTCATTTTTGCGTCTGGAGTAACTCTAAAATTGAGGTCAAGATTGACGCCCGTAAAATCTATTTTTGGTTCAGTTATTTCATTTAATTCACTTCTTTTCTTGAACGTGATGTAGCTTTCTTCTTCTTCCAGCTCTGCCATACCATACATTGGGAAATTGACCGCTGTTCCACGCTGAGTTTTAAGGTCTACAGTAATGTCAATATTGTCAGAATAACCGAAGATGTTCGCTGTTCCCGTTACATACGCTTTACCGTAATAATAATCTCCTTCCTTGTATTTTGTGTTTAGAATAAGGAATTTACTCATAGTTGTATTGTTCGGAACAAAACTTATTATTCCTGCATCGTAAATGGAAAGATTCTTTTCAAGATCAAATTGAAGATCAAAGTTCCAATCTGAATAGTGCGTATGGTAAATAGAGCCAATCAAAGAGCCTGCATTTCCGTCTTCATCCGTTACCGGCATATTATTGATATAAAATCCGAATTCGTCAGCGGATACTTTGCCATTCAAACCGAAATTGACACCGAGTATTTCGACTTTCGCATTTCCACCGAGTAAATTCACTTCACCTTCTAATTTTGGAAAATCTGGTGTTCCTCGAACCCTTAAACGACCATCGACAACACCTTTTATATTGTTGATGACATCAGGGTCCATAAAGGCGTTTGTGAATTGAAGATCTGTTTGGTCAAAAAGAAGATTGAAATCTAAATTGTCTGTTTCTCTTTCTAGAAAATAATTTCCATCAAATTTAAATGTTTGATTACCTCTATAAGTCAAATCTCCAATCAATCCGACGCTTTCGCTTCCTTTGTTCCATTCTGATTGTAAATAAACATCACCCACTTCTTGGTCATTTAAATACAATCCTTGAATCGCAGCATCACCAATATAATTCAAATTGGCATAAGGATTGGAAATGTAGCCCCAACCATTCACTGTTCCTTTCATGTTTATATCTGAGCCAATCAATTCAGCAATTTCAGAAAGGTTGATGTCATTCACCCGAAAATTTAATTTATCCGCGTCGTTTCGTGAAATGCAGCCATCCAAAGAAATAAACTGAGAATTGCGTTCAATTTTGAGTTTAGAAATATGAATTTCATTATCGGTTATGGTGAAATCTGATTGATTTTCAATTTCCCATCGCTGATGGTTAATACTGAAATAGGATGGTATTAGCTCGAAATTCAAATGTTTGTTGCTAATAATATTTGTTTTCCAGGCAATATGTGATTCGTCATCAGTTCCTGGATCCCATGAAAGTTCTGAATTGAGAAGGCTTTGAGTTCCACGTGTTTTGAAACGAACATCCCCCAAAACAATGGAATCAGTATAATGAAATGAACTCAGTTTGTAATTTGCCGCAATTTCAGAACTAGATAGTTCTTGGTCAAGATCAACACCAATAAATTGCATCCCCATGTAATCAATTTCTTTTGAAGTCAAGCGCATGGAAAAATCTGATAATCGACCATCGTATGAGCCTTTCAAGAGTGTGTTTGATTCTATCTTTAAATCCGGAGCGAATATCGCTAGAAATTCATCTAGATTTTGTGTCTTGATTTCATAGGTAAAATGGCTGCGTGCCGATTGTTTCTTTTTCTTTTTGTCTTTCGGATTCTTCGTCTGAGCAGCGGCAATTGAAGGAAATACTTTCTGAAATTGTTCAGTAAAGTCTGCAATAATTGTAGTGAAATCTACTTTTCCTTCTATGCTCACCGTTGCCAAATCACTGCTGATAAAGAACCCATCTTTGGAAACACCCCGTTCAACGACTAAAGTGAGACTTGGTACCCTGATTTCCTTTCCATTTTCAGTGTAAAGTAATCCATTGAGTTTAATTTCACCTGCTAAGTTATTTGCTGATGTTCCAGTAATATCGACAGAAAAATTTGAAGTCAAGCGCGCTTGTTCTTTAACGTTAAGATTTAAGTTCTCTAAAATTGCTTTGGTAAGGTCAATAGAAAATTGCATATGTTGATTTCCTTTGAAATCAATCATGCCATCATACGTCAAATTAAGATTATCATCCTTAATATCAACTTTAGCGACCAGAACATTGTCATTAAAACTACCTTCCTGTATTAGAATATTATTGTAGGCGTAACCCAAGTAGTCAAATCTATTTACTGTTCCATTAATTGATTTGAAATCAATGTTGCCAGTTGAAAAGGCCTCTCCAGATAAAGAAAAATTACCGTCCACTATACCAAAATTGGAGTCGTTCAAAAACGTGCCAAGCTGAAAAGAATGAATAAAAACATCTTGTTCTCCGCCGACGGAATGCTCAAAAATATAGGACTCATTCTTCTTGTTTTCAGTAAAGAGTATTCCGTTTTTGAGCTTAACTGATCCTAAAGAAGAATTTATGCTATCCGCTTTGATTACAAATTGATTGTAGAATCCATCTAGTCTCAGGTCGTATGTCTGGATATAGGAAAGGCGCTCAATGTATTTGTCAAATTCCATTTTATTGCTTGAAGCTGAAATGGGCAATTTTATTTTCTTTAAATCATTGATTGCTACGAATGCATAATCAATGTTTTCATTAAAAAATGCTTTTTCAAATTCACGGAAATCTGGCAGAACAAGATCTCCTATGAGCTTTGTGGATTTACCTGTTCTAAAATCTAAATCAGTGATGTGAAGATTTTTTACTTTCTCTGTGACCTTTGCTTTTAAATGTACTTGTTGATCCATTCCTTCTAATGCAGTAGCGAAATAGGAAACATCTTTTAATGAGACCGAACTCATGGCTAATTCAGCATCGAAAGCCACGCTGTCTTCAAAAGTTTCAAAATCAATCATTTCATCCAATAATAGATGGAATTTTGGAATGTCTATTTTTGAAAAAGGCGTTTGGATATGGAGGTCTTTTATTTTCAATCCTTTATGCGAAATGTTCACTCCCATCCTCAGGGAATTTAGTTTAAACCCACATTTTTCTTTCGTGTTTAACTTTTTAACAACGAAATTGAATTCACCGTTTAAATTATTGAATTGTGTAATCTCCAGATTTACTTTAGCCAGGTTGATGTGATCATAGTCCATCCCGAAATCAGAATATCCTTTCCTGAAATCATCGTATTTAAAATCAACATTCGATAACTCAAGGGAGGAGAGGTACACATCAAATGGTTTCGGTTTTTTTGTCCTCTTACCACTGGAAAAATAATCAGCAAGAAATTCATAATTGTAGTCGCCATGAATACTGTCACGGTTTATGTGTACGACTCCTTCATCAAGTTCGACATGTTTTAATTTGACAAAGTTCTTTTTGAGGTTCAATTCCTCCAATGTTACATAAAGTGTTTGAATCGAAGCGAGTGTGTCTTTCTGTTGATCTAAAACGAAAACACCATCGAGTGCAACGCGGTCAAAAAACACAATTGACAGCCCGTCAATTTTAACAGTAGTATTTAATTCTTTGGAAAGAAAGTTGGTTGCTTTTTGAGCGAGAAAAGTCTGCACGGGACTAGTTCGGATTGCAAAAAGGAAAAGTATCAAAGCGATGAGCAGCCATTCGAGAAAAATCCCTAAAGTGCGTGCAATTATTTTGAATACTTTTGACATCTGTTACAAACTTACGGAACTTGCCCGAAAAAGATATATACATTCTTGGTATCGAATCGTCCTGTGATGATACTTCAGCTGCTATTCTCAAAAATAACACCATTTTATCCAATATTATTGCGCGACAAGATGTGCATGAGTTATACGGAGGTGTCGTGCCGGAACTGGCAAGTCGAGCGCATCAACAAAATATAGTACCGGTTGTGGATGCGGCAATAAAAAAAGCGGGAATTTCAAAAGAGCAAATTGATGCAATAGCATTTACGCGTGGTCCCGGACTCATGGGTTCACTCATTGTGGGTACATCCTTCGCAAAATCTTTCGCGATGGCACTGCAGATTCCTTTGGTAGAAGTAAATCATATGGTTGGACATGTTTTAGCGCACTTTATTGACGATGGTCAGAATAAAATGCCAAAATTCCCATTTCTATGTTTGACAGTTTCTGGAGGACATACGCAAATTGTGCTTGTTCGCGATCATTTGGACATGGAAGTCATCGGAACGACGATAGACGATGCGGCGGGTGAGGCATTCGATAAAGCTGCCAAACTACTTGGTTTTCCCTATCCAGGAGGGCCATTGATAGACAAGCACGCAGCAAATGGAAATCCTTCTGCTTTTAAATTTTCGAAACCAGAAATCAAAGACTTAGACTTTAGTTTCAGTGGACTAAAAACATCCATTCTATACTTTTTACAAAAACAAACTGCTTCAAATTCAGCGTTTATCGAAGAAAATCTCGATGATCTTTGTGCGTCCATTCAAGGAACAATTATTGACATTCTTTTAAAAAAATTAAAGAAAGCATCAAACGATTTGGGCATCAATCAAATTGCAATTGCAGGAGGTGTTTCAGCCAATAGTGGCCTACGCAAAGCGTTGACTGAGGAGGCCGAGATGTCAAATTGGGATATCTACATTCCAAAATTTGAATATTGTACAGACAATGCTGCAATGATTGCAATTACAGGAAAATTCCTGTTTGAAAAAGGTGTGTTTTCTGATCAATCTGTAGCTGCATCACCAAGATATTCAATTTGATATTTGGAAATATTCGATAAAATGCTAGCTTTGTTCAGCGGGAAGTGCATTTTGTTCATTCTCGTTGCTTTCATAAACATAAAAAACTAACTTAATAGAACGTCACTATTTTTTTCAAGCGATTATGGAACCGGAACTAATTGAAAAGGAATTGATCTCATCATTGAGTTTCAATGAGAAGCAGGAGATTAAACAACACCCAGAATTGCGTAGTCAAATTGACAACGCAACCATCTTGGGTAATGCACACAGGAGTAAAGTTTCGATCATTTTTCAAGATGATTCAGGCTTGAAACGTGTCGATACCACTATTTGGGCGGCTGGTACTAAATTCATATGCTTAAAAGGAGGTGTCTGGATTCCAATTGATCGTATTCTAGAAATCAAAATCTAATTCCAAAGAGTAATCAATTTAACTTTTAGGATTTCAAGGATTATTGAATAAAAAGGTTCGTTTCAATGAATATCGATTTGTAATTTTGATGTAATTATAAATCGATGAAATATTTTTTCTTTTCAATTCTCTTTTTGTTTTCAGTGAACCTGAGTTTTAGTCAGAACGCTGTTAACTGGACGTGGAAATACGATCAGTCGAATCAATCCATTGTTTTCAATGCTCAGCTTAGTGATGGGTGGCATTTGTACAGTCAGTATGTCGGAAATGATATTGGTCCTGTGCCAACAGCCTTTTCATTCAAGCCTTCAGAAAAAATCACCTTAATTGATCAAGTTCAGGAGCCTGTTCCTGTTCAGAAGTACGATGAAAATTTTGAAGCTACTCTTGATTTTTTTGAGCATAGTGCAGAATTTATCCAAAAAATTGAAGTGATGGAAAATACATGGGTAGAGGGATTTATTACCTATATGATCTGCAATGAAAGGATGTGTTTACCGCCAGTTGATCTTCCATTTAGCATTGAAATAACCAAATAACATCTACAAGAATGATTCAGAGAATATTTATCGCTATAACGTTTTTAACTGTTTTTCTAACGTCGTTTTCACAGGTGGAGTTACCTGAAGACAAGGTGAAGTGGAGTTTTTCAATTGAACAAAAAGACAACGAAGCAACAGTGATTGTCAAAATTAAAGTGGTAGATCACTGGCATATCAATGCTGTAAAGTTGCCGGCCGGTAGTTTCGGAATACCTACTTCTTTTGACTTAAAGGCTTCAAAAGATTTTAAATCTATTGGCGGAATTATCGAACCTAAACCTATCGAAAAGTACGATGATTTGGCTGATGAGCAACTGGTTTTTCACGAAGGTTCGATAACATTGAAACGTAAAATAAAAGTGCTTTCTGAAAAAGATTTTGAATTACAGGGCACGTTTGGCTTTCAGACATGCAACGATGTGAAATGTTTGCCAGATTATTCTGAGAGTTTTAAGTTGAAGGTAAAAGGAGTCAAATTGGATGCTGAAGCAAAAGAGGAAGCAGCGGTCAATGAAGAGAAAGTGATAAAGCAAGATACGGTTGAGGAAACTGAAATAATTCAAGCAGAGGAAAAAATAGTTTCAAATGATAAAAAAGAAGCAAAAAAAGAGGCAGGTCAATCATTGACATTGGTATTCCTTTTGGCATTTTTGAGTGGGTTTGCTGCCTTGATTATGCCTTGTGTTTTTCCGATGATCCCAATGACCGTGAGCTTTTTTACGAAGAGAAGCAAGTCACGATCTGAAGGTATTAAAAATGCACTCATTTATGGATTCTCAATTGTAGCAATTCATGTTTTGTTGGGCTTACTTGTTGTTGTAACTGGATCCTCAAGTTTGTTAAATGAAATGTCAACCAATGTTTGGTTCAACCTCTTTTTCTTCCTCATGTTGTTTGTATTTGGAATGTCCTTTTTAGGGGCTTTTGAAATACAACTCCCTTCATCATGGGTAAATGCAGCAGATTCAAAAGCTGACAAAGGTGGCGTTGTTGGTATTTTTTTCATGGCACTGGTACTTTCTTTGGCGTCCTTTTCTTGTACTGGTCCAATTTTGGGTTCCTTGTTAGTCGGGATTTCTGCTGAAGGCGGTAGCACTGCGCTTCTCATTGGAATGTTTGCGTTCGGCTTGGCTTTGGCACTGCCTTTCATGCTTTTCTCGATTTTCCCGGCAATGATGAATTCGTTGCCAAGTTCTGGAGGTTGGTTGAATGTCGTGAAAGTGTTTCTTGGATTTATTGAAATCGCTTTTGCTTTTAAATTTCTTTCAACAGTTGATACTACCTTGCAATTACACCTGTTGGAAAGAGAGATATTTATTGCCATTGAAGTAGCCATTTTCGCTGCACTTGCACTTTATCTCTTTGGGAAATACAAACTTCCACACGACAGTGAAATCGATAGACTTTCAGTTGGACGCACAATGATTGCGACATTGGTATTGGCATTTACGGTATATCTTTTACCAGGAATGTGGGGAGCACCATTAAAATTAGTGAATGCCTATTTACCACCAGACTTTTACGCGGAATCACCAAAAGGTTTAGGAGGCGGAAATGCTTCGACAGCGTCAGGGGAAGAGCATGTGGAAGGGATGCACGAAGGGCCCCAAGGAACAATGGCATTTAATGACTACGAGAAAGCATTGGATTATGCTAAAAAAGTGAATAAACCTTTGTTTGTCGATTTTACAGGATGGGGCTGTGTCAATTGCAGAAAAATGGAGCAAACAGTTTGGGTTCAACCTGGAATAATTGAACACCTTCGAAATGATGTTGTGATTGTTTCTTTGTACGTTGATGAAAGAACAAAGCTTCCTAAAAATGAGCAAACATCAATTGATGTGAATGGACGTGCTTTTAGGGTTGAAACAATAGGTAATAAGTGGACAGCGAAACAAATCACTGAATATAAAACATCATCACAGCCTTATTATGTGATGAAATATCCAGATGGAAAGGACATTGAGATTGGTTCTGCAGATTATCAGAATCACCATGATCCTGCCGTTTTCAAAAAATGGTTGGACGATGGAATGGAAGCCTTTGGGAAAAATAAATAATTCATTAATCCTGCTAAGTAAGCGGGATTTTTTTAATCCTTGAATTCAATACGCTCTACTTCCCGAGATTTTCTAATTTTATTCTGTGAATGATTTTCTTCTTACGCCAATTGAATTCCTAAAAGGAGTTGGTCCTCAGCGGGCTGAATTGCTGCGCACAGAAGTTGGCATATTTACCTTCGGTGATTTATTGAATTATTTTCCTTTTCGTTACATCGATCGATCAAAATACAATCGAATTGACGAGCTGATTTACCTGGATAGTTTTGCTCAAATGCGCGGTAGAATCATTCAAGTGAGTGAAAGTGGATCAACGAAACATAAAAAGCTCACGGCGAAGTTTCAAGATGAGTCAGGTGTGATAGATTTAGTCTGGTTTCAAGGTGGAAAATGGATTAAGCCATTGTTGAAAATTGGGAGTGAATATCAAATTTTCGGAAAAGCAAAACTATATGGTTCGACATGGAGTATTCCACATCCTGAGTTGACTGAATGGAAAGATGTTGGTCAAAAGTCGGGTTTGCAACCGGTCTATTCTTCAACTGAAAAACTTTCAGCCAAAGGCTTGCACTCCAAAGGAATTGAAAAGTTAACCGCTGCCCTTGTCGCACAAATCACAGGAAAAATACCAGAGTCTCTTCCTACGTACTTAATCTCAGAAAATAAATTGATATCCCGAGAGTCAGCCTACTTTTTTGTGCATAAACCTGAAAATGAACCGCATTATATTCATGCCCGACTGCGTCTGAAATTCGAGGAATTGTTTTTTCTTCAAATGGAATTATTACTCCGCAAACAAATTGGCATGCGCAAATCGCGAGGTTTTGTTTTTGAAGAGGTGGGCCAGGTATTCAATGATTTTTACAACCACTTCATGCCCTTTCAGTTGACTGGTGCTCAAAAACGCGTATTGAAAGAAATTCGGAAAGACTTTCTTGTCGGACATCACATGAATCGCTTACTTCAAGGAGATGTAGGAAGCGGAAAGACCCTGGTTGCCTTGCTTACAATGTTGATTGGAGTAGGGAATGGGTTTCAGGCAGCATTAATGGCTCCGACAGAAATCCTTGCTCAACAGCATTTTGAAACACTTTCTGAATTGATGAAAGAATTGCCTGTAAAACTGGAAATATTGACGGGTTCAACTAAAAAGAAAGACCGCCAAGTTATTCACGAAGGACTTCAAAATGGCAGTATAAATATGCTGGTTGGTACTCACGCTTTGCTCGAAGATGTTGTACAATTTTCTAATTTAGGAATCGTTGTAATAGATGAGCAGCATCGGTTTGGAGTTGCTCAGCGTGCAAAAATGTGGCGCAAAAATACGATCCCACCGCATGTTCTAATTATGACAGCTACACCAATTCCAAGAACGCTCGCCATGACGTTTTATGGTGATTTAGATGTTTCTGTGATTGATGAATTACCACCAGGTAGAAAACCTATTACGACCTCTCATCGCTATGAAACCCATCGTTTGCGAGTTTTTGGATTCATCAGAGAACAAATAAAGCTTGGTCGACAGGTTTACATCGTTTATCCGCTGATCAATGAATCTGAGACGTTGGATTTCAATAATTTAATGGCAGGATACGAAGCTATTTCCAGAGCATTTCCTTTGCCAGATTTCCGCGTAAGCATTGTTCACGGACAAATGAAAGCAGAGCAAAAGGATTTCGAAATGCAGCGATTTGTCAAAGGGGAAACTCAAATAATGGTCGCTACAACAGTGATTGAGGTTGGTGTGAATGTTCCCAATGCTTCCGTAATGATTATTGAAAGTGCTGAGCGTTTTGGTTTGTCGCAATTGCATCAGTTGCGCGGGAGAGTGGGAAGAGGAGCGGAACAGTCGTATTGCATTTTGATGACCGGAGATAAATTATCCAAGGATACTTTGAAACGATTGGAAACGATGGTCCGCACGAACGATGGATTTGAAATTGCCGAAGTTGATTTGCAATTAAGGGGTCCCGGAGATTTGATGGGAACTCAGCAGAGTGGCTTGTTGAATCTTAAAATTGCAGACCTGTCAAAAGACCAGCAATTAGTCGTTATGGCAAGGGAAGAAGCTCGTAAAGTATTAGGTGTTGATCCCGAACTTCAGCAACCCGTTCATGCTACTTTGAAATTGATTTTGAGTGAGGTACTTCGTTCTAAACCAAATTGGGGTAAGATCGCATGATGTAACCTTGCGTCTTTAAAAAGCGTATGTTAGACACAAACAAAGCGCAATCATGAAGTTTTTAATCCTTCCATTTCTTTTTTGTTTTTCATCAATCTCATTTGGACAGTTGATGAATGGTCGATTACTAGAAGATGAGAGAAAGCTACTTTCCAAAAGTGATTTTACGATTCAAGATCAAAATCAAGGAGTTTTATTGTATGAATTAGCTGTCAATAGACTTGGTTCGGTTGCTTCTGTCCGATTAATCAACGAAGGAACAACAATAACTTCCACGCCCACAAGAGTGAAAGCGAAGAACTATCTAATGACTTTGAAATTTCAGGAAGGCACTTATTATCCCGAATTTCATCATGTGATTGTTAAAATAACAACACGACCAATAACAATAGAAGCCCCAAAAAATTAACTATTCTGAAAAGATTCGTTTGTATTCATGCTGGTATTTTGCCAAAATAATCTTTCTTTTCAGTTTTAATGTTGGCGTCAATTCACCACCATCGATTGAGAATTCATGATCGAGTAATTCGAATTTCTTTATTTGTTCCCAATTTCCAAAACCTTTGTTGAATTCATTTACATCCAATTGAATACGTTCCCTGATTTGCGCATTTTCTGCAATGGAACGATTTGAGCCATCCCCAAGGTCGATTCCTTTTTTAGCAGCCCATTCTTTTGCATAAGCAAAACCAGGAACAATGAGTGCTGCTGGGAATTTTTCATTTTCCCCAATGACGATAATTTGCTCAATAAAACGTGATTCTTTGAATTTGTTCTCCATTGCTTGTGGCACAATATATTTTCCACCTGAAGTCTTGAAGATTTCTTTTTTTCGGTCTGTAATTTTTAAGAACTTTCCATCGACAAATGTTCCAATATCTCCTGTATGAAACCAACCTTCTGAATCTATCACTTCGCCAGTTGCATCAGGTAATTTGTAATATCCTAACATCACATTTGGTCCTTTTACCAAGATTTCACCATCTTCAGCAATATGAACTTCTACGTTTTCAATGAGTGGACCAACAGATCCAAATTTGATTCCTTTTTCAAATTGATTTACTGAAATTACCGGAGAGGTTTCAGTCAAGCCATATCCTTCTAGAATTGGGATTCCTGCAGCCAAAAAAATGCGCGCTAATCTTGGCTGAAGCGCAGCACTGCCTGAAGCAATTGCCCTTACATTTCCACCAAGTGCTTCTTGCCATTTAGAGAAAATTAATTTGCGTGCAATTGCCAATTTAATTTTGTAAAAAATCCCTTTCCCTTCTAATTCAAATTCTTCCGCAATTCTAACTGCCCAAAAGAATAGTTTCCGCTTTATTCCGGTCAATTCATCTCCTTTCGCAATGATTCGGTCATATACTTTTTCAATTAAACGAGGCACAGCTGTAAATACATCTGGTTTGACTTCCCGAATATTGTCGCCAATTGTATCCATGGATTCCGCAAAATGAATGGAGCAACCAATGTACATATAGAGGTAGTGCAACATACGCTCGTAGATGTGACAAACAGGTAAGAAACTCAATACCTTTGAATTGCTATCAGCAGGAATGGCAGGTTGACATGCATCAACATTGGAAAGTATATTGTTGTGCGAAAGCATTACACCTTTGGGATTTCCTGTTGTTCCGGAAGTGTAGATGATTGTAACAAGATCCTCACCTTTTACTTTCTCTTTTCTCTTCTCAATTTCACTTTGGTCTATTTCCGAAGCTCTGTCATGAATAGCTGTCCAGTGAATAGCACCTTCCACCTGATCGAAGGTGAAAAGATATTGCAATGTTTCAACTTCATTTTCGATATTCTTGATTTTTCCAAACAGCTCTTCATTACCAACCACGCAAAGTTTGATTCCTGCATTGTTGAGGATGTACTTGTAGTCTGCTTCTGAAATATTTGGATAGAGTGGCACTACAATGGCACCTGTCTGCTGAATCGCAATGTCAAGAATATTCCATTCATAACGATTGTTCGATGCCATGGCAACATTGTCGCCTTCTTGCACGCCATAAGCAACCAGTCCGCGTGAAACTCTATTGACTTGATCAATAAAATCTTCGGTTGAAATGCCAATCCAATTACCCGAAACTTTGGTAACAAACATGTTTTTACTTGGGTGATTCTTTAATTGGTAGTATGGGATATCGAAAAGTCTTTTTACCTGTATCATATTGATTGAATAAAGTTTCTGACCTAAATATATGAAAAATGCATTTAAGAAAATACAGAACTCTTTAATTATTTAAATGTTCGATGAAAACGGCATTTTATTTTGTAAGAGATTGAATTTGATAATTCTATAGTATATTTATCCAACATTGGCGTTATAAATAAAAGTCAGTGTAACTTTTACCGTTGTCAAATTGTTTTAACTGCGTTCGAAAGCCTAAAATTGAATAGAAGGGAATACAATATCGTTGTTCAGAATTTAAGCAATCACCTGTATGGCTTTGCATTGAGATTTATGCGAAGTCAGGATGATGCAAAGGATGTTGTGCAAGATGTCTTTGAAAAATTGTGGGTCAACCGAAAAAAGGTAGAATTTGAAAAGGCAAAAGCATGGATGTTTACCACAGCACACAATTCGATGATTAATACAATCAATCGTAATCAGCGCATGCAACTTCCAGGAAATGAAAACATTCCTGAAAGACCGCGTAAAGACTTCAATGTATTTGAATCAGGTCAAGTGGTAGATCGTGCAGTAAATATTCTTCCGCCCTTGCAGAAGAGTATTATTTTGCTTAGAGACTTAGAAGGGTATAGTTATGAAGAGATAGGAAATATTCTTTCTCTTTCCCCTTCACAAGTCAAAGTTTATCTTTTTCGGGCGAGGAACAAGATCAAAAAGCAGTTAAAAGGTTTGACAGAACTGGTATGAGTAACCCTTCGTTTTCCAATATCGATCGCTGGCTCTTTGAGCTGATGGAAGGAAATCTGACTCCTGAACAGGAAGCTCAGTTGGAGGCCTTTTTAATCATGCATCCAGAACTGGACGTTGACCGCGACTCTTGGGAATTGGCGAAAGTGGATTCAAATGCAATTGTCGATTTTCCGGATAAACAAAAATTAAGCAAAAGAAGGCCGATTGGATTGTATATGTCGATGAGTTTGGCTTCTATGGCAGGTCTTGTTGCAATCGGAATTTATTCTATGTTGGGAGATTTTACACACTTATCAAAAGAATCTACGCTGCTTTCTGAAAATGAGATCAATGATTCAGCTTTGAAACAAACAGGTATAAGAAATTCAGTTAAATCAAATCAATTGGCTGAAACAAGTGATGAGTCTACCATTAATTCTGAGGAAGAAACTATTCCGCAAAATCAAGATTTAAATCCAGATATTAAAATCGCAAATTCTACTTTTTCAACGAATGGATTAAGTGCAATGAACATACCGGATTTAGACTTGGTGTTCCAATCGAACGATGCTAATTCAAGAAGTACGTTTACTAGTAATGTTGCTCGAAATAGCAATAATGAATCCATTGAGAAAGATTTACAAAAAAGCACTACACTAAAAACTCAAAAGGCAGTTCCAATTTTTGTAGCGAAGAATGAATCAGGGATTTCACGCAATACCTACAACTATAACACCCAAAAGAGATTTGCGGCGTCAGAATATCATTTATCGTTAAGTGCTCGCCTTGGAATTATTGGTAGAAGAGTTCAAAGAATGCTCGATAATCCAGTCGCGTTGAAAAACTTGAATGATCCTTATTACCATGTTCCTGGAATGCAGTCCAATGACATCAATTTTGCAGCTGTAGGTTCACTTTTAGCTACGCGTGTTCAAACCGTTTCAAGGGCACAATGGTTAGGAAAGTCCAATCAACAAGTTATGAATCAGATTTCAGTTGATGGCTATTCATATGCAATGAGAGGAGGTGTTGGATTCCAATTTAATCACAATTATTATGGCAATGGATCAATTGAAAATTACCATGCATCATTTACCTATTCTCCAAAGTTTTCAATCTCGAGACAAATTGTTTTGGAACCAGCTGTCCGGTTTAAAATGGGGTCAAAAATGCTTGGCAATGCTATTCAAACGGGCTCAATGGTTGAATTTGATCGCATGAATGCACAACAATTTTACAGTGCGGGTCAACAACCTATTGGTCGAATGCTTTGGTACCGCGATTTAGGACTAGGATTGATGGTGAATACAAAATGGTTTTATGCCAGCGTCCAGCAAGACAATATTTTGAGACATTACGACAACATCTATTCTCAGGATTTTTCTAATCCAAGAAGAGCACCAAAACATCTTGTAGCAAGCATAGGAGCAGATTTTCAATCAGCTAAAGAAAAAATTATGATTTCTCCATACCTAGTTTACCAAAAAGAGGATCAGCTTTCTGAAGCATGGGCAGGATTTAATTTGAAATTCTATTGGTTAACGGTTGGAGGAGCGCTTTCATCTAATCTCGAACCTGCCGCATCCGTTGGACTTAAATTCAAGCATTTTATGCTGCAATACAATGCAGATTTAACGAATTCTCAAATATATAATTCTAAAAATCTTTCGCACCAACTTACGTTGCGCTTTTTAAGTAAACCAAGTAGGGTAGGTCAGCGATTGTTAAACCAATAAATGAAACCATGAAACGATTAATTATTTTTCTATTGCTTTTTGCAGGTCGGGGAGCAATTGCACAAGACCCCACGTTTACGCAGTTCTATGCTAATCCACTCTACTTGAATCCTGCATTTGCCGGTTCCCATGGTTGCCCTAGATTTGCTTTGAACTACCGTAACGAATGGCCCCAGTTATCGGGTAATTACGTCACTTACAGTGCGTCTTATGATCAATACTTCAAAAATATTTCTGGAGGATTTGGTGTTTTGGCAACACATGATCAACAAGGACAAGGAACAATCAGAACGTCTATGCTTGGTTTGATTTATTCTTACCATTTGCAGTTGGGTCGTAAATGGAAAATGATGTTTGGCGCCCGAGCGTCTTGGTATCAGAAAGCGCTGGACTGGGATAAATTGACTTTCGGAGACATGATTGATCCTCGAAGAGGATTTATTTATTCTACAGGAGATGTTCCAAGAGGTGGTTCTAGAGGATTCTTTGATGCTTCAGCAGGTATGTTGGTTTTCAACAAGCATTTCTTTGCAGGTGCAGCGTGGCACCATATGAATCGTCCTAACGAATCAATGATTA
>Ga0315902_10004205_pt1 | contig 21012 bp, 16 predicted proteins | sample LakEriMetagenome_9_FD_203523 | JGI IMG/M metagenome (GOLD analysis project Ga0315902, IMG submission 203523) | Freshwater fungal communities from buoy surface, Lake Erie, Ohio, United States - Buoy 12 MA117 | ecosystem: Environmental > Aquatic > Freshwater > Lake > Lake biofilm | place: USA... | reverse complement strand
GTTTCATTTATATCTTCTAATTTTGTGCTATATTTCGGCAATCTTTCCTTCATAGCATCCAGTTCCTCTTGCGTAGGAACTTTTGATTTAATTTTACCTAATTCCTGTGGCATCTCGACTTCTACTGCTGGTGCAGGGGAGAAATTAATAATAGCCTTGCCATAATCAATTGGCAATTTAGGCAAATGCTCTCCACTTAATAGTTCAGCAAAGTGATCGACACGCATTGACATGATTGTCCGGTCTGCGCTTTTGTTTTTAGGGTCACCTTGTTTTCGTGGAATCTGTGTTCTATCAAGATTTAAAGGTCGAGTTTCATTAGTAAACAAATTAAGATAATCATTTAAAATAGATTTTTTCTCTTCTGCTTTTTGATAGTCAGGATCAAGTTGATTGTTTCCAACTGGAACTCCATTTTTATATCCACTTCCTTCAATTTCTGCCGCCCAATTTGCTAAATATTTTTTTGAGAAGTCCTGCCAAAATGCTTCTTTGCTTCCATTCCAAGGACTCAATCTGCCGGGCATTCTATCTGCCCAAAGATTCAGTTTTTCCCTCATTCTTCCAACGGAAATTGTTGTAACTAAAAAGTTGCCTGCGCTTGATAATTGCAAGCCAATAGGAACTACATCGTAAATCTTTGGAGAAAATGCTTTGTAGTTTCCTTTGTCATCCATTACCGCTGCGTAATCGACAAAGAAACGAGTGCCATCCTTGCGAACAATGGCATCATTTAATTCAAGAAGGTATTTCTTGATTTTCAAAGGAACAATCCCTTCTGGCAAATCTTTGATAGCCTGAATCTGCATTGGAGTGAATGATCCTCGATAGGTTTCAGACCCTTCGTAAACAGGCTCAAATCGACCCGGAGTGCCGTAGTCAGGAGTGTCTATGGCTTTCTTGAATAACTCTGCGCGATTTTTTATGCGCTTTGCCAATTCACCTTTTTCAAGCATTTTTGGCGTAACACCATCTGCCTCCGTTTGAAGTTGTTTACTAATCGATAGAGTTCCGCCTTCTGGAACTTGCAGTTGTCGAAGTTCAACGGGAACCTGACCATATCCTGAAAGCCTCTCCTCGCCATCCTTGCCGATTCTCCAAGAACCCTCAAAGACTGCTGGATCGGTAATCTCTACAGCATCTCCTATAGGCTTTCCTGCTGCGTCAAATACTTGAGCAATGGTCTTTGTTTCAAACAATCCAGAATCCATTCCATAGCGTTCTGCGGCAACCCTGCTTTTCTTAATATCTGCTTTTGAAATAGCAGGCACATCTGGTTGCGAAGTTATGGTAGAAAAGTCGCCATTCATGCTTTGCATGATTCGCAAAGCATTTCGTGCTGCGCTTTGTGCTTCTGGAGTGATTTGCGCCCCGGTTACTGCTGACTCGACATTGCCATCCATCCCAAGACCAAGCATCTTAACTGCTGCCTTTTTAAGCAGGTTATTCTTCAGCTTCAGTCTAGCAAAATCCAGCAAATGAATCTGCTTGTCATCAATGTTTTTTCCAAGATTGCGAGATAATGTATTAGAGAAAACTTCAGCAAGAATTTCTTCCTGCATATAGTTTTTTACATTTTCTCTATCCAACTGATTTAAACCAGAATCCCACAATCCAAGTGATTTTGCTATTTGTTCTTTTTCTTGTTTGGACTTGTTTTTTAAATATTGACTGTCAAATAAATCAACTAATTGATCGTTTGTGTATAAGCCATTTGTGATCGTTTTAGTTAAGCCAGAAGCGTCCTTAATTTCATTAGTGAAAAGAATTTTCCTAACATCACCAAGAGCATCTTGGATTTCTGGAACCCTAGAAATATGATGCCCTGTTTCGTGATTTAACGCATCAATTGGAGTCTCGCCAAACACTTCCATACGATTCCGCAGAGCATCCGAGTTAAGAACAATAGCAGGTTTGGCAGGATCAAATGCCATGTTGCTTTCACCTTGCTGTCCTCCACCAGAGTAGAATCCAGATTGTCCCGCATAAGTTAAAATCACATCGTCTGGAACATTGGCGAATGCTGGATTCTTGCGGAAATGGTCAAAGATTTGTTGGGTGGAAAGAATGTGAAATCCAACATTGTTTTGACCCGCTTTAAGCGATCCATTCAGCAACATATTGTTGCGTCCTAGTTGCTGAAGGAACTGCCTGCCAAATTCGTTTCGAGTTTGAACATTTGCTGTTTTCAGCAATGACAATGATTTCTGCTCTGCGGTTGCCGCTTTTTGAGCTTCAGCTATTTTGGCAGGGTCCGCACCTTTTGCCTGCAATTCCTGCAACGCAATTTGAGCCTGCTCTGCTTTTGTGGCTTGCCGATTGATGACATTGTCCCAATCGGTTAACTGATCGATTTCTCCACGGGTTTCTGGGCTGGAATCGCGATATGCCTTAAAAGCGTCCACATTGGCTTGCCTTGACTTCCGAGCGGCAATTACAGGGTCTTCGCCTATGAACTTGTTAAACGACTGCTGGACTGCCCTTCCGCCTAAAGAAAAGGCCAATCCCTGACCGATCATTGTTTTCAGTTCCTCTTCATCAGAAGAATCAATGATCCCGGTGGCAAGACCAACCAATGTTGGCTCAACGCCCAGCTTGGCATATTCGCCAATGTTGGAAACCATGTCATCGTTCACAAATCGCAAAATGCGCTTTGTCGTATCGCTTACCTTTCCGATACCTTGGTAGTCGATTACATCTGTTCCTCCTGCTTTGATGCCTTTCAATTTGTCCTTGGCATCTTTCAGTAGCTTCTCTGTCTCGATGTAATCGTCGGTTCCCTCTGCGTAGGTTTTTAATTTAGCAGAAAGCGTTTTAACCTCGTCTTGCTGTTGAGCTATGGTTTTAAGCGTAGCCAATGGTCCTTGCGCTCCACCAGCAGAAATCCTTCGTGCCGCAGAAATCTCTTTGATTGATTTCGGAATCTCCGTTATTGTCTTTAAAGTTTGCTTGGCAACTGGTATTCCAACTGCGCCACCAAGACTGCCTACAGCAAGACTCTGCAACGGATTTTCTGGGTCGAGTTGATAGCCAAGCATAGCACCAGACACAACTGGAGTCGCCTTTCCGATTTTTTGCCAAGTCGGACTTCTTTCAAAATAGTCTCCAGCTTTTTCAATTCCTTTTGCAGTTGCTCCTGCCGCTCGCTCAACCATCCCCGGCTTTTCTAGCTTTTCTAGTCGCTTCAGTTCTTTAGCTCGCAATGCCTGTTGCGCTTGTTTTTCAAAAGCATTGATCTGGTCATCAGTATACCGCATCTGACGCAGTTTAGTTCTAACCAATGGAGTCAACTGCTTGGTTGCGCTTAAAACATTGTAAGCAAATCCAAAATTGTCCAAACCAAATTGACCCGGAATAGCAAGACTGCCAAACATTGCTTGGTCTGGATCAGTTTCAGGAATGTCTTTTTTGATGTCTTCTATTGTTGTCTGGACATCAGAGTCAATCTGCTCTGCTCTTTTAGCTTGAGCCTCCTCCATGCTTAATTCTGGATACATGATCATGTATTCCTTAACAGATGGATGAAGAAGATTAGTAAACGACTTCATCGCTGGTGCATAATAAGTCTGTACAACCCTCGCAAATGCGCGAGGTTCAGCTTTCATCATCTTGGCTTGGGCAGTATCAATTTCGTTACGAGCAAGCCAATTTTCAAAAGACTTTTCTTTATCTTGGAGTCCAAATTTTTCGCTTATATTGTCCCAAGTCTGCATCCCTCCAGTACCAACTTTTGTACCCAAGAAATTCAAACTAATCGGTAACCCTGCAAGTTCATCCAAAATGGAATACGGAACTTGTTTTGCCTTGTATCGCTTCTCTTGAAATTCTTGTTCAGTCTTTTGTGCTTCTTGAGCTTTTTCAGGAGATAAATTCTCTTTTACCTTTTGCAGATATTTTTCATCTGTGTATGCATCAGGATTAGGTTGTTCTCCACCTTTTAAAGGAGTATTGGCGATTTGCCATGCTCTTTTTCTCCACGCTTCAACTTCTCCACGCTTCTCTGGAGGCAATTTTTTTTCCAAAGCTAACGCTTCAGCATATGTGCTATTCATGCCTAGCAATGCTGGAGTCCCATATTGAACCGCTTTAGCCGCACCCTTCATGCCTCCCCAAACCATTTCACCAGTCATGCTCAAGACATCACCAACATCCTCTAAAGCAGCATCTGTTAAGTTATACCAGTCAGCAGCATTCTCTGGAACTTTGGTATATGGAGATGCCGTTCTTTGATACTCAAAAATCTTTCTTGCTTGATCTGTGTTTAAAGAAATATCAGGTCTAGCTTTGCTTAATTCATATAAATCTTTGCCGTCTTCTAATCCATCGATTAATTCTAAATCCGCCGCATCAAAGTCTTCTTGATCTCGGTCGCCAAGAATAGATAAAACTTGATTAGATGGTTTTGATAAATCAACCTCTGGCTCTTTTACAGGAGCAGGCGCAGGCAAAGGAGAAGGAGTCGCCTTTGGAAGTTCTTCTTTAGATTGTGCCTCTTGTTTTGGAGGCTCAATGGCAGCATTAATTTGATTAATTAAATCTTGATTTTCATCTGGCTTTTCTTCTTCAGTTTGTAAGTTTTCGTTAGCAAGAACATCATCGATGCTCTTCAGAAGATCGTCAATTTCTGCCATTGTATTATTATTTGGAACCAGTCAATTGTTGCCTCAATGCATTTAATTCACTTGCCGCCTTTAATCTTTGCTCACTATTAGCAGGATAACTTTGCAGTTCCTTGATTTTAGATTGAACTTGTTGAGCTAAATTTTCTGTTGAAGAAACTTCTTCTGGCATACTAAATTCTAAAACAACTCTTTTCGGCTCAACATTATATTCTTTTGCAAGCCTAGTAAATTCTTTTTTAATTTGATTATGCTCACCTAACCTAGAATCGTATTGTTTTTTAGCTTGGTTAAGAAAATCTTTTCTTTGTGCATCAGCAAGAATTTGTCCATTTATTGCTTTGTTATATGCCGCAGCTACTCTATCTGGAACTCCTGCTGCGTTTTGAGCGTTTGCATATTCACCTTCCCTAACTGTAGAAGATGGATCAAGTAATTTCATAAATCCAAATATCAAAGACATATCTCCAGCAGCAGACGCTTCGCTTCCAGAAGTTCTTATGCTCCTCCATGCGCTTTGAATTGTTTTATAATCTTTACTTTGAGTTACAAACTCATCTCGTAATTTTTTTTCAGTATCAAAATCAATTCCAGTACCCTCTGATTTTTTAATATCTTGAATTTCTTTTGCAGTTAATTTTTTAGGATATTTAACTTTAAATCCTCGCTCGCCACTTCCTGTTGTTATTTCTTCAATTTCAGCAGGAGCATAACTACTTCCCATGATTTCGTTTATTTTTTGTTGTGCTTTAGCGGCAACATCTGGGTCTGCCCAAGTTCTTAAATAATTGCTTAAATTTTGAGTTGCAGCTTGAGGTGATTCCTTCCTAGCTTGTGCAACTGGAGTTGGCATATTAGCCAAAGAAGGTTGACCGAGTCCGGTCATCTGTTCACCTGTAGCTTTATAAAATTGTTCACGCAGTCCCTGCGCTTGCTCTGGCGTTACTAAACCTTTATATTTAGCAGTCAGGTCATAAGCTGGAGTCAATGGTCTAACTTGCGCCTGAACATCAGTTGACATATCCTGACTAGGAACTGGAATCTGCCCAGCTTGCGTTGCGGCAAGTTGCGCGGCTTGACCAGCACCAGCAGGAGTTGCCGCAGTTAGTTCACTTAAAGGTTTACTCCATAAATTTTGAACTTCTTGTGGAGTTGGACCAATGCTTGTTTGTTCAGCAAGCGGGATATCAGATAAGCTCCAATCAATAGGTTCGGCTTGCAAATCAGTTGATGGCAAATTCCACATTTCTTGCCCTGATGGAGCAAGATTATCTAAATCTTCTCCTGCGGCAGCATCAGGATCGTCTAAAGTACCATAATCAATTGGCTCATCTTTGTCTTCTTTTCCAAGTTGTTTTTTAAGAACTTTTAAACGAGCGTCTTTATATTCTTCTTCGTATTTCTTTTCTTCATCAGTCTTGCTTCCTTTGGCCCGAATATTAGCAATTCTTTCTGCCGCTCCGCGATCAAGGTCTTCTTTTTCTTTCTTTGCTTTCGCATCTCTTGCGCTTACATAAGCAGTAGTGATCCCCTGAAGTGCCGCCCCTACACCCTTATTCACTCCTTCAATCGCGCCAAGACCTACCAATTCTTCACCAGATGAACGAATCTGAAATGGCTTATCTTCTTTGAATGATAGTGCCGTGTGCTGAATGCTTGCGACAGGACGCATTCCAGCAAGTGGAGATTCGCTGCGGATTGTCGCGAATTGCGGTGAAAAAGAGTAGGATTCTGCTGCCATATTACATTCCTCCGAATTGTAGCCCGGATGCGGCTGGTAGTGTGAAACGATTAGTTGATTGCTGCGTTCCTCCAGTCCCAACATTTGATGCTAAAACTTGTGGTATTCCCATTTGTACAGCACTTGGTGTGTTTGTTGATGCGGGTCCAGCAACGCCCCCAGCACCACCAGCGGCAGAGATTTTTTGTTGTTGGGCAGTTCCTATATTGTATCCAGAGCCAGCAACTCCTTGTGGCGTTGCTTGCTGATCTAATCGTTGTTGATTTTCTGCCATCGATTGAAAATTTGACTGAATTTTGTTTTCAGCAGAACGGCGAAAATCTGCGGCTTTTTGGTTTTCTGCACGAATAGCCTGTTGTCTTTCTTGTTCTTTTCGTTCAGCCTCTAGTCGCTTGCGTTCAGCTTCTGCTGCTTTTTGTGCAGCTTCCATCTGCCTACGCATTGCTTCAGCTTGATCGTTTTGCCAACTTGATTGATTGTTGCTGCTGCTGCTGCTTGATTTTTTTCCACCTCCACCACCCATAATTATGTACCTCCAAATTGAAGTCCAGTTGTTTTAGGCAAACCAAAAACATTACTTGTGTTTGGTTTATTTACTTCTGTAGTCGGCAAATTTGCCATTGCACCCATGTCAACAAGTGCCTTTTGCCGTGCCGCACCAAGATTGTAACCGCCACCAGTTGCAGCAGTTCCTGCCGCCATTTGAGCCTGTCGTTCTTGTTCTAATTTGTTTTGGTCGGAAATTTGTTGAATATTGGAAAGCGTAGAAAGTTCTTGTTGCGCTTTCGATTCTTGCTGACGACGAAGTTGTTGAGCGGAAGCGTTCTGCGATTCAATTGCCGCTTGCCGCTGTTGTTCTTCTAATCGTTTTTGTTCAGCAGCATATGCCGCCTGCTGCTCCTGATACATCTGCATCTGTTGCGCCATCTGCTGGTTAAACATGGCTTGCTGCATTTGCATTTCTTGAGATCGCAAGTTTTGCTCTGCTTGGATTTGACTTTTACTTGGTCCGCTTGGTGCGCCTCCCATATTATTATTCCTTTCTTATTTTATTTGTTTATACCCCGCCAAACTTTATGCTTGACATATCAGGCATTTGAAAAGTATTCGCAGCAACGCTTTTGGTTGTTGTTTTTGCAGGATTATAAATAAATTCGGTAGGCATATTAGCAGGAGCAGTTGTATCACTAACTTTGGATTGTGCAAGTGCAACTGGAGTTGTAGTTGTTGGTGCTTGTGCAGTTTCTACAGATTGCGTAGGAGCGGCAGTTGGATATGCTTGTCCTTGCGCTCTTATATTAGCTAATTTAGCCTGCTGTTGCTGACGCATATTGTTCAGCATCTGTTGTTGTTGAGCAAAATATTGAGGATCGCGGCTCAAGCCTTTTGTCATTGGAGCATATGAACTTTGTTTTGGATTTAACCAGTTCATTAATGGTGCGCCAAAATTCTTGTCTGCGGTTAACCATTTTTCTCCGCTTGTAGGCAAAACATTTAAAGGGTCCATTATATTTAATGGATCAATAATTCTGCGAAGCGGTTTACTAATTCCAAAAGGATCAACAACTTTTGTTGTTAATTTGCCAAATGTTTTTCCAAATGCTGATCCACCCATATTAAATTTCTAGTTTTGTTCTAGCCTCCAAACAAAGCTCCGATCCGGGTTCAAATAATCGACACGCTTGTGGTCTGCAATTATAAACAGAACACTTAACTTTACTACCTACTTCTCCATCCAAAGCTACGCATCTATTATTTTCTGTCTTCATTAGCGGATAATCAGTTCGTTGCATTTCAATAGGAATGCCAATTGCGTCTGATCGATCTCGCTTGAAAATCGGCCACGACCACTTAAAACTGCAACAAGCTCCACATTTTTCACAATCATAGGTCGTCACATTCCGTACATTTTACCAACGCCACCAATTGCGCTACTAGCTAAAGTTTTCCCAGCATTCGCCCAAGCATCATAGACTGCGCTTTCGCCAGAACTGCGAAGTTGGAATGGCAAATTTGGCATGAAGTTTAAACCTTCTTTTTGGTTTTTCTGAAGCATTTCAAGCATCTTCAAATATTTCTCTGCTTGATCTTGGCTTTGCATTGCATTTGATTCGGAAGAGTCAAAATTAATGCCTTTGATGCCTTCCGCAAATGCTCCTAGACCTTGTGCTATTCGTTTATTTTGCGCTTGCGATGCATCAAATGCTTGCAAGTCTGCTGCGGTTGCCCGTGTTGCTGGACGAACTTCTGCTTGTGGATTGAATGCCCCGCCGGGCGTTGTGCTTGTTGCTGATCCTCCCATATTATTTGTTCTCCTTCCATTCTACTGGTCGAAATCCTAAATCAGGGATGACGATATCCTCGTATGGTGCTAAATGCGAAATGTTGCTAATCGTAGCTTTTAATTTAGGACAATGCACATGACTGCCTTGATGCCGATCTACGCAGTTTAAACAAGTCGGATAGAAGTCGGCATTGAGCGATTTATCTGGGTTATTTCCCCATTGCTTTGCGCTTGTGTGAATGTTGATCCGCTCGACATAACGAGTCGGATCAGGCTCGACATTGTTATCGATGAGATACTGGAAGATGTCGTGATCCATCCAGTCGTGCATGGGGTATAAACTCACAGGACTGCCCTCTGCGTAGCGAATTTCCTGCGACAATGGTACATGACCCTTGATCAAATCTGTGTCGCTATTTTTGGTTCCAATCCACACCGATTCCCAAGGCCAATTGAAAGTGCCTGTCGGGCGTTTTAAGAAGTCATCCACGCCACACATGAACTTCTCGCCTTCTTTCGGACGCTCGGTTCCTAACGAAAGTACAACTGCCTTGGTTCCCCATTGAAAGTAATGCAGGAGATCAAAGCGAACCTCTCCAGTCTCGGTATCAGGCCCATCTGCAAGCGCATATCGGCTTGCTGGATACTCAAAAACAGTCAAGTCCCATTCTTTAATTAATCGGTCTGAATAAGCGTAGCGTTCTCGAAATTTCGGTTGGCGAAACTGGATTACTGGAATGTCAATTCCAGCTTTAAAACGAAGCAAGTGTAGCATGGCAGTTGAGTCTTTGCCGCCACTCCAAAAAACAACAGAGTGAGGCCAATTTTTAGCCCACAACTTTGCTTTTTCAATCGTGTTTTCGATAAGTTTTGTCATATAAGAATTGCCGCCGCACCAATTGCCGCTCCACCTAATGCTGCGCCTCCACCAATCATTGCGCCTGTCCTTTGGTTTTGACCTTGCGCTTTTTGACTAGCAGCATCGTACAGAGATTGTTCGTATGCTTGACGATTTGCCTTTGAGGTCTGTTGCAAATTCAAAATCTCACCCATGTTTTTAGAGAGATAGTCAAAAGCATTCTGTCTGGCTTGACCAAGACCTTCTCCCATTGATTGCGCCCCAGCAAAAATGTTCTTTTGCCAGTCTGCCATAGCACCAAGGTTTGCTGCTTCTGATGCCATCCTGCCGCCGATCAATGCGCCGGGGTCTAGTCCACCCATAGGCTTTGCTTGAGATTGAACAAAACCTTGTCGAATATTGATGTCTTCTAAAATTCTTTTCCTGCCTTCTTCCGTAGACATATCGGCAAGTGCAGAACGACCAAAAGTGCTGGATGGATCAACTCCAGTAGCATACGATGCCGCAATACCTTTGTTCTGTAGCCATTCATCCATTAAATTCTTGAAAGCAGGAGCGGAGGTTGCCTGTTCAATTTGCTCTGGCAACTGGTAGCGCATACGAGCAGTTGCTGGAGAAAGCATCTGCTCAAATCGACGGGAAGTAGCTTCATTGCTTAATCCAAATTCTGCTGCTTGTCGCGAGGTTTGCTCGGCATCAAAATCTTGCATTAATGGTTGGCTTTTTGAATATAAGTCAAAAAGTTGTCCACGGGTTTGTAGGTCAGCAATCTGTCCCTCCAAAGCTCCACGCCCCATTTCATGTTTTTGAGATAACAAAGCACCTTCCTGACTCATGTCAGGTCTGCTCATATATCTTCCTGCGTCAACTGATGCTACACCTCCCATAAATTATTCCTTTCGTTTGATGTAATAAACTTCTCTATGCAATCTTTCCATGCCAAGTTTTTCCATAATTTCATTAGTAAATGTTTTTCTTTCATCTTGCAATGGCACTCCAACATAGCCCGGACCACCAGTTAATTGATTGTAAACTCTCCAATCATGCATTGTTTGTACTACATCTCTTGGACTTGTAAAGTCAGGGTGGAAAGCTGGATAGATTGTCGGAATAAAGACATGGTCACTATAGCCAATTAACTTATTATCTTTATAATGACCATAAACATTTATTTGCGGATGTTCTACAACTTTATGATCAAATGTTTCTGCAAAATCAACAAGTTCAAGAAACTCTCCTGAATCTTTTGGGATTAATTTATATTCAATTGGTGATCTCATTTATTTATTAGTTGAAACCTACAAATACATCGTCTGGTATTGGTCCTTGTTTGAAACCAACATACTTCGACCCAATTTGATCCAAGACATCTTGACGCTCGTTATAAGTGCCACACAAGGCACATGGCAAGCAGTTGTTTTGGGTTTTTTCAAATGGAATTGAAGAGTAAACCGGAACGAGAAATTCATCGGCAAATGGAGATATGAACTTGTTTGGAAAGTTCGTCAATCTTATTTTTGCTTTATTAATACTTGGCATATTAGCAGGGATTGTTTGCCTTGAATTCCTGTGCGGCATTTGTCGCGGCTTGCTCTGCGAGTTTACTAGCTTCTTCCTTCGCGTGACTATAAGAAACAGTCGAGATAAACGATGCGCTTGCGGTAGCTGAAATGGTCTGACTGCTGCTTGTGCAAGAGAGTGTGACAGTCTTGTAAACCTTCGCACTCCATGTCTGCTGGTTTAGCAAAGCGTTTTCGTATGGGCTTGACTCAAGGTCAATCGTGAAATTCTGTCCGTTCTGTCCAACCACGCATGACTTCGTTTCGTTAGCTTGAGGGATTCCTGTGGCTTTCTCGCTCCAAGGATCGATGAATAAGCGAACGATCTCAATCCCCATCTCTCCGCACCATTCGATTAGAATTGAAAAAGCCTTATCAACATCATTGGTAAGGGAACTTTCGCAAGTTTCGTAAGTTGCGCTTCTATTCGCAGATTCCGTAATTAACCTGCGATATTGAGTGTTTAAAAGCGAAACCTTGTTAATCTGATCTTCAAATGGAGTCCCTTTGTACTGCCATTCATTAGTGACCGCCAAAATCCTTTGATTCAAGATTTGCAAATACCTGCCTTTACTTCCTTTGTAGCTTACTTTTAAATCAACTGTCCCGCCAATCTCGCAAGCATCAATTTCAGAATAGATAAACTGCTTTAAATCCATTGAATCACCAAGCAATGGAGTCTCTAATTGGCAATAAATCCTATTGTACAAATCAGTATTCGTTCCATCAGGATTGATTTGCAGATAAGTGTCGTAGCGTTCTGGTTGAAAAGCCTCCCAAAGATGGTTGTAAGAACCATCGGCAGTCGGAGCGTAGTCAATTGAAAATTGAAAGCATCGATTTTGATTGTCGATCTTGCCTGTAGTCCATTGTACAGGACGAGTTCCTGTCCATACTCCTGCCCATGCTGGTTGCCGTCCTCCACCCCACTCTGCCGCAGGAGCATAATCCATAACCATTGTGTCAGTATTTAGCTTTGACAGATATGGAACGGAGTACATTAAATAGTTTTCAAATGCAACCGCGCAAATATTAGATGGGTCGCCATCCATTAATTGCTTGGTTCGCGCCATCTCAATGTCTTTAAACAAGACTTGAGAAGATAAATAACTTGCAGACGCAATGTCTGCTGCAACTAATCCTCCATCAGAATACCACCACAATTGACCAGCTTGGAATGCAATCGACCTATTAGAAACGCATCCAATTGTAGGATAAAGCGTGTTTTGAAAGTTTGCCGTAGTGGACCATTGAGTGCGGTCCAAAATTCCACTTGCAAGCGAATATGTGGCTCGATCTGTAAACACAATTAATCGTGTAGAGGTATCTTGACCTACATAGGAAACAAGACCAGTAACTGGTCGCACAAAAGCGAAGTCTCCGCGCCCAGTTCCTGTTGTGCGTTCTTGCCATGAGGTGGGGTCGCCAAGATCGGATGCAAGAACAATATTTTTTTCAGCAATCCACATTCGATTGCCTGAATAAGCCATATGAGTCCCAGTTGGAATAGCGCGATCCTGATTGCCAACCTTGTCGCTACCATCCCACCAACCCGGCGCAGACTGCCCGTCCTGCATCATCACGATGGTATGGGCTGGGGTTACTAACTCATTTTCGGAAGTCGCCAGATTTGCTGTTTTTGTGGCTAAAGCAAAAGCAATGTTCTCAACATCCTTGTCGAACTTTATGTTCGTTAGCTTAAAATCATTCCAGTTCTTCGGTTGAACTAATGGAAATGGCGCATAGTAAACAGAACCATCAACTGCAAAGACGATGTAGCTCAATTCTTGTTGAACAACACCATCTCCGTTTACATCAAAAATTTTAGCAGGAACTACAGTCGTGACTCCATTTTCTTCGCGGCTAAACGATGCTTCTTTCTGCTTGTTTGCCTGAAAAATCACGCCTCCTTGCAAGTTGCCCGGCGGAAGACTCAACTGCATTTTGTAGCCGGGGCGAGTCTGCGCGATGCCGCCGCGAATCGAGAGGTTGACCCCCCACTTAAATTGATTTTCTGGCAACGCCCAAGGGTTCCGCACCGAATTGACTCCCTGCGTCCATCCAGTTGAAACCTTTTGAAGTCTACCTGATGTGATGTTTTCGCTTTTCATCTAGAACATCACAGGTTCCTCGCCATCGGCGTAAACAAGATTTTGGATTTGCGGAGGCTGGAATGCGTGACCATCAAGATGCTCTTGCTGGTTCTTTAGATAGTTGAAAGCAACACCCCAGTAACGAACTGCCTGATCTGCGAAATCTTTGTCTTCAAGATCGCAAGCGTGAACAGCAGTAATGATCGCTCTTTCATGCTCTACAGGGATGTAGTCCTGCATAGATGTGACTGTCGGAGGAGTCAAGCGGTATGCAATCCTCGCCCAAGCACATCTTTTCCCAATGCGAATCCTGCGATAACTAGGATTAATCTCGTCTGGGTGATACTGACCGATCAAGGTCATATCATTGCTGCGTCCGTAGTCGAATGCATACAACGAAACATATCCATCGGTCTTTGGCTTTTCAATATTTGAAATGCTCTTAACTAAAACCGGACCTTGGATGCTATCGACAAAGAATGTCGAAGTGGTCTTATTTCCGGTTGTAAGATACTGAACTCGACCAGTCGTTGAAGACAAGTTTTGAGCGTTGGAAAGCGTGTTGTACAACTCAAATTCATCAGCATCGACTTTTCGGACATAGTATGTCGTTCCTGCGACAAGTCCATTAGGCAGGACATCGTTTTCTGCTGCTCGCACCGAAATCTTGTCTCCAGTCTCGTACAGGCAGGCAGGAGCATAAATGCTGGTCGAAGGTTGAACTGTCATCACTCGGCGAATGTCCAGAGTCAATCGACCTGTGCCGGGAGTCGTGATCGGAACTAGCGTTCCACCTTGATAAACCTTAACCCGATTGCCAAACAATTTTACTGTGTAATCTGTGCCAGCAACGATCGGCAACGGCAATGTGCCAGACGATGTGAAATTCACGATTTCGTCATCTGCAATGAACTGGATATTGTCTGGTTCGATTAAGTTGTCGTAGACACTCGGCGTGACGCTAAAGCGGATGCCAAAGTAGGTTTGTCCAGTACCAAATGCGGTGGTTACAACCTGACCAGTTGCGCCGCCAGAAATAGCATTTGCCTCCGATGTGTAGACTCGACCAGATTCATCTGTGTCCTTGCGTAGCCAAAATTGCGTGACTCCGTTGTCAATGGATGGCGATGTAGTTGGCAACAGGAAGTCGGTCCCAAAATAGAATCCTTGAGTCTGACCTAGCGACGAATAATCGCCGCGCCAATTGCCCGTGAATGAAATTCCAAATGCTCGCGAAAGCACAACATAGAGAGTTCCAGAACCAGACGATTTAATGTCAACTTCACCAAAATCAGAACTTTTAATTGTAAATTTCCCAGCACCGGGGTTTTCCGCACGATATGCGGTTCCAGAGGCTAAAGGAGTTGGCAAAGTTCCAGTAGACTGAAACTCTACAAACACGCCAGTTGAAGAAATTATACTTACAGCAGGAGGAGTCGTATATCCACTACCAAGAGTGATCATGTCAATGGATGTTATTTGTCCTCCAGATATATTTGCTCTTGCTGTCGCTCCAGTACCTCCACCACCTTCAATTTTTACTTGCGGTTCTTGAGTATATCCAGTTCCTGCATTATTAATATTTATTTTAGAAATAAATGAAGTTGTAATTTCTGATGTGGCAGTTGCTCTATTGCCTGCATTTGTATTTGTGGCAGTTGTGTTGGGTGCTGTATCTGGTCCCAATGCACTAGGCGAAACAAAAGTAAATACTTTTGGAGTCGCAGTCGCAACTCCAGCAATTGTTTTTATTCCATTATATTCTAGAACGCTTGCGTTCGCTATTTCAATTTGATCTCCATTTTGAAATCCATGTGCAACCGAGGTTGTTACTGTTGTTGTAAATGGTGCAGTTGCTAATGTTGTTATAGAATCAACCGAAAAACTAACAGGAATAGGCAAAGAAATTTCTACAATAGGTGCTATATCATAACCCGCTCCAGAATCAGTTATAATAACTTCACTAATTGTATTATTAATTGTATTCCTTATAGCATATCCTTTTGCCGCCCTTGCTTGTTGTCCAGTTGGAGGTGTAGGAGGATTGCTAAATGTTACTGTTGGCTCAACTGTATATCCAGACCCAGATGATGTTACTCTTACACTTGTTACAGAACCTACAGGAACCGCTGTTCCTGTAGCATTTATTCCTGCTGGAGTTGGGAGAGTTAATCCTGTTGCAGTAACCTGATTTGTTTTTCCAGTTGCAATTGTAGCTGGAATTAATTTTACCAATGACACAACTCCTGTATTTGGAGTTGTTAAAACAATTGGATTTACAAAAAATGTAGTTGATGAAGCATCTGCATCAGATTTATTTTCATGCAATGTTACTGTATTAGAATCAATAACATTAACATAATAATTTTTATTTAATATTAATGGTTTTGGAAGAACCCCGCCAGATGTAAATGCTTGAACTTGATCTCCATCTTGAAACAAATGCGGATATTCAAAAGTTAACTTTGTTTCAGGCGCAATCTCTTTGCGGATGTCAACATTGATATTGGCAGTTGAGCCTGTCGTGTAAACCTCTCCGTAGTTGTTTTGAGCGTTTTCTTCAGTCTCGAAAATTTGAAGTCGAGTAGGGTCTAAAAGATTCCCGAAATAAGTTGTCTCGGTCTTGAGAGGAGCAGGCAATGTTTGGCTCGGCGGAAAGAAAATAGGATTTGCAGTTGAGATTCCAATCGTAGGAGCAATAGGATTGTTTAAACTATCTTTAAACTGCAATGCAGTAACTACTCGACTTGCTCGCTCATCAAGGAATTCCAATGGTCCAGCCCCAACGATGGATTGCAACGAAATAGGGTAGTCGCCTGATTGTGCGTTAAGCGAGTCATTAAAAATCTTGATTGTCAGCGCATCAATCACCCCAATGTAGTAAGTCTGCCCATCGGATAACGCCACAGGGATGGTCCCGCTAATCGGAGTAATACTCATCCCTTGACCAGAATTTAATTGGTGAGGAGTTGCAGATTTGAATGACTGAATTGGCGTGATTCCAACTTCGCGAGTCGCAACATTTGCGCCAGATGGCGAGATTGTGCCATACGCAAAATCGGAAGGCGAATTGATCGGAATCAGCAACCCATCAACGCCAGTCCCATCGGCTAGTTGACTGCGGATCGGACGATTCGTGTCGTTAGTGCCAACAACTCGGATGACCTTGCCTACATCGTTGGAGGATTCCGCAATAGCTATCAACTCGGAAGGTTGAATGATCTCCATCAAGGTAGCTACATATCCTCGATCATCCCACGCCCACTCGACGGGGTTATATTTTCCGCCTTTGTTTACATGGTACTGGAAAAGACGATTGCGGAAGTATGTAGGACTGCCATCTACATTGACTGCAAGAGGCACAGAAACGCCGCGAGGAAGCGCAATGGAGCAACCATCCCAACCTGTGCAGACATCGACCTCGGCAGTCGATTGCATCCAATGCCCAGACTCCATAAGAGTCTGGACTGCCTGCGAAATCTTTCGGAAAACTTTTGGCTTATCAGTCGTTCCTAAAATCTCCGCACATTCCTCGAAAATTTGCGAAACGAACATGGTTATACAGCACCACGGGAAAGTTCTTGTGCGAATGCGGCAAGATCAGCATCTTCAGTCTCGCCGGGAGTTGCAGCAACAGGCATCTCGCCTTCACCCGCGCCTGCGGCTTGCTGCTCCACCTGAACTGCCAGAGCATCGATAGCCTCTGCCAATTGCACTACAATTCCGTGCAATTGGTCGAAGGTAGATTTAGGGATGCTCATCATTACCTCGCCTCCTTCAGGAGCGGCAGGAGGCATTGGTGCTTCAGTCATAGCCTCCATAGGCATTGCGGTATCTTGTTTTTTCATAAATTAGTCTTCTTCTTCACTTCCACCAATTTCAATTTCGATCTTGGTTTTTGGTTTTTCTTCAGCTTCTTCAAGTCCATTTTCAATGGCATCTTCATCATCCATCTCTTCTTCCATCTCTCCAGACTCTTCAGAATCTTCAGGTTTGATTCCACAAATGCAAAGCTCGACACAATGACGCTTCTCGGTCTTTCCATCACGCATCATGGTTTCCTCTTTCTCCATGACTTTCTTGAAGAAAATCATGGCGGTTCCCTCTTTTGGCAAGCTTTTCAATGCCTCGGCATTTTCAAAATAAAGCGATGGATAATGAAATTCGCTTTTCGGCATCTCCATTTCCATTGACATTGGCTTTACAGGTTCACCAAGGTCTTCAAAACCAGACGGCAAATCGTATTTTTCTTTTGAATATGGCATATTATCGAATTCTCCTTGCTTGTATGTTTCCAAATGCTGAAAGCGTAGCAACAGTAAATGTTGCTTGAGCTAACAAATAAATAGGGGTCGATGGGGATGTAGTTGTAATAATTGATTGAGTCGGTATTGGCAATGCTACATCAACGCTTGCAGTCGGCACAAATGCAGCAGAAAAATTAGTTGCGTAAGTGTCTTGTGATCCAAGTGCTGTTGCAGATGTTCCAATTCCTCTTTTTAAAACAGTAATACTAGTAGTGGTTGCGGCTCGAAAAGAAATTTGACCAGTAATTAACCATTCTCCGGGCGGCAAATTAATGCTAGTTACTGCTGTAGCAGTAGAACTTGGTTGAGTTTGAGATGTTAATGAAACCGAATTTGCAACAGCAATGCTTGATGAAATAACTTCCCCTACATAACCAGACGCTCCAGATGCTCCAGTAATTGATCCGAATATTAAAGAACTTGGGACTTGCGCTCCAGTTGCGCCAGTTGCTATTCCGCTAAATACAGGAGAAGTAATTGTAGCTTCAGATGCAATTGTTGTATTTATAGAAATACTTTCACTTCCATTAAATCCGGTTGCTCCGGTTACCGCACCAGCAACTTGAATTGTCCTACTATTTTGTAAAATTGTTGCACTAGATGCGTTTCCAGTTACATTGCCTGTTACATTACCAGTAACATCTCCAGTAACATCTCCAGTAACATCTCCAGTAACATCTCCAGTAACATCTCCAGTAACATTACCAGTAACATTACCAGTCAATGAACCAGTAATGGTCGCATTGCCAAATGTTTTTACACCAGTAATAGTCTGCGTTGTATCTGTTGTGCAGATATTCGGAGCGATTACTGCTTGAGTTGCTTTTTTTAGTGGCATAATTACTTTGTGATTGTTTCTGTCAATGATTTTTTTATAATTATAATTAAATTATATTAATTTACAAATATTTGCATAGTTGGTCTTACATAGGATTCATATGTTATTGATGCTGTATTGGAGGATGTATGTCCTCTGCAAATCATATTTATTGTTCCCATTGCAGATGAAGTTTCTCTTGTTGCTGTAAAACCTAAATATCCAGTAGCGGGAACTCCTCCAACAGTTTGAGCTAATCCTGCTGCTGTAGTAACATTAAAAGATGTTGCTCCATTTACTGTCCATCCTGTATAAACACCATTAACAAAAGAATTTATAACAATATCTGCAACATAATTTCCTTTTGTAACTTGCTGAACTCCTGTTGATATTGTTGTTGCTATTACTGCTGTGCTAACAAAAACTCTAATAAAAAGACCTAGATTTCCAGTTCCTCCAAATAATGCTTGAGAAAGACATGATCCGGGATATAAACTAAATTCTGAAAACAAATCCAAAGAAAAACTATCATTTGGAGTTGATGTCGAAAAACCATCAAAAGGTTTATAAGTTGCAACTCCGTTTAAAAAAGAAGCACTTCTGCCAAATTGATATAAGGTTCCAGAACCACTAGCAAAATTAGTTTCATAAAAAGTTGTAATAATGCTATCTGATCCAATTTTTCCTACGACATCTAACGGATTTCCTGCTGTTGTTTTCCCAATCCCAACATAACCACGATTAGTAATTACAAATGGAGTTGAATCTGGATTGGATGAATCTTCTACTTTAAAAGAATCGCCATTTCCATTTTGAGTGATTGTAAGAGCGGCAGATGTGCTTGTATTTGTAATAAACCAACTTGAATATGTTCCAGAAGCATCTTCTGATGTAATATTTGCAACAAGAACTCCTGTTGAAAAATTATAACTCACAACAGTGCCAATCATTACTGATGCAGTAAAAGTTGAAAACCTTCCAATTTTTACTCCATCTCCCGGTTTAAAATCAAGTCCTGTATTTGTAGTTAATGTTTGTGTTCCTAATGCAAATGTCAATGAAGTGCTTGAAGTTCCATTATAATTTAAGGAAATATTTTTTTCCGCTTTAATTGTTTGAGGAGTATCAGTAGTAACAATGCTTGGAGTAATTACATTTTGAGTTGCTTTTGTGATAGGCATATTTTTGTTTTTCTATTTGTTTTTTTGTTATTTTTATGCAGTTGAAAGTGAAATGACAATCAAAGAACTTCCAGAAGGAACTGTTGATATTGTTATAGTTCTTGGTGAAACATTGTCAATTGTAAAATTTGATGGAGATTGGAATATGCCATCAATGGTTACTAAATAATTAGCAGAAACAATGCTTCCAGATGTATTGCCAGTTAATGTCCAAATTGTTGTTGTTCCGTCCCCTGTAAAAGTGTAAACATTTCCTGAATTTGATGGAGGAATTGCGCCAGTTGCGCCTTGAAATCCTGTGCTTCCTTGAAAACCTGTTGCGCCAACTTCACCAATTCCTGTTGCGCCAGTTGCTCCTGCGCCAGTTGCTCCGATTTCTCCGACACCAGTTGCGCCTGTAGACCCTATTCCCCCAACGCCAGTTGCGCCAGTTGAACCTTGAAATCCAACCCCAGTTGCTCCAGTCGCGCCAACTCCAGTTGCTCCTGTTGGGCCTTGAGGCCCGGGTGCCCCAGACAATGATACACTCCAACTTAAAAATGTTCCAGAACCAGTAATTAATGTAATATTTACGATCAATTCACCAGTAACACTATTGTAACTCGTAACGCTTCCTTCCATTTTATTAGAAGAAGAATTAGCAATAATAACGCTTTGACCTACACTTAAAGCTAAACCAGTTTGAACAGTCAACGATTGCGTTCCAATTGCAATAGTTAACGAAGTATTAGATGTTGTTGTATATTTATCTCCAGATAAACCTGTTGCGCCAGTTGCGCCAACGCCAGTTGCACCGACAAACCCTGTGCTTCCTTGAAAACCTGTTGCGCCAACTTCACCAACGCCAGTTGCTCCTTGGAAGCCTGTTGCGCCAACTCCAGTCGCCCCGGTTGCCCCGAAACCAGTAGAACCTACTTGTCCAGTTGCGCCAACGCCAGTCGCGCCTTGAAAACCTGTTGCGCCAACGCCAGTCGCGCCAGAGAAACCAGTTGGTCCGATTGGCCCAATAATACTAACAATAACAATACTCGATCCACTTGGGACTGGATCAGAAATTGTCAAGGTGAACGGAGAGCCAGATTGAATTGTATAATTATCAGGGTCTTGAACAATTCCATCAATAGAAACTAAATAAGAAGCAGATACAACAGAATCTGCTCCGCTTATATTGAATATTGTTTGCGTTCCATCACCATTATATTGCCAACGAATTCCTCCTGCCGCCGCAGTTCCTGAAAGCCCCGTTGCCCCAGTTAATCCAGTCGCGCCAATTCCCCCTGCGCCAGTTGCGCCTGTCGCGCCAACCGATCCAACGCCAGTTGCGCCTGTCGCTCCCGCGCCAGTCGCGCCAATTCCCCCTGCGCCAGTTGCGCCTGTCGCGCCAACCGATCCAACGCCAGTTGCGCCTGTCGCTCCCGCGCCAGTCGCGCCGATTACGCCTGTGCTTCCTGTCGCGCCAACCGATCCAACGCCAGTTGCGCCAGTCGCTCCCGCGCCAGTTGCGCCGATTACGCCTGTGCTTCCTGTTGCACCAACCGATCCAACGCCAGTT
>Ga0315902_10004204_pt1 | contig 21014 bp, 17 predicted proteins | sample LakEriMetagenome_9_FD_203523 | JGI IMG/M metagenome (GOLD analysis project Ga0315902, IMG submission 203523) | Freshwater fungal communities from buoy surface, Lake Erie, Ohio, United States - Buoy 12 MA117 | ecosystem: Environmental > Aquatic > Freshwater > Lake > Lake biofilm | place: USA... | reverse complement strand
GTGATCTGAGCGTCAGCGGCATCACCGCCAGCGACAAGGTGTACGACGGCAACACCACAGCCGTGGTGTCAGCAGCCAATGCGTTGCTGAGCAACGTCGTGGCTGGCGACAGCGTGGCCGTGAGCACGCAAAACGCGCAGGGCAACTTTGCAGACAAGGACGTGGCCCGAGGCGGCGCAGGTCAAGTGCTGGCCAAGACGGTGCAGATCAGTGGCCTGCAACTGCAAGGGACAGAGGCAGGAAATTACAATTTGCAAACGGCTGGGGTGAGCGCGCAAGCGAGCATCACACCGCGCCCCGTCACCTTGAGCGGCAACAGCGCGGCTGACAAAGTGGCCGACGGCACGACCACAGCGCAAGTGATTGCAGGCAGCCTGAGCGGGCTGGTGGCGGGCGAGGGCCTGAACGTGAACGCGCAAGGCGAGTTTGAAGACGCGCTGGTGGGCACGAACAAGGCGGTCAATGCACGGTTTGCGTTGCAAAACGGTGCCTTGGGCTTGGCCAGCAATTACCAGCTGAGCAACCCGGTGGAGGTGTTGCGTGCCTCGATCGTGGCCTTTGTGCCAGGGAAAGTGAGCCCGGAGCCATTGGCGAGCGGCAACACGTCGGGCAGCCGTGTTCGCTTTGTGGGCGGAACGGTCAAAGGGGCTGCAACGGGTGTGAGCGATGAAGCGTTGGACCCTGAAATGGTGGAGCAGTGCTCGGTGCTCAGCCCTGAAAAGTGTGAGTGTGTTGACACGCAACTGCCTGGCGTTGCGTTGTGCTTTGTGCCGATCCGACGGGTGTCCATGAAAGACTGAGCAGCACCGGCACATTGAAGAAGACGGCATCTTCTGTGCACATGGGGCTGTTTCTTTGGCTTTGAGGGGTTCTTTGCTTCTCGTCAACCTGCGATGCGTTGAAGCTCGAACGCGTCGAAAATTAATCCTATTTAATTCATTATGGGTTAACATTTTGGGGTATGCCGTTTCGCCCCAACTTCTTGAGTGTCCTGATTGTTCTTTCCTGTTCAGGAATGGGCGCAATGCCTGCCCAGGCCACTGATGGCTTGCTGGACTTTTCTGTCGTCAACCCACCCGCAGTTCAGGACAGAACGATCAAGGAACCCGTTGTCACCTGGTCAGTCCAACCGGATGCACCCAGCGCTGAAAAACATTGCAAGAGTTTGAGTGGATTCGATGGCGGCAATTGGTGGCGTGAGGGCTGTGTGCTGTGGTCTGTCGAAGGATCCAGGTGCACCATGGTCACCACGCAAAACACCACCCACACTTTGATGGGGCGCTTGCTGTTGATGTGCATGGCCGCCAAGGTGGATCCCTTATGAGAATCCTTGTGCAATTCGTTGCTCTGGTGCTGTGTTGGGCTGGTTTATCGGTGCAAGCCCAAGATCAAGCAAGCCCTGGTTCTGCGGTGGCCCCAACACCTGCGCCTTGGTTAACCGCGCCCTCCAGTTACCCGCCGGTGATGTCTCCGTCGGAGCAGTCCAGAGTTTTGCGCTTTGGCCCCCCGGCAGTGGACCGCAGTCGATTTGTGCCTTTGGCTGAAGAGGCCCGGAACATCAGTCCGGTCAAAATCAAATACGCGGTTCGGGCCGATGGTTATGAGTTTTGCTCGCGCATCACAGGCGTGCCCATCCGTTTCAACTCCCAACCCATGGCCTGTGCTTTTTGGAACGTCAAACGGCGAGAGTGCACCATCATCACGCCTTTGCAAACGGGCTTCAATTACATCGGGCACGAACTGCGCCATTGTTTTGAAGGAGCGTTCCATGATTGAACGCTCAGTCAAGGGGCTGACCCGGCGGCAGTGCATGAAAACCATGGCTGCGTTGTCCTTGGGCGGGTCACTTTCAGCCGCGCTGGCCCAGGCACCGCGCCAAATGCGCGTGGGTTTCATCAAGCGTTATGAACCCTACAGTTTTGTCTCGGGCGATGCCGTGCTGCAAGGCTTTGATGTGGATGTGGTTCAGGCTGTGTTGGCATCGATGAATGTCAAGATGGTTCCCGTGGCCGATTCATTGGCCCGTTTGCAATTCCTCTTGGCCCTTGGCGAGATCGATTTCATCGGCAACCAACTTTTGCATACGCCAGAGAATCGGCGCAGATTTGATTTCGTGGTGCCTTATGCCACGATCCAGTTGGTGTGTGTTCTTCACGAGTCGGATGACCGCGACTTTTTCAGCTTGGATGACATGTTGGGCCGAAAACTGGGGGTGTTGGCCAACACCGGCGTGGCCGATCAGGCCCGAGATGTCTTGGGCAAATCGGTCAGGTCCTTTGAACGGATCGATTTGGCTTTGAAAGCTTTGGCTGCCAAAGAGCTGGATGTGGTGCTGGAAGAAAACCTGATCGTCGAGTACCACATTGAGCAGGAGCAATTGCCCCTGAAGGTGGGCGCCCCCATGGCGGCCCCCATGCGCGTGGGCTTGGCCGTGCCCAAGGGCCAAAAAATCATTCAGGATGAGTTGTCAGCGGCCGTGCGGGGTGTGTTGAAAAGCAAGGCTTTCAAAACCATCTCCAACAAATGGTTCGGTTACGACGTCAGTCGGCCGCGCGTGGGGCATTCGGGCATCTGATCGCTGGGGGTCAAACCTTGGCCCCATGGGCCAAAGCCCTGTTTCGGCTGGCGGCCAGGGCGTTTTCATCGGGTGCAGACAAATCCCACGCTTGCATGTGGCTGAGACTGATGTCTGCCAGCGCCTCGATCCACTGGGCATCGTTGTTCAGGCAAGGGATGTAGCTGAAGCTTTCTCCGCCAGCATGCAAGAAGGCTTCTTGCGCTTCTTGCTGAATTTCTTCCAGCGTTTCCAGGCAGTCGCTGGTGAAGCCGGGGCAGATCACGTCCACTTTTTTCACGCCTTGCTGCGCCATGGCCACCAGCGTGGGTTCGGTGTAGGGCTCCAGCCATTTGGCCTTGCCAAAGCGCGACTGGAAGGTCAGCTTGTACTGGTCTTTGGACAAGCCCAGCGCCTCGGCCAACAGACGGCCGGTTTTCATGCATTCGCAGTGGTAAGGGTCACCCAGTTGAAGGGTGCGTTCGGGCACGCCATGAAAACTCATGACCAGTTGCTCGGCTTGACCGTGGGTTGCCCAATGTTGCCGCACCGTTTGCGCCAGGGCGGCGATGTAGCGCGGGTCATCGTGGTAGCGGTTGACAAAGCGCATCTCGGGGATGAGCCGGGTTTTCAGGCCCCAGCGGTACACCGCGTCGAACACGCTGGCCGTGGTGGTGCCGCTGTACTGAGGGTAGGCCGGCACGACCAGCACGCGCTGCACGCCTTCGGCCTTGAGGGCATCGAGCTGTTCGGGGATGGAGGGCTGGCCGTAGCGCATGGCGTAACGCACGCTGACGTGGTGGCCGCGTTCTTGCAGGGCAGTGCCCAGCGACTGGGCTTGTTGTGCGGTGAAGGCTTTCAGGGGCGAGCCTTGCTCGGTCCAGATGCTGGCGTACTTGGCGGCCGATTTGGCGGGACGCACGCGCAAGATGATGCCGTGCAGGATCAGCCACCAGATGGGTTTGGGGATCTCGACCACGCGGCTGTCGCCCAAAAACTCGGCCAGATACTTGCGCAGTGCGGGGGCCGTGGGGGCGCTGGGGGTGCCCAAATTGCAATACAGGACAGCGGTGCGGGCGGCTTGCCCGTGCTGGAAGGAGGGTTCTTTGTTGAATGCCATGCGGTATTCTCCCACCACCATGCTTGACATTTCCCGCATTCGCGCCATTACCCTCGATCTGGACGACACTTTGTGGCCCGTCTGGCCCACCATCCACCGGGCCGAGGCTGTGTTGAGCACTTGGCTGGCCACCCATGCCCCCCGCACGGCGGCCTTGTCGGCCGATGCTGAACTGAAAAAAGCCGTGCGCGCCGAGATCAATGCGCGCCATGCAGATCGGGCGCACGATTTGTCTTTTTTGAGACTCGAAGCGATTCGCGCCTTGTTGCGGCAGGCCGGTGACCCTTTGCATTTGGCGGAGCCTGCATTTGAGGTGTTCTTTGCTGAACGCCAGCGGGTGGAGCTGTTTGATGACGCTTTGCCTGCCTTGACATTCTGGAGTGCACGGTGGCCGGTGGTGGCCCTGTCCAATGGCAATGCCGATGTGCACCGCGTGGGCATTGGGCAGCACTTTCGCGCCAGCGTGAGCGCCCAGTCGCTGGGCGTGGCCAAACCCGATGTGCGGATTTTTGAGGCGGGTGCCGCAGCGGCGGGTGTGCAGCCGCATGAAGTGCTGCACATTGGCGACGACGCCCATGCCGATGGTGTGGGCGCATTGGCTGCCGGCATGCAGGTGGCCTGGCTCAACCGAGAAGGCCAGGCCTGGACCCATGGCGACACGCGGCCGCACCTGGAGGTGCGAGACTTGCACGCGCTGTGCGCCATTTGGCCCGAATACGCCTTGTAGGTCGGCGGCTTCAGCCCCGACATCGGCCTGTGTGACGCAAAAATCAGGAGACAGAGATGACTTTGAAAATTTACGGCATGGGCGCTTCCCGCGCTGCACGGCCCTTGTGGGCTGCATTGGAATTGGGCGTGCCCTTTGAGCACATCGCCATGACCTACAAAGCAGGTGCGACACGCACGCCCGAGTTCTTGGCGCTCAACCCCAATGGGCACATCCCGGTGGTGGTGGACGAGCGTGCCGATGGCGCCGTGACCGTGTGGGAAAGCATGGCCTGCGCGCTGTACATCGCCCGCGTTCATGGGCAAGCCGATGGCCAGTCGATCACACCCGCTTCACCCCGCGAAGAAGCTGAAGCCCTGCGCTGGACCTTTTGGGCCGTGACCGAGCTTGAAAAGGACGCGCTCACGGTGCTGATGCACCGCATGGCCATGCCGGAAGACCAGCGCAAGCCCGAACTGGCCGAGCAAGCCGAAAGCCGCCTGAAAGTGCCCTTGGCGGTGCTGGAGCAACACCTGCAAGCGCAGCACGCCAAAGGTGAGGCTGACCTGGCCGCCAACCGTTTCACGGTGGCCGATGTGTGTGTGGCCAGTGTGGCCAGCTGGATTCGCCCGGCACCTGGGCTGTTGGTGCAGCACCCGGCGGTGGCCGCTTGGTTGAAAGTCTGCTTGGAACGGCCAGCGCACAAGCGCATGCGCGCCATGAAGTGATCAGAACTTGCCCAAGGCCTGCATTTTCCAGGCCAGCCACAGCTTGCGCAGGGGCGTGAGGGCGATGCGCTGGTGCAGCACCTGAAAGCCCGAGGCTTCGATCTCGCGCAGCAAGGTGCGGTAAATGCTGGCCATCATGAGGCCGGGTTTTTGGGCGCGGCGGTCGGCCGCAGGCAGCAGGGCCAGGGCTTCGTCGTACAGGGCGTGGGCCCGTTCCGTCTGGAACTTCATCAGCGCGGTGAAGTTGACCGAATAGCTGCGTTGGATCAGGTCTTGCGCTTTGACGCCAAAGCGTTGCTGCTCGTCGAGCGGCAGGTAAATGCGCCCGCGCATGGCGTCTTCGCCCACATCGCGGATGATGTTGGTCATCTGAAAGGCCAGTCCCAACTTGTGCGCATAGGCGGTGGTGGCCTCGTCGGTTTGGCCAAAGATGCGGGCGGCGACCTCGCCCACCACGCCAGCCACCAGGTGGCAGTATTGGGTGAGACCCGCAAAGTCCAGATACCGGGTCTGGTTCAGGTCCATCTGGCAACCGTCGATCACGGCCATCAGGTGGCGGCTCTCGATGCCGAAGGGCTGGGTCAGCGGCATGAGGGCGTGCATGACCGGGTGTGTGGGCTGACCTCCATACGCTTGGAGCACCTCTTTTTGCCACCAGGCGAGTTTGGTAGCGGCCACACCGGGGTCGCTGATTTCATCGACCACGTCGTCCACTTCTCGGCAAAAGGCATAAAAGGCGGTGATGGCCGCTCGGCGCTCAGGCGGCAGGAACAGGAAGGCGTAATAAAAGCTGCTGCCCGAGGCGGCGGCTTTTTGCTGGACGTAGTCTTGCGGGTTCATGGGGGTGGATTCTCGCACTGGGACAGGCGCTCAAACTCTTGTTTCAACACCCGGGGTGATATGCCGCCGAGCACCAAACGCCACAGCAAGGCGCGAACTTCGTGGCGCGGCATCTTGATGCTTGGGCTCGGTGTTGCGGCCAGTGCTTGCGGTCCGGCTTGTGTCAGAAGGGCCAGGGTGCGCGCACCGATCAAAGCGGGCAGGGCGCTGGCCAAGCGCAGGCGTCGGCTGTTCAGGGCGCAGCTGTAATGCAGGCCATCCTCCAGTTGGGTGTGGATGTGCTTCAGGTATTCCTGGTACAGCGGGGCGAGTTTGATGCAGCCGGTCCTGTCCCCGGTTCTGGCCGCTTGGGCCAGGGTTTCAGGGGTCAAGCCCAGTGCCTGCAAGCGTTCACGGGGGAAGTAACAGCGGCCCTGGGCCAGGTCGGCAGCGACATCGCGCACGATGTTCAGGCGCTGTAGGCCCATGCCGTATTGCCTGCCCAAGCTGTGCATTTGTTCAGTGGGCAGGCTGGCAAAGCCGGGGAGGTGGCGCGTGCACAACTCGGTCCAGAACTCGCCCACGCATCCGGCGACCAGCCATGTGTAATGCGTCAATTCTTCTTCGCTTTGCAGGCTTTGGACCGATGATGGGCTGGCATGGCCAAATCGGTGCACATCCAGGGTTTGGCCCTGCGTGATGGGGGTCAGTACCGCGCGCACACTGGCTTGGTCGGCCTTGGACAGGCGGTGCAACAGCGGCAAGCAGTCGGGCAAGGCCTGCATCAAGGCGCGTTCATTCGGGTTGCTTTGGTGCGCAGCAAAACCGGCCAAGGCCAGGCTGAGGGCCATGCACAGGCGGTCCAGCTGCTCGGCAGGCGCATCGATGGCCTGCAACAAGTCAGCCAGCAGCGCCTGCCGTTCGGCTTGGGGCATGGCGGTGGTGTCGGCCACGGTATCGGTGGCTCGCGCCAACAAATAGCCCACCGCCACGGGCGCCCGCAGCGGGCCCGGCAATAGCCGTATCGACAGGTAAAAAGAGCGCGACACCCCACGCAAGAGCTGCAGGTTTGCAGCGCTCAGTGGCAAGCGGGTCTTCAAGGGGCGCGCGAGATTCATGTCGTGGATGTGCAGGCTCTGGGTCAGGCCCTGTGATGACCGTGTCACAGCAGGGTGATGGTCTATTGTCGCTTGACACAGATCAGGTCTTTGCTTAGATTACTAACCAGTCAGTCATTAATTTCAGGGAGTTTTATTCATGCTTAAGCCCTCATTACCCCCGGTGGTGGAACGCCCGCTCATGCGCCTGTGTGCCTTATCCATTGTGGGTTCGGCGCTGCTTTTGGTGGCCTGTTCGCGCCCGGAGGTCGCGCAAGAGCCCGTGCGTTCGGTCAAGTTGATCACCGTCGGTGGTCAAAGCTTGAATGTGCAAGGGGAATACGCCGCAGAAGTGCGTGCGCGGGTGGAGTCGCGTCTGGGTTTCAGAGTCGGCGGTAAATTGGTGCAACGCCAGGCCGAGGTGGGCCAAGTGGTTCAATCGGGGCAACTGTTGGCGCTGATCGATGCGCAAGACTACCAACTGGCGGCGCAGGCGGCGCAGGCCCAGGTGGGCGCTGCACAAAGCCAGCGGGATGTGGCACAGGCCGAGTTCAAGCGCTTTGAGGCCCTGAAAAACCAGAACTTCATCAGTGGCGCGGAGCTCGATCGACGTGCAACTGCCCTGCAAGCGGCCCAAGCCCAGTTGATCCAAGCGCAATCTCAAGCCCAAGCCCAGGCCAATCAAGCAGCCTACACCCGCTTGACAGCCACGGCATCGGGGGTGGTCACGGCGGTGGAGGCTGAGGTCGGGCAGGTTCTGGCCGCAGGGCAACCGGTGCTGCGTCTGGCACACGATGGACCCCGAGACGTGGTGTTTTCAGTGTCCGAAAGCACCCGCATGGCCTTGAAGCTGGGGCAGACCCTGCGCGCCACCCTCACCAGCACAGGTCAATCGGTGTCAGGGAAGGTGCGCGAGCTGGGTGCCAGTGCCGACCCTGTGACCCGCACCTATGGCATCAAGCTGGCGCTGGATGCGGCTGTGCGCTGGCCACTGGGGGCCACCGTGAATGTGTCGGCGGCTGATTTGCCGGGCAGCCAAAGCGGCGTCATTCAGTTGCCCACCAGCGCCCTGAAAGAAGAAGCAGGGCAAACCGTGGTGTGGGTGCTGGACGAGGCCAGCATGACCGTCAACACCCAGGCGGTGCTAGTGGGCGCAGTGGATGGTCAGCAGGTGAGCATCACCTCGGGTTTGAAAACCGGACAGAAAGTGGTAAGCGCTGGCGTGCATGTGCTCTCGCCGGGTCAAAAAGTGACGGTGTATGCACCTGCATCGGCCACCACGGCAGCCCCTGGCGGTGCCACATCCAACCCGGCGAGGTGAGCACATGGCCGACCACGACACTCCGCGCTTTAACCTCTCGCGCTGGGCGCTGGAACACCCAGCCCTGACACGCTACCTGATGGTGGTGTTGATGGTGCTGGGCATGGCGTCTTATTTTCAGCTGGGTCAAGACGAAGATCCGCCATTCACCTTCCGGGCCATGGTGGTGCGGGCCTATTGGCCAGGGGCAACCGCCCAGCAAGTGGCCGAGCAGGTGACTGACAAGATCGAGCGGACCTTGCAAGAGGTGCCTTATGCCGACAAGATCCGCAGCTATTCCAAGCCTGGTGAGGCGCAGATCATCTTCCAGATCAGAGACAACTCGAACCCGGCCGATGTGCCGCAGGTCTGGTATGCGGTGCGCAAGAAAATCGGCGACATGCGTGGCACCCTGCCGCAGGGCGTGATCGGGCCGTTTTTCAACGACGAATTTGGCGATGTGTTTGGTGTGATTTATGCGCTGAGCGGCCAGGGTTTCAGCCCAGCCGAAGTCAAAGAGCAGGCCGACAGCTTGCGCCAGACCTTGCTTCGCGTCAGCGATGTGGCCAAGGTGGACTTGTTTGGCGCGCAAGACGAAAAGGTGTTTGTCGAAGTCTCGCAAAAAAAGCTGGCCCTGATGGGCTTGAACATGACGGAGGTTTTGGCGCAACTCAACCAGCAAAACGCTGTGGAGTCGGCGGGCACTTTGCAAAGCACCGTGGACGTGGTGCAGGTGCGCGTGGGTGGCCAGTTCCAGGACTTGGACGATCTGCGTGCCCTGCCGATTCGCGGGGCTTCGGGGGCACAGCTGCGCCTGTCGGACATCGCCACCGTCAGCCGGGGTTATGCCGATCCGCCCTCCGTGAACGTGCGCCACGATGGCCAAGAGGTGATTGCCTTGGGTGTGTCCATGGCCAAGGGGGGCGACATCATTGCGCTGGGTGAGTCCTTGCGCAAGGTGGTGGCCGATGTTCAGCTCAGTTTGCCTGCAGGCATGGTGCTGAGTCAGGTGCAGGACCAGCCGCGCGCCGTGTCCAGTTCGGTCAACGAATTCATCAAGGTGCTGATCGAAGCGGTGGTGATCGTGCTGGCGGTGAGTTTTCTGGCGCTGGGCCTGCACAAGCGCCCTGGCCAGCACCCTGTATGGCGGCGCTGGACCCTGGACATTCGGCCTGGGCTGGTGGTCGGCATCACGATTCCGCTGGTCCTGGCGGTGACGTTTTTGGCCATGCATTACTTTGGCATTGGCTTGCACAAAATTTCGCTGGGGTCGCTCATCATCGCCTTGGGCCTGTTGGTGGACGACGCCATCATTGCGGTGGAGATGATGGTGCGCAAGATGGAGGAGGGCTACGACAAGGTGCGCGCGGCCACCTTCGCATATGAGCTCACGGCCATGCCCATGCTGACGGGCACCTTGATCACGGCCGCAGGCTTTTTGCCCATTGGCATGGCCAAGTCCATGACGGGGGAATACACCTTTGCGATTTTTGCGGTCACGGTGGTGGCTTTGTTGGTGAGCTGGGTGGCCTCGGTTTACTTTGTGCCTTACCTGGGGGCTTGGTTGCTCAAACCGCCAGCGCACGCCATGTCTGCGGCGCAGCTGGATTCGGCGGAGATGTTTGACACCCCTTTTTACCGGCGTTTTCGCGCATGGGTGACTTGGTGTGTCATCCACCGATGGAAGACGATTGGCATCACCGTGTTCTTGTTTTCCTTGGGCATGGTGGGCATGGGCAAGGTGCAGCAGCAGTTTTTCCCGGACTCCAGTCGTCCGGAAATCATGGTCGACTTGTGGTTGCCCGAGGGCTCGCCCTTTGAAGCCAGTGAGGACATCACCCGCCGGGTGGAGCAGAGGCTGGCCAAAGAAGCAGGTGTGAAATCGGTCACCGCCTGGGTGGGCTCGGGGGTACCCCGGTTTTATTTGCCCTTGGACCAAGTTTTTCCCCAGACCAATGTGTCGCAGCTGATTGTGCTGCCCACCGACCTGAAAACCCGCGAAACCCTGCGCCAGCGTTTGCCCACGGTGTTGGCGCAAGAGTTCCCCGAGGTGCGCGGTCGGGTGAAACTGTTGCCCAATGGCCCGCCTGTGCCTTATCCGGTGCAGTTTCGCGTGGTGGGGCCTGACCCACAGGTCTTGCGTCTGAAGGCCGATGAAATCAAGGCGCAAATGCGGCAAAACGCCAACACCCGGGGCGTCAACGACAACTGGAATGAGTCGGTCAAGTCGGTGCGCCTGGAGGTGGACCAGGCCAAGGCCCGCGCCTTGGGCGTGAGCAGCCAGTCGATCGCTCAGGCCGCGCGCATTTTGCTCAGTGGCGCGCCGGTGGGGCAGTTTCGCGAAGGGGACAAACTGATCGACATCGTGCTGCGCCAGCCACTGGCCGAGCGCGATGCCCTGTCCGACTTGCAGCAGGCTTATGTGCCCACCGCGTCTGGACGGATGGTGCCGCTGCTGCATGTCGCGCAGCCGGTGTTCGGTTGGGAGCCGGGGGTGATGTGGCGTGAAGGACGCCAATATGCCATCACGGTGCAGGCGGACATCGCGGAAGGCCTGCAGGGCGCCACAGTGACTGAACAGCTGTTGCCCGATTTGAAAAAGACCGAGCGCACTTGGATTGCGCAGGGTTTGAATGGCTACCGCATCGAGGTGGCGGGGGCGGTGGAGGAGAGCGCCAAAGGTTCGGCATCGATCGCAGCGGGGGTGCCGGTGATGCTGTTCATCACCTTCACTTTGCTGATGCTGCAGCTGCAAAGTTTCAGTCGGGCCATGCTGGTCTTCCTGACCGGGCCCTTGGGCATGGCGGGCGTGGCCGGAGCTTTGCTGGTGCTCGATCGCCCCTTTGGTTTTGTGGCTTTGCTCGGCGTGATCGCGCTCATGGGCATGATCCAGCGCAATTCGGTGATTTTGATTGACCAAATTGAGCAAGACCGGGCGGCAGGCATGGCGCCTTGGCAAGCGATTGTGGAGTCGGCTGTGCGCCGTCTTCGCCCCATCGTGTTGACCGCCGCCGCCGCTGTGCTGGCCATGATCCCACTGTCGCGCAGCATTTTCTGGGGGCCGATGGCGGTTGCCATCATGGGCGGGCTGATCGTGGCCACAGCGCTGACGTTGCTGGCGCTGCCAGCCATGTACGCCGCCTGGTTCAGGATTGAACGCCCCCATCAGGGCCGATCCCTATGAGCGCGAGCGATTTTTGCTGGGTGGGAGCGGCTAAAATAGAAAGTTGACCGATTTCAACCGGGCGGTCAGGCGCAGTGGTGCACTTGCGGGTGTGCTGGCGCGCCTGACGCCCTTTTTGTTTGGATGTGCGCGGGTGGCGAAATTGGTAGACGCACCAGGTTTAGGTCCTGACGGTGGCAACACTGTGCGGGTTCGAGTCCCGCCCCGCGCACCAGAAACTTTTGGCCAACAGGGCAACCTGGCGGCATGAGCGAAATTCAATTAACCGAGAATGACCATGACAGTGACTGTAGAAACCCTGGAAAAACTGGAACGCAAGATCACCCTGACTGTGCCCGTGACGGCCATCCAGTCTGAAGTGGATGCCCGCCTGAAGAAAATGGCCCGCACCGTCAAGATGGACGGTTTCCGTCCCGGCAAAGTGCCCATGAATGTTGTGGCCCAGCGCTACGGCTATTCGGTCCAGTACGAAGTGCTGAACGACAAGGTCGGCGAAGCTTTTGCCTTGGCCGCCAACGAAGCCCAAGTGCGCGTGGCAGGCCAGCCCCGCATTTCTGAAAAAGAGGGCGCGCCCGAAGGCGAGTTGAACTTTGAAGCCATTTTTGAGGTGTACCCCGAAGTCAAACTCGGCAACCTGGCCGACACGCAAGTCGAAAAGCTGACCGCTGAAGTGTCGGATGCCGCCATCGACAAGACCATCGACATCCTGCGCAAACAACGTCGCACCTTTGCCCAGCGCGCCCAAGATGCTGCTGCGCAAGACGGCGACCGCGCCACCATCGACTTCGAAGGCAAGATTGACGGTGAAGTGTTCTCTGGCGGCAAAGCCGACGATTTCCAGTTCATTCTGGGCGATGGCCAGATGCTCAAGGAATTCGAAGACGCGGTTCGCGGCATGAAGTTCGGCGAGAGCAAGACTTTCCCCTTGGCTTTCCCAGCCGACTACCACGGTCAAGATGTGGCGGGGAAAACGGCCGACTTCCTGGTCACCGTCAAGAAAATCGAAGCCGCCCACCTGCCCGAAGTCAATGAGGCCCTGGCCAAGTCCTTGGGCATCGCTGACGCCTCGGTTGAAGGCCTGCGCGCTGACATTCGCAAAAACCTGGAGCGTGAAGTGAAATTCCGCTTGTTGGCCCGCAACAAGCAAGCCGCCATGGACGCTTTGGTGGCCAAGGCCGAGCTGGACCTGCCCCAGTCCATTGTGCAAAATGAAATCGAACGCCTGAAAGAGGGCGCCCGTGCTGACCTGAAGCAGCGCGGTGTCAAGGACGCTGACAAGGCGCCGATTCCCGATGACATCTTCCGCCCCCAAGCTGAGCAGCGCGTGCGACTGGGTCTGGTGGTGGCTGAAGTGGTGCGTGGCAACACCTTGCATGCCAAGCCCGAGCAGATCCAGGCCCACATTCAGGAACTGGCGTCCAGCTACGAGCGTCCCGATGACGTGGTGCGTTGGTACAACAGCGACAACCAGCGCATGGCCGAAGTCGAAGCCGTGGTGATCGAGAGCAATGTGTCAGATTTTGTTCTGGCCCAGGCCAAGGTGGTCGAAAAGGCCATTACTTTCGAAGAGTTGATGGGTCAACAAGCCTGATTCTGGTTTGAATCCCTCAAGAATGGGGCTTGTGCCAGGCTTGCAGTCTGGCTGACAAGCCCCATCTCTTTGGTGGGGTTGAAACTCAGGTTAAAGTCATTGGGAATTTCTTGGAGAAAAGATGAGCGCACTGGACATCACAAATTTGGGCATGGTGCCCATGGTCATCGAGCAATCGGGCCGTGGCGAACGTGCTTACGACATTTATTCGCGTTTGCTCAAGGAGCGCGTGATCTTTTTGGTGGGCGAGGTCAATGACCACATGGCCAACCTGATCGTGGCCCAGTTGTTGTTTCTGGAGAGTGAAAACCCGGAAAAGGACATTTCGCTGTACATCAACTCGCCCGGGGGCTCGGTCAGTGCGGGCATGGCGATTTACGACACCATGAACTTCATCAAGCCCGATGTGTCCACGCTGTGCAACGGCATGGCCGCCAGCATGGGTGCGTTTTTGCTGTCATCCGGCGCCAAAGGCAAGCGTTTTTCGTTGCCTAACTCCAAGATCATGATCCACCAGCCTTTGGGCGGAGCACGAGGCCAGGCCACGGAAATCGAGATTGCGGCCCGTGAAATCGTCAAAACGCGTGCGCATCTGAACCGTATCCTGTCCGAGAACACCGGGCAGCCGCTGGAGAAGATCGAACTCGACACCGAGCGTGACTATTACCTGTCTGCGACCGAGTCCAAAGAGTACGGCCTGATCGACGAAGTCATCTCGAAACGCTCTTGAGCTTGGCCGGTTCGTCCGGCACCCTGGCAGACGGCGTTGACCTCGAAAGGGTAAACGCCGTTTTTCTTTCGTTATCATTGATGAATTGCGGATTCCGAGGCGACATCTATGGCCGATAAAAAAGGCTCAACTTCTGAGAAAAACCTGTTTTGCTCTTTTTGCGGCAAAAGCCAGCATGAGGTCAAAAAGCTGATCGCTGGGCCCTCGGTCTTCATTTGTGACGAGTGCATCGATTTATGCAATGACATCGTGCGCGACGAATTGGGTGCTGCGACCGTGGCCGATGCGGCGAAAGAGGGCTTGCCCACGCCGCTGGACATCAAAACCAATCTGGACAATTACGTGATTGGCCAGGAAAAAGCCAAACGCAGTTTGGCGGTGGCGGTGTACAACCACTACAAACGCCTCAAGCACAAAGAGGGTGCCAAAAAAGACGATGTGGAGCTGGCCAAGAGCAACATCTTGTTGATCGGCCCTACGGGTTCCGGCAAGACCTTGTTGGCGCAGACGATGGCGCGCATGCTGGATGTGCCTTTTGTCATGGCCGATGCCACCACCTTGACCGAAGCGGGTTATGTGGGTGAAGACGTCGAAAACATTGTGGCCAAGCTCTTGCAGACCTGCAATTACGATGTTGAGCGTGCCCAGCGCGGCATCGTCTACATCGACGAAATTGACAAGATCACCCGCAAGTCCGACAACCCCTCGATCACCCGGGATGTGTCGGGCGAGGGCGTGCAACAGGCCTTGCTCAAGCTGGTTGAAGGCACCATGGCCAGCGTGCCCCCTCAAGGTGGCCGCAAGCATCCCAATCAGGACTTTTTGCAGATCGACACGACCAATATCCTGTTCATTTGCGGCGGAGCTTTCGCCGGCCTTGAAAAAGTGATTGAAAACCGCACCGAATCTGGCGGCATCGGTTTTGCCGCCACGGTCAAAAGCAAGAAGCAGCGCTCGCTCACCGATGTCTTCAATGAGGTTGAACCGGAAGATTTGATCAAATTTGGCCTGATTCCCGAATTGGTGGGGCGTTTGCCTGTTGTGGCCACTTTGGCGGAGCTGAGTGAAGAGGCCTTGGTTCAAATCCTGACCGAACCCAAGAATGCGGTGGTCAAGCAATTCACCAAACTCTTGGCCATGGAAGGCGTGGAGCTCGAAGTGCGGCCCAATGCACTCACCGCCATGGCCCGCAAAGCGCTGGCCCGCAAAACCGGTGCCCGTGGTTTGCGTTCGATCATGGAGCAGGCCTTGATCGACACCATGTTTGAACTGCCCAACCAGGCGAACGTTGAAAAGGTGGTGGTGGACGAGTCTGTCATTGACGACAACAAGCCACCGTTGCTGGTTTACCGCGAGTCGGCCAAGCAGGCCTGATCTCCATTCGCGCGACCCGATGAATACCCCTTCGATGCCATGGGTTGAAATTGTGGGCGCAGCATCCATGTGCTGCTGAATTGACTTGAGGGACACACCATGTCTGGACACACACCACTGCCGCCTAACTTGATCGAACTGCCCATGTTGCCCCTGCGCGACGTGGTGGTGTTTCCCCACATGGTCATTCCGCTGTTTGTGGGGCGACCCAAAAGCATCAAGGCACTGGAATCGGCCATGGCCGCAGAACGCCGGATCATGCTGGTGGCCCAAAAAACGGCGGCCAAGGACGAGCCAGCAGTCGACGACATGTTCGATGTGGGTTGCGTCTCGACCATTTTGCAAATGCTGAAGTTGCCCGATGGCACTGTGAAGGTGTTGGTCGAAGGCCAGCAACGCGCCATGGTCAAGTCGATTGTGGACACTGAGGCCCACTTTGTGGCCTCGGTGACACCCGTGGACCCTGTGACAGAGCAGTCGGATGACAGCAGCGAGATCGAGGCCTTGCGTCGTGCCGTGATGCAACAGTTTGACCAGTACGTCAAACTGAACAAAAAAATCCCGCCAGAGATCCTGACCTCCATTTCCAGCATTGACGACCCAGGTCGTTTGGCCGATACCATCGCGGCCCACCTGCCACTCAAACTTGAAAACAAGCAACAAGTTCTGGACTTGGCCCACATCAAGTCACGACTCGAAAACCTGTTTGCTCAGCTTGAGCACGAGGTGGACATTCTCAATGTGGACAAGCGCATCCGAGGCCGTGTCAAGCGCCAGATGGAAAAGAACCAACGCGACTTTTACCTGAACGAGCAGGTCAAAGCCATCCAGAAAGAACTGGGCGATGGTGAAGAAGGCGCGGACATCGAGGAAATCGAAAAGAAGATCAAGGCCGCCAAGATGTCGGCCGAGGCCCGCAAAAAAGCGGAAGGTGAGCTCAAAAAGCTCAAGCTCATGTCACCCATGTCGGCCGAGGCATCGGTGGTGCGCAACTACCTGGATGTGCTGATCGGTTTGCCTTGGGGCAAAAAGACCAAGCTCAAACATGATTTGGCGAACGCCGAAGACGTGCTCAATCAGGACCACTACGGTTTGGACAAAGTCAAAGACCGTATTCTCGAATACCTTGCGGTGCAGCAGCGTGTGGACAAGGTCAAGGCACCCATCTTGTGCCTGGTGGGGCCACCAGGGGTGGGCAAGACCTCGCTCGGTCAATCCATCGCCAAAGCCACTGGGCGTAAATACGTCCGCATGGCCTTGGGGGGCATGCGCGACGAGGCCGAAATTCGCGGGCACCGCCGCACCTACATTGGCGCCTTGCCCGGCAAGGTCCTGCAAAACCTGAACAAAGTGGGCACCAAGAACCCCTTGTTCTTGCTCGACGAGATTGACAAGCTGGGCACCGATTTCCGGGGTGACCCATCGAGCGCTTTGCTGGAGGTGTTGGACCCTGAGCAAAACCACACCTTTGGCGATCATTACGTCGAAGTGGATTTTGATTTGAGCGATGTCATGTTTGTGGCCACCTCCAATTCCATGAACATTCCATCGGCCTTGCTCGATCGGATGGAGGTGATCCGCTTGTCGGGTTACACCGAAGACGAAAAAACCAGCATCGCCATGAAGTATTTGTTGCCCAAGCAAATGGCCAACAACGGTGTGAAAGAGTCCGAATTGCAGGTCAGCGAAGAAGCTGTTCGCGATGTGGTGCGTTACTACACCCGTGAGGCGGGTGTCCGGTCTCTTGAGCGGGAATTGGGCAAGATCTGCCGCAAAGTGGTCAAGGCTTTGCTGCTCAAGCAAATGCAACCTCAGGTGGTGGTGAGCGCCGACAATTTGAATGAGTTTTTAGGTGTGCGCAAGTACACCTATGGTCGGGCTGAGCAAAAGAATCAGATTGGCCAGGTGGTCGGATTGGCCTGGACCGAGGTGGGCGGGGACCTGCTGACCATCGAGGCGGCCCTGATGCCGGGCAAGGGGGTGATCACCCGTACCGGCTCACTGGGTGATGTGATGAAAGAGTCTGTCGAAGCAGCTCGCACGGTGGTCCGCAGCCGCTCCCGTCTGTTGGGCATCAAAGACGATGTTTTCGACAAGAAAGACCTTCACATTCATGTGCCTGATGGTGCGACCCCCAAAGATGGCCCCAGTGCTGGTGCCGCCATGACCACGGCCATGGTGTCGGCGATGACCGGTATTCCCGTGCGTGCCGATGTGGCCATGACGGGCGAGATCACCTTGCGCGGTGAGGTGACGGCGATTGGTGGCTTGAAGGAAAAGTTGCTGGCCGCATTGCGCGGAGGGATCAAGACCGTGTTGATCCCGGAGGACAATGTGAAGGACCTTCAGGATATTCCCGGCAATGTCAAAGACGGCCTGGAAATCGTGCCTGTGAAATGGATTGACCAGGTGTTGGACGTTGCCCTGGAAGCCAAGCCCACACCTTTGAGCGAAGAAGAAGTGGCGGCCGCTGCTTTGCCTGCGGTTGCTGCAACAGCCAAGCCGGAGGCCGTGAAACATTGATGCAAAAAAACGAGGCTGCGGCGAAATACCCAAGATATTGCGTTACAATGCAGCCCATTGCATGCAACTATGGCCCTCAAGGCCCATTGTTTGAATTGCGGGAATAGCTCAGTTGGTAGAGCGCAACCTTGCCAAGGTTGAGGTCGCGAGTTCGAGCCTCGTTTCCCGCTCCAGATCTGAAAAGAAGTGCCAACATCTTTTCGCCAAAAAGGAAGCGTCAGCTTCCTTTTTTTTGGCCCAAAACTCTGATCTGGCCGATACGATGCGCTTTCGCATACAGCATCATGAGGGGCATCGTTCTGGATGGAGACCCCTCATGATGGATCAGTTCACCATCACCAATTTGCCTTTCACGCTGCGCGTCCCCATCAACGCGTAGGCTGCTTTGAGTTCACTCATCGGCAGGGTTCTGTCAATCACAGGTTTCACCTTGCCTTGTGCGTACCAATCGGCCAAGGTCCGCATCATGTTTGCGTTGGCTTGGGGTTCTCTTTTGGCAAAGTCTCCCCAAAACACGCCGACCAAGGAGGCCCCCTTGAGCAAGGGCAAATTCAAGGGCAGGGCGGGGATGGGGCCACCTGCAAAACCGACGATCAAATAGCGGCCGCGCCAAGCGATGGAGCGAAATGCGGGCTCTGCGATGTCGCCACCCACGGGGTCATAAACCACATCAGGCCCTTGGCCTGCCGTCAGTGTTTTCAGCGCCTCTCTCAGATTTTCGGTGCTGTAATTGATGACGGCATCGGCCCCGAGTTCTGTGCACAGGGCGCATTTTTCGTCGGTGGATGCCGCTGCAATCACTTTGGCTCCCACGGCTTTGGCAATTTGAATGGCGGCGGTCCCCACGCCACCTGCAGCGCCCAAAACCAAGACGGTTTCCCCAGCCTTCAAGGCTGCCCGATCAACCAGCGCGTGATGCGACGTGGCATAGGTCATGATGAAGGCTGCAGCATCCGTGGCTGGAAAATGCTCCGGCAAAGGCATGCACAATTTGGCGGGTGCCAGGGTGTGCGTGCCAAAACCGCCTGTTCCAGACAGGCAGGCAACGTTTTGACCCATTTTCAGATGAGTCACGCCCTCACCAATGCCTTGAACCGTGCCCGCATACTCTGAGCCAGGCACAAAGGGCAAAGCAGGCTTCATCTGGTATTTGTTTTGCACGATCAACAGATCTGGAAAATTCAGACTGGCGGCTTTGATTTCTATGAGAACCTCGCCAGGACCTGGCTGGGGTGTAGGGACCTCTTTCCATGTGAGCGCTTCAACGCCCGTGGGGTTTTCGCAAAGCCAAGCGTGCATGCTGTTTCTCCAAAGATGCATTTCAAACGAGGGGAGATCTTAGACAGCGCCCCATGGCTCATCATGTCTCGCTAGCGACCAAGCGCTGGCCAGAGGTGTTTCTTCCGTCTGGTTTCGCATCACTTGGGGCATCGTCCTACAATGGGACACCCCTCCAAAAGACCCATGAAAATACTGATTTCCAATGATGATGGCTTTCGTGCAGATGGCATCGTTGCCTTGCACAGTGCACTGCAGACAATTGCGGATGTTGAAGTGGTCGCGCCAGAACACAACAACAGTGCCAAATCCAATGCGCTGACGCTGCACACGCCCTTGTATGTGAATTGCTCAGACAATGGTTTTCGCTATGTCAATGGCACCCCGGCCGACTGCGTCCACATTGCCTTGACCGGCTTGCTGGGGTACCGTCCCGATTTGGTGATTTCGGGCATCAACAACGGTGCCAATATGGGGGACGACACCTTGTATTCGGGCACTGTGGGGGCGGCGATGGAAGGCTATTTGTTTGGGATTCCGGCGATGGCCGTCTCACAAATCGACAAGGGTTGGGACCATCTGGATGCAGCGGCCCAGACCGTCAAGCGGATGGTTGAGCAAATGATGGCCCAGAATTTGGTGGGCATGCGCCCTTGGTTGTTGAATGTGAACATTCCCAACTTGCCCTTGGACCAGATCAAACCGCCCAAAGTGTGTCGATTGGGGCGCCGTCATGCTGCCGAGCCCGTGATCACGCAGATCGATCCCCGAGGTCAAACCATGTATTGGATTGGCAACGCGGGTGCCGCCATGGATGACAGCTCAGGCACCGATTTCCATGCGGCAGATCTGGGTCATGTGGTGGTGACGCCCTTGAAAGTCGATTTGACGGAGCATGACCACCTGGAGGCTTGGGGGCAGACCTGTGCAAGCCTTTGGCGCCAGGACAGTCCATGAAGCCCAGGCCAAGTTTCCCGGTCAAATTGAGTGTGAAGGACGGCGCCTTGGCTCCGGCTGTCCGTCCAGCGACATCGCAGTCCGTCGCGCGTGCTGACGGGCTCAAGTCGCCCAAAGTTCGCGCGATGCCCGTGTCGATGGGGCTAGGACTGGACTCCAGCGCGGTCAGAGCGCAAATGGTGGCCAAGCTGGCGGCTCAGGGCGTTCAGGATGAATTGGTGCTGAAGGCGATGGGTCTGGTGCATCGGCACCGTTTTGTCGAAACGGCCTTGGCAGGGCAAGCGTACGAAGACACCAGTTTGCCCATTGGCTTTGAACAAACCATCTCCAAACCGAATGTGGTGGCCCGGATGATCGAGTTGCTGCGTCAAGGCGTACAGGGCAAGTTGGGTCGGATCCTCGAAATTGGCACGGGGTGCGGTTACCAGGCAGCGGTGCTCAGCCATGTGGCCACCGAGGTTTACAGCATGGAACGCGTGCGTGGTTTGCATGAAAAGGCCAAAAAAAATCTGTTGCCATTTCGCTTGCCCAACGTCCATCTGATCTTGGGGGATGGCATGCGGGGCTTTGAAAAAGGGGCTCCGTATGCCGGCATCATTTCTGCGGCCGGGGGTGACGAGGTGCCCGTCGCTTGGTTGGATCAATTGGCTGAAGGGGGGCGTTTGGTGGCTCCCACGGTCACGTCGGCAGGACACCAAGCTTTGGTGGTGATTCACAAAACCAGCCAAGGATTTGATCGGCAGGTTTTGGAGCCCGTTCATTTTGTACCTCTAAAATCAGGGCTTGCTTGAAGGATAGAACCCGGATGAAGGCTTGTCTCGTTTCCCGTCTTGGCTTGGCTGGCATCTTGCTGGCCTTTTTGGCGGGCTGCAATTCCCCACCTCGCGCTCCTGCGCCGGTTGAAACGCGCGGTGTTGTGGGCCGATCCCCAGCCACGGCCCCTGTCCCTGCACCTGACACCTCTGCAGCCAGTCCTTCATCCAAGGCGATGCCTGGCTCCGAAAACGCAGGCAAGCCTGGTTTTTACACAGTGCAGCGAGGCGATACCTTGAC
>Ga0315902_10004203_pt1 | contig 21015 bp, 15 predicted proteins | sample LakEriMetagenome_9_FD_203523 | JGI IMG/M metagenome (GOLD analysis project Ga0315902, IMG submission 203523) | Freshwater fungal communities from buoy surface, Lake Erie, Ohio, United States - Buoy 12 MA117 | ecosystem: Environmental > Aquatic > Freshwater > Lake > Lake biofilm | place: USA... | reverse complement strand
TGATTCTTGATCGACTTGTGTATGATTATATTTTCCATGCCATAGTTCTCCTAATGTAGTTTTTCATGATTCATCATAGTTTTTACATTATGGTTCTTGTGGCAAGATTGGTAGAGCTGTAGATAACCATCATATGGAAGACTATCAAATGGTAAAATTATAATCATTTGATGATTTTCTTTATGATTGATACACCAGCTTGGAAATATGCAAGATCATGATTCTTGATCGACTTGTGTATGATTATATTTTCCATGCCATAGTTCTCCTAATGTGGTTTTCCATGATTCCTCATAGCAACTACATTAAGGTTCTTGTGGCAAAATTAGTAGAGCTGTGGATAATGATCATAAGGAAAATCATCAAATGGTAGATTTATAACCATTTGATGATTTTCTTTATGATGATTATCTCCAGCTTGGAAATATGCAAGACCATGATTCTTGATCGACTTGTGTATGATTATATTTTCCATACCATAGTTCTCCTAATGTAGTTTTCCATGATTCATCATAGTTTTTACATTAAGGTTCTTGTGGCAAGATTGGTAGAGCTGTATATAATGATCATAAAGAAAATCATCAAATGGTAGATTTATAACCATTTGATGATTTTCTTTATGATGATTATCTCCAGCTTGGAAATATGGAAGAGCATGATTTCTGATATAGAACATAGATAATTATAACAAAAATATGATAATTATGAATTGAAATAAAATAAGATTAACCTTTCATTTTAATAAGTGAATCAACAGCTTGTTTGTTAGCTTCAAAATAAGCTTGCTTTAGATTAATGATTTGAACTGCACTACTAATATTTGGAGTTTTTGAAATGGCATTATCATATAGTTCTTTCATTTTCTTAAGAGATGGTCTATTGCATCCATACATGCTTTTATAGTTATCAGGTCTCAATTGTGCGATTCTATCAATTTCGTCCACTTCCTCATCAGTTAATTTAGGTCCAAATGTGATGACTTGCTTGTTGTGATCTTTGGTTAAATAACAATCGATAATGGGAATCCTAAAAAGGTACCATTCCGGATGTTCTCCTCTTCCAGCAACAAAAAATTCTTCACCAGCTCCTAATCCATCATCATAATATCCAGAAAAATAACCTCCTTGTTCATCAGAAGGTTTAACCCATAATTTATCCAATCTTTTGGTATGAAAATATTTGATTAAGATGTCAGGATCAAAATACAATGGACCATCTTCATCTTTTTCTAATCTTTCACCAGTGTAAGGATCCCATTTATATGGAAATTTAAAAGAGTATCTTTCATTAAGATCAACATAAGTAATTGGATCCATGATCCTCTTCCTCATAACTCGATATTTTTCTTTGGTATAATGATCATACTCGATGGTCGGAGCCTTGAGGTTTTCTTTAGGTGTTTCCTGGTCAATAAATTCGACAGGTTCAAAATCAATAGGGGCAAATGGGACAAAATCCTCCATCTCTATATATTATAGCTTATAATAATATGTGCTTATATCATTATTTTGGAAAATCAATTTTTTGGTAATAGATACAACTTGAGAAAAAAAGTATTATATGAAGCTAAAAATATATTTATTCCATAATATCGCTTTCATTAGATGAAATATCATGTTGTTACATCATAAATATTATGGTCTGAATTATATTTGAATCCAATTAGTATGGTTTATTGATTTACTAAATTTTCCTTCAATGAGAATTCATTAATCATTATGTGGCGGGTAATAAACTTGTTACTAATTTCACCAACAAATCAGATCTCTGGTCACTAATGGCGTTACTTTAGCCTCTGTCGGTTTGATAGAGCACTTGCTAATACTCCAAGAACATCGGACGCTTCACCTACACCTTTAACGGCAGCTCCTGTGGGGGCTAGAGCCGTAAGGGCTGATATAACGTCAGAAGATGTTAATTGTGTGATTGCTGGTGTTTTAGCCAATTCTACAACCTTACCACTGATTCTACCAACAGACTTGTCGGCACTTCCAATAATAGACTTCATAATTAAAAAGGTAAATAAAATGCACACAAAAAAGATAAATAAACTATAACAACTGATACTGCATATATAAACTAGGGGATTGGATGATAGACTGCTCATATCCATATATACTATACCATGGATAAAAAAATTGAAATTAAAACTATATAAAGACTAACCAATATATACAAATATCAATTAAGTTTATGTTCCAAAAAAGCACCACATGTAAAACGCAATCCAACCAAAGAAAATACTCACCATTATTACTCCAAAATTTCGATGCCAACAAATTCCATTTAGAAGAATTACAAACAACTAATGAAAGGAGTGAATCACAAATGATTTCTTATCCGAGATACGATAAATCAAACTTTGTTTTCCAAACACCGGAATTTAAAATTACGCAATATGGTATTCCTCCATTAGGTAAATATGCTAAAGATGATTCAAGCAGAACAACTTTGAAATTGCCATTAGATGATCAACCAGGGTGCATACAATTAATTAACATGTTCCAAAAATTAGATGCTAAAATGCCTCAAATGAGAAATGAAATTTTTAAGAAAGTTCCAAAAATTGCTCCAACTATGGAATATAAATCAATCATCAGAGAACCTAGAACAGATAATGATTTGATTGAAGAAGAACCAACAACTCCCGCAAAAACAACCAAGATAGAAAAATGCAATTTCTGGAAAGCCAAATTAGATTTGGACTACAATCGAGGTAATATTATTAGATGTCCTGTTTTTGTCAAAGATCCAGATAATTCTTCCGCAAAACCAGAGAAAGCGAAAGTCGAAAATGCAACTCAATTATCAGAATATTTGAATTTGTTTTCAACTGTTAGGATGATTGTGATGGTCAATAAAATGTGGGCCGAGAAAAGTCCTAAGGAACAAGGAATGAAAAGAAAATATGGATTAGCTTTTAAAATTATGTCGATGGAAGTTACACCTAGACCTAAAACTGGAGGATCTCTTCATGATGCTTTTGAATCTTATGCCTTTGTTGATGAAGGATCTTCAGATGATCAACCCAATGCACTAGAAAATGGTGTAGAAAAGACTGAATTAAAAGAAGAGACTCCACAAAATGAAGAATCAGGTGATGAAAAATCAGCTGACAAATCAGACGAAGAATCTGGTGATGAAAGTCAAGGCGAATCAGATAAAGAAGATGAAACACAAGAAACAATCCCAGAACCAGAACCTGAACCAACTAAAAAACCATCAAGTTCCAGACAATCGGTTAGAACAACTAAAAAAAAATAGATAATTAATTTATTTAATTGAATATACTTAAATATATATTATTTTATTAAAAAATAATATAATGCCACAAATTTTTAAATTGAAAGATATTGAAGTTGATGATATTACGTTTACAGATTTTAATGATGGTGAAATTAATATTAGTTATTTAGGTAAATACCCACTTTTAATTGAAATTCCCCCATTATGTTGCAATGGGGACATCATTTTAAATAAAACAAAATATACAACTCACGAACTTTATTTAAATTTATTGGGTAAGAACGATTACGACACAAATGCCATAGACAATTTTTTTAAAAAACTAGATTCTAAATTGATTGGATTTGGCAAATTGAATTATAAAAATTGGGGTTTGGAAAACAAAAATATAATGTATAAATCTGTGATTAGGGAATTTGACAAAGAAAGTCCGCAAAAAAACGGTATTAAAGTTAAATTCATGAAATCGAAAAATTTCAATACTTTATTATTTGATCAAAAACAAAATATTATTCATACTAACGATTATCAAAAATATATTAAAAAAGGTTGTTATGTGAAAATGATTATTGAACTAGTATGTATTTGGATCAAAAATAGTACGTATGGTATTCATATTAAATTACATCAAATGAAACTATGTCAAAATAGCAATGGATCTGAAATGTTATCGGGCTATTCATTTTGCGAAAGTTCTGACGATGACAGTTACGATGGTCAAAGCACAAATCAGCAAATAGATAATTTACAATATATTTTGAGTGAAGATAGTTCAGAAAGTTTATAAAGTTTATAAAGTTCATAAAATAAAATTATTTTTTTATTTAATTAATAAAAAAATTGATTATTGATCATAATTTAAAGATATATTCTTATGAATGGAATTAATTATGTGGCAAAACCTATTCTATGACAAATATGCCGGTGATAATTGTGGAAATGGGGATCATCACTACAATAATCCAATCACAAATAAAGTGTCAATTAACGATTTAGAAGATGGTAGTTATGAAATTTTTATTGGTCAAGATGCACAAGAGAAATATAACCAAAAATTTAAAGGCCACTTTATGCTCCCCGAAGATATTCACTTATCAGAGTTAATGAAACTGAAAATGTATAGAAAAAATAGTGAAGGAATAGAGACAATATATTTAGTTGTTGCATTAAATATTAATATGCTAGAGAAATTGATTATTGAAAAAAGTCATATTCCAAAAATAGATTTTATCAAAATGTTGTGTCGTTATCATTTAGCATACACGGAAACAACTAAATTTATTACAAATAGTTATTTCTATAACAATTTTTCAATGACACAAAAGATAGAACAGAATATGAAATATATTACTGAAAATGCATTAAAACCGGTTGACTATACATTCGATTCGAGAGTCGACAAAATAGATGAGTTGAATATAGATCTTTTTGAATATCAAAAGTGTTCCATCAGTTGGATGATTGATAAAGAAACAAATAAAAAAACTATTTCTTATAATCTTAACGACGAAGTATCTCTTGGTAATATTTACTACGATACTTGTACACAAACATTTAATCCAATACATAATAGAAAATCGTTAACATTTTATGGAGGTGCTGTTATTGATGAAGTAGGATTAGGAAAAACATTAGAAGTTATTGGTCTATGCCTAAAAAATCCGGCTATTTCAACATCTTATAAAAGTAACAAATATCCAAATAAATTTTTTGCTAAAGGCACACTAGTCTTATGTCCCAATCAACTATGTGGTCAATGGATCAGAGAACTTAAAGATAAAATTAAACCGGAATCTGATATCAAGGTTATATCTTTCCTCACAAAAAGGGACTTTGATAAATATAGTTACAACGATATATTAGATGCTGATTTTGTTGTTGTATCTTTCACATTTATAGATAACAAATCGTTTACCTCTCCATGGGTTTCGAAGATAAGTAGTTATAAAAATTATCATAAAAAAATATGGGCCAGCTCTGATCACAATAATGTGCAAAACCATTTTGAATCGTTGAGCAGTGAATTAACAAAAGATCCTATAAATTCCCTCTTTAAAAAGAACCCTCTTTTTCAATTAATTCATTGGCATAGATTAGTTATAGATGAATTCCATGAGATTTATAAATCGAATACCCCATTCACTTATATTTCCAATCTTTTACCATATATAAAATCGGACAATAAATGGTGTATTACAGCGACACCTTTCAATCAGAAAAAAACATTGTATGAAATTATTAACTTTTTAACAGATTATAAAAATATAGATGATTCAAAAATCTTCACAGTAGAACAATTTGTCGATTATTTCAGTTTCCAATGTTTTAGAAGAAATACCAAGGATAGTGTCAAAATGGAACATACATTACCTCCAATCAATGAAGAAATTCGCTGGCTCAAGTTTTCTCCAACTGAAAGGATGATTTATAACGCATATTTAACAGATCATAATAACTCAAAATACAGTGTCTATCTAAGGCAACTTTGTTGTCATCCACAATTGGCTGAAGAGACTAAAGAGGTTTTATCGAATTGTAAAACGTTAGAAGATATTGAAAATATGATGTTAACACATTATAAACTACAAGTTACTAGTGCCGAAGAAATTGTTGATAAGTTTAAAAAGAGGATAGCAAAAATAAAAGAGAATATTAGTGAATTAGAAGAAAAACTCAAGAAAAAAAAACTGAAAAAAATTGGTGTAAATACAGAAAAAGAAGATTTTGTAATAGATAAAGAGTTGGAGAAATTATTAGAATCTCTTAATGCGGAATCAAATGGCAAGAATAGTGATAAAACGGATACAACACTGACTATAGAAAATCTTAAAGAACATCTCAAAAACCAAGAAAATAAATTAGTGGAAAATACAAATATTTTAGAAGGTAAAAAATCAACTTATAATTTCTTCTACAACGTCATTGAACGAATCAAGAAAACGGTAAACAAAGTAAATAAGCCTACCGAAGGAGAATCGAACGACGATGAAGTTTGCGGTATCTGTTTAGATGAAATACCAGAAAACGATATTGGAGTAACAAAATGCGGTCATATCTTCTGTTATGAATGTTTGAGACTGACAATTACCAAATATCACACATGTCCATATTGTAAAAATAAATTATCTGAACAAGATATTTATATTTTATCTTATGAAAGGAAAAAGAAAGACCAAAATACTTCAGCTGTCGAAAAAGATAAGATAAGCTTGATTAACGATATTGGTACTAAATTAGCTAATCTAATTCTCTATTTAAGAGAAAGTGGTGAACATACTATTATTTTTTCTCAATGGGACGATTTACTTAGAAGGGTTGGAAGAATATTAAAAGAAAATAGTATTCCCAATGTTTTTTGTAAAGGTAATTGTTACCAAAGGGATAAGGCAATTAGAGAATTTAATAGTGATGACAAGATAAAGGTTATCATGTTATCTTCTGATAGTACAGCAGCTGGTACTAATTTAACCAAAGCTTCACAAGTCATATTCATTGATCCGATTTATGGTGATTATAAATATAGGAAAGATCAAGAGAGACAAGCGATAGGTCGAGCTCATCGATTAGGTCAAAAAGCCAAAATTAAAATTATTCGATTTATTATTCAAGATTCGATTGAGGAAGAAATATATCAGACTAATTTGATCGAAGATAATAAACATGCACACGATTATGAAACTTTACAAGAAATTCATATTGCATGAAAATACTTAAAGTATATTTCAGACAAAGATATATAATGACAGAAACAACCGAAACATCTTCATATTATGGTTATTCTGAAGAAACCTTTACTAATGTACAAGATATAAAAAATATAGAGTTAACTAAAAAAGAGACATTCTATTTCAATATTATAGATAAATTTTACAAAAAATTAGAAAGGGAAAAGGTAATAATGATGATAAAAATTGTCGAAGGGCAAACAAAAATATCGTTGAGATTATTAGATTGGTTTGTGACAAAATATTCTAATAAACACAAAATAAGATTCGAAAAGAAAAGTATATGTGATGATAATTTTTTTGACAAAAAAGTAGATCGGTGGTTCAATGTCCATATCAGTTATAAGGCACAATTAAAGTCTTATAAAAAAAGGTATTTTGATCCTTTTAGAAGGAGAGAGAAATTTAAATATTATTTTGATAAAGATCTTTTTTTATGCACTACAATCGGACAATTAAATTTTTTTAAATGGGTTTTTACCAACGATATAATAGACTATGTCACTGAAAATTATTTACTCATATCCAAAGATATAACAGGAAAGTTTAAACAAATAATGGCAACCAAAAATAATACACAAGTAAAAACACAAAAAGCTGGTATTAATATAACAGCCAAAAAAGAGGTCAAAAGAAATGAGGTGAATATTATTTTATCATTTGATTAAATTAATCAATTATAGGGGGAAACATTAATTTTATTGTTTCCTCGGTCACTTGGGAGTATTTTTGTGATGTTTCATCATCTTCAATCGAATTAATGCCTTCAATTGTTAAATAAATATAAAGGTTACCATAAAAATTTTCATCTTCTGGATCTAATTTGGGTAACCCTTTACCCTCTAAAATAAAGATAGGCTTTATTTCTAAACAAGATTTAAATTCATAATTAATTACATCGCCGCTTAAATGGTATATTTTAATAGTTCCCCCATATAAATATTGGTACAAAGATACTTTTTTAATACATAATAAATCGTAGTCGTTAACTTGACTAAACATTTTATCATTTTCACAAATAATATTAATCTTGACTTGTTTATTGTCATAATTAATATAAAATAGGTTTGTATATGTTGGAATTAAAAACTCTTCTATTTGTTGAGTTTCTATACCTTTAATCTTGATAGTCTTGAAACGACTCTCGAATTTATCTTTTAAAGTAATTTTGACAGTGATTTCATTATCCAAAATAATATATTCATCTTCATAATTATCTTTAATTTTTTCTACAATTCGACTGAAAATTTTCTTAATATCAAAACTATTAATATCTTTTTCGAACTCTTTTTCATCGTTTGAGTAGATATAATTGATAATTAGATCGTAAAAATGGTAATACTGAGGTCTAATATCCACAAAATACTGTTTTATTAAATCGTAAAAATGCATTTTTTGTTCAAAAGTCATACAGTCGTATTGTTGTCTTTTTTTATCATCTGATAAAATTTCGTATGCCGATTGTATATCTTGAAATTTTTGTTTTGCATCAGGTTCACTATTTTTATCAGGATGATTCAAGATAACTAATTTATGATATGCTTTTCTGATTTCGCCTTTTGTGGCTTGTGGTGTGATACCCAGAATGTCGTATAAATTCATCATACTATTAGAACATATAAATATGTATTATTATTGGACACGTTAAAAATATTCTAATAATTATACACATTTATATTAATAATGGAAAACAATAAACTTTTGTCAATGTACCAAACCTACATCCAAAATACACCTTTCCAAAATAATACTTTATTGCAAAATAATCCTATGTTTATGAATTACCAAAATAATGATCCTAATACAATGCGCCAAATGGTTCAACAAGCTAAAGAATCTTACCAAATAAAACAAATCGAAAAAATAAACGATTTTGAAAACAAATTAGATAAAGAAAAAATTAAAAGCGCAATCATAAAACCAATAACAATAACAAAAAATCAAAAAGATAAATTGGAATTAGATAATAAGTGGAAAAGTTTGAATGCCAATTTTGATAAAGAGAGAAAAGAGTATTGGGATAAAAGAACAAATCAACCCTACAAAAATATCCTCAAAAATATAGACTATACAAAAGAAATTAAAAAAAAAGAAGATCTTGTTGTTCATAATGTCACAAAAAAAGATAAAGAGGGTATTGAAGAAAAATATGATGAAGAAGTCAAAAAAATAGAAAAACATAATAACGAACTAAAAGTAATATATTCCACCTCCAATAAAAATGAACACAAGAAAAATTTTGAGTATAACCAGGTCTATAAATACAGATTAAAACATGATCCAAAAGATCATACACAGTTGAAAGAAGATAAGATTAAATATTATAAAGAACAGCAGAAAAAACAAGAAGAAGGTAAAAAGAAAATGGATGAACTATATGCGCTTATTAACGATGGCATATTTGATAAAGACGATTTAGAAGGCATTTTGCCGAATAAACAAGAAGATAGTTTAGTCAATAATGAATATGAAGATAGTTCAATCAAGGATAAACAAGATAGTCCTGTCAAGAATAAAAAAGAGTATTACCAACAAAAACAAAAGAAAAAATAAGATATCTAATATAATCATATTTTAACATCCTCTTTATTCATATTAAATATCAGTAATCTCTGACCCTGATATATAAATTATAAGGATCATACTAATGTGGTGATCGCATATTGATTAGATTCTAGTTTTCATCAAATAGTGATAGTCCAATATTTCCACAATATGGTCTTCATCAAACAGCAATTTTAGGAAACAGTACCATATGTGCATATTGATAATAATATTATGATACTTATAATTATATTCTTGTTATATTATGCTTTTTGAAACAATTCAGAAGAATAATTCAAGATATCTTTACCTTCAGGTACTTCATCGAGTATTTTCCTCAACAAAATATTTTTTTGATATAGTTCTTGATTTTTGGCTAATAATTTACCGAGAGATCTTTTTCTTATAAATTTTATGGCATTCTTATTACCGCGTGTATGTGCTATTTGTAGCGCTGATATATTATTTTTATTTCTTACGAGATGGTTAGCACCGTACTCTAATAATAATGAAACGATTTCTGGGTCATTATTATTCATAATTGTTATCATTAAAGCAGTTTCACCATCATCATTTTGCAGATTGGGATTAGTACCTTTTCTTAGTAGCACTTTAATTATTTTAGACTTCTGTTCAGTGTCACATGATGATAATAATTGCATAAGAGCAGTATATCCATTACAATCTTGAATACTAGGATCTGCGCCATATTTTAATAATATTTTAGTGATTTTTAATTTAGTATATGTATCGGTTGGTAATAACATACAAATCATTAAGGATGGTCTCATTGTTTCATTATCACATCTATCAGGATCTGCTCCATTTTCCAATAAAAGTTCCATTAATTTTAATTTAAGGGATAATTCCATTTTTGTCGTTATTAAGTACATTAGTGGCGTCCATCCAAAAAAAGAACTTATTAAATTGGGATCTGCACCATGCTTAAGTAAAAGTTTAATTAATTTGAACTGTAATCCATATCTATTTGTAGCACGAGTAATTGCACGATCCAAAACTATATTAATATTTGGATCAGCACCTTTTTTTAATAATATTTTGATTAATTTTATGGATTCACGGTTCAAATCTTTGTTTAAAATAATATAAGAAAGAACAGCATCGTCACCATCATGTTTTTTATTTATTTCATGTGGATTTGCCTCAAGATATTTTTCAATTTCTTCGATAGGCACTTCCATAATTTCGTTATGACAAAGCCTCATGAGTAGCGTAAATCCCCCATATTTTATCGGAGAGACAAATACCGCTGAATATTTTTCATTTTCATCTTTATAAATAATAGAATAATCCATGTTGTAATATGTGTTATACATACTAAAACAACTAAACAAAAAATCAATTTTTTAATAATGAATAAATGTCACTTATGAATAAGGAAATTGTATCATACGAGACTAAATAAAAAATATAATGCTATTGTGTCACAATATTGTAATTTATCAAACAGTATTAGAATATTATTTGATGGATAATCATATTGTGAATATAGTAGCAGGATTAGTGATATGATAATTTTTTCATATGGGAAGTATCCACAATATGGTTATCCAGATAATTATCTAGGTTACCATATTGTTGATGTCTTCCATATGAAGAAGACTATATTTAGTATTGCTAATCTTGTGTGATAATATAATAAATATCAATGCCAAGGAAATAAGGAATTATTTGCAATATATACACTTTTAAACAATATCAATAAAAAGTCATGATCTGACTATTTCATTAAATTATTTAACTCATCCCCTAGCATCATTTAATAGTATGGATAAAAAGTCATGAACTGACTATTTCATTAAATTGCTTAGCTCATTCCCTTGCATCATTTAATAGTATGGATAAAAAGTCATGAACTGACTATTTCATTAAATTGCTTAGCTCATCCCATTGCATCATTTAATAGTATGGATAAAAAGTCATGTACTGACTATTTCATTAAATTGCTTAGCTCATTCCCTTGCATCATTAAATAGTATGGATAAAAAGTATATTTGTTACTGAAAACTCTTATTTCCATATTGTAATAAATATAAGGTTATAGTATCACAATATGGAAATTAAAATATCATTTGATGGATTATTATATTGTGATATCGTAGCCGGATTAATGAGCTGATAGTTATTTCAATGGGAAGATACCACAATATAGTATCCAGATAATCATCAGGTTGTTGTATTGTTGATGTTATAATACGGAGAAGCTGTCTTTTTTGTTTTTCAATTATGTGCGATAATATAATAAATATAGGGCTACGATATCGCAATATGGTAATCCATCAAATAGTTATTAGGATATCATTTGATGGATTATCATATTGTGGATATCGTAGCCGGATTAGTGGTCTGATAATTCCGGGATTGGGTGAAGTGTACACTTCACCCAATCGCGCGACTTTACAAAAATACTTTTTTGTAAAGTCCCGGACATCAATACCACAATATGGTATCCAGACGATCATCAGGTTACTATATTGTTGATGTAATGGCCTGGATTATATCGAATAACTATCATAATTATGCTCAAGAGATGAAATAAATATTTTCAAAAATAATTAGTTGAGTACTAAACTTTTTCCTTATTCATAAGTGGCATTTATTCATTGATTTTTTAATATATTAGATTTAATATATTTCCACAATACGGTCTTCATCAAATGATAAATTAGAATCAATTTGATGAAGATCATATTGTGGTAGTATTATTTAATGATTTAGGGCCATGAAATCACAATATGATTTTTCATATATACATATTGGTTGATCATATTGTGGTCCATATTATAATTTACTGGCTCAGTTATTACAATGAATTGGATTTATATTATGAACTGCGCTAAGATTCTCATTATTAAAATGAATATAATGGTATATAATGTCTGACGATATTGTTGTTGGTATAGATCTAGGAACAACCAATAGTGCTATAGCTATTTGGAGAAATAAAAATTTAGAAATCGTACCGGATCGATTTGGTAATAGAACAATACCAAGCTGTGTTGCTTTTACAAATCATTATAAATATGTTGGTAAAGAGGCTAAAAAACAAATTGAGATCAATCCTTATCATACTTACTACGAGGTCAAAAGATTAATTGGTAGGAAATATGATGATCAAATTGTGCAAATGGAGAGACAATTCTTGACTTATGAAATAGATCAAGACGACCAACAGAATGTAATTTTGAAAAGTACATTAACAAATAAAAAACAAACATATACTCCTGAAGAAATTTCTGCTATTATATTGATGGAATTAAAACATATGGCTGAAGAGTATTTAAAAACGGAAGTTACAAAAGCGGTTATTACGGTCCCTGCATATTTCAACGATGCACAAAGACAAGCCACAAAAGATGCTGCCACAATTGCTGGACTAAATTGTTTGAGAATTATTAATGAACCAACATCTGCTGCTTTGGCATATGGATTGGAGAAAGCTTCTGTGCATAAAGGTCAAGATATTAATATTATGGTTTACGATTTAGGGGGAGGTACTTTAGATGTTTCTATTTTAAATATCTCAGATGGTGTTTTTCATGTGTTAGGATCTGCAGGAAATAGTCATTTAGGAGGTGCAGATTTTGACAATCGGCTAATTAGTCATTGCCTTAGCGAATTTAAGAAGAAACATAAGCTACAAAATTTAGAAGATTTAAGTCCAATATCTTTCCAAAAATTAAAACAAAGTTGTGAAGAAGCAAAAAAAAGATTATCAGAAACCAAAAAAACAGTTATTGCTGTTAAAGAATTTTATAATAATTTGAACCTTTTAATCCAAATAACTAGAGAAGATTTTGAAAAAATATGTAAAGATATTCTGATACTATGTTTAAAATCTGTTGATGATATACTCAAAGCGTGTGACATGGATAAAAAATTAATAGACGAGATTATATTGGTTGGTGGTTGTACTAGAATTCCGGCGATCCGAAACAATTTAAAAACATTTTTTAATGGCAAAGAGCCGAATAGTTCTATCAATCCGGATGAAGTTGTGGCAGCTGGGGCAGCAATTCAAGGCTATATTATGTCACATGAATCGGATCCTTTTTCTGAAAATGTAGTTTTATTAGACATTATACCTCTTTCATTAGGTGTTGAAACGATTGGAGGCGTTATGAATGTAATTATTCCAAGAAATTCAGTTATACCGATTACAAGAAAAAAGAAATATACGACAGATTCCGATTATGAAACATCAGTAAATATAAAAGTATATGAAGGTGAAAGAAAAATGACAAAAGATAATTTTAAAGTTGGTGAATTTGAGCTTTGTGACATAGAATCAGCTCCTAGGGGGATCTCACAAATAGAGATTACATTTTCAATCGATATTAATGGAATTATCAATGTTACAGCTGTCGATTTAAGAGGAAACAATACAAAATCTATCTCGATAAATAGTAACAAGGGAAGGTTATCTCCAGAAAAAATAAAAGAGTTAGTAGAAGAGGCTCGATTAGCAGAATCAAAAGATAAGATGGAGAAAGAGAAAAAACAATTGTGTTACGAAATAGAAGATTTATGCAGTAACATAAAAATTAATATAAATAATCCTGATTTCAAATTAAAAGAGAACGATAAAATAATTGTTATGGAAGATATAAACAAAATATTTGATTGGTTAAAAGAGAAAGGGTATTATGAGAGAAATAGGAAAGAGTTTATGAATATTTTGAAAAAAATTAAAAAAAAGTATGGTACTTTAATCCTTAAAGCATCTGGTGATCTAGATGATGTCAAAGGGTCTAACACAGCAGAACTTGGAACCACAATATTTGGGGGTGATGATGATGAAAACAATAATTGTCTTTATGAAGAGATAGAAAACGAGGAGCTTGGAATTAAGAATGCAGACGATGAAATTAAAAAAGAGGTTAAAAGGTTAAGGGAAATACTTATTGGGTTATGTCATAACGTTTTTGAAATTTTAGCATGTAATACAATTAAACTCATGGAAGATGACATAAATAGTATGAAAGAGTATATTGATGATATTTTACTGTGGATTCATGTTGGAGAAAAGATATCTATTTCGGAATATAGTCAAAAAATAGATGAGGTTAATAAAACATGTAATGAAATAGTAGAAAAGAATGAACAAGTTTTCAACGATATGTGTTCAAATGGGTTATCTTTAAAAGAAGAGCTTGAGCAATTATGTTATATGCTAATGGGAAGCATAATATCTAATCATTTATCTTTACAAGATGAAAATACAGAAATATTAAAAACCAAGGTTGATGAAATATTGGACTGGCTTATCGATCTCGATATACAATTTAAAAATGATGAAACAGTGTCAATAGATAACCAAATGTACCAAGACAAAATTGATGAATTAAATAGTATTTGTACTAAAATTTACAATTCTATGCACAATATAAATTTTGCTCATGGTCATATTGTTGAGAGTATTTAAATAGCCATTGTCCCATACAAGTTTTTCTCCTCAGCGCGCATCCTCTAAGGGCATTGATATAACTAATAGCTGAATAATAGCTCATTTTTAAATATTTAATAAAAAATGCTGCAACAATAGTTGCTGACCGATGATGTCCTCTCTTGCAATGTACTAAGACTGGAATTTTTTTCTTTAAAATCCTATATATGAGATCGGATGTCAAATCCATCATTCGGACCATATTTATAGAGCAAATATCACTATCTTTGATTGGGATAGTGATATATGTTATATTATGATAAATATAACTTGGGTCAAAATTATCCATTACCGTAATGATATACTTAATTTTATATTGATTCAAAAACTTTTTATTGATAGCGGCATTATAATTACCTAACCATAAATTTGGATACACTTCATCAACATCGTTTTCTGGATAACTACACATTTAATACTATTATGAGAGATTTTTTATTATTGTTTGCATATTGGAAATCGATTCTTGAAGTAAAAGTAGATATAATTTAGTATCTCGAATACAATTTTTATTTTTTTTTTCTAATTTTTCATCGATAAGATCTAATTTTTTTGAGATTTGTTTCTCTTCTTTCATATTTATATATCAATAAATTATTTTTTCAACTGGTCTATTTTTTTATTCAGTATTTTTTTAATTTTTGTGTTGATTTCTAAACATTTTTTAAGATGAGAATTTTTTTGATCCATTATTTTTAATTCTCCGAAAACGAATAAATTAATTTGAGATACTATTTCAACAGAAAACATAATTATTTTCTCTTTTAATTCGTTATTTCTGTCTTTAATTTTATCACTGCATAACGAAAGTAATTTTAAGATATAGTTCAAAAAGAGGAAAACAAATTTTTTAATATTTTGTTCAATTTTGACTCTATTTTTGTGATCTACATGACTAAGATCGTTAGAAAGGTTATATTTGAGATATTTTAGGAGTAATTGTGAAATATTGATTAAGACTTCGATATCTCCCATAAATCCCGATTTAGTGTAATCATAAATCAAGATATCTGTATAACCATCTACCTTATTGTATTTTAATTTGAACATAAATTTTTTGATACATATTTTGCCTTGTGTATAATCCTCAATATCTTTTAGAAATTGTTTTTTGGAATCATAAATATTTCCAAGATATTTAATAATATGAGAAACAGTAAATGATCCTAAAAAAGAGCCATTTTGATCGTAAAAAGATGTTCGATGAAGATTAAATGTAACCATTAATTTTCGATCTGTTGGTTCTATTTTTTCTGGATATTTTTTTGTTATTTCATCCAAGTTAAAATTATTTATCTTAATATCTTGTGTTGGTTGAGGATGCAAATGGTTAAAAATATTGGCACCCAATAAATGAAACGATTTTGAGACTTCTAACTCTGGTGAAACATTTGCTTCTATTTTTTTTATCGATTTATCAATTAAACTTTCTGATTTAATATTTTCATCTTTATTTGTTTGTCTTCCTGCAAGCATCTATATAGTATGAACACTATTTTATTTATTTCGGTGCAATAATATACCCGAGACTTGGCAAAAAGAGATAAGGTAGCTAATTATATTTTTTATACTATTTTATTATAAAAGTAATTTACTGGCAATAACCATATGATAAGTCCACGCAGGAGTTTCCACAATAATATAACCAGAAAATGGTCAATAATAATCTATTTTCTGGTTATATTATTGTGGAAACTCCTGCGTGGACTTACCATATGGTTATTGTTGCCATATTACACCCACAATAAAATATTTTTACCGATCAGTATGCTCCATTACTTTTTCTCGGAAATACTAAAAGTATACAAATGTCAAATATTATTTATAAAAAGGTAATAGGCTAATTAATTCTTATTTTGTATATATTTTCTCAAAAGTAATAAACCAAATATTAACTATACCCAAGACCATGCCTATGTCATGAATTATAATATGAATTCAATAAAACAATACTCTATAATCCATTTTACAGTTTATATTGTGGAACCCCGGCATGGTCTTGGGTATGATTAATATTTGGCTTATTACATTTTAATAAATAGTTATAAAAAATAAGAAATAATCACCTTATTTTTTTTTAATATTTGAAATGGTATATTATAATACTTTTGACAATATAGCTAAAAAATATAAGAGTATGACAACCGGGATTGGGTGAAGTTATACTTCACCCAGTCGCGCGACTTTACAAAAGTACTTTTTGTAAAGTCGCGGTAAAAATATTTTACAATGGATGTACTTCCATAAAAAATAGTATTAAAAATACTATTATCACTTTTTATTTATCTATTTTGGTTACTTATCACTTTTATATTAATCCATAAAAAAAGTAATAGAGATGGATATAAACAAATTCATTTATTATTTTGGTAATAATAAATAAATTATAAATAAAATTCATTTATTGTGCTGTTTTATCTTTCATGACCCTATTATTAAATTTGTATTCGATAGCTTTTTCATCACCACCTTTATTAATTTTAACAATCATGGGGTTCTTCAACCTAACCCTTTCGCCAATATAATTATAAATTTTATGTTTGCTTCCTCTAGTACATTCAATAATACTAAATTTAATTTTGTCGCCTTCGGTGAATTGACCACCTCCAGTCTTTTCTTTCGATTTAATAAGTGAAGTTAATGCTTTATTGGCAGCTTGTTTGGGTTTAGATCCTGAGAATCTTCCGTGGGGATCACTTCCATCAACTTTAACTTTGAAAAATCTGGTTTTGGAAATCTCAGAAGCACTTTCGGCAGTAGGTTGTTCAGTTGTCTCTACTTTTTGTTCTGTTGGTTGCGTGGATTGTGTAGGTTCGGCTCCTCCTGTGGCTTGAGCTTTTTTCTTAGTAGCTGGTTTTCTTTTTGGTTTTTTAGGTTGTGTTTTTTTGCTGGATTTTTTGCTAGATTTTTTGCTGGATTTTTTACTAGATTTTTTACTAGATTTCTTTTTTCCGCCACTTTGGGCAGGGGCTGCCGCTTGTACTTCTACTGTTGGCTCAACTACAGGTTCTGTGGTTGGTGTAGGTTGTTCCTCAGCTTTGGCAACTGGTTCACCAGCTTTTTGTTCTGTTTTTTTATTTCTTTTTGTTCCTGCTGTTTTTTTTGGTGTTGACATATAATTTATATTATATTCTTATATATTTTTTTTCAAAAAGAAACGCACTTGATTTCTATATATTATATTCTTTTCAAAAAAACACAATCTATATACAATAAAATAATATGGTGCTATACTTTTTGTTAATTTATAAATATTTGACTGGCAAAAAATATTTTTTTCTAATTAGGCAGATTAGGATTAAATATAAGTAATTTAGATATATATAAATCTTTTTCTAAATAAATCTTTTTTTAATTATATATAGATGATCAATTTCAACAAAGATTTTAAGATTAATAATTTACTTGAAGAATATAATAAATATTCATCTATTTTTCTAGATTATCAAAAATATATAGAAAAATGTTACAGCGAACATATTTTGTCGATTAATGAGAAAAATAATTATATGAAACTCATTAACGACTTAATAAGACAACTAAATACCACTTATAATATAGCTATCGTTGATATTTGTGATAGCCCTCAATCCCCATCTGAGTTTATGATCAACAAGGAAAAAGGAGAGTTGCGTGAATTAGTTCATATTCATAAAATATTGGGAATTAAAAATTTTAGTGATCCTTTTGCCGATATTTCCAAATCTATTCTCACTAAATTAGGAGGCAAAATTGGGTTTCCCTCAATACATATAGGTTTATCACTTATTATCGGTGATCAATACAAATACTTATTTGATCATAATTCGATCAAAATGCTCACCTTATATAATAATATTTTTATACCTCTCAAATATGAAATAGCTGAATCAGGAAATAATAACGATTCTATTTTTGTAAAAAAAACGGAAATTGATAAAGATATACTCATTATCAACTGTGTACAAATTTTTATTAAATACACAAACAATAAATTTGTTATTTTCTCAGGTGTCTTCATATTAGATCCGCTAAATATAGTCATAAAAACATCACAACTCTGCAATAATTTCATTTATAATAAGAAAAAAGAAATTGAGTTATATATTCTATCTAAAAATGATACCAATGAAAAATTTACTAAACTATATCTCAGAAATATCAATTTATCGGACCTCTTAACACTAAATAATGAAGAAATCCATAATAAACTCAAAGAAGATTATAAAATATATGGTAAATTAACAAAAATGTCTATCATTTGTCTAATGAAAGAATTTGTCAAAGATGAAAATAATATCAAAAATTGTATTTTAAATATGTATAATATAATTAGATTACTTTTATTAGGTCCGAAAGAAAGTATCAATATCGCTGGATTATTATTTTCTACCGCTAAAGAAAAAAAAGCAGATAACGATATATCTATTTCCGATATAATTTATAAAAATTTAAACTATATTTCGCAAATAAAACTCAGAAAAACATCATCAAATATTAAAAATGAAATAGAGAGAATCAAAAATATGTCTATTGATGACATCGACCTCAAAAAACAAATTATTATTTGCAAAAATATGCCAGATCAAGTCAAAAAGTCAGCATTTGAAAAAATTGATGAGATGAAAAATTCTAATAATGAATATTATAAACAGTTACTATACGTTAGAACATTATTAGGATTCCCTTGGACTTCAAAGGAAGATGACTCATTTTTTATTGATATTGGCAAAAGCAAAGATAAAAGTAAACAATTTCTTGATAATATTATTCAAAAATTAGATAGCAAGGTTTATGGCCATATTGAATGCAAAGAGTCCATTAAAGAATTAATCGGCAAATGGATTTATAATCCATCAAGTTCAGGTAGCGCTATAGGTTTATCTGGTCCTCCAGGTGTTGGCAAAACATTGATTGCAAAAGCGATTGGTGAAGCTCTTGAAATACCTTTTGTTCAAATTACTTTAGGAGGCCAAAATGATGGTGAACTTTTGCACGGTCATGGTTATACTTACAGCGGAGCACAGCCAGGTATGATTGTTAAAAAAATGGTTGAAGCTGGTAGTGCTAGATGCATTATGTATTTTGATGAGTTAGATAAAGCTTGCAAAAAATATGAAGGCAATGAAATTTATAATATTCTAATTCATATTACCGACCCTAATGTCAACACAGAATTCCAAGACAGATTTTTCCAAGAAATCAAATTTCCACTGAATAAAGTCTTATTTATATTCTCTTATAACGATTCTTCTGTTATTGACCAAATTTTAATGGATAGGATCAAAGAAATTGAAGTCAAACCGTTCAAATTTAACGACAAAAAAAATATTCTCAATAAATTTTTAATCAAAGAAATGAGTGAACTTGTTGGATTCGAACAAAATACTGTTGTAATGGATAACGATGCCATCGATTTTATAATTAATCAATATACTAATGAAGCAGGAATAAGAGAATTAAAAAGAAAGTTAGAAAAAATATTTCTCAAACTCAATATCGACCGAATTTATGGTCAAGGTACTTTTGAAAATAAAACTGCTTTCTCACAAAATAATCCTATTAAACTTGATAACGACCTCATTTCTTCTTACCTTGGAAAAAATCAAATGCATATACAAGCCATTCATAAAGAACCTCTTATTGGTGTTGTTAATGGCCTTTATGCAACATCGAACGGTCAAGGAGGCATTTTGCCAATTCAAATCTTCACGAATTTTACTAATGGCGATGGCAAATTCACACTTAAATTAACTGGTAACCAAAAGAAAGTTATGAGAGAATCAGTGATCTCTGCATTTACTGCCGCTATGCATTGCGTTAAAAGTGATATTAGAAATGAATACGTTAAAATTCACCCTCATGGATTGCATATCCATACACCGGCCAGTGGAGCAACACCCAAAGATGGACCTTCAGCTGGAGGCGCTTTTGCAACAGCATTTATTTCAAGAATACTAAATAAAAAAATAAGGAACGATATTGGCATTACCGGAGAAATTGAATTGACCGGAAGAATTACTAAGATTGGCGGATTACAATATAAATTACCTG
>Ga0315902_10004201_pt1 | contig 21022 bp, 21 predicted proteins | sample LakEriMetagenome_9_FD_203523 | JGI IMG/M metagenome (GOLD analysis project Ga0315902, IMG submission 203523) | Freshwater fungal communities from buoy surface, Lake Erie, Ohio, United States - Buoy 12 MA117 | ecosystem: Environmental > Aquatic > Freshwater > Lake > Lake biofilm | place: USA... | reverse complement strand
CCGGCCAAACGCGCGAAAGTGCGGTAGAAATCGAGCATGGCGACGATCTCGTTCGATACCCGCCCCGGCTGGGTCCGCCCCGGCCAGCGCACGATCATCGGCACCCGGATTCCGCCTTCGAGCGAGCTCGGGAACTCGCCCCGGAACGGCCCGCTATCGGACTGCGCGCCATAATCGGTGCCGGGCCCGAGCATCGTTTCAGGACCATTGTCGCTGGTGAAGATGACGATCGTATTGTCCTCAATCCCCGCCTCGCGCACTGCATCAATGATCGCTCCGGCATTGCCGTCGATCTCGGCCAGGATGTTCTGGTACTGCGACCGGCCCGGCTTGGCATATTTGGGCGAACCTACCGTGGGCGTGTGCGGCAGGGTGAAGGGCATGTAGAGGAAGAAGGGCTGCTGGCTCTTCGCATTGGCCTTGATATAGGCGACCCCGCGCTCGGTGATCTCGCTGTCGAGCATCCCGCGCGTTTCGAGCGTATAGGCCTTCACCCGGCGCGGGGCGGCGCCCTTGCTCGCTTCCCAGATTCCGGTGTCACGGGCCAGCGCCGGATCGTAACCCGGCTGGATGGTCCAGGCGGCCTCGTTGCTGCTGCGGGGGATGCCGTACCACAGGTCGAAGCCCTGGCTGGTCGGCATCCGGCCCGGTTCCGATCCCAGGTGCCACTTGCCGAAGATCGCCGTACGATAGCCGCTGTCGGACAGCAGCTCTGCGATGGTGTATTCCCAATTGGCCAGCCCGTCGCGCTGGCCCCGGTTGTTGACGAAGCTGGTGCCGCTGCGCACCGGCATTCGCCCGGTCATCAGCGCGGAGCGGGTCGGCGTGCATTCCGGCTCGACGTTGAAATTGGTCAGCCGCAAGCCCTGTTGCGCCAGCCGGTCGAGGTTGGGGGTTGGCACCCCGCGCAGCACCCCGCCGCCATAGCTGCCAAGGTCCCCGTAACCGAAATTGTCGACCATCATAAAGACGATGTTCGGGCGCTCTGCACGCTTGGGCGGGTTAGCGGCCGCGGGGCCGGTCAGGGCCATTGCCACGGTCGATGCGAGGGCCAGCCACTTGAGTGTTCGGACCGACTTCCTGGCCGATACGCGGCCCGCTCTTGCTGGCAATTTCGCCATCTCTGCTTTCCTCCCTTGCCACTTCGAACCCGGCGCTTGGGCCATGACCGGGAGGTTATCCATCGGGGCCGTCGCGGACTTGATCTGACGCGACAGCCGATTGCGGGGAGCAGGTCATGACCCACTGTCTGCACCGGCCTGTCGGCGATGCCCACCATGACCTGATCGCAATGGTGCGCCTACTGCTCGAAATCCTGTTACCGATGGGTGAGGCCAGCCTGGGCAGCGTGGCTCGCGCCCTAAGGATGCATCCGCGCACACTGCAACGCCGTCTTCAGGCCCATGGCCTGAGCCTGTCCGACCTGCTCGACCAGCAGCGCCGGACCATGGCCGTCCGGATCGTGCTGGAGCGCGGCATGTCGCTAACCGAGCTGGCGCTGATGCTCGGCTACTCCGAACAGTCCGCCTTCAACCATGCTTTCGAGCGCTGGTTTGGCGAAGCACCGCGGCGTTGGGCGGCGCGCAACGGCCAGGTAGCGGCAGGCGGCAAGGCGGTTGCGGCAGCAGGTTTCGCCGATGGGGGAATGACAGATGCCTACCGATAGCAAACTCCCGGGGATTGACGGAGCCAGCAACATTTCCGGCCCGCCGATCGATGGCCCGATCGGCCAGGCGCTGTGGGCACGAGCCGATGCCGTGCTGCCCGGTCGGGCCATGTTCATGACCCGCAGTGCGCGGTACGCCGGGCCTGGCGTGCAGCCCGGCTTCATCGACGAGGCCGAAGGCTGCCGCGTGCGCGATGCAGACAGCCGGTGGTACCTTGATCTCAACTGCGGCAATGGCCCGAACCTGCTGGGCTATCGCCACCCGGAGGTGGAAGCGGCAGCGCGCCGGCAGGCCGAGCGGGGCGATCTGATGCCCTACTTCCCCTCAGCCATGGTCGATTTCTGCGAACGCTTGTTGCGCTGGAGTCCGGGGTTCGACTGGACCCTGCCGGTCAAGGCCGGATCGGATGCCACCGCGCTGGCCATGCGCATAGTCCGCGCGGCCCGCAACCGCGACCGACTGATCCTGTTTCGGCAGGCCTACCACGGCAACAATGCCGAGCAGTCGCTGCGGCACGAGCGGCATCCGGCCGCCGCGCTCAACAATCTCTACCGGCTGGACTGGAACGATCCCGCCGCGCTTGATGCCTTCCCGGCAGAAGCAGCCGAGCAAGTGGCGGCGATCATGCTCAATCCGATCGACCAGCCATCGGGCGTCCCCGCCAGCGAGGCCAGCGCCGAGTTCGTCCAGGCGGTGCACCGGTTCCGTCAGCGGACCGGGGCACTGGTGATCCTGGACGATGTCCGTTCGGGCTTCCGGCTCCATCCGCAGGGTTCGCACCGGGCAATGGGGCTCGACCCGGACCTGCTCTGTCTGGGCAAGGCGCTGGCCAATGGCCACGCGGTCGGCGCGCTGCTGGGCAAGGAGCCGCTGCGCGCGGCGGCTTCGTCGATCCTTTATACCTCCACCTATATCTACAGCGCGGTCTGCTTCCGGGCGGCGATCGCGACGCTTGATGTCTATGAACGCGACAATGCCTTCGCGGCGATCCAGCGGGCGGCGGAGCGGTTGCGGGCTGGAGTGCTGGCGGCAGCTGGTCGGCATGGGCTGGACCTGCGCTTTACCGGCCCGGCCAGCCATCCAAACGTATTGTTCGCCCAGGATCCCGGCTGCGCGCGGGGCGAGCGGTTTGCCTATGAGGCGGCGCGGCGCGGCTTGCTGTTCCATCCGCGCCTCGCCTGGTTCGTCAGCGCCGCGCATGACGATGCCGCGATCGACGAGGCCATTGCCATCGCCGATACCGCCCTCGCAGCCTGTGCATGACTTATTGACGAGGAATTCCATGTCATCAGTCCCGTTCCTGCCCGATCCCGCCCAGCCGCCCTATTCGACCCGCGAGGCAGCCGAGGAGGCCTATTCCCGCCATGTCTCGGCGGGGCATGTTTCCATCCTCAATTCGGTGCTCAGCTTTCACAACATCCATTATGGCAAGCGCGAGAACGGGCGCGTTCAGGATGTCTATTCCGGCCGGTGGTTCTTCGACTGCCACCGCGGCGGATCGACCTTCAACCTCGGCCACCTCCACCCCGAACTGGTGCGGGTGGCGAAGGACGCCCTGGACTATGTCGATGCCGGCAGCTTCAGCCAGGTTTCGGGCTACCGCGCCATGTTGGCCAGCAAGCTGGCCGAATCCACCGGCGGGGCGCTGACCGGCTCGATCTTCGGCTGCAATGGCGGCGATGCGATCGAGATCGCGGCCCATGCCGCGCGCTATTTCACCGGCCGGCACCGCTTCGTCGCGATCGAGACGGGCTCGTTCCACGGCCACAACGAATTCGGCCTGACCGTCAGCGCGATCAGCGGGGCCGAGCGCAAGCACTATGGCATCGCTGAAAACGGCACCATCTTCGTGCCGTTCAACGATCTTCCCGCCATGCGCGCCGCCCTGGCGCAGGACGATGTGGCCGGTGTGATCATCGAGCCGACACCGGCGCAATCTGGGTTCCCGACCGCCGATCCGGACTATCTGAAGGGCGTAAAGGCCGCCTGCGAGGCGAATGGTGTGCTGTTCATCCTCGACGAGGTTCAGACCGGGATGGGCAGCTGCGGCACCATGTGGAGCTACGAGAGCGACGGCTACACGCCGGACATCATCGCCTCTGGCAAGGGACTGGGCGGCGGCATGTTCGCAATCTCGGCGGCAACCATGCGCGAGGATGTCTGGCGCAAGTTCACCGGTCGGGATTTTGCACCACACGGTTCGACCTATGGCGGTTCGGAACATGCCTGCATCGTGGCAACCCGCGCGATCGAACTCACCCTGGAACCGTCCTTCCTCGCGCATACACGCAAGCTGGCCTCGATCTTTGCGAAGGGCTTCGCGGATGCACCCTATCCGGTTACACAACGCGGACTGTGTATGGGGCTTTGGACCGGAGATAGCCGAGCAGCTGCAGCTGCTCTGAGCGAAGCAGGGGTTCTTACAATTCCGTCGGGTGTTGCTCCGGTTTTACCATTCCGGCCCATTCTGACAATTGCTGCAGAAGAAGCCGAGGATATCATCGCAATTGTCCGAAGCACGCTGGGATAGCCGAGGACCGAGGCACCGCGCGAAACTTCCGGACATTGCATTGCGGATCCGCCGGAGACAATCGAGCTGACAGATGGGGAATTGCAGAGTCTTGCAGACCGAGCGGCGGTGCTGTCAGCCTGACGCGAACTGGTCTCCTCTGGCTATGCTCTGCCTGCAAAAAATCCAGACAATAGGACATCCAGGCGGCGCCGCGCCGCCTCCTTGCTTGGTTCGCTCGAGAATATGACGCTTTGATTGTCGATGATGCCATCAAACGCCAGCTTCGCCATTTCCGCCGGACTGATGCCGTGGGTTTCCATTCGGCGCTTGAGGCGATTGAGCAGTGCGGTCTCACCGTCTGCAATGCCGGTTTGGACTGCCGCTGGACACAGGATAGCCGCACGGACTGGAGAATTGGCCTGCAGCAGTTCAGCATCCAGCGCTTCGGCCACGGCCAGCAATGCATGCTTAGTTGCAGCATAGCCGCCAAAGCCGGGAGCGACCGAAAGCATTGAAGTTGAGCCGGTAAACACGAAGATTGAATTCACGTTTTGGTGCTGCATGTGGGGCACCAGTACCCGCGCCGTCCTTATCGCCCCCATGACGTTGACGGCCAGCATCTGCTCGATTTCCGTGATCGGCTGATCGAGGATATCTCCGGCGCGCAGGATGCCGGCGTTGGCGAATGCTATTCGCAGTGGCGGGCCGAATGAAGTCGCGATCTCGGTAAAGCGCTGCAGATCGGCATCGCTGCTGACATCACCTGAGGAGATCTTACACCTGTCCTCGCCCAGAGCTGATCGCAAGCTTTCCAGTTCAGGCCAGTCCCGATCGAACAGGGCAACGTCGTAGCCGCGGCTAACCGCTTCTCTTGCCAATGCTTTCCCGATCCCGCGGGCGGCGCCTGTGATCGCCACTACGCCATTCGTCATTGTGCAACCCTCGATTAGCGCAGGTAATTCCGTGTCAGGCTTTCAATTCAATCTTCAACACCTTTCCGGAAGCATTGCGCGGCAAATCATCAACCACAACAACCCGGCGGGGCACCTTGTAATTGGCCATGTTGTCGCGCGACCAGGCGATTACTTGCTCGGGAACGACCCTGGCTTCAGGCCGCGGCACAATAAAGGCAACCCCCACTTCACCCATTCGCTCGTCAGGCGCACCGACCACGGCAACCATGCCGACCGCCGGATGCGCGGCCAAAATCTTCTCAACCTCGGCTGGATAGACGTTGAACCCGCCGGAAATGAACATGTCCTTCTTGCGGTCGGTAATGCGGACATAGCCGCCCGCATCCATGGTCCCGATATCACCGGTGTGCAGCCAGCCAGCGGCATCGATAGCCTCAGCCGTGGCGGCGGGATCGTCGAGATAACCCAGCATCACGCCCGTGCCACGCACCCAGATTTCCCCAGTTTCGCCGCGCGGAACCTCATTCCCGTCTTCGCCGGCAATGATTACCTCGTTGCCAGGGATCGCTGCGCCGCAGGTCTGGGCGATCAGCTCGACCGGATCGCCGGGCCGGCACGAGGTGATGTTGACGCATTCGGTCATGCCATAGGCGGTGATGATGTCCTTCATCCCCAGCTCAGTCCTGATCCGCTCGATCAGCACCGGGGGAACCGTCGCGGCGCCGGTTGTGCCGCCGCGCAGCGAGGAGCAATCGAACGGCCGCTTCTCGCGCTCGGCCAGCAGCATCTGGAAGATCGTCGGCGGACCGGGCAGGAAGGCAATGCGTTCCTGCTCGATCAGGCGGGTCGCTTCGGCTACGTCGAACTGGGGCATCGGCACCATTACCGCCCCAGCGATCAGGCAGGCGACCCAGCCAACCTTCATGCCAAAGGAATGAAAGAACGGGTTGGCAATCAGGTAGCGTTCGCCACGTTGGAGGCCGGTGTTACCAATCCAAACACCCACCTGCGGCAGGATCCGACCGTGGGTCATCAGCACGCCCTTGGGCACACCGGTCGTGCCGCTGGTGAACATGATGTCGGATACGTGCTCAGCGGTCACCGCCGCCAATGCTGAGTCCACCCGGGGATCTTCAGCGCCCTTACCGCTGGCAACGAAAGCTTCGAAGCCGCTGTCGAGCATGACAATTTCAGCCAACGCCGGCAGGTCCTCGGCTGCCAGCAGGGCGGGATAGTCAATGCCCAGGAAGCCGGTGACGGTGAACAGCACGCGCACTCGGGCGCGACGCAGGATGTCGCCAGCCTCGCGGCCCTTGAGGCGAGTGTTGAGCGGGACAATTGCTGCCCCGCAAGCCTGTGCGGCCACGGCGGCAACAACCCATTCGCGGCAGTTCGGAGCCCAGATCGCGATCCGATCCCCGATGCCGACGCCACGCTCGATCAGGGCCGAGGCCGCCGCGCGGCATTCGTGCCAGAGCTCGGCGAAGGTCTTGTTTTCGCCCTGCTCGATCAGCGCAATTTCATCCGGCCAGCGCCGTGCAGCAGCCTCGGCGGCGTGAGGGATCGTGAGCGGCAGAGAATCAGCCATGCATGTTTCCGGGGCCGAAATAGGCCCTCATTTCCTTGACTTTGCCCGCCTCGTCGAAGGCGAAGGTGTCGATCACGTCGATTGCCATGTCCTTGCCGTCCCAATGCAGCCGCACCTGCATAGCGAAGGCGGCATGGCCAGAGGCCACGCGCACTGGGCCTTGCAGGTGTAGGGTCGCGCCCGTCGCCATCGACTGCGTGTAGAACGCCAAGATTGCCGCCCTGCCGACCTTGGGCTCGGACCCGATCGGATCCTCGATTACCGCATCGTCGGCAAAGATCGCGGCCGCCATCGCCGGATCGCCCTTGGCGAAGGCCTCGACATAGGCGTGGACGGCGGCTTCCATCTGTTCGGGGCTCGGCATGGCAATTACTCCGGAAAATAGCGGCTGATCGTGTCGACCACGCAGGCTGGCTTGTCGCTGCCCTCGATCTCGACCGTCACGCGCACGACCGACTGGATCGCGCCCTTGACCTCCTCGACCGAGACGATCTCGCCCACCCCGCGAATGCGGCTGCCGACCTTGACCGGCGCCAGAAAGCGCAGGCGGTCTGCGCCGACGTTCACCGCATGGGTGAAGCCACGCACCTCGATCAGGTCGGGCAGGAAGAAGTTGACCAGGCTCATCGTCAGGTAACCGTGGGCGATCGTGCCACCGAACGGGCCATCCTTGGCGCGTTCGACATCGACATGGATCCACTGGTGATCGCCGGTGACATCGGCAAACCCGTTCACGCGGTCCTGCTTAATTGCCAACCAGTCGGTCGGACCAAGCTGCGTGCCTTCCTGGCCAATCAGGTCGCGCGGAGAGTGGTAGATTTTGGCCATGGTCAGGCCCGCTGGCTGGAGACCGAGACGACTTCGCCGGTCATGTAGGAGGACAAGTCGGAGGCCAGGAAGATCATCACGTTGGCTACTTCCCAGACTTCGGCGGGACGGCCGAATGCCTCGCGGCTGGATAGTTCGGCCAGCAACTCATCGGTGGTCACCTTGGCCAGGAAAGCGTGCATCGCAATGCTGGGGGCAACGGCGTTGATCCGCACGCCATGCTCGGCCGCCTCGACCGCCGAACAGCGGGTGAAGGCCATCACCCCGGCCTTTGCCGCGGCATAATGCGCCTGCCCCTTCTGGGCACGCCATCCCAGGACCGAGGCGTTGTTGACGATTACCCCGGCCTTGCGGGCATACATCGCGGGCAGGAAGGCCCGGCTCATCCGGAACACCGAGTTGAGTGTGACGTCGAGCACCCGAAACCACTGCTCGTCGGTCATGTCGACGACGTCGACCTCGCCGCCAAGGCCGGCGTTGTTAATCAGTACGTCGACATGGCCCAGCTCGGCCAATGCCGCGATGTGCAACGCATCGACCTGGTCCTGGCTGGTCACGTCGCAGACAAAGGTGACGGGCCGCTGGCCGCACTCGGCCGCGATCCGGTCGGCTGCCTCACCCAGCCGCCGCTCGTGAAAGTCACTCATCAGAACGGTCGCACCCTCTTCTACCGCGCGCTTGGCGGCGGAAAAGCCGATGCCGGTGCCAGCGGCAGCGGTGACGACGATGGTCTTGCCCTTCAGCAAGTCGCGCGGAGCCGGATAAGCGGGAACAGGTGCAGCCATTACACGTCACCCCGCGGCTCGCGCGGCAGGCCCAGGCCGCGTTCGGCAATCAGGTTGCGCTGGATCTGGTTGGTCCCGCCATAGATCGTGTCGGCGCGGCTGTAGAGGAACAGGTTGGGTAGGGTATCCCACTCGTACTCGCTGCCCTCAGCCACTTCGCCGGCCTGGCCCAGCACGTCCATCGCCAGCTCGCCCAGATTGCGGCGCCAAGTCGCCCACTGGATCTTGTAAGTTAGGGCAGCCCCGTCGATCTTCGAATGATCAGTGTTCGACAGCATCCGGAGTGCGCCGTAACGCATCAGCCGCAGACCGATTTCCGCCTTGGCGATGCGCTGGCGGATCAGCGGGTTGTTCGCCGCGCCGTTGGCCTTCGCTGCGGCGATCAGCTCGTCCAGCTCGGTGCGGAAGGCCATCTGCTGCCCCAGCGTCGATACCCCGCGCTCGAAGGCCAACAGGCCCATCGCGATCTTCCAGCCATCGCCAACCGCGCCGATCATGCTGTCGGCCGGGCAGCGCGCATCGGTGAAGAAGGTCTCATTGAATTCGGCATCGCCGTTGATCTGCTTGATCCCGCGGATCTCGATCCCTGGCTGGTCGATTTCCATCATCAGGAAGGTCAGGCCCTTGGGGCCTTTCGATCCTTCCTCGGTGCGGGTGACGACGAAGATCCAGTCGGAAATGTGCGCCAGGCTGGTCCAGATCTTCTGGCCGTTGACGATCCACTCCCCGTTCTCCAGTCGCCCCTTGGTGCGCACCGAGGCGAGGTCCGATCCTGCGCCCGGTTCGGAGAAGCCCTGGCAGAAGATCGTCTTGCCGGCGGCAATATCCGGCAGGAAGCGGCGCTTCTGCTCTTCGCTGCCGAAGGCCAGCAGGGTCGGTCCGGCCAATTCGACGCCAATGTGATTGACCCGGCCCGGCACGCCCGCGCGGGCGTATTCCTCGGCAAAGATCACCTGCTGTGCCAACGTGGCATTGCGCCCGCCCCATTCGACAGGCCAGCCGATGCAGCCCCACTTGGCTTCACCCAGCCGCTGTTCCCATTCCTTGCGGCGTTCGGGGCTCGCGGTCAGCTTGGTGATGCCCTTGATGTCACGGAACTCGCCGGCCATCTCGGCATTCAGCCAATCGGCACATTCCTGGCGAAACAGTTCATCCGCGGCTGAGAAACCCAGCTTCATGCCACTTCTCCCAGGATCATCTTAGCAACCTGCTCGCGGTGCCATTCGCCGCTGCCCAGCATCGACTGGATCGCGCGGGCGCGCTTGAAATAGAGGTGGGCATCGTGCTCCCACGTAAAGCCGATCCCGCCATGCAGCTGGATCATGTTGCCGGCGCACAGGAAAAAGGTGTCGGCGGCAAAGCTCTTGGCGGCATGGACCGCCAACGCGGCCTCGTCCGAACCCTCATCCACCGCGCAGGCCGCCCAGTAGACCGCCGAGCGGGCCTGCTCGATCTCGATCATCAAGTCGGCGAGCCGGTGCTTATAGGCCTGGAACGAGCCGATCGCTCGCCCGAACTGGACGCGTTCCCGGGCATAGGCGACCGTGCGGTCGAGCGCGGCCTGAGCTCCGCCCAGCGCCTCGGCCGCAACCACGACGAACCCGGCGCGGTGCGCAGCGGCAATCGCCGCTGCGGCATCGGCCAGTGGCTCACCCTGCGCTCCTGCCAGTGTGACACGGGCATAGGGCCGGGTCTGGTCCATGGTTGTCAGCGGCGTGACTGTCACGCCCGGTGCATCGGCCGCGACCAGCCATGCGCCCGTGTTGCTGGTTACGACAAGCAGCTGGGCCGAACCGCCATGGGCGACAAAGCCCGCGCTGCCGGTCAGGCGGGTGCCTTCCGCCGCGATGCCCGCATCGTGGACATAACCGGCGATGATTGCACCCGAAAGCAGGCCGGGCAGATGCGCCGCCTGCTGATCGGCACTGCCCCCGGCAGCAATCGCCTGGGCTGAAAGGGAGAGCGATCCCAGCATCGGCAACGCGGCAACCTGTGCGCCGGCCGCTTCGGCAATGATCGCAAGCTCGACCAGGCCGAGGCCCGCGCCGCCGGCGCTTTCGGGAATGCCGATGCCCGACAGGCCCAGCTCCTGGCAGAAGGCACTCCACAGTTCGCGGTCGATCCCGTCCGCAGCCATGGCCTTGCGGGTCCGTTCGCTGGTGGCATTTTCGGCAAAGAAGGCGCGCGCCGTCTCGCCGATCATCTGCTGCTCTTCGGTGAAAACGAATTCCATTATGCGGTCCCCCAGACCTTGCGCGGCGGCACCCGCTTGGCGATCAGCTGCGATACGGCCGCGCCGACTTCAGCCGGTGCCCATTTCGCGCCCTTGTCCACCACCGGGCCTTCGCGCCAGCCGTCTTCCAGCATGATCTTGCCGCCTTCGAGTTCGAAGACGCAGCCGGTCACATCGGCGCTTTCGGCGCTGCCCAGCCAGACCACGGTGGGCGCGATATTGGCCGGGTCCATCACGTCGAAGGCCTGGCCTTCGGTCGCCATCTTGTCGGCGAAGGCCTGCTCGGTCATCCGAGTTCGGGCCGAGGGGGCAAGGGCGTTGGCGGTGATGCCATAGCGCCCCAGCTCCGCCGCCTGGACCAGCGTCAGCGCGGCGATCCCGCCCTTGGCGGTGGAGTAGGCCGCCTGGGCGATCGAGCCCTGCAGCCCCGCCCCGGACGAGGTGTTGATGATCCGGGCATCCGGATTGGCCCCACCCTTTTGTTTTTCGCGCCAATAGTTCACCGCATGGCGCGCCAGGCAGAAGTGGCCCCGCAGATGAACGTGCATGGTCGCATCCCATTCCTCGAGCGTGGCGGACACAAACATCCGGTCTCGAACGATGCCGGCATTGTTGACGATGACATGAAGGTCACCAAAGGCTTCCAGCGCCGCATCGACGATCCGCTTGGAACCATCCCAGTCTGTGATGTCCTCGTAATTGGCGATCGCCTGGCCACCGGCGGCGCGGATTTCGTCCACCACTGCGTCTGCGGCAGAGGTGTCGCGCCCTTCACCGTGGAGCGAGGTGCCGATGTCGTTGACCACCACGTTGGCACCTTCAGCGCCAAAGGCCAGGGCATAGGCCCGGCCCAGCCCGCGCGCGGCGCCGGTAATGATGACGGTGCGGTTGTCGCAGATTCCCATTACAGCCTCTCGATAATCGTGACGTTGGCCTGACCGCCGCCTTCGCACATGGTCTGCAAGCCATAGCGTCCGCCGGTCCGTTCCAGCGCGTTCAGCAGCGTGGTCATCAGCCGCGCACCGGTAGCGCCCAGCGGATGGCCCAGCGCAATCGCGCCGCCGTGAACATTGACCTTCTCGTGCGGGATGCCGAGCTCCTTCATCCAGGCCATTGGCACCGAAGCGAAGGCCTCGTTACATTCGAACAGATCGATGTCGGCCACGGTCATCCCGGCCTTCTTCAATGCATATTCGGTCGCCGGGATCGGCGCGGTCAGCATCCAGACCGGATCGTCGGCGCGGACCGAGATGTGATGGATGCGCGCGCGCGGCTTGAGGTTGTGTTCCTTCACCCCGCGCTCGCTGGCGACCAGCATGGCGGCTGCGCCGTCGCAGTTCTGGCTGGAAATCCCGGCGGTGATGATCCCGCCCTCATGCACGGTGCGCAGACCAGCAAGACCTTCCAGCGAAGTGCCGGGGCGGATTGTTTCGTCCGCGGCCAGGTCGGCCATCGGGGTGATTTCATTGGCGAACCAGCCGTTGTCGGCTGCTGCCTGCGCCCGCTGGTGGCTCGCTACGGCAAAGGCTTCCATCTCGGCGCGGGTCAGGCCCCACTTCGCCGCGATCATTTCCGCCGAATTGATTTGGTTGAGAATCCCGTCGCCATAGCGCGCCACCCAACCGGGCGAAGTGTTGAAAGGGTTGGCGAAACCATAAGGCTCTGCCGCCAGCATTGCCGCCGAGATCGGAATGGCGTTCATCGCCTGGCTGCCGCCAGCGACGACCAGATCCTGCGTTCCGCTCATCACTCCTTGCGCGGCAAAGTGGACGGCCTGCTGGCTCGATCCGCACTGGCGGTCGATCGTAGTGCCGGGTACGTGCTGCGGCAGGCCTGCGACCAGCCAGACGGTGCGGCCGATGTCGCCCGCCTGCGGCCCGATAGTGTCGCAGCAGCCCCAGACCACGTCGTCGACGGCATTGGCGTCGATCCCGGTCCGCTCGACCAGCGCCTTGATCGGGTGGGCGCCAAGGTCGGCCGGGTGGACGTGGGCCAGGCTGCCTTTCTTGCGCCCGATCGGAGTGCGTACAGCATCGATGATATAGGCTTCAGCCATTTGTTTTCTCACGCAAAAGTGTGTTCTGGGCCAATCGGCAGGGTGCCACCGATCACGGCCTGGTCGATCCGTTTGAGGTGATGGGCGCGGTCGCCCCAGGCCCCGGCCAGGGCCCAGGCGCGCTTCATCCAGAAGTGCAGGTCAACCTCGTAGGTATAGCCCATCGCGCCGTGGACCTGGATCGCGGTCTCGGCGGTCTGGATCGCGGCGTCGGCAGCCGCCAACTTGGCATGGCTGACATGCACCGAAGCGCTACTCAACATGCACTCAAGCGACCCAGCAGCGCGCCACAACACCGGCTTGGCGAACTCTACGGCGACGGCGCAGCTTGCCAGCTGGTGTTTGAGGCCCTGGAAGGCCCCGACCGGCTGGCCGAACTGGGTGCGGACCTTGGCATAGTCGGTCGCCTGCTGGAGCATCGCCTCGGCCAGGCCAACCAGCTGCGCCGCGCTCATCAGCGCGCCCAGGTCGAGCAGGTGCGGGTCCGAACTGCCGCTGGCTGGAAACATCACCAAGTTGCGAAGGGGGTCGACGCTCTGCAAGGGCCGCCCCCCGAACTCGTCCTGGCCATCGGCCACCCAGGGGTTGAGTACATGAGGCAAGGCTACCTTGCGGGTGCCGGCGGCGATAGCGGCAAGGTCTGCCGTCTCGCCCTTCCGGACCAGCCACGGCACGGCGACGAAAGCGGTATCGACCAACGGTTCGGCCAGGCCGGCCCGCCCGCATTCAGCGGCAATCAGCGCGGCCTCGACCAGGCCCAGGTCCAGCCCACCGTGTTCTTCCGGCACGCACAGCCCGGTCAGTCCCATGTCGACCAGGCCCTGCCAGATCGCGGGATCGCGGTTCCCTTGGGCGTCGAGGCGGCGCAGCACTTCGGGGCCGTGGGTTCCGGCCAGGTAGTCGCGGACAGTCTCGGCCAGGGTCAGCTGGTCATCGGTAAAGCGGAAGTCCATCAGCCTGCTCCCACCCGCGGAAGGCCCAGCAGGCGCTCGGCGATGATGTTGCGCTGCACTTCGTTAGACCCGGCATAGATCGGTCCCGACAGCGAGAAGATGTAGCCTTCGAGCCACTGGTTGAGCTGGCCATTGCCGAACCGCTTCAGCTCGGCATGGGCGCCCAGGATCTGCATGGCGGTGCGGTGCATCATCCGGTCAAGCTCGGACCAGAAGATCTTGTTCAGGCTGGCCTCGGCGCCGATCTTGCCCCCGGCCATGATCTTCGAGGCGACGGCATAGGTGTTGTAAGCGTAGGCCTGCGCCGCGCCCCAAGCCTGCGTCACGGCTTCGCGCGCGGCCGGGGAAGCCTCCGCCTCGTGCGCCCGGTAAAGCTCTACCAGCCGCCGCGCGGTCGCCTGGAACCGACCGGGCGAGCGCAGCATCAGCCCGCGTTCGAAGCCGGCCGTGGCCATGGCCACGTTCCAGCCCTGTCCTTCGCCCGCCAGGCAGTTTTCCACCGGCACGCGCACTTCGTCGAAGAACAGCTCGGCAAAGCCGGTATCGCCGTGCAGCTGCCGGATCGGGCGGCGAGTGATGCCGGGGCTGTTCAGGTCGAACAGGATGAATGTCAGCCCCTTGTGGCGCGTGCTGTCGGGATCGGTGCGGAAGATGCCAAAGCCCCAGTCGGCAAAGGCAGCGCGGCTGGACCAGGTCTTCTGCCCGGTGATGACGTAATGATCGCCGTCCCGCACCGCCTTCGATTGGATCGCCGCCATGTCGCTGCCCGCGCCGGGCTCGGACCAGGCCTGGGCCCAGATCACTTCGCCCCGCGCCATCGGCGGCAAGAAGCGGGCCTTCTGTTCCTCGGTGCCGAATTCCATGATCGTCGGGCCAAGCAGGAAGATGCCGTTCTGGTTGGCCCGGTTGGGGCCACCGGCGCGGAAGTATTCCTCCTCGAAGATCAGCCACTGGATCAGGTCCAGCCCGCGCCCGCCGAAGCTTTCCGGCCAGGTGACCATGCCCCAGTTGCCGCTGGCGAGGGTCCGTTCCCATTCCACGTGCTGGTCATAGCCTTCGCGGCATTCCAGCGTGACGAGCGGCTCCTTGGGCACGTGCGCTTCCATCCAGGCGCGCACTTCGGCCCGGAACGCCTGCTGTTCTGGGGTGTACTCCAGGTTCATGGTCAGAACTTCGCCGCCTTGCCCGTCTCGACGAAGGCATCGCGGCTCTTCTGGCTGTCTTCGTGCATATACATTTCGAGCGTGAAGCCCTGTTCCCAGCGATAGCCGCGATCGACATCGCGCGGCTCCAGCCCGTTAAGGGCCTCCTTGGCGATCACCAGCGCCTTGCGGCTCTTGCCCGCGACCACCGCGCAGAAGGCGCGCGCCTCGGCCACCAGGTCGGCGCGCGGCACGATCTTTTCGACCGCGCCCAGCCGGTAGGCTTCCGCCACCGGGATGTTCCCGCCAGTGAAGAAGGCGGCGCGGACCTTGTGCAGCGGCAGCATGCGCGAGAGGTGGCTGGCCCCGCCCATTGCCCCGCGATCGACCTCGGGCAGGCTGAAGAAGGCATCGTCGGCGGCAATGATCGTGTCGCTCGCCCCGCAGATCCCGATCCCGCCGCCGATCACGAACTTATGGACCGCGACCACCACCGGCACCTCGGCATCACGGATCGCCTTGAAGGTCAGGTAATTGCCGCGATTGAGCACGGTGATCCGGTCGGGGTGAGCCTGCATTTCCTTGATATCCACCCCGCCGCAGAAGCCGCGCGATTCCTCGGCGGCGCGGATCAGCACGCAGTTGACCTCCGGATTGCTGGCTGCGGCGGAAATGATCGCCGGGAGCGACATCCAGGTCTCGCTGTCAAAGGCGTTGACCGGCGGCACGTCGAAAACGATTTCGGCGATGCGATCCTGGATCGTGGTGGTGATCGGCATGGCGGTTCAGTCCTTCGCGCAAAGCGCGGCAATCCGGCCACGCGCCTCGGTTTCAATAGATTGGAGCAAGTCCGCGCAGCTGGGCAGGTCGGCCAGTCGTCCGGCGACCATGCCGGTGGCCATCAGCCCCTGCTCGGCATCGCCTGACACAACCGCGCGCTGGATCATGATCGGCGCAGCGGCGGCCATCATCGCAGCGCTCAGGGGCATTTCGCCGTGGCTGGTCATGCCTCGCGCCGCAGCCAGCACCTGGCCCCAGCTCATACCGGTCTGGCGCTTCATTTCGAGGCCCGCCTCGATCGCGCGGAGCCACATGGCGATCCGGCCCGAACCCTCGATCCGGCGCAGCAGCGGGTTAAGGATCATCCGCTGGGGGATGCCATCAACCTTGGTGGAGACAATAATGTCGCCCGTCCCCGCCTTGACATAGGCCACCTTGGGTGCGGGTGGGACCGGGCTGTCCGCGGTCATCATGAAGCGGGTGCCCATGGCGATCCCGCAAGCGCCCCAGGCCAGCGCTGCGGCAAGGCCCCGCCCATCGGCAAAGCCGCCGGCAGCAACGACCGGCACATCGACCGCGCCCAGCACCTGCGGCAGCAGCACGGTGGTGGGGACCGAACCGGTATGCCCGCCGCCTTCGCCGCCTTGCACGGTGATCATCTCGCAGCCCAGCTGGACCATCTTTTCAGCATGCTTCACCGCGCCGACAGTGGGGATGCACAGGATCCCCTTGTCGCGGAAAGCGCCGATCATCCTTGCGTCCGGCCCCCGGCCAAAGCTGACGGCCTTCACCCGGTCGGCATTGGCCAGGATGATTTCCACGATTTCGGCCGCGCCGGGCTGGAACGAGTGGAAGTTCACGCCGAAGCCGTGCGGGGTCAGGTCCTTCAGCCGGGCAATCGCTTCGCTCAGTTCGGCTGGTTTCATCACCGCACCCGCCAGAAAGCCGAAGGCCCCCGCATTGCTGGTCGCGGCGACCAGCTGCGGCGTGGCGATCCAACCCATCGCGGTCTGGATCACCGGCAGGCGGCAGCCCAGCCGGTCAGTCAGCGCCGTGGCGAGCGGATCCATCATCTGCCCTCCCGCTTGCGGGAGGGGGAATGGCCGGCCTGATATCTCACCCTTTGCCCTCAGCCTGCTTGTTGGCGGCGGCGGCCGACTTGCCAGAAACCCCGGCAATCGAATTGCCATAGACCAGATCGTTCTGGGCATGGGCGAAGTGGTGCATGTGGAACACGGCGTCCATCGCGCTGCGCTTGCCGCGCAATTCCTCGACATGGTTGACCGCCTGCTTGGTCAGCCAGTTGCCGAGGCGCGGGGCCGCTGCCAGCTTGGCAGCCCAGGCAGCGGTCGCCTCGCGCAGTTCCTCGCGCGGGACCACCTTGTTGACCATGCCGAAGTTATAGGCCCGCGCGGCTGGCATCCGTTCGCCCAGCAGCAGGAATTCCTTGGCCACGCGCGGCGGCAGCTCATAGGCGTGGGCGAAGTATTCCACCCCGGGAATGCCCATCATCGGCACGACCGGATCCTGAAAGAAGGCGTCTTCGCTGGCCACGATCAGGTCACAGACCCAGGCCAGCATCAGCCCCCCGGCGATGCAGGCGCCCTGGACCATGGCGATGGTCGGCTTGGGAATGTCGCGCCAGCGGCGGCACATGCCCAGGTACTGTTCCTGCTCGCGCGTGTAGAGCAGTTCGGCGGCCGGCTTGTTGGTGTGAGGCCCGATCATCAGCCGCTTGTCGAATTCGTGGTGCAGATCGCGCCCCGGCGTGCCGATGTCATGCCCGGCGGAGAAGTGCTTGCCTTCGCCCGCCAGCACGATTGCGCCGACGCTGTCATCCTGCACCGCCCGGTTGAAGGCATCATCCAGCGCATAGGTCATCTGCCCGTTCTGGGCATTGTTGAACCCCGGCCGGTTCATCGTGATCCAGGCAACGCCGTCGATCACTTCATAACGCACCGGTTCGGCAGTCTCGTACTCGGGCGAGACGTCCAGCGGTTCGACGAGTTCGCGTCCCTTGGTCATGCTGTGGTCCTTCGGGCTGGGGGGTTATCCTTGATCACGCTGGCGCGGATGTTGTGCGGATCGAGGCTGGCAATGATCGCCAGGGCCTCGGCAGCGGGCAGCGCGGTTTCACCGGCCACCGCATCGATCAGGGCAAAGCCGGTCGCTTCCTGCACTTCGGCAAAGGTCACGCCCGGATGGAGCGAGATCACCCGCACGGCATGGTACGGTCCGCCGAAATCCATCACGCACAGGTTGGTCACGATCGTGCGCAGGTCGACGGCGGAATAGTTCCCGCCTGGCACGCGCTTGGCCGGATTGTAGCCCACGCCCGAAACCATATCGACCTCGCCCGGCACGAAGACGCGCGCGGTGTGGCTGGGGAAGAAGAAGCTGTTGGGGTGGTAGATCGTGTTACCCGGAAAGCCGCGCACGCCCAGCATCTGCGTCTTGGGCTGGCGATGGGTGCCGCCCAGTTGCGACAGGTTGATCTGCCCGAACCGGTCGATCTGGGTGGGGGTGACCATGGCATGGCGCCGCCCGGTCCAAACGGCCGCATCGAAGAAGCGGCTGAACGGCAGGTAGCCGGCGGGCTTGCGATCGTCATAGCCGCGCGGGCCCAGCGGCACCGGCTGCTCGACCAGGTAGGCTTCGCCATCGGTCATCATCAGCTCGGGGCTGTGAGTCAGCTTGGCAAGGCCGGCGGCGAGGCGCGGCACCGGGCCAACACCGGTGGCAACCACCTCGCCATTGTTCCGGAAGGCTTCCGAACAGGCGAAGATGCACAGTTCTGCTAGTGTTACCTGGGTCATCAGAAAATCGGCAACGGCAGAGCCGTCACCGCCTCTTTGCCGCCGAACCCGGCAAGGTAAACGTCCTCGCTTGGCCCAACGAAACGGTCATGCACCGCGGCCCAGTCACCCGGGTCCTTTGCGGCATCGGCATAGGCCTTGAAGGCCTTCATGTCCCAGCCATAGGCCGGGGGCATCGAGCTGGGGTGCGCACCGCAAGGAATGTGGCTGATCCCGCTGATGAAGGCGCGTTCGACGATGTTGGCCTGGGCATCGCCGGGATGGTGGTCTTCCATCCGGTCGACCAGTTCCTCGCAGCTGACATAGGTCTTGGCGGCGGCACGGGCGAACCACTCGTCGTAATAGACATCGGGACCAAAGGCCTGGATGTTGCCGCGCCAGTCGCTGCGGTTGACGTGGAGCAGCGCGGCATCAAGCTTCAGCGCCGGCATGGCGATCAGCGTTTCGCCATCGGCATAGGGCGATTGCACCGTCTTGAGCCCGCCCAGTTCGGCCAGGTCAGTGCCAAGGCCGACGCGGGTGGGCAGGAACGGCAGTCCGAAAGCCGCGGCCTTGAGGCCCCACTGGAACATCCCCTCGTCCAGCTCCAGCACCTCGAGCTGTCCGGCCTCGCGGCTTTTCCGGAACCACGGCTCCAGCGGGATCGCATCGAGGCTGACGAAAGCAAAGACCAGCTTGCGGACCTTGCCGGCAGCGCAGAGCATGCCGACATCCGCGCCACCATAAGCGACCACGGTCAGGTCCTTGAGGGGCGAGCGCAGGATCTCGCGCACCAGCGCCATCGGCTTGCGCCGCGGGCCCCAGCCGCCGATCCCCAGCGTCATCCCGTCGCTGAGTTGTCCGACGATTTCCGTCGGTGTCATGCGTTTGTCCAACATGGTCATTCGGCTGCCTGTTGTTCCTTCATGGCCTTCTGCCAGGCCCATTCGTGGCCCCAGATGCTGATCCCCTTGTGGCGGGTTACTTCCCAGCTGGCCGGGTCGATCACCAGGCTGTCACACCCGATCTCAAGGTCGAAGCCGCCTGGGGTCTGGACATAGAAGCCGACCGTCTCGTCGTTGTAGTGCTGGCCCAGGCTGGCGCTTTCGGGATAGCCCATGACCTTCATCCGGTCATAGGCCTTGCCCACCTCGACCAGGCTCGGCAGTTCCAGCATCAAGTGGACGCAGCCCGAGGGTGGGACCGGACCTTCGCCCAGCGCGATCGAATGGTGGCGGCCATTATCAGCGTGCAGGAAGGCAAAGCCCATCCCCGGATCCTCCGCCCCGCCGCCGCCAAAATAGAAGCGCGGCATGTCGGTTTCGTGGAAGCCAACGACATCGCGATAGAAGCTCACGCATTCGTCAAAGTTGGGGGCCGAGAAAACGGCGTGGCCCATGCCCATCTCGCCGGTGATGAAATGGGAAATGCCCAGCGGCGAGACGAAGGGCGTCTCCGCCTCGATGTCACCGCAATAGAACTCCAGCCCGTTGCCCGCCGGGTCGCTGGTGCGGAAGAACCGGCCAACGCCGCGTAGGGCGGCTTCGCTGGCCGCACCGGCGGTAACTGGCCGTCCGGCGGCGGCAATCGCGCTGGCCAGAGCATCCAGTGCCGCAGCACTGTCCAATTCATAAGCGGCGGCGACGAACCGGTCCTGTGCGCCTGCTTCGATCCGGAAGCGGAACGGCCGCTGATCGATCCGGTATAGCTGCGCGCCATCAGCCGCGTCGGGCGCGCGCATCACCCCGGCCAGTTCGGTGAGAAAGCGGTCCCACTGCTGCGGCTTGGTGGTCTCGATGACCACATAGCCAAGCGCCTTGATGCCCATGGCCATCAATGTCCTTTCACGAGGTCGAGGAAATAGGGGCGCTCGCCCCCACCATCGACGTTAATTCTTGCACCGCTGACCCAGGCGGCGAGCGGCGAGCAAAGCCACAGGACGGCCCCGGCCAGATCATCGCCTGTTCCCATGCGCTGCAGCGGCATTGAACGACCGACTGCGGCCTGGGCCTCGGCATCGCCATAGGTCGCTTCGGCGTTTTCGGTCTGCATCAGCCCGGCGATGATCGCGTTGACCCGGATCCCGGCCGGGCCCCATTCCTGCGCCAGGCTCTGCGTCAGGTTGAGCAGCCCCGCCTTGGCTGCGCCGTAGACTGCAGTGCCAGGCGAGGGACGGATACCCGAAACGCTGGCGATGTTGATGATGTTGCCGCCGCCGGCCGCCACCATGTGCGGGTGAACGGCCTGCGCGAGATAGAGCGGGGCGACCAGGTTGAGCTTCAGGATCGCCTCGATGAACCGTGGGCTGGCGGACTCAGCCGCTGTAGCGGGCGAACCACCGGCATTGTTGACCAGAATATCAATCCGGCCATGGGCGGCGACGATCCCGTCGACCAGCGCGCGGGCCGCGTCGGCATCACGAATATCGGCTGCGGTGAAAGACACACCGGCCGGCAGGGTTTCCGGAGCATTGCGCGCGCAGGCCACCACAGTACAGCCCGTTTCGGCCAGGCGGGCCGAGATCGCACGCCCCAGCCCACGCGTGCCCCCGGTGACCAGCGCCACCTTCCCAGACAGATCGATGTTCATTCCCTGTGCCAAACCGGCCCTTCCCCAACTGCCAACTTCAGTGAATCGCGGGATCAACTGTGTGGTCCAACCGCATTATCGGAAGTCAAACGGCTTTTCAATTGACGATTTGCGTATCAAACGATAGAAAATTTTACGAGGCCCGCTATTCCGCAGGGCTGAGTCGAAGCAAGCAAGAGG
>Ga0315902_10004197_pt1 | contig 21034 bp, 10 predicted proteins | sample LakEriMetagenome_9_FD_203523 | JGI IMG/M metagenome (GOLD analysis project Ga0315902, IMG submission 203523) | Freshwater fungal communities from buoy surface, Lake Erie, Ohio, United States - Buoy 12 MA117 | ecosystem: Environmental > Aquatic > Freshwater > Lake > Lake biofilm | place: USA... | reverse complement strand
TCAATCTGCTTTCTACGCTGCGGCCTCCGGCCTTCGCTCCGAAAGCAGATTGACAAGCAGGTGGCAGCCACTATCAATGAACCCGAATCCTCTCACTTTGAGCGGACCATAAACTGGAAGGGTGCCAATGTCCTCCGGCTTGGAATTTTTTGCCATTGATGCCTGTGATCACATCACCCGGAAGAAATTTCCCCTCCGCGGGTGATCCTTTGATCGTGCCCTTGACCAGCAATTGATCGCCGACAAAACGACCCGACATGACACAAGAAATACCCGTTGGCCCGAGGTGCCAGATGAACGGCTTGTCCTTGGAGGGGGGAAGCTTCTCTCCTTTGGTGAGATCCGGCAGATTTTTCGGACGCTCGAGCTTTATCTCTTCTTCGCCAGCATTTTCAATGGCCTTGCGCTGTTCGTCGGTGACTTCGCGCTCGTCTGCGAACGCGAGAAGTGTGAGGGAAAAAAGAATGAAGATGGGTTTCATATCGGGTTGTCGTTACAGATGAACAGAGAAAATCCGGCGGGACCGGCGAGAGCCTCAAAATCGGCGATGTCATCCTCATGCAGCGCTTGGTCGATGTTCCAGATGATGTGAACGTTGAAGTTTGAGCGCGCGCGCGCGACATGGCGTTGCTGAAGCTGAGAGTAGATTGAGCCGAAGAGTTGATTGATGCGATCCATGGAATCCACCACAAAGCAGCTTCGCCCGTACCATAGAGACTCGAAGATAAGCTCATCAGATATGCGGTCGTCATTCTTCACGTGGAGCACATCGAGAGGCTTGCTGAATTTGCCAAGTTTTGCCAAGCGAGGGAGTTCCGTTGGCAACTCGCTGGCGTCTTTGGTGAAGCAGATGAAGATATCGCCGCGACGAGCCAGCCATGCGAGTTCTTGGCTGAGGGAGCGGCGCGCGGAAACGGGGCGGTGAAATGACGGCGCTATGGGCGTGAAAGCGTTTCTCCATGAAGCGGGAAGAGGGAGCGGGAAATACGAACGGTCGTAGGAGTTTACACGTTTCAGATAATCAAGGATCAGGATGATGAAGCCCAAGACTATAGCCCAGCGACATGCGTCAAGATTCAGGCTATCGAGTCTTTGAGCGACACCCATGTGATCCTGCGACATAAAAATGGGTTCGCGTTCTTCTTTTACAGGCAGGGCATCCGATTCAACTCCGGCTACGGCTTCTTCACCTCGGAGCTCATCTTCCAAATCGCCACTTTCCTTTTCAGTTTCGCCGCGCTTTTTCTTTTTTCCCTTCCAAGCGGGATCGGCGGCCTTATCGATGCTATCGAGGTATTTCTTATCGGCATCCTCCATGCCGGCTTTGTCGATGAAATCGTCATTTCCGTCTTCAGCAAAGCGGACATCGGCAACTTCTCCGCCGCGCGCCTCTTCAACGGCTTTGCGTTTTGCTGCCGCGATTTCGAGTTGATTGACGTTTTGCTCGACTTGTTTGACTTCGATGCGATCGACGTGGCTGCTTGAGTTAAACTTGGCAAAAACGAAGGCAACACATGCGAGAGCGAGAGCCAACCAACCCGGCAGTTTAAAACGACGGGCAAGCAGCCAAACGACTGGGACAGCGAGCCAGAGAAGCACGCTGAGATAGCCGAGAATACTGAAAGAGTTAAGATTCATTTTTTCGCTTTAGAAATCGCATCGTTCCATTGATTGAACGAATAGTAGACGAGATTGATACCCAAGTTCATCGCAGCCTCGCGCATTTCAGGAGTGACATCCGTATAGCCTTGGGATTTCCATGCGCCGTTCATGTCACCGGGGTGATAGAAGGCGATCCAGCGGCCTTCGTGCTTGATGCCGAGCGCGCGTGTGCCGCCGAGGCGCCAGAAAGGTGGCGCACCGTCCGGGAAAGCGTAGGGCACTTGGTAAAGCATATCGTCATCAGCGATGTCGATGAGGGGTTTGTCTGGGAAAACCGAGCGGATGAATGGCATGAAGGAGTTGTGGAACTGCACGCTGCCCGCATCAGCGATGAGCATGCCGCCGTTCAAGCAATAGTCGCGAAGGATCTTTTTATCGGCTGTACTAACATTGCCTATATTGGCGTTTCCTGTTAGAAAAACAAACGGGGGGAATCCGTCTTTGGGATACTTTTTCAACAAGGCGATGGAATGGCTCTCGCCTTTGTTGGCAATTTTCTTGAAGCCAGTGGCATCAGCGAAGCCTCGCAGGAAGTTGATATCGGCGTTGGATTCATCCATGCCGTCGTCCCAGCCTGCACCGCTGTGTTCGAGGCGAATGAAACGAATTTTGTATTTATCCATACCTTCCGGCCATCCACCTTCTTTTCCGCCGCCTTTGCCCATTTTGCCTGCTTTTGCGTTGTTTGCCGCATATTTCGCTTGGGTTTGCTCTTCCATCTGTTGATCGACCTGTGAGTCATCGAGATCCGGGATTTCGTAAAGGATGGCGGAGTTGGGGCGGAGCGAGAGGGTTTGTTTCTTTTTCTTTTTTGGCTTGGTCATTTTCACCATGGCGACGACAGGTTCACCGCTGCCTTTGGGAACTTTGTATGCTTCCACGCAGCCACCCAAAGACATGATCCAAGGTATCAAAATGAGGATAACAAAATGAGTGAGCGCACTGAAATAGAGAGAGCGGCGATTGCGAGGATCGCGGCCGTGGGTTCGAGCGTTTTCCAACACCTTATCTCCCACCATGGCGGAGCCTTTTTCGCGAGTGAACGCAGCGAAAACGGAGCGACTGCGAAGCATGACGTTTGTCCATGCGGCGAAAGCGAGCATGCTCAGGGCCGGCCAAGTGACACTCCACCACAGTTTGATGATCGTTGCGGTATTTTGTTCTTCGCCACCAATTTTCAGTTCTTTATCTAGAATTGAGAAACATGCCTGCCATGTGACCCAAGCGTAAAATCCTACGATTAGGTAAACGGCATACAGGGGGATATGGAGAATCTTCCAAGTGATGCGATTGCGGAAAAACCCTGCGATGCCACCCGCGGCGCAAAGGATGCTGAGTAGGCCGAAGAGATGGAACGCAATCTTCAGAGAAGAATAAGCATGATTGCTTTGCAAAAGAATTTGGACTTCCGCGTTGCTTGAGAGGAAGGCCTTAAATCCAGGAGGCAGCCAATAGTAAGCTGCGGCAGCTAAAACTGAAATGGATGCAACAGCGATGGATACCACACGCGCCTTGAGAGGGGATGGATTCGTTGGAATCTCATCCACTTTCACGGTGGGAATCGAAATGTCGTTGTTGAGGATCATGCTGAACAGTTAGAAAAATTCTAAGCTTACCATCATTACTTGCTGAAAAGATCTTCTTCGGTTGCTTCCTCAACCTTAATTTCTGGCACCTTCGGACCTTCTTGTTTCACCTCGAGCTCCTTCTCAATTTCAGACTTGGGCTTCTCAGGCTCGACAGTTGGCGGAGTTTCTGGAGTGACTGGCTCCTCTTTTGTTTCGGGTGTCTTTTCTTCCTTTTCAACTGTTTCTTTGGGAGCGGCGCCACCTGCAATACGAGAACTGAGGTCTTGTGGTTTGATTCCATGCTTGGTGGCGATTTCACGCAAGGCCTCAGTCGCCTCGCGAGCGGCAAGTTCTGTGCGATCTTTCTCATTTAGCTTGGAGCCAGATTTACCGATGATCTTTTCTATCAGATATGGAATGCTGGTGCCGCCAACGATCACAATGTGGATAATAACGGTGAAAAGGATCACGGACTTGAAGCTTCGTCCACGAAAGGACTCTAACAATTTATCAGGGGTGATTTCTTGAGTTGGATTGGACATAATGATGGATGGGTGAAATTTATTTTTTAACCACGAAAAGCACAAAAAACACAAAAGGGATGCAGATTGAGATTTTCATTTTCGAGATAACTATAGGGTTCGTGTGATTCGTGTTTTTCGTGGCTAATCATTTTTTATGGGGGGTAGGGTTACTGTTCTAATTCGCCTACGGCTTCGATGATACCGCCGGCTTCAGCGATGGCTTGGAGGACTGGTTGGAAAACTTCTTTGGATTGGGATTTATCACATTTGAATTGGACGTGGCGTTGATCGTCAGAAACGGAGTTTGTTAGAAGAGCACGCACACCCCACTCGATGTCTTTGGCGCTTTCAACTCGTTGTCCGTCGAAATATAATTCGCCATTTTCATCGACCGTCACATACGCAACGACAGTGATCTCAGGTTTCTTCACATACTCGGATTTTGGAAGCTCAACTGGGAGATTGCTTTTGTCTTTAATGCTCTCACTGCAGACGAGGAAGAAGATGATGAGCAAGAAAGCGATATCGCCCATACTCGCGACGGGTATGGGAATCGTTTTGCGTTTCTTTTTCTTGCGTTTCATGGATTATTCATCTTCTACGATGGCAACCACGCCGCCGTTAGCGCTGATGGCGGCGAGGACTTTGAAATAGTTTTCGTAAGGTGTGCCTTTGGCCGCCTCCAACATAATGACTCGCTTTTCACCGTCCTGGTTTGGCAAGTCCAAAGCAGCCAAGCGCTCGTTGAGCTCATCCATTTTCACAGCTTTATCGCTAAAGAATATTTCTCCGCCGCGTAGATTGATGATGGGTGTTTTTTCCGATTTTGCCTGAGTGGATTTCTCACCAGCTGGAAGATCAGCAGTGATCGACTTCACCTTAACGAGCGTAGTCGCTATCATGAAATAGATGATGAGAAGGAATGCGATATCCGAAAACGAATCTACGGGAATATCACTGGAGCGGCGGTTTTTCACTTGGATTTAGCTTTTGGCTTTTAGTGATTCGTCAGGATAAATTCCACCAGTTCACAGGTGCTCTCTTCAATTTCGAGTTCGATTTCATCCGACCAACGGTAGAACACGCTCTGTGGGATAACGGCAGCAAGAGCAATGAGAAGTCCAGCCGCTGTGGTGATAAGAGCTTCTGAGATACCCAGAGCCACCGCGCCACCACCAGCTCCAGAGCTTCCAGCCGCAGCGAGACTTTCGAAGGATGCGATCATACCGGTAACGGTTCCTGTCATCCCGAGAAGCGGAGCTGCCATACCGATCGTGGTCAGAACATCGAGACGTTTACCAACAACGCTCATCGCTTGAGCACCATAGTCTTGCATCACTTGGGCGACAACTAGACGCATGGTCTCGGTGCCTTCATTTTTATCACTGAGTTGTTTGTAAGAACGCAGACCCGCAAGAAGAACCGATGCTACCGGTCCGCCAGTGGTCTCGCATTCACTTATCGCACCTGAAATGTTTTTTTCGTTCAGACGTGCTTGCACCTTAGCGCGGAGCGAGCGGGTATCGATGCGACGGTTTTGGCGGAAAGAAAACCAGCGGTCGTAAACGACGGCGATACCGACGAGGCTGCATAACATTAGGGGGATCATCAGTGGTCCGCCTAAAAGGATTTGTTCGATCATAGTTTTGAGGTGTTGTTAGAAGTAATGGTTGCTATTTTGTTAGAAAATCTAATGCTTTGAGAGCTTCACGTGGAGTTAGTTTAAGTTGCTTGATACGCATTGTATCACTGGAGTCGATCACTAATTCACCAGTCGCAGCTAAGTAGTGGGATCCGCGGCAATCAGCAAGAGGAAGGCGCTCCACATAGCGCCGGCGCGCAACGGCAAAAAGGATCAGTTCGGACTTCGTGATGCAGATCCAAACGGAATTACGGCGCCACCAACGTCCGGCGTCGATGCGCGTGCGACTACGCAGGAGAAGTTCGGGATCTCCTCCGTTTGTGAGTTCGTCTAGTAACGCTGACTCTAATTGATTCATCGTCTGTTCTTTTTGCTTTCTTTAAGGGCTTCGATCATGCGTTCGCGAGCTTTGTTTTCTTCCTGGATACGTTTTTCGAAGGCTGGATCCGCGAGGCGTCCGCGAGAATATTTTGCCCAGATGCTGTCAGGGAAATCAAAAGTCACGCGGCGGTAGACTTCATAGGCGGTTTCCATGGCCTCTCCGCGTCCTCTATAGTTGTCTTCTGACATGAGCCCAGCCATGCGTTCCTGGCAGATGCCGCTCCAGTAGAGAGCTTGGGAGCGGATCTCACGGTCATCGTATTTTTCGTTTGCGTGGCATTTGGTGAACAGGGCGAATGCCTTGCCGTAATGATGGGAACGCATGAAGTTTTGTCCGGCACGCAGACCGGCGAGGCCAGCGAGAGGGTCTTCAGGGAAGCGCTCCTCCAGTTTCGCAAAGACCATGGCAGCGTTCAGGAACTCGGGAAAGGAAAGTTGATCGAGGCGAAGAACTTCGGACTTGGAAGCATCGTCGGTTTTGTCGCGCAGGGCATCGGCCTCCTTTTTAAAAGCAAGGCCGGTCTGTTGGAAATAGGCACCGAGGCGCGACATCACGGAAGGGATGAGTTCGTGCTTCGGATACTTGTAGGCGAGTTTGACGTATTCCTCGACGGCGTTTTGCGTCTCCCCCATTTTTTCATAAACCAGCGCGGTTTTGAACTGGGCTTTGGGGGCGAATTCGGTTTCCGGGTAATCGGAGGGGATTTTCGAGAATCGCGCAAGGGCGTCTTGATACATCGGAAGCTTGGATTCGTCGTTTTTGGCGAGGTCGGCGTATTCTTGAGCGAGGTTTCCTAACAAATATTCGGCATGGGCGCGGAGATCGTCATCGCGATGCGTGGCGATCGCTTCAGCGAGGAGTTTTCTGGCTTGGGCGATCTCGCGGCGCGCGAGACTTTCCTGATCGAGTTCGCGGTGTTTTTTCGCCAGTTCGAAGAAACATTCGGCGAGCGTGAAGCTGGTGCGAACAGCCATTTCATCGCCGTTGAAGCGCTTACTGAAAGGCTCGATCATCCCATCGGCTCCTTTGTTGACTGAGACAGCATGAGATTGGGTCTCGTCTTTAACGCTGTAGGAAATTTCAATGTTATCGCCATAGCGGACAGGGAAACCGTTGAGTGCGACGGGCGGGAGTTTTGCGGGAAGTTTGTCCGGCGCGTAGCTAATGGCGAAAGTCGATTTAAAGATACCGCTGTGGCCTTCGGTCTCCTGGAGCTCGTAGCTTACGGATGTCGATCCAGCCTTGAGAGTGACCGAAGTCATGTCGCGTGCTGGCCCACGATCAAGGCCGCGGTCGATGAGGCGCAGGTGTATTTTTTCTCCAACGAATGCTTTTGTTAGGGAATCGGTGTAGTTGGCATTCATCACGTCAAGAAATGGATGGCTCTCGACGACGAAGCTGGCGGTGATCCATTTGATTTGATCCTTTGGATCTTTGTAAGGGAAGCCGACATGAACGATGTCACCTGCTTTGACTGCGAGGCCATCCGGAATGGATGATTCTGCAAGGGACTCTGCGGATTTGGTGGCGAAGCTGCGATCTGGAGTTTCACCGAGGATGAGCGGAATGGAAAAGGAGAAGCGACCTTCTTCAAGCGGTGGCTCGTTGCTTGGGGAGGAGATTTTTTGACCAAGTTTATAGCCGCTTGGGATAACCACGTCCGCATTACTCAGTGCACCGGTAAGTTTCAGAGTTCCTGGTGCTGCAACATCGAAGGGTGGCTTGAGCTCAGATTGTTTGGCTTTGCGTCCGGCTTCGGTTTGGACATAAGCATTGATTGTGCTACTTCCTGCTAAGGCGAGGTGAGGGAAAACCACATCAAAGCGCACACTCGATCCAAGAACTGCCACGAGAGATTTCGAAGGCTCGCTATGCTCGAAATGCAAGCTGCGGCGTTCGGTAACCATCTCTGGCCCACTAGAACGTGTCGAGGTTTCGGGTTTTTTCTGGGCATCTGGAAGAGGGGGAACAACTGCGATGGGCTTGGTCGTTGTATGGTATGCGGAGAGCACTGGCTCTGTGTAGATCGCGTGCTGGATGATGATTTCACGATCGGTAGGAATACCAGGGCTGAGGTTTTCAGCGTCTCGGTATACAGCTGTTAGAGTTCCGCCTTCGGTAAGTTGAATTTCAGATGCGCGGGCTGGTTGACCTGTGACAGGGAAAACACGACCGAGGAAACGCCCGCTGTGTTCCTCTGTCTCGATCGCTTGGATGGTCGCTTTACCGCCAGACGAGGAGGTGACTGCGATTTCGATCATGTCTTTTTCGGCACCAACATCCATATCTGGATCATCGATAACGATGGCAACCGCGTCATCAAAGCGGAAGCGGCGGATAGGCTCCAGCAGAAGTTCGCGTCCCGTTTCCGTTTCTTTGTAATTGAGGAAAGAGGCGGTGATTTTGGCGTCATTGAAAGCAACATTGAGCCGCTGCTCGTGGCGATCACGTTTCGGAGTTGCGCTGCGAGGATCTTGATAGCGAACGCTAACGCTATCACCTGGCAGAACTTCAAGCTGGGTGTTTTGGCGCAGCTCCATGAAATCTTGAGCGACCGGAATGAGTGTCTTGCCTTCTCGATTGTTGATCGTGACTTTCTTAATCGTAGGCGCGACACCTTCAAAGCCGTTGATGACAAGGCGAACGATACGCGCACGGGTTTGATCACCGAATGCGACTTCCATCTTGCCCTCAGGAGTATTTTTAACGACTGCGGGTTGAGGAATGGTCGCTCTAACATTTTCAGGGAAAGTGGATGGATCGAACATTGAGCTTTGGCAAGCAACGAGCTCGGGTTTGCCATTATCATCGCAGAGGATGACAGGTTTGCTTTTGAGGAAATCACCACGATTTTCGTGACGCCAGAATTCGATTGTATGCAGACCTGGAGTGAGCTCACGCTCAATGAGGAGCGGGTTTTCTGCCTCTTCAGAGGCAGGTGTGCCGTCGAGCAAGAAGATCGTATTGCCATCATTGAGAATTCCATCGAGCTGGAAGCGGCGGATCGCAGCAGCTGGCTGATAGAACATTGCGCGATAGCGAATCAGGCAGGAGTATCCGGGGTGACTAGCTTGAGCTACGGGCAATTCCCCGGCAGATAAACTGATGACGTTCGCGGAGAGATAGCTTAAATTATCTTTATTACTATCATACTCCATGATCTCGAGCCAATCTTTTGGGAGCTCGCGATTCGCGGGTTTGGAGATCGGTGCGGCTTTAGCTCCGAAGGTAGGAAAAGAAGTAATATATGGTCTACCGTCCCATGTCGGTGTGGTTTCCGGATAACGAGCGCGAGTGGTCCAGTTTTTACCATCGAGGGAAGTTTGAAACACGAAGCGTGTGAGTTTGTTAGAAGCATCGCCCATCTCGATGGACATATCCTTGACGGATGCGTTGTCGTTGAGGTCGATGCCAAAGGTGCGGGATTTGCTTGGGTCGCCAACGTTGCCTTGCCAGCCCGGATATTCACGGGAGCTAATCGCCATGTTAGGATCGCGGCCTGGAGCGCTTTCTGAAGCGAAGGCGATGGCTTGTGCGCCGGCGGTAGGGACGATGCCTTGGAATTCACCGCTGAAGTGGGATGTTTCTTTCAACGCAAGCTGGCGAATTTCATCACCGCTTGAGGTTTGCAAGCTAACCATCACTTCATCGATTCCAGTTGTGAGGCTTCGATCTAGATCAGTGACACGGATGTAAACCGGATTACCGGGACGGACCGTGCGAGTGCCGAGAGCGGCTTGGGAAGAGGAGATGCCGAGTTCTTCGATGTTGAGACGACGCTCACCTTCTCTGGGAGGAAATGCTCCGGCTGAGAATGAAAGAAACGCATCCGAAGCGACCCCAATGACCATGTCGGGATCGGCAGGAAGATCTTTCATTTTTGCGCGGAAGCGCTGGGAGTAGCCGAAGCGGATTTCGTCTTCGCCGAGAATTTGCAAAACCTTATCGCCGGCAACGGGTGCCCCGATCGCGGTAGCGACTTCGGCGCGATATTTTTCTTTGCTATCGCCGAGCTGATAGAGAAGAACCCGTTCGCGATCTCCGGACTTAGCCCAGATTTCCACTTCGATTTCTGATCCAGCACCAGAAACACTGAGAGTGGGGTCGCGCAAATTGATTTTAACCGTTTCACCGGGAACAATAACGGTTTTATCTTGGGAAGGTCCTAGTTCAATTTCACTCGCCTCGATGAGCTTGCGCATTTCGTAGTGAATTTTACCGCGAAGAATGAGTGCGTCGGGATGTTTCGGTTCTTGGCGAAGGACTTGTTCGATTTCATCGAGCGCCTCCTTATAACTCTCCTGATCCATTAGAACCTCTGCACGAGCGTAGCGGATTTTTTTGCGGAAATCCTCATTCTGAAGCTTCATTAAAATATCGAGCTCGGTCATGGCAGCCCCGAAATTTTTTGATACGCGATCGACCATCACCGATCCGAGTGCTGCTGTTAGATGAACTTCCGTGCCCTCATACTCGGCTGCTTCGGCAACCTTGCGATACCAGGCGCGGGCGGTAGGCAATGCTCCTTTGCGGAAAGCGAGATCGGCGTAGGCGATTTTGAGTTGTGCGTCCTGGGCTGAGCTGAGAGTGCCTTCGGCTTGCCGCGACCAGATGGTAAGTTCCTTAATGAGATTTTCGGCTTCCTGATCCCGGCTAGAAGCAATGTTGCGTTTGAGAAGCCAGAACGAATAATCCACGGAAAGGGAGCGCATGATAGGAGCGAGTTGATCGGCGTGGGCGAGGTAGAGCTGCCAGGCGGAATCCTCATTTCCCAACACGAATTCTGCGTTCGATTTGTAAATCGGATACGCTGGGTTGGTTTCATCGACCGGAATCTCGACCGCGCCAACTTCGGTAGCTGCCTTGCCAGCCACCTGTTTGAGCCTGCCGATGATTTTCGCATACGTAGGATTTGAGCTCTGGGCAGCCATTTGCTTGCCTACCGTGCTTCTGATACCGCCTAGCGCGAGAGTCATGGCCACCGAGGGGTGGTCAGCAGCGAGTGCCGCTTCTGCAAAGAGAGAGAGCGCGTCGGCGTGCACATAATATGCGATATCGCTAGAAGCATGCCACAATCCGGCGGCGATGGGCTCTGCAGAGGACCATTCCTTTTTGTCCTGCAGTTCCTTTATCACCCGTTGCACCAGCAGTTCGTCGCCCGGAGCCCTGACAACCGCTCCGAGCGGAGCGTTTTCTTTGAAAAGCGATAAGACCAGCTGGCGGGTGGGGGCTGTCCATTCAGGCAATGCTACCACTTTTTGCAGGCCGATGACCGGAATGATGGTGGGGGACGCGACCACGCGATCGACCACGGTCTTGAGTGCCACCTCCACTGCGGCGGGTGCGGCGTCCTTCGGCAAGGCCAGCAGCTCGCGGCTGACGGAATTCGGATCGACCGCAGCCATGGCCGGGGTCATTGCAAGCGCCCCGAAGTGCATACTGTCGGCGGCTGTTAGATGATAGGCGGGATTGAGTTTCGCGTAGGCCGGTGAGGCGATCAGCGTCTTCATGAATGCCTGCGCGGCGGCATCCTTCGGGTCCGCGGCGTGGAGCCAGATGGCGAACAAATGGTCGGAAATGAGGCCGGTCGGGATCTGCGCGGTCAGGATGCGTTGGAGTTCGGGAACGAGTGGGGCAATCGCCGCCTTGTAGCTAGCGTTTTGCGGGGGGTTGTGCATGAACCCATCCCATTGCGGCCCCACGTAAATGGCGTGACCACCCACCTGCGGGACGGCCGCCACCGCCCGGCGGAAAAGAAACTCGCGGTCGCCATCGAGATTTCCAAGCTGAGTCTTGAGCAGGGTTAAGGCCTCCGCCGGCGGCGCATTCTTGAACAACTCGTTCCACAACAAAAGCGCGTCAGGAAGGGTCGGGCTGGCAGTCATGAGATCGTTCAGCAGCGTGTTGAAGGCGGCGGTTCGATCCTGCGCGCTTGCCTCTTTCGCCACCTGCTTGCTAACTTGACCGTGACTGGCGCCGAGATTTTCGTATTGTTTGCAGAATGCGGCATGTTGTGCCTGGTCTGCCGCCTCGCGCTTCAGTCCGCTGTTCCACGCTAGGTCAATGGCGGCCCTGGCGGAGTTGAACCGCCACATTTCGGACTTCATAAGGACCGGCACTACCGCACTGAAGGTATTCGTTCCAGCCACGGCATAGGCGCGGACCAGCGCGGCATGTCCGCTCGGATTGCGTGCCAGGCTGGGTGCCAGGGCCTTCGCCTCCTCCACGGTCAGGGTGGCGTCGAACACCGCTGTGTCGGGCGCGGTCAGCGAGTTAAAGACGGACGGCAAGCTCCTGACCAAAGTCTTCATCTCGGCCGTGGCAACGCCGTTTTCCGCGTAGAACAGTTGAATGACCGGTCGCCCTTGCGGGCATCCTGGCGCGGCAAGCACGGCCTGGGCCTGGTGCGGCGGCATGCTTGCCAGCGCCCTGATGATGGGCGCGGTCTTGGCATCACGCCGCGGACTCGTATATTTCCAAAGATTTGGCGTGTGCCCGTCGCGGTAATTCATCCACCCTTTGGCTGCAAGGATCGATCCCTCGTAGGGCAAAGCGGTCACCAGTGCCTCGGCGGCTTGCAGGGGTTTGTCGAACAATGTGTCTGGAATCGGCTTGTTCGCCTTGAACAGCTCAGTCGCCTGCTTGCTGAAAGGAACGATTTCGTTGACCCAGTTGATACGCGCCTTGTAGGGAGCAGGTAGATTTGGCAAAGCCGCGAGCTTGCCTGCGGCCTTAAGCCAGGAGTTGTCCGCTATCGCAAACGATTCCAGCGTCTTGCAAAGCCATTCGACATCCGCGCCATATTTCACGGCATTTGCCGCATCGGTAATGATCAGCGCTTCAAGGCGGCCGCAAAGTGCAGGGACATCATTACGGGACCTGGCCTGAGCGATGAACCATGCGTCAAACTGGTGGGCACGCCCATAAACGCGGAGGCGGTTGCCGTCCTCACGCATGAAAAGGTAGGCGGCATCGGGGTCGCCGAGGTGATTGATCAGAATACGGTAAGTCGCGGTGACGGCCTCGCCGGCTCTTGTAGCGTCCAAGTTGGTCTGTTTGAGTAATTTTCGATAAAAACTCACAGCATCTTTCCACTCACTGGCGTATTCCGCGGCTTTAGCGGCCTGCATGAGAAGTTCGGCGGATTCGGATTGATTGGATGTCAGCCATCCGCGGGTTGCGGCAAAGGCTTCGGCACAGCGTTGTTCTTGGATGCCGAGTTTCAGAAGCTCGGCAACATCGGCTTCTTTTTGAGTTTGGGCCTTGCGAAACGTTTGAATACGATCGTCCAAAGGCGAGGCATTGGCCAAACCGAGCAAGAGCGGCAAAACGAGCGTGTGCCGGGTCATTCTTTGCAAATTCATTTTATCAAAATTCATCATTTCTCGCTTTCCAATCTTTCCAACTCAAGTTTGTCCTCAAGGTCCAACATGCTGTCTTGAGAAAGTTGCCCGCGGGCGAAGGCCGCCCATTCACTTTCCGGAAAATCATAAGTCAAACGCTTGAAGTGCGAGTAAGCCGCCATGGGCTGCCTGAGTTTTTGATAACACATGCCTGACCAATACATGGCTTGAGCACGGATGGTCGGCCCGTCATACGAAACTTCGTCCGTAACGCGTTTCAGGGCATCCACCGCTTCCTGGTTTTTTCCAGCGCGCATGAAAGATTGACCCGCACTGAGTCCGGCTTGACCCGCAAGAGGATCGGTAGGGAAACGTTCTTGGAGACGACCGAAAATCTGAGCGGTTTTGAGATATTCGGAAACGGCCATTTTTTGCATCGCTTCGCCCTCAAATGCAGCATCCTTGTCTTCTGGGCCTTTTTCTAACAGCGGCTTCGCCTTGGCTTCGTATTCGGAGGCTTTTTTGAGGAAATGCGTGCCAAGACGTGCCATGGACACCGCAAGATATTCCGAATCCGGATATTTGTAGGCGAGTTTGACGTATTCTTGTGCGGCGATGTCGGGCTCTTTCAAGCGCTCATAGATCGTTGCGATTTGGTATTGGGCTTTGGAAGCATGGAGAGTTTCCGAGTATGAACCGGTCACATTGATGAAACGGGTGAGTGCGGCGCGATATCGGGTTTCCTTTACCTCTGCGTCTTGTGCCGCCTCGGCCTCTTCCATGGTGAGACTGCCTAACAGATATTCGGCATGGGCGCGGGTGGAAGGATCGTTGAATTGATCGATGGCGCTGGAAAGGAGCTGTTTGGCGGTCTGGTAATCGAGATCTGCGAGTTGGTGCTCACCCATTTTACGGCGACGCTTGGCGACCTCGAGGTAGGCTTCGGCAAGCGAGAACTGCGTGCGCATGGCCATTTCGGCATCTTGATATTTTTTGGAAAATGGTTCGATCGTGCCGTCTGCGCCCTTGCTAATGGAGATCATCCGGGTTTCGGATTTCAAACCGTTGGAAGCGGTGTATCGCGCGGCGATGGTATCGCCGTATGTCACTGGGAAGCCATTGATGCGGACATCGTAAGGGGCGGGTTGCGCACCGTCTTCGGGTTTAGGTGCTGTAGCTCCGGCATAGACCAGAGAATAAGTAGCTTTAAAAATACCTGTGTGAGGTCCGCTTTCATTGAGCACAAGAGAATGCTTGGCTCCTGATTTTGCTTGGACGAGAACGCTGACGGTATCCGGGGAATCGGTGAGATCGGCACCAAGATCAACGACGCGCAGATTGAGATTCTCCCCAACATAGGCGGCTGTCATGGTTGAAAGGTTGTCTTCCGTGAGAAGATCGAATACCGGATGGGTGACAACCTTGGTGCTGGCGGTGGTCCATTTCTGGCTGCCGTCAGCTGCGGTGTAGCGAAAGCCAATGTGAACATTTTCACCCGGGCGAACGACAAGGCCGTTTAACGAGTAATCGACCTCCGAGCTATCTAGGGAATTACGGGCAGCTTTTGCCAACTCGTAGCGTTCATCGGCAGTGAGGGCTCCATGATTTGGCAAGGTGCCAAGGATGAGCGGGACATTGACGGCAAAACGGTCGTATTCGGTATTTTCACCAAAAGCCGGAGAGATGGTTCCCTGATAAATGGGCAGTTCTGGAATTCCCTGCCATGAAATGGTAGCCCGGTATAAATCCAGCCCGCCCTCCAGCAGCACGGTGCCTGGAGCATCTTTATTGTATCCTTCGGTAGCTCCGCCAGCGGCGCGGCGGCCTTGATCGGTTTGGACAAAAATCTCGACTTTGGATGTGGTGCCCAGGGCCAATTGAGGGGCGACCACTTCGATGAATAGTTTTTGCCCGAGCACGGCATTGAAGCCGCCTTCCGGCGCCTGTTTGCTGGAATACATGGATTGCTTGATGTCCCAAGCAGCGCTTATTTTTTCGTTGGCGATACTTGGTTTTTCATGTTCGGGAAGAGGCTCGAAACCATGATATAGCGTGGAGGATTTTCCTGGCCCTTGTGATGGCGTAACCGTGGCATGCGAGAGGCGGATTTCAGGTTCGACAAACGAAGCATGTCGAATGGTCGCGATGCGTGGAGTGGGGATTCCGGGGCGGTTGTTTTCCTGGTCTAGGTAACTGGCGGTGATGGCGCCGCCATCCGGGACTTGAATTTCATCAGCTTTTTTGGCTGCGCGGGTCACAGGCTTAATGACCAGTTTGAAAACGCCCGTGGAGTCACCTGTTTCGACCGCATCGAAGTCTTTGGTTCCCGCGGATGTTTCAAGGGAGACTTTCACTTTATCCGGCTTTACCGTGGAGTCCATGTCGGCATCGTGAATGGCGAGAGAGAGGGGCTTGTCGTGGACGAAGCGCAGGAGTTTTTCGTAGTAGGGCCTGTCCTCATTAAGGCCAATGTCGAAACGCGGCTCCATATCGGCAAACTCGGCGCGTGCGTCGGTAAAGGAGACATCGAGGAAACGTTCATGGCGTTCACGGGTCTTGGTGACGAAGCGGTCATCGGTATAACGCACGGAAATCTTATCACCAGTGAGCATCTCGAGCGTGTCATTTTTATTTAGCTCCGCGAAATCCTCGGCCACGGGCAGAATTTTCTTACCGTCGGGTTGGGTGAGGGTAAGCTTGTTAAGAGCTGGCACTGTCCCCTCGTTGCTGATCACGAGAAGACGAATAAGACGGGCGCGAGAGTCTTTGGCGAATGTCGCGGTGAAAGTCGTTCCATCGTCATCAGCCTTCAACTGAGCAGGGCCATTGCGGTGATCAACCGCATCCGCTGGGAATCCCGCCGGATCAAAAAACTGATCGGGGCAATCGACCCATTGGTTGGTATCTGCGGAATTTGTAAACAGTTTGACGGTGCGTCCGAAGCCGATGGCGCAATCCCAACCGGTTGCCCAGATTTCAAAGCGATGCACACCTGCTCTCAAAGCGATCTCGCCCTCTAACTGGTCCATTTTATCTTTGCTTGTGATCGGCTTGCCGTTCACTGCCAGTAGGAACTGAGGAGGGTTCGAGACACTGGGATGGGTGTTTGCGGGCAGTTGGTATGAACCCAGAGCGACCTTGAAACGGCGTGTGACATCGGCAGACTCGTGGAAATAACCGCGGAAGCGGTAGATAACATGGGAATTGTGATGTTGATTCTGGCGAAGCCACTTCACTTTAGCGGGAATGGTGGCGGTCATGGCTTCCGATGGCCCGGCAACATTTTCCCCAACGCCCGCCGCAAACTGTTGGGACATCCAACCGCGATCAAGGTGGGCTTGGATATCTGAGAGGGAATAAACGGAACGCTCGTTGGTGTTATGGAATGGATCCGCGTCGTTCATGATGGTAACGGACGGATGCCATGGTTTCTCGATATGGATCAGACTCCGCGGATAGACTGCCACCGTGGTCATGTCGCTCGCGGACATTCCGGTCTGGATGGCAAACTGCTTGAGCTTGGCTCCGGGCTCTTTGGCCGTGATCGTCAGTTCGCCGAGGGGGAGGTTATCGTTGAGATCAACGGTGAACTCTGGAGTCATACCTTTGGTCGCGACTGGACGCCATGCTGGGTATTCAGCATTTGGGCTGATCACCATGTTCGGCGAGCGGCCGGGCTCGGAATTTTGCGCGAAGGCGCTGGCTTGGGCGCCAGTGGTAGGGAAGCGACCTTCGAATACGCCGGAGTGCGTGGAAGTTTCTTTGAGAGTCACGCGAGAAACGGAATCGCCACTGGAAGCGCTGACACTCACTGTTAGTTCATCGATTTTTGGAGTGCGGGAGCGATCGGGATCGGTAACTCGGACGTGGATGGGGTTGCCCGGTTTAGCGATCGTGGAAATATGCTTTGCGTGATCGATCTTGATTTCTCCTGTGGCAAGTTTCGCCTTGGCAGCGGCTTCGGTATTCGCTCCCTTGCCGATCGTTTCCATGACCAGCTCCATATCCGCGCTGCGTTGTTCGGCTTCTGTGAGGAGTTTCCGAGCGGAAGCCATGAGCATGGCGTCTGAAGCGATGGTAATGGGGCCGCCGCGTTTTTCATCGAGATTGTTCATTTTGGCGCGGAATCCCTCGGAGTAGGCATAGAAGACTTCGTCGTCGCCTATGACTTGGAGAATCCCATCGCCGGCACCAGGAGCTCCGAGAGCGGTCGGAACTTCGCCACGGAATTTGGTTTTTTCATCCCCGAACTGGCGCAGGAAAAACGTTTCTTTGTCGCCGGAGACAGCCCAAACGACGACTTCGATTTCGGTGCCAGCACCGGAGACCGCAAGAGTAGGATCACTGAGAGTGACTTTCAACCGCTCGCCGGGGACAATGTTTTTTTGCGCGGAAGAGGAGCCGAGTTCGACCTCGGTGGCCTCCATGAGTTTTTGCCGCTTGAGTTGGATTTTTCCTAACAGAATGCGTGAGTCGGCATGGTTGGGATCGCGGGCAAGGATGGAATCGACATCGTCTTTGGCTTCGTCGAAGTCTTCGCGGTCGAAATACACCTCGGAGCGAGCGAAGCGGACTTCCGTCCAGATTTCCGGAACGCGTTCCATTTCCAGATCGGTGAGGGTTTGGAGGGCGGCGTCGTAGTTTTTGGAGATACGTTCCGCGCGGACGCGGCGGAGGGATGCTTGGTGGCGGATCGGAAGCTCGGCGTAGGCGGGGTTTTGACGGGTGCGGGTATAAATTTCGTGAGCTTGGCGAACCTGACCGCGTTGCAGGGCGATATCGCCATAAGCGAGTTCGATGGAGGCTTTTTCGGTGGCCGTCAGAGGAGAGTTCGCTTCACCGGCCCAAGCCATGAGGGATTTGACGAGAAGTTCCTGGCGGGCATCATTGCGACCGAAGATGGTGCGTTGAAGCGTCCACATCAGGAACGGGATGGTGAGTTCGCGGTGAGTGGTGGTGAAGACCTCCCAGTTTGCATCCAGAAGTTTCCAAGCGGAATCCTCGTTTCCGGACATCCATTCGGCCTGTGCTTGATAGACAGGGTAAGCCGGATGGGTGGGCGGGACGGGAATGGAAATGAGGCCGAGTTTACTGGCGGCTTTGCTGCGAATGGATTTGAGGCGTGGGATATCGGTATCGGCCTTGAACCAAGTATGTCCGCCGGCGTGGCGCTCGATCACACCCAGACCATCGTTGGCGAAGGCGTATGATACGGAGGGTTCAGTTTCCAGCATGGACTCCGATAAAGTGAGCATGGCCGGATAAGTGCGATGATGAACGGCAACGTTCCGCCAGAGATAACCGGAAGTGCGGAGAAATTCGGTGGGCTTGTTGATTTTTGTTAGAGCGGCAAAAACGCGTTGGCCTAAGGTTGCGGTTGGCTCGATGATGAGACGTTTATCGATGAGATCGATGATGAGAGCCTGAAGTTTGTCATCCGCGTAGGCCTCTTCGGAGATGGCAGCGAGTTTTTCCGATCCTTGGATTTCATGGAAGACTGGAGATTTTTTCACCCCTTCGACCGCCGCGGTGAGAGCTGCGGTAGCGGTAGCGGCATCGGCCTCTTTGGGGAGTTCATTGAGATTTTTGAAGATGAGGGTAGGGTTGGCGGCATCGAGCCAAGTGATCTGCCCCGGAGTCATCGCATCCTTGTTGAACCACTCGCGGGCGCCAAACTGCAAGTGAAAAGGCATCGTCGCCCAAGCTGGGGACTTGAACAGCGCCTGCATCAGTTTGACCTGCTCGGCGTTATTCTCAGGGAATTGCGTGTTGATCCACTGCATCGTCAGCGCCGGATCGATTTTGCCCTGCGCCAATCGCTCCGCCACAGCAGCCCGTAGTGCCGGCTCAAGGGGATGAGGAACATACCACTCCTTTCTCTGCTGCTTCATCCCTTCCAGGCTGCCATAACTGGAAATTCCAAGACGCTGTATCCATGGAGCATAGGCTCCCTGAGCAATGCCGCGCGCCCTACCGTCTCGCTCGACAAGCCCCTTGGCATCTTCAAGCCCGACCACGATCGCATCGCGCACCATGATCTGGGCATCGGGGTTCGGATCCTTCAGAAGTTCCGGCACCAACTCGGGAGTGAATGCCAGAATTGCCGCCGCCCGAGCTCTCGCGTTCGGGATTTTTGGCTGGGCCGACTTGTAATCCGCCCACAAGTTCCTGAACGCCGCGAGACGCTTGTCTGCCGGATCTTCCTTCTTCGCATCGCCGGCGGCGAACGTAGCGGCCACCGCGTTGGGCTTCGCAATCCACTCGTCCCGTTTCTGCGAACCAACCGGCCGACCGCAGTAGTGCCAGAGCTGATCGGTCAGACTCCCGTTCAAGTCGCTGGGACCGAGACGCCAGACCTCGGGACCGAGCAAAGCGGCCATGACCTTGTCGAAATCCTTACCGCCTACTGCGATCGCGCGCACCAGGGACGCCTGGGGATGGGCGATTTGCTCCAGCCTTGGCGCTAGGTTCTGCGCCTCTTCCAGGGAGAGCTGGTTCCATTCCCGCGGGAGGATCACCACGCCATTCCGGAATTTCCACAGGTCCGGTGTCGCACGCACATAGTTCCGCACCTCGCGGATATCCAGGACCCCGGGGTTCGACACGTAACCGCCATAGGCCGCCGCATTCAGAAAATCGACCGCTTCGGCCGGAGGCAACTTGGAGATGGCCGCCAAGATTGGCGCCATCTTGGCATCTGCCTCATGCGGCCAGTATTTTTTGAAATCGCCACGATAATACGGACCATTTCCACCGCCGGCCCAACCGGTCATGACCCACATTGCATATTGAGGATATTTTTCGAGAAGCGCGGTAGCTTCTGCAATTGGAGTGGCGAGGCCGTCCCCCACTTCTAACTTCTTTTCTTCCACCACTCCGCCTTCGGGAGCTTTTTTACCGGGCTTATTGCCAGGTTTGTTACCGCCCGGCTTCTTGCTGCTGGCGCGGGCGCCGACCTTGCCTTTGGCTTGATCTCCAAATCTCGAGAGATTGTAAGCCTTGACTGAAACGGCCCAATCGAGACGCAGCTTCATTTCCTCGCTATGCGTCATCACGTCACACAGATCCTTGATCGCGTCGTAAAGATCCTGTGAAAGCGGCGCCGTTCCTGGACGATCGCAATAGCTATCCACCGAATCCAACAACCAGATGAAATACTGGCCATAGCTAGCGTTCAGAAGATCCTCAGAAACTCCGGCGGAAATGGATGCATTCAGGCGCTTGGCCATTGCGGTGGGGTCATTGCGCTTGATCGCCTCGTTCAGGAACCATGGATCGAACTGGCGGAAGGCAGGATTGACCGAGAGGCGTTCCGCTTCGTTTTGGGAAAAGACGTAAGCGCCTGCGTTATCTTGGAGACGATAAATCAACAAGGTGTGGATTGCGGTAATGGATTCACCGGCTTCGGCTGACTTCGGGTCGGCGAGCTTCAGGGCTTGCTGGTGGAAAGCGACGGCGTTTTTCGGTTCGCCGCTGAGCTCGGCGGCGCGCGCGGCTTGGAAAAGGACAGCGGGCTTTTTCGGCATGTTGCGGCGCAGCCATTCGCTGGTGAGAGCAACAGCGGGAGCTGGGCGATTCTCGGCAATGCTGGCAGTTAGCAAAGAGAGGATGGCTTCTTCGGATTGGGATTCGAGAGCAGCGGCAGCGGCGGCACGTTGTTCCTCAAAACTCGCAGCGTGAATATGGCATGGACCTAACAGCAGGATGGCTGTTAGAACGATGAGATTTTTTGATGAAAGTGTTTTTTTAGCCACGGAAGGATGTGTGAGATGGATGGATCAGACGGACTGGACAGATGGGACGAATCAGGCAGATCGGCTTTTTATTCTTCTTTAGGTTTAGCTGCTTCGCCTTCAAGTCCAGCAATGCGCTTGCGTGCCTCGGCAACGTATTGGCTGTTAGGGTAGTCGAAG
>Ga0315902_10004196_pt1 | contig 21042 bp, 13 predicted proteins | sample LakEriMetagenome_9_FD_203523 | JGI IMG/M metagenome (GOLD analysis project Ga0315902, IMG submission 203523) | Freshwater fungal communities from buoy surface, Lake Erie, Ohio, United States - Buoy 12 MA117 | ecosystem: Environmental > Aquatic > Freshwater > Lake > Lake biofilm | place: USA... | reverse complement strand
ACTCGATCCCCTGCGCGAGCCCGAAGCCTCCCGCGGAAGTCTTGCGCGGAAAAACGGGTGGTGGGTTTTGCGCGGCGGAGAGGCGGCTGCCGCGGCGGACGCATGGGAAACGACGCGTGAAAGCCGCTCGCCGGATCTGCCCCGGGTTCCGCGAGGCGCTGGCGCAGGAGATTCAGCAGGGCGGGATCTTTTTCCTTCTCCAGCGCAACCTGGTTCAAGAGTTCTTCAGCAAGAAGCTCCTTCTGCTCAGTCGGCAAAGCGAGAACTTCGGGAATGCGTTCGACGAACATGACGCGAGCATTGCGGAAGGACTCCAGGGTTCAATCCCCAACATGGATGGCTGGGGGCGGGGTGGACGAGAGTGAGCGCCTCACAGCCTGTGACCGCGAAGCACACCAAAAGGACGACTGGATGCGTCGGGCCGGCATGATGCCGAGTTTCGCGTTGCGCCGGGTTTCGCATTCGTCGTATGAACCGCGCGTGCCGATGCCAACCCAAAGCCCGCTCTCGCCCTCCCGGCGAATCCGTCCGGTAGTCTGGGCATGCGCATCGCTCGCGGGCCTCGGGATTGCGGATGCGATCGGCGCGGAAGGGGGTCTGAGATTCCGCAAGAGCTCGCCGGAACTGCGGCCGATGGCTTCACCTGAAAGTGACGCTGCGCATGGACTCGCAGAGCCGCCGCGATCACCGTCGGGCTTCAATCCTGATCCGGGCATGTGGGATCAGCCCGCGCAGAAGACGGACCCGCACAGTCTGCTGCTTTTCCCTGAGGAATCAGTCATGCCGGGCACGCTGAAGCTGCCGCGCGGCAACGTGATCGGCCATGATCCCATCAAGAAAACATTTACCTATCCCTCCTATCCGCTTGGTCGCGAAGGACTGGGCCTCCTGCCTCATGCGAAAGGCGTGCCTAATCGCTGGCTCATCCCTTTTCCCCACTGGCAGCGCTATCGCGACATGTCCACGGAGACGCCGTACATGTATGACACCCCGCGGCTCTGGCATCCCTATCGCCAGAGCAAGCTGAAGGGCGACGTGCCGGTCTTTGGGCAGGACATCTTTTTCAATCTGACCGCCAAGAACTTCTCCCTTTTCGAAATGCGCAAGCTGCCCGTGCCCAGCGGAGTCAGCACGGCGTTCCCGAACAGCGCGGAATTTTTTGGCCGCGGGGATCAGATGATTTACTCGAACGACGCGTCCATTGCCTTCGACTTGTTTAAGGGTGAGACGGCGTTCAAACCGGTGCAATGGCTCATCCGGGTGAATGCCGTCTATAACGCGAACTGGACACGCGTGCGGGAAAGCAACCTGTTGTTCCCGCTTGGCTCGCAGTATCCATCCAACTATGTGCCAAACACGGCGACAATCGGAGCCATCCCTGCCAGTCCGACCGGTGTGAATGTGCAATCGGGCAACCCCGGGAGATTCACGACAACGGTCAATCCCGCCGATTTCTACAACTATATCGCACCACAGCTTCAGCCATTGGCCGGTGCGAGACCGCTGGTCCAGGTGGATCCAAACACGGGCCGTGTGCCGCCAGGAACCAGCCTCCCGGCGCCAGTGGCTGGCGGGGATCTCAGCGGGATGCGCTACACGACGCGCTTCCGCGATCACTTTGCGTTGCAGGAGGCCTTTGTCGAACTTCACATCGGGGACGTTTCGGAAAACTACGATTTCATCTCCTCCCGAATCGGAACCCAGCCGTTCATCTCGGATTTCCGCGGTTTCATCTTTGCGGACACGAACCTTGGCGTGCGGATATTCGGTAACCATGACAACAACCGGACCCAGTACAACTTCGCATATTTCAATATGCGGGAGAAGCACACTTATTCGGGACTCAACACGCTTGCTTCGCGCGACCAGCATGTCTTCATCGCAAACGCCTTCCGGCAGGACTTCGGTTTCAAGGGATACACAGCACAGGCGAGCCTGCATCTGAATCTGGATCGCGGAGGCGTCCACTACGATCGGAACGGATTCCTCACGCGTCCGCAGATCCTGGGCACCGTGCCGGATGCAAGCCCGGTCAGCATCGCGGACAACGGCCTTCGCAAGCATGATGTGAAGTCATTCTACCTCGGATGGACGGGCGACGGTCACATCGGACGCTGGAACCTGACCCATGCGTTCTATCAGGTGTTCGGCGAGGATGAGTTCAATTCGCTAGCGGGAAAGCGGGTGGACATCAATGCGCAGATGGCGGCGTTGGAGGTCAGCTATGATCGCGACTGGTTCCGTCTGAAGCTATCGGGGTTCTATGCCAGCGGCGACTCGCGGCCGACCGACCGCACGGGACACGGGTTCGATACGATTCTGGACAATCCGTCGTTTGTCGGCGGCCCGTTTAGCTGGTATGTCCACGAGGGCATCAACCTGCCTGGCACCGGGATGAATCTCAAGCAAGCTGACTCGCTGGTGATGAACCTCAGGAGCAGCAAGATTGAGGGGCAGTCTAATTTCGTAAATCCGGGCGCGCTGATCCTCGGGTTCGGTTTGGACATGGATGTCACTCCAAAGCTGAAGGCGTTTACGAATGTGAACTACATCTGGATGGTGGAACCAGCCTCAATCAAGGCGGCGCTCCAGACCGACAGGATTCGCAATGACCTCGGTCTCGATGCCAGCTTCGGCTTCAAATACCGCCCTTTTCTGACGGACAATATTATCGTCTCCTTGGGCATGGGCTTTTTCTTTCCGGGCGGTGGTTATCGTGACATGTATCGGAGCAACACCATGCCGGTTCCCGGCTTCGGCCCGCAGAGTGATTCAGTGAAGCCAGACAGCATGCTCTACAACGCATTTTTCACCGTCAGTCTCGTGTATTGATATGGCGACTTTTTCAAACTGGAAGCAACTCTGCGCCACTCGTTTTGCCTCGGAGTTTCAAGCGAGGCGTCCTTAATGAACCGCCGATTAGGCCATATCCTTTGCTTTGCGTCTTTGATCGCCGCAGTGGTCGGTCTTTGCGTCGTGCGCGCTCAGGATGGATTCGGGCCGCCGACTTCGGTCTCACCGAAGCCTGCGCTGCAGCAACTGCCCGATGCCGACAGCAAACCATTGCCAAGCATCCCGGCACCCCCAGAATTGGGGAGCGGACTGGGGCCGAGGACTTCAGCACCCGGAACGCTGCCGCTGCCATCTGGCAATGACGCCTACCATCGCGGGGCGACTGCGCATGGCGGACTGTTTGGAACCGGACTCGGGCCGACGCTTTCTGTCCATCCTAAGAGCCCGTCCGGGAAAAGGCCGACGCGAAACTGGATTGATCAGACGCCCGGTGAAGCGAGCAGGAAGAGTGCGGGTTGCGTGGAGTGCCACAAGACCACCGACGCACACACGATGCATACATCGCCAAACGTGGTGCTCGGATGCACGGATTGCCACGGCGGAAACCCTGCGCGTGGCCTCTTAATCACGCAGGCCCATGTGCAGCCGAAGAACCCGGAGTTTTGGACGACCTCCGCGAACCCTTCTAACTCAACGGCGTTGCTAAATCACGAGTCCCCGGAATTCATCCAGTTTGTGAACCCCGGCGACCTTCGGGCTGCAAAAAAAGCGTGCGGCCTTTGTCACGGCGACATTGTCGAGAGGGCGGGGAACTCGATGATGAACCACGGCGCGATGTTATGGAACGCCGCGGCCTATAACAATGGTTCCATTGACATCAAGAACCCCATCGTCGGGCAGGGTTACGGAGCCGACGGCATCCCGCTCCAGTTGAAGAATCCATTCAAGCCGACGGCCGAACAGACGCGACTGTCCGGCATACTGGAGACGCTTTATCCGCTGCCGAGATTCAATTTAAGCCAGCCCGGCAACATTTTCCGCATTTTTGAAAAGGGCGGATTTGATGCCCTGTCCCTCGGTGTGCCGACTCCTGATGAGCCTCCCGGCAAGCCGGAACGCCGCTTGTCTGCACGCGGCCTTGGGACGCTGAACAGAACCGACCCCATTTTTCTCGGCGCGCAAAAAACGCGACTCCATGATCCGCTTCTCGGCTTCCTAGGTTCCAACGATCATCCGGGTGACTATCGCTCCAGCGGTTGCAGCGCGTGCCACGTCGTCTATGCGAATGATCGTTCGCCGAGCAATTCGGGTTGGTGGCACGCCTACGGCAACCAAGGGCTGAGTTTCTCGAAAGACCCGACGATTTCAAAGCGCGAGCGGGGACATCCTGTGAAGCATGAGTTCACCCGTTCGATTCCAAGTTCACAGTGCATGAATTGTCACATGCACCAGGGCAACCTCTTCGTGAATCCATATCTCGGATACGTCTGGTGGGATCAGGAGACGGATGCCGAATTCATGTATCCCAAGGAGCAGCACGATCCGACCGACGAGGAACTCGTGCGATCCACCGTGGCGAATCCCGAGGCCGCCGCGGCCCGCGGACTGTGGGGTAAACTTGATTTCCTGGAGAAGGTCGCGGAATTGAATCCGAAACTGAAGCACACTCAGTTTGCGGATTATCACGGTCATGGATGGGTGTTCCGCGCGGTGTTCAAGCAGGATAAGAAGGGCAACCGGCTGGATCGCGACGACAACATCATCGCACATCGTGATTTCAAGCGCGCGGTGCATCTGAAGGATATCCATCTCGAAAAGGGGATGCAGTGTGCGGACTGTCACTTTGAGACGGACGTGCATGGCAATGGCCTTCTCTATGGCGAGCCGCGGAATGCCACGACGATCATGTGTGTGGATTGCCACGGAACCATCCAGGCGCGACCGACCCTGATCACGACGGGGGCAGGGGGTGAGACTGACCCGGCGGATCGCACCAAGATCAAGCCCGTGGATCTTTCCAAGACGATTACTCCGTGGAAGCCGCGATTTGAGTGGGAGGATGTCGCGGATTCGAAAACGGGGGAACCAATGAAGGACAGTCAGGGCCGTCCGGTGCGCCGACTTTTCCAGAACTCAACCATGTCGCGCGATGCGCGCTGGGAGATTCCGCAGACTGTGGACGTCATTGACCCGACGAACACGCTGAAGCGCTATAATCCGAAGGCCGCCCACGCGAAGACCGTCCAGCGCGACGGCGAGACTTGGGGCGACGTGCCGCTGACAGGCGCGCAGTGCAAGGCAACGCTCGCGCATGATAACCGGAGCATGGATTGCCAGGTCTGCCATACCTCGTGGGCGACGAGCTGTTTCGGCTGCCATCTTTCGATGAAGGCCAACCAGCGTGTGCCGCTGAACAAGTATGAGGGCACTCTTGACCGCAATTTCACGACTTATAACCCGCAGGTCGTTCGCGACGATGTGTTCATGCTTGGCATTGATGGCACGGTGAAGAAGAACCGGCTGGCGGTGATCCGATCGTCGAGTGCGGTGGTCGTCAGTTCGCAGAACCAGAACCGGAACTGGCTCTATTCGCAGCAGCAGACCGTGAGCGGCGACGGATACAGCGGGCAGGCGTTTAATCCGCACTTTCCGCACACGACCAGCGGAGCGGGCACGACGAAAAATTGCACGGACTGCCATCTTTCCAAGACCAAGGACAACAATGCGTGGATTACGCAACTGCTTGGATTTGGCACCGGGACGGTCAATTTCTTTGGCCGCTATGCGTGGGTCGGTGGCGAGAAGGCGTTGCACGGAATCGTATGGACTGAGGCGGATGAGCCTCAGTCGGTGATTGGCAGTTCCATGCACAAGAATGCCTATCCGCGAAACTTTGCGGAGCACCTTGCCCGCGACCGGAAGCTGGCCACGGGCTATGAACACCACGCACGGGAAATCAATGATCTGACTTTGCGCGGCGAGTATCTTTATACGGCAAACGGGCCGGGTGGGTTCGAGGTGTTTGACGTGGCGAACATTGATCAGAAGGATTTCAGCGAACGCATTGTATCATCGCCGGTTTCGCCGCTAGGGCAGCGGACTTATGTTCGCACGCCGTTTGCGACCTCGGTCGCGCTGCCGAGCACGTTGCTGAACGATCCGATGCGGATTCAGAACAAGGAGAACGAGGAGCAGCCGATTCCGGCGTGGTATGGCTATGCGTTTGTCAGCGACCGCAAGCTGGGGCTTGTGGTTTGTGACGTGCGGACTTTGCTCGATGGCAATCCGCAGAATAACTTCATCAAGAAGACCGTGGAATTTAATCCGGATGGCCGCCTCACCGGGGCGGAATACGGTGTGTGTGCGGGACACAGGGTCTATGTCTGCACGCCGCGTGGCTTGGCTGTGGTGGATGTCGGGAATCCGGAGCAGCCGCGATTGGTCGGGGAACTGACGGGTGGATTCCTGAAGAATCCACGCTCCATTGCAGTTCAGTTCCTTTACGCGTTCGTCACAGACGACGAGGGGATGAAGGTGATCAGCCTCGCCGATCCGGAGCATCCGCGGGCGGTGCCGGGGGCTGTGGTGCGCCTGCGTCATGCGCATAAGCTCTATGTGGCGCGCACCTATGCCTATGTCGCCGATGGGGCGGACGGGCTTGCTATCATAGACATTGAGAACCCGGAGAGGCCGAAGCTCGATCAGATGTTCAATGCGGACGGCAAGCTGAATGACGCACATGCCGTGCAGATTGGTTCCGTAGCAGCTTCGATGTATGCGCTTGTCGCGGATGGGAAGAATGGCCTGCGGGTTGTGCAACTTATCTCGCCTGATACGGTTGAGGGGGCGGCGGGATTCAGCCCGCGTCCTGTGCCGAGGCTCATCGCGACTTATCCGACGAAGGAGCCGATGCTTGCGGTTTCGAGGGGGCTGGATCGCGACCGGGTGACGGATGAGACGGACGGGCAGACGGTCGTGTTTGGCCGTCGCGGTTCGCGGCCTTTGCATCTCGATGAGATGCAGCCGTTCCTCCGCCATGCAGATGGAACGTTGTATCGTGTCGAGGATGTTGCGGTGAAGGATGGCAAGCTGACCACCAAGGCCGGGCGGGTGCTCACGCCGACGAGTCCTGCGGAAGGGGTGGTGTCGAAGGCCGGCACTGGCGGCGAGAATGGGGATTTTGCGAAGAAGCCTAAGCTTGCGGCGCCGGCGCCGACGCCGCTGTTGCGGGATTGAACGAACGCGCTTGGCCGCGTGGCGCTTTGTGCGTATCCGTTCGCACCATGAATCCGCTCCTCCTGCGCACGCTCGCCATTTTTCTCGGTTCCTCGCTCGGATCGCACGCCGCCGACTGGCCGGAATTTCTCGGCCCGAACCGCGACGGCACTTCGCCGGAGACGGGCCTGCTGGAACGTTTTCCTGAGGGCGGGCCGCGCGTCGTGTGGCAGAAGGACACGGGCATCGGCTACGCAACGCCGAGTGTGCGCGACGGTGTGCTCGTGCTGCACCACCGCGTTGGCGGCGAGGAAATCGTGGAGGCGATGGACGCCGCAACCGGCGCGACGAAGTGGCTGCACAAATACCCGACCCGCTACCAGGATCCTTTCGGCTACAACAACGGACCGCGCTGCGCGCCGCTGCTCACCGCGGAGAAATGCTTCACGCTCGGCGCGGAGGGCGTGCTCGTGTGTCTCGACGTGAAGACCGGCAAGCCCGTGTGGTCGCGCGCGACGCAGAAAGATTTCGAGGTGCCCCAGGCGTTCTTTGGCGTCGGCAGTTCGCCTGTGCTGGAGGATGGGAAGCTGATCGTGCAAGTCGGCGGACAGCCGGATTCGAACATCGTTGCATTCGATTCCGCGACGGGAAGGACGCTCTGGCAGAACGGCGGCGCGAAGACTTGGGACGGCGCGCCGATGCACGCGTGGCCCGGCGAGCCCTTCGTGAAATGGGACGTGGGGCATCCTGCATTTCAAAAGGCGGCGAGCTACTGCACGCCGGTGCTCGCGACGATCCACGGACGCCGCCAAGTGCTCACCGTCACTCGACAGGGCCTCATCTCGCTCGATCCCGCGACGGGCGCGCACAACTTTTCATTTTGGTTCCGCTCGCCGCGCGAGGAGACCGTGAACGCGATGACCCCAGTGGTGAGCGGCGATCTCATCTTGATCTCCTCCGCCTACTACCGCTCAGGCTCGGTGCTGCTACGAGTTCGGCCCGATGGAAAAGGCGTGGACGAAGTGTGGCGTTCGCTCGCGCTGGAGATGCACTGGTCGCAGCCGAATCTTGTCGCGGGGCACCTCTTCGGATTCAGCGGGCGCAATGAACCCGATGCGGTTCTCCGCTGCGTGGAATTTGCGACCGGCACGGTGAAATGGGAGCGCAACGAGCGCTGGCCGAATGCGAGCCACTCCAAGCTGCGTCCCGGCGAGGCGCCGCCGAATGTCTTTGGCCGTGGCTCGACGATTTTTGCGGACGGAAAACTTTTCGCACTCGGCGAGGCGGGGCTGCTCGGCCTGTTCAAGCCGAACGCGCAAAAGATCGAGGAGGTCTCACGCTGGCAGGTGCCCGGCCTCACGTATCCGTGCTGGGGCGCGCCGGTGCTCTCGGGCAAACGGCTTTATCTGCGCAGCGAGAGCAAGCTCATCTGCCTCGACGTCGCGGCGGCGAAGTGAGCGGGGCGGCCAACTGAGATCTTCGCGAAGGCCGGGATCACTCGGATGAAAGAAGAATTTCACCACGGATTTCACGGATGGCATGGATGGTTGTCAGCGCGAAACTCTTTCGTCGGTGGCGTCCGTGAAATCCGTGGATTCTCCTCTGTTTGTTCCGCTGGGTTTTGCAGAGGTGTCAATCTGTCGGCCCCACATTCACTTGGCACTCCTGCGCGGCTCGGCTAATCCGTGCAGCGATGAAACTACTCGGCTTTCTCCTCCTCCTGCTCGCGTGCGCGCGTGCGGATGATGGCGTGCTGCGCGTGTCGTCATTTGCAACGGTGCTCACGGAGATCGCGCGGGAGGTCGGTGGCGACAAAGTGAAAGTGACCGGGCATGTGAAACCCGGTGCGGATCCGCATGAATTCAGCCCGCGGCCCGCGGACATGGAGACCGTCGCATCGTCGGAACTCATCCTTGTTTCATCGCGCCGCATCGAGGGCTACGTGGAAAAATTGCGTCAAGCGGCTGGCGGGAAATCTGTGCTGATTGAGGTCGGCGCACAGCTTCCAGGCGCGGCGAACGACCCGCACTGGTGGCACAGCATCGGGAACATCACGCGTGCGACTCGCATCGTGCGCGATGAACTGATCCGCCAGCGACCAGCGGCGCGTGAATTCTTTTCCGCGAACGCGGAGGCGTACACCGGGCGGCTCGGCAAGCTGGAGAAATGGGTGAAGGCTAAAGTCGCGGAGCTGCCGCGCGACCGGCGCAAGCTGGTGACAAACCACGACTCGTTCGGCGGTTTCGCGAAGGAGTTTGGCTTCGAAGTCTATCCCGTCGCGGGCCTCACGAAGAACGATCAGCCGGGTGGCAGGAAGGTCGCGGAAATCATCGGTGTGATCCGCGCGCAGGGCGTGAAGGCGATTTTTTCCGAGGACACCGAGAATCCGAAAGTGATCGGGCACATCACCCGCGAGACGGGCGTGAAGCTCGGCGGCAGTCTGCTATCCGACGGGCTCGGTGCGAAGCCAAACGACACGGTGGAGGCGATGTTCCGCCACAACGTGACAACCATCGTGGAGGCGCTGAAATAGATGCGCGGCTCGCCGATCCTGCGCGCACTTGTTGCGTTCCTCGCATTGCTTGCGCTCGCGCCGCTGCTGTGGCGCACGACGCATCCCGTGGCATCCGGGCGTGGCGTGGTCGCGCAACCGACACCTCAGCCGGTGCAAAGCGCGACGGTTGAGTGCCGCGTGAACTTTTCCATCGCAGCGACGCGAGTGGCGATCCAGCACATTGGCAAGGACATGTGGAGCAAGGACTCGCCTGCGAGCGCGGAAAATTTTTCCGGGAAAATTCCATGGCCGAAGGAGGGCGTGGATTTGCATGTGAGCGTCGCGTGGCCTGCGGGCACGCGGAACGCCGCGATGCGCGTGCGACTCACTGCGCCCGACGGAACGGAACACGACCGCACCGTGTGGGGCGATGGGGATGCCGATGAAGTGCTCACTTTCAAATGAAGCACGATCACGGGCTCAGAATTGCAGACCTCACGGTGAGCTACCGGCGGATTCCGGCGCTGCATCACATCGGCTTCGAGGTGGGCTGCGGCCAGTGCGTCGGCCTGCTCGGGCCGAACGGCGCTGGCAAGACGACGCTGCTAAAAACGCTCGCCGGGCTGCTCGGACGCGAGACCGGCACGATTCATTTCCACGGACGCGAGGTGCGCGGCGCGACGCCCGACATCGCCTACCTGCCGCAGCGCGGGCAGATTGACTGGGACTTCCCGACGACCGTGCGCGGCCTCGTGGAGATGGGCCGCTACCTGCGCCTCGGCTGGTGGAAAAAGTACGGCGCGACAGACGATGCGGCGGTGAATGCGGCCATCGCTGCGATGAGCCTTGAGCCGTTGCAGGAACGGCAAATCAGCGCTCTCAGCGGCGGACAGCAGCAGCGCGCCTTTCTCGCGCGTGCGCTCGCGCAGGAGGCGCATGTGCTCTTGCTTGATGAGCCGTTCGCCGGCCTCGACAAGCCAAACCAGGACACGCTGCGCACGACATTCCGCACGTTGCGTCAGGGCGGGAAGCTGTTGCTCGTCTCGCACCACGATCTCGCGACGGTGCCGGTGATTTTTGATCAAGTCGTGCTGCTGAACGGCGAGCTGATTGCAGCGGGGCCGACGGCACAGGCATTCACCGAGGACAACATCCAGCGCGCCTACACGACGAGGGTCTTCGCGGGCGTGGATCAGGGACACGCGGTATGAAACGCCCAACACCCAACGCCCAACACCCAACGTCCAAAGGAAGAGACGCTGCGTCACCTGATGCCGTGCGATTCACGCGCAAAGAGCGCGAGTCATCGGACGTTGGACGGTTTTTCTTCCCATGAATTTCCTTCACGATCTCTGGAGCCACGAATTCATGCGGCGCGCGCTCGTCGGCGGCGCGCTCATCGGATTTACGAACGGCTTTCTCGGCACATTCATCGTCCTGCGCCGCATGTCGCTGATGGCCGACGCGCTCAGCCACTCGATGCTGCCGGGCCTTGCGCTCGGCCTGCTCGTCGCGGGCGGCCTCAGTGCGTCGGGGCTTTTCCTCGGCGGAATCACCGCGGCATTTCTCGTCGCGCTCGGTGCGATGCTGCTCGCGCGGACTTCGCGCCTGAAGGAGGACGCTTCGCTCGCGATCCTCTACACGGTCGCATTCAGCGCGGGGGTGGTGCTGCTTCAGTTTGTGCCCACGCCCGTGGATCTGAAGCATTGGCTCTTCGGCGACATCCTCGGCATCGGCGATGCGGATCTGTGGATCGCATACGGCGTGACGCTCGCTGTCGTGCCCGGCCTGCTGCTCGTGCTGCGCCCGCTCGTGCTCACGCTTTTCGATCCGATGGTCGCGCGCAGCCAGGGCGTGAAAGTGGATGCGCTGCATGTGCTGCTGATCGCGGCGAGCGTGCTGGCGATGATCAGCAGCGCGCAGGCGGTGGGCGTGATTCTCATGCTCGGCCTGCTCGTAGCGCCAGCCGCGACGCTCTATCTGCTCACGGATAATTTCAGCACGATGCTGTGGGGTGGCGCCGCGCTCGGCACCGCCGGTTCCGTGCTCGGACTTGTGCTGTCATACCGTTTTGAAAAAGTGCCGAGCGGCGCAGCCATCGTGCTCGTGCTCGGCGTGTGCTTCCTCGCCGCGTGGGCATTTGGCCCGCGCTACGGCCTGCTCGCGCGGCTGCGCAAGCGGAGGCATTTCCACGAGGAATCGCTCTCGCGATGGGAGCACGGGCAGGAGCACAAGCACTGAGCGGGAGTATTTGGAATACTACGAATTTCACGATCAGCCTGCGACGATGGCAGATGCTGGATGCTGGATTCCCGTCGCTCGTGCAGACTTCCACGTTCGTCGAGCATTCTGCATAGAGGTTTACTTTCGGGCGGTCTCACTGTGTAGCTCGCATAATCCCAAAAGGCGATTTCATTCGAGCCGGGCAACGCCCCGTGGATCGCCAGAGCATCTAACATTGATTGCCCTCAACGACAGCGCTCACAGAACCACAGCCGTCGCTTGCCCCGGCACCGCCATCCACATTTTTGACGCGCTCGCCCTGCCTCGCGGGCGCGCCCTGCGATCAGGGTTTCTGGACTCCGAGGAATCTTAGGAGGCTGTCGTACAGACCGGTCTCTCCGCTGGGCAGCACCACGGTGGTCACGACGCCGCTCGCCGATGAGCCGCCGCCGCCGCCGCCGCCGCCGGATGTACCGGAGACATTTCCAAATCCGAGCGCAGTAAGATAGGCACCGAGATCCAAATCCCCCGTGTCCGTCTTCTTGGTCAGTGCGGCGAGGGCTGGGCCGAGGTTCGTCTGGTCGAGTTTCACGCCCTTCGCGTCGGCAAGCAGCGACGAGAGATTGCGCAGGCTCACGGTCTTGGGTGGAGGGATGTCCTTCGCATCGTTTGAGAACTGGGCCCGCTGGCCGGAGGTGACGGTCGTCTCGCGTTTCAGCGGATCATTCTTCAGGACAAGAATGCACTCCCCCTCCAGCACCGTGAGCGTTGTGACCCCGTTCACAATTTCAAGCGTGATGGTGGTGCCGGTGATGGCAGCGGTCACTGCATTCGTCTGAATCGTCGCGCCGCCCAAGCCTTTCGGCACTTGGAGCAACATCACGCCCTTCGAGAGCGAAATTTCGCGCGTGCCGCTGTTCACAGTGAAGTGCGAATTTGCGCCGAGGCGCGTGATCGTCTGGTCGGTGAAGAGCAGTTCGGTCCGCGAATCAATCCCGGTGCGCACGGCCTTTCCCGGCTCCACGAGTTCATTCAGTGCCGCGGACTGCGGCGGCTTGCCGGGAGAGACCGTTTTCACGTCGTTGACGATGTGCGTGATCCGGGCACCGGTGAGCGGCGCGGCCACCACAGCGGGCATTGCCAGCACGGCCACGGAGGTCAGGACGAAAAGCAGTATCAGCCTCTTCATGTGAAAAAAGCCGCAAGCCCGGAACATGATTTCGGCGACGGTCGCGGCATGATTCTTCCGGAGCGGCGCGGAGGACGGGCTGTGCGGAGAGCGGGCGGGAATAAGGAAGTTGTGTGGCATCGGGAGTATGAGAATTGTGAGGGTGACTGTGATTTGGGAACTGGCGTGCGTTTCGGCGGATTGCGGCACCATTCCCGGATGGCTGAATGGCTGACGAACACGTGGCATCTTCGTCCTGAGTTTGCAAGAAATATCGCGCCGAAAAAATCCAGGAGCACAGAAGCGCTCGGCGCCTTGATGCCCATCGTTCGCCCAGTAACCGGAAAAGATTAAAAATAGAGCGTGGAAAAAATTCGGGGCCAGCTATGGTGCGCGGATGTTCAACCCAGTGGACACCAAAAACGTGCGCGCCGTCGAAGCCGAGGCGGCGGCCATTTATACCGATATGTTCCCCCAGGGAACATTGGCCGTAGTCCACGATGCATTCGAGTGGGCCGGTCAGTGCTTCGAGGGAAGATTCGAGGGCTACCAGTCCCTTGATTCCGCCTATCACGACTTCGAGCACACGCTGCAAGGCACCCTCTGCCTCATGCACATCCTCCGTGGGCGGCATCGCGCAAACGCGACCCCGCCGATTTCACAACGGATGTTCGAGATGGCCCTCGTTGCCATCCTTTTCCACGACACCGGCTATCTGAAGGTCACCGGCGACAACGAGGGGACCGGCGCAAAATACACCGCCATCCACGTCGCGCGGAGCGGCGCATTTGCGGAAAAATTCCTCACGGTCAAAGGTTGGGCAAAGACCGACATCGCCTCCGTCCGGCATATGATCCGGTGTACGGGCGTCAATGCCAGCATCGCAGCCATCCCGTTCCATAGCGCCGAGGAAAGGATCGCCGGATTTGCCCTCGCCACGGCGGACCTGCTCGGGCAGATGGCGGCGGACAACTACATCGAACGGCTGCCCGACTTGTATGTGGAATTCGAGGAAGCGGCGCGGTTTGACCCCGGCAGCTCGCCGAGGAGCTTCCGCTTCGAGAGCCTCGCGGACATGATGGGAAAAACCCACGGCTTCTGGCAGTATTACGTCGTCCCCAAGATCACGAATGACTTCGAGAACGTGTGCAGCTATCTCAACGACCCCTATCCCGACGGTCCCAACGGATACATCGAACGCATCGAGCGCAACCTTGCGCGGCTCAAGCAACAGATGCAGGCAGGAAAGTGAAGGGCAGTGCTGGAGCGCCATCACCCGGTTGCTCGACGGCCGGCCAGCTTTCAATGGCTTCGCAGGTCAGCAGCCAGTTTCGCGAGATTGAACAGGCGACATTGCAAGACTTATACGATTTACACAGTGAGACTGCGTGAATGTGATGCTCGATGCAGGATGCCAGCAGCCTGTGAAATCTTGGGCGAGCGAGGAGTATTCAGCATCCAGCATCTGCCATTGTGGCAGGCTGATTGTGAGATTCGTATCCGATCGCGCCATGCAGCCGGTCTGTGCCGGTCTGCGGACTGGGGCAGGGGATTAGCCGTTTGGCTGCACGGACTCGCCGGCGGGACTGGGTTGCCGAGGCGTCGTCACTGGCTTCGGTTGCGGAGGCGGCGTCACCGGGGTGACGGGCCGCGTCGGGATCTGGAGCGTTTCCTGGCGCGGGATGTCGGAGATGAAGGAGGGCTTCCTTCCGGTGGCGGTGAAGGGGATGTTAGACTGGCCGAAGAACTGCCGGTTCTGGGCTAGGATGGCGGCTGCGATTTGGCGTTCGTCGAGCGGTGCGCCCCATTTGCCGGCGAGGAGAGCCGAGGTTTTCACGAGCATGTTCAGATTGATGAAGAACGTCTTGGGGAACTCGATGGCGTCATTTGGCACGATGATTTCCTGGCCTGCGGTGAGCTTCACCTTGCGTTTCCATTTGCCATTTTTGAGCGTGAGAGCGCAGGTGCCCTCGACGACGATCAGCTTGGTGAACTTTGGCCCGACTTCCAAGAGGATCGTGGTGCCGGTGATGGCGGCGGTGACGGCGGCGGTCTGGATTTTTGCACCGCCGAGGCCCTTGGGGACCTGGAGCATGATCACGCCTTTCGAGAGCGACATCTCGCGCGTTCCTTCATTGAAGGTGAAGTTTGAATTGGCTCCGAGACGCGTGATGGTCTGGTCGCTGAAGAGCAGCTCGGTGCGGGAGTCTATGCCGGTGCGGACGGCACTGCCCGGCAGCACGGTTTCGTTCAGGGATGCCCTCGTGGGTGCCTTTCCCTCTCCGGCGGTTTTCACGTCGTTGACGATGCGCGTGATTTTCGCGTCCTTGAGCGGAGCGGCCTGGAGGGCAGGTGTTGCGACGGCGAACAGCGCCGCGAGGATGGGGGATAGGAGGTGCCTTTTCATGGGTGACTAGAATTGATATTTGAAGTTGATGCCGCCGCCGCTGTTCGCGGCATCATAGTTGAAGGCCGAGCGATTGGACCGGTCTATGGCGTAGGTGAAGGAGGCATTTGCGGAGAACAACCTGCTAAAGTGATAGGTGAGGGCGGCGGTGGCGGTGGTATTGAAGTCCTTGCGTCCGCCCTGCCGGTAGTCATACAGCGCGAACCGCGCGTAGATGTCGCCGTCGAGCGATTTGGTGAGGTGGGCCTGCGCGCCAAAATAGAGGCTGTGTTCGTTGCGCTGCGCGGCGAACTGCTGTGCCCATTCGAAGATGCTCGAATAGCCGACATAGATGAAATTTCCGCCCTGCCATGCGAAAGTTTTCTGCGCGCCGACGGTGAGGGTGTGCCCGGTGAGGAGGTCGCGGCTGGAGCGGCTGTTGGTGTTCCACTCGAAATTATAGCGTCCGAAGAGGGTGATGTCCCACAGCTCCGTGGGGTTGTAGAAGACGCCGGCTCCGGCGTTGAGGCTGTTGAAATTCAGCGCGGAGAGGCTGTGGTAGCGGAAGAAGCTCTGGCGGAAGATGGCCTCGAAGGTGAGGTCGTCCGTGAGTTTGACTTCGTGGCGCAGGCCGACCTCGCCGAAAAAATAGCCGTCGGCCTGTTTGTTGTTGCGTGAGAGGGTCGCGTTGTTGGTGTAGTATTCGGATGCGGTCGCAAAGAGGCTCCACGGGAGGATGGGGTCGCCGACTGGGAGGATGAACTGTGAGCCAATATCGGAGTCGCCGGGGGTTGCTTGGGCGCGGTTTTACTTGTCGTCCTTTGGCTGGCCGGACATCTCCAGAGACGCGCCGGACGAGCGGACGCGCATCCGTGTCTGTTCCGCTTGCGCGCCGGGGGCCTGCGCCCACGATTGGGCAGCGAGCAGCGACCACGCGAGGGATACGGTCTTGAGGTAGTGCTTTTGATTCACGATTGTAGAATCAATAGATTGCGCCGGTGTGCAAGACTGAACAGCATCCCGGCCCGACTACAATCCACCGAACGCCACTGTGACCCCTGCCACTCCTCCTCCGAAATCCGCATTCCGCCGATACAGCCGCAAGGCGCTGATCGCGATCTGCGGGGTGTGTACGCTGGTTGTCATCGCGCTGCAGATCCTGAGCGTGAGGTGGCGATACTTTTCACCGCTGCGGGACATCGAGCTTTCGGCGGGGGATTTGCTGGCGCGAATCGGAACAAAGGCACCCGTGAATCCGGAACTCGTGTTCGTTGCGATTGATCAAGCATCAACGAGGCCCTCTCACATCGAGAATTCGGAGATCGAGGCAACGCCCGCGCTGAAACTCATGGCAGGCGGCTACCCGTGGCCACGGAGCGTTTATCCCCTCATCCTGGACCGGCTCTTCGATGCGGGTGCAAAGGTCGTTTTGATGGACATTATTTTTCAAAACGAGCGCGATCAGGATACCGGGTTCCGTGCCGCCTTGGACAAGTATCGTGATCGCGTGATCATCGGTACCAATTTCGTCAACGGCTCTGTCGAGAATCCCGTCGCGATGCACGTGATGCCGGCGCAGTCGCTCATCAAAGTAACAAAGCCCGCGGATGACCGTGTCGCATTCGTGAATTTCTGGCCGGATCTCGATGGTACCGTCCGCACCGCACGCTACGGCGTGAGAGCTTCGGATGCTTTTGGGGATCTGCCGGTAGCCGACGAGGAGATATTCGATTCGCTTGCGGCAAAGTCCCTGAAGAAATCCGGTCATGGGGGCGTCGTGCCGCGTCCGCTCGAGCCGCACCGGATCCGCTTCGCCGGGCCGGGCGGCACGTTTGCGCCGCGGTCGCTGTGTGACATCTTTGATGCGAAGCAATGGACGCTCCCACGCTACGAAAACGGCGCGTTCTTCCGCGGTAAGATTGTGATCATCGGCCCGCTCGGGGATGTGTTTCACGACGTCCAGCAGACGCCGTTTGGTGCCATGGCCGGGCCGGAGCTGCATCTCAACGCGATCAATGCCGCCCTCGGACGCGCCTTTCTCCACGAGACTTCCCCGGCTGTGGTGTACCTGCTCATTGCGGCTGCCGGTGTTCTGGCGTGGGTGCTGTGCCAGTGGTTCCACGGCCCGCTGGCGCGACTTGCCTCGCTCGTTGCTGCAAATGCGGCGTGGCTCGCGACCACTTACCTTCTCTACAACCACGCGAACCTGATCATCCCGATGGTCGCGCCTCTGATCGCGCTGACTCTGAGCGGCGTCGGATGCCTCGGCTGGGATTTTTTCCTCGAACGGAACGAACGCAACCGCGTCCGTTCCACGCTCGACAAGTATGTCTCGAAAAATGTCGCCGACCTCGTACTGGCGGAAAGCGACGAATTTGCCGGCGCGGTGAAAGGGCAGCGCAGGATCGTGACGGTGCTTTTTTCCGACATCCGCGGATTCACGGCGATGACGGAGGAGGCGGTGCCAGAGGAGTTCATCGCGCAGCTCAACGAGTATTTCTACGAGATGGTCGAGGCGGTGCTCGCGGGGGGCGGCACTCTGCAAAACTTCATCGGCGACGCCGTGCTCGCCGCGTGGGGCGACACGCGGAAGCTCGACCCTGCGACCGGCGCCTACGAGGCCGTGCGGACGGCGCTGCGCATGAGCGATGCGCTCAAAAAGCTGAACAAACAATGGGCCACGCAGCCGGGACGCCGGCCACTGGCCATCGGCATCGGCATCAAGCAGGGCGAGGCGATCCTCGGCAGCGTGGGGCATCCGCAGCGGATGAATTTCACCGCGCTGGGCGACACCGTGAACACCGCCGCGCGGCTCGAGGGCGCGACGAAGCATCTAAAGACCGAGATGCTCGTGGAGGAAACCATCGAGGAACTCACGCGCGATCGTTTCCATTTCCGTCGCGTGGACTCGCTGAAGCTGAAGGGAAAATCGAAAGCCACCGCGGTTTTCACAGTGCTCGGCGAGAAGCCCGCGCCTGCGCCGGTGTGGCTGGCGGAATATCACCGTGCGGTGGATCTCTATCATGCGCGGATGTTCCGCGAGGCTGCGGAGGTTTTCCGCAAGCTGGGCGAAGAGCTGAAGGACGATCCGCTGTGCGCGATGTATGCGACGCGTTGCGATCTCTACGCTGAGACGCCGCCGTCCGCGGATTGGGACGGGGCGTTCACGATGACGGAAAAGTAGGCGCGTCCACGGATGAGCGTCGCGATTTGCAGCTCATGCAAAATGCGACGCTTATCAGTCTTGAACATCGTATCGCGGCCTGACACTGGACAGGCATGGCTGCACCCCAGACTGAAGTCCTGGTCACCGTGGGGGGAACGGAGCATTCGGGTTATCTTTTCAGGCCTGGCGACTATGTCATCGGGCGGAACCTCGACTGCGCCGTGTGCGTCGAGGCGGGGCAGGTCTCGCGGCAACATGTAAAGCTGATCCTCGACTACGACAATGCGTTCATCGAGGATCTCGGTTCGTCGAACGGCACGCGCGTGAACGGCAAGCCGGTGCATGGGCGGACACGGCTGAGACCGAACCAGAAAGTCCAGTGCGGCGCGGCGACGATCGAGCTGCGGCGGCTACGGCGGCTGCGGCGGCTGCCGCGGGAGGCGTCGGAGCTTTCACTTTCGCCGACCACGGCATTCGTCGGGCAGGCGCTGCCGCCCGAGATGCTGCGGGAAAAGAAATACGACATCGGCAATATCGTCGCCGTGGGTGGGATGGGCGAAGTGCTCGATGCGAAGGAGGCGGCGTTGGTGCGGCGCGTGGCGATGAAGACGATGCTCGGGCCGGCATCGAAGGATGAGATTCAGCGGTTCATCAACGAGGCGCGGATCACCGGGCAGTTCGAGCACCCGAACATCGTGCCGGTCCACGAGCTGAGCGTGGATGAATACGATCAGGTCTTCTACACGATGAAGCTGGTGAAGGGCGCAACGCTGAAGGCCGTGATCGAGCGGCTCGCGAACGGCGAGGCCGCCGCGGTGAAGCAGTATCCGCCCGCGACATTGCTCACCGCTTTTCAAAAAGTGTGCGATGCCGTCGCATTTGCGCACAGCAAGAAGGTGCTGCACCGCGATCTGAAGCCGGAGAACATCATGCTCGGCGAATACGGCGAGGTGCTCATGATGGACTGGGGGCTGGCGAAGATCCTCGTCCCGGCGCGCGCCGCGGAGGGCGCGATCTACGAGGAGACCGAACGGAGCGGGGTGTGCGCGGCGAACGATTCGAGCGACACCGGATCGATGACGATGGAGGGGACGATCCTCGGCACTCCGAAATACATGTCGCCCGAGCAGGCGCGCGGGGAAAATGACACGCTCACCACGCGCTCGGACATCTATTTGCTCGCTGCTGCCGCGATTTTGATGCGTCTTCCGTCTTTCGACACACGGAATTTTTCAGTCTTAAAAGTCAGCCCGCCTCCTGCCGTCGGCAGCTACGTTGGATCGGCTTCCCGGTGGAAGACTCTACACAAGATGCAGTGGCCCGGGTTTTGCGTGACCACTCGTAATTGTGCTTGCACGGGATTTCCGGGGCGGCTTCATTTGCTCGATTTTCCTCCCAAGAGCAGCCTGCAAAAGCACCGAACGAACCGTCATCCGAAGCGTCCAAATCCAGTTGCCGCAAGCGAACCGCTGGCCGCGCCCATTTTCACTCACAGCCTCTCTCTCCCTAAATCATGTATCTCAAAAGCCTCGAAATCTTCGGATTCAAGTCCTTCGCTCCCAAGACCGTCCTCAATTTCGACCCCGGCGTGACGTGCGTCGTGGGGCCGAATGGGTGCGGCAAGTCGAACGTGCTGGACTCGATCCGCTGGGTGCTCGGCGAGCAGTCGGCGAAGGCGCTGCGTGGCGGCGAGATGACGGACGTGATTTTCTCCGGCACTGATTCGCGGCCCGCACTCGGCATGGCGGAGGTCTCGATGACTTTCAGCGAATGCGAGGAGCAGCTCGGGCTGGACTGGCATGAGGTGAAGATCACGCGGCGCGTTTTCCGCGAGGGCGGCAGCGAGTACCTGCTGAACGGGACGCCGTGCCGGCTGAAGGATATCCACACGCTGTTCATGGATACGGGCATCGGGCGCAGCGCGTATTCGATCATGGAGCAGGGGAAGATTGACCTGATCCTGTCGTCGCGGCCCGAGGATCGGCGGGCGATTTTCGAGGAGGCGGCGGGCATCACGAAATACAAGAGCCAGCGCAAGGAGGCGCTGCGCAAGCTGGAGGCGACGGAGGTGAATCTCGTGCGGCTGGCGGACATCATCAAGGAAGTGAAGAGGCAGATCGGCAGCGTGCAGCGGCAGGCTGCGAAGGCGCGGCGCTACCAGGGAATGCTGGAGGATCTGCGGACGCTGGAGACGCACCAGGCGAAGCGGCAGTTCGACGAACTGGACGGCTCGCGCGCTGCGAACATGACGGAGCTGGAGGCGCTGTCGGTGCGGCATTACGAATCGGAGATCGCGGTGTCGGCGAAGGAAGAGGAGGCGAATGCGCAGCGCGCCGCGGTGGAAGAAATGGAAGGGCGGCTCAACAGCGCGCGGCAGACAGTGCAGGATCTGCGGGCGCGGATCGCGAACCACGAGAGCAGACTGAGTTTCAACACGGAGCGCGCGACGGAATTTGCGAGCCTCATGGAGCGTTATCGCGTGGACATCGCCGGGGCGGAGGAGAAATTCCGCGTGGCCGAGACGCAGCTCCGCGACATGGATGGCGAGATGGAGCAGATCACCGAGCTGCTCGCGTCGGAACTCCGCCGGATGGAGG
>Ga0315902_10004195_pt1 | contig 21044 bp, 18 predicted proteins | sample LakEriMetagenome_9_FD_203523 | JGI IMG/M metagenome (GOLD analysis project Ga0315902, IMG submission 203523) | Freshwater fungal communities from buoy surface, Lake Erie, Ohio, United States - Buoy 12 MA117 | ecosystem: Environmental > Aquatic > Freshwater > Lake > Lake biofilm | place: USA... | reverse complement strand
TACCCATTGTCGAGGATTGTGCGTGTGCCGCCGGCGCAACGTACAACGGTAAATCGGCAGGCACTCTTGGCGTTGCTGGAGTGTTCTCGTTTCACCCTCGCAAGTCGATAACTACAGGCGAAGGTGGGATGATCACCACCAATGATAAGTCAATTGCTGAAACATGTGACCAGCTCCGCAACCACGGAGCCTCAGTGTCGGAAGAGATTCGGCATCGCGGACCAAAACCGTACCTACTCCCTGACTTTAATCATCTCGGTTTTAACTATCGAATGACCGATTTACAGGGTGCAGTCGGGCTCGTGCAGCTGACGAAACTTCGCACATTCATCGCCGAGCGGGAGAAGTGGGCATTCTTCTACGCAGAAGAGCTCTCCTCCCTGTCCTGGTTGCGGATGCCGGTGTTCCCGGAGAATAGTCAGCATGCCTGGCAATCATTCGTCACCATTGTTGATCCCACCTCAGCGCCAGCTCCCCGCAATGTCATCATGGAGCGACTGCAAAAAGCGGGAATCGCTACTCGCCCAGGTACACACGCTGTACACATGCTGAACTACTACACCGAACGCTTTGGGTATTGGCCCTTTGACTATCCAGGCGCGCAAGCAAGCAACGACAATTCGATGGCGATTCCATTGCACAACCGAATGATGGCTGATGACTACGAATATGTCGTCAGCACACTTCTGAGCATCTGAAATGTGCGGCATCGCTGGAGTGCTGAACTTCGACGGTTCACCGGTGGATCCTCGAGCACTCAAGCGAATGACCGATGCAATCGCGCATCGAGGGCCAGACGGAGAAGGCTGGTACCGCGATAAAGGAGTGGGATTAGGACATCGCCGCTTAGCAATAATTGACCTGTCGTCCGCGGGTCGCCAACCGATGGTTACAGTCGATGGCCGCTTTGCACTGACATTCAACGGTGAAGTATATAACTTTCGAGAACTTCGAAGCGAACTCGAGGACATGGGGCACACATTTCGATCAAAGACTGATTCAGAAGTTGTCTTGCGGGCTTGGGCCCAGTGGGGAGATTCCTGCATTCAGAAATTTAACGGCATGTTTTCTTTCAGCGTTTGGGATTCACAACTTGAGGAGATGCATCTTGTCAGAGATAGATATGGCATAAAGCCGCTGTATTACACGTATGTTAATAATTGGTTCGCTTTTGCATCAGAACAGAGAGCGATTTTAACCCTGCTTCGCGAAACACCACCTATCGATGAGCAGGCGCTGACTGAGTACTTGACATTTCAAAACATCCTCTCTGACCGCACGCTAAACAGCAACATTCGAATCTTGCCCGCGGGAAATTTATGTCGGATCAGCGCCCGATCCAAGAACGTTGTTATTACTCAATACTGGGACTATGACTTCAATGAACCATCGGACAAAATCGATCCCAAGGAATATGAAGCTGAGCTACTGCGATTGCTTCGTAGCGCTGTTTCCCGACAAGTTTCCGCTGATGTCGATGTCGGAGCGTATCTTTCTGGTGGAATTGATTCCGGACTACTCACAGCTTTAGGTAGTGAACTTATTGATCCGCTTAAAACTTTTACTTGTGGATTTGATGAATCAGCAGGTAGCGGTATTGAACTTAGTTTCGACGAACGGGCGAAAGCAGAGAAAATATCGTCTCGTTTCGGAACAGAGCAATACGAGGTGGTTCTAAAATCAGGAGATCTTGAGCGCAGTCTTGAAACCGTCGCCTTGAGTCTTGAAGAACCTCGAGTTGGTCAAAGTTACCCGAACTACTACGTTTCCCACTTGGCAAGTCGATTTGTCAAAGTAGCTCTCTCTGGAATAGGAGGTGATGAACTATTCGGAGGTTATCCATGGCGATATTTTCGGTCCAGCAAATCCATGGAGAAGAGCCATTTTCTTGACACTTATTTTAGGAAGTGGAGCAGGCTTCTTGAAGACGACATCCGGGCGCATCTAATCAGGCCCATGCGAGGGAAACTCTCGGATGCCGAACTTCGAGACACCTTCAATGGAGTTTTTGGAAATCGGCAACCATCAGATAGTCGTTATGAAAGCTTCGTTAATGCGTCGCTGCATTTTGAAGCAAAGACATTTCTGCATGGTTTGTTAGTTGTTGAAGACAAGTTGAGTATGGTACATGGTCTCGAGACGCGTGTTCCTTTTCTGGATAATGACGTAGTTGACTTTGCAATGAAATGTCCAGTTGATCTGAAGGTACGCCGTTACTTAGAAGATGTGAGAATCGACGAGAATAGTAAGTTGGATAAGAAAGAAAGCTTCTACTCACAGAACAAAGATGGAAAACTACTGCTACGAAGAGCCGCGTCACGTGTGTTGCCAGATGACGTGACTCAAGCAGGAAAACAAGGGTTCTCAGCGCCTGATGCGGATTGGTTCCGTGGCCCAAGCATTGTTTGGATGCGCAGTCGTTTGTTGGACCATAAATCGCCCCTATATGAGTTGCTTGATTACGAGGTTGCAAGGCTTCTAATTGAAGAACACATCAGTGGAAGGAGCAATAGACGTCTCCTGATCTGGTCCTTGCTTTCGCTCGACACGGTATTGAAATCCAGATGAAAGTGCTGCTGATTGGATCAAATCAGATAACCGTGTCAGCTCTCGCAACACTTCATTCGCTCTCAACTGTCAACGTAGTCGGCGTAGTAACAGCTCCCCAGCAGTTTCAGATTTCATACGCGCCTACACCTGTGACCAATATCAATCATGGAGATCTAGTTTCTGCAAGCAAGAAACTTGATATTCGTTGCCATGTCGCCGCTGCTGGTATGAAAACGTCCGACGTTAAAGACTTTATACATAGGTCAGATCCCAACATCATTTTTGTTATCGGATGGCACCATATGATTCCAAGATCCCTAACTGAGAAGTACCTTGTTATTGGGATCCATGCATCTCTTCTTCCGCGATATCGAGGTGGAGCACCGTTAGTTTGGGCCATGATCAATGGTGAAACGCAATCGGGGGTGACATTGTTCCGGTTTAACGAGTCTGTCGACGGTGGTCCAATCATTGATCAACAAAGCTTTTCAATCGAATCACATGAAGCTATCGCAGATGTCTTGGTGAAAGCAGAAGTTACTTCGCTAGACGTAACGAAGCGATTCTTCTCAGAGGTCAGTGATGTGGGCCGAGTTCGCACAACTAGTCAAAGTCTGTCTGATTGGCCAATCTGGCCACAGCGAACGCCGACAGACGGCTTCATTGATCCGACACAAACTTGGACAACTGAGCGATTGTATAATTTTATTCGCGCGCAATCCGCCCCATATCCTGGAGCTTTTGCTGTTTACAGGGAACGTGAGTTTACAATCTGGCGAGCATCGGGGCAACGTCGCATCAGGTCTCAATGTGGCGACGGCATTCATGGCCACGAAAATGAATTGTGCTACCGCTGTGTCGATGGTTGTCTTGTAATTGATGACTTTGCGCCGCGCAAACAATGAGCACGCGTCACACCGAACTCCGTGCAGAAACATTGCGGTGCCGCCGATGCGTATTGCCGAGCAACCCCCCCTATGTCACCTTAAGCAGTTCAGGTGAATGCTCAATTTGCGCACAGTCCGATGCCTTGTTGGAACAATATGGCACTGGCACAGCCATAGGGCGTTCTCTGTGGTCCAACCTTGTCACCGAAATGCGCAATCAGGGGAGCAGACACTCGAGGTACGACTGTCTTTTGGGGGTCTCCGGTGGCACAGATTCGTCCTATCTGCTTCATCTATTAACCCAAGAATTTGGCTTGCGAGTCCTTGCTGTTCACTACGACAACACATGGAACTCAGCTATTGCCACAATGAACATTGCAAGAATGCTAGAGAAAACCAGGACGGATCTCTACACGTACGTGGTGAATAATCATGAAGCCGATGACCTCTTTCGTGCATTTTTTCGGGCAGGCGTGGCAGAGATTGAAGCTTCGACTGATTTGGGCTACGCATATCTATTGCGAAAAGTTGCGGCGCAGTACAAAATTAGATTTATTATCGAGGGCCACTCCTTCACTCAAGAGGGCATAACGCCTCTCTCAAACAACTACTTTGACGGTCGATATATTCGGGATATTCATAAGAAATATGGTTTGAGGAGCATGGAATCGTATCCCCTGATGACTTTTCGCCGGTTCGTTACCTCAGCAACGCGGCACCCAGTTGCCTTTGTGAGACCACTTTGGTATCTCAATTATTCAAAGAGGGACGCAAGACAACTCTTGACAAGTAACTACAGTTGGCAGTATTACGGTGGGCATCATCTTGAAAATCGGATGACTGCGTTTTACCACACGGTCTACTTGCCACGAAAGTTTAATGCGGACATGAGAATCAACTCTGTTTCAGCATTAGTACGCAGCGGTGAGTTGACCAGAGCCGAAGGGCTCGCGGTTCTGAGTGAGCCGGTACAGAGTGAGCCAGGATTGATTGAATACTTTTGTAGCCGGCTTCGTATTGATGCTGCAGAATTTGATCGAATAATGAATGAGAAACCACGTTCTTGGACTGAGTTTCGAACTTATAAAAGGTGGTTTGAGGTTCTGGAACCAATGTTTCGAATCCTTGCGGCCAAAGGTCGAGTCCCTATGTCGTTCTACATAAAGTACTGCAGAGAAAAATATTAGATGCCGCCCGAGGTCACAGTAATTGACTACGGAGTTGGGAATGCGCGGTCAATCTTCAATATGCTCCGACGAGCGGGCGTTTCTGCCAAACTAACTTGTGACCCAGTTGCAGTTCGCCAATCGAAAAGAATCATCTTCCCGGGCGTAGGGAGTTTCGATCGAGCAATCTTGGTGTTGAATTCTATTAGCGGTCTACGCGATGCACTGGAGCACGCCGCTATTTCAAGGCGATCACCTTTCTTGGGCATCTGTCTTGGGATGCAGTTGCTCTTCGGTACAAGTGAGGAGGGAATGCAGAGTGGTTTTGGTTGGTTGTCAGGAAACGTTGTTCGCCTCCAGCCGAGCATTGACATCTCGGTACCGCATATGGGCTGGGAATCACTCAATGTTTCTCAATCCGGAGGATTGCTGTCCACCGAGAATGTGGAACGATTCTATTTTGCGCACTCATACGTAGCGGTACCCAGCGACCCAGATCTAAGGCTCGCAACCGTCAAGTATGGAATAGAGTTCACTGCCGCAATCAAAAGCGAAAACATAATGGGCGTACAGTTTCATCCTGAAAAAAGTCACAAGTATGGACTCCACTTACTCCAGCGATTTTCGACCGTCCCATGCTGAGGCCATTTCGAATTATCCCCATACTCTTGATAGCAGATGGAACGCTCGTGAAATCCGCAGGGTTTCGTCGGCAACGTCGAATATGCATAGGTGACCCAGCAAATAGCCTTCGAATTTTTAATGAATTGGAGGTGGATGAACTATTTCTGCTCGATATTGATGCCTCCAGATTCGGACGAAGTCCAAACTTCGAACTTCTTGGCCAAATCGCAAGTGAATGCTTCATGCCGTTGGCATATGGCGGCGCAATTACGTCACTACACGATGCAGAGCAGATTGTTGCGTGTGGCATTGAGAAAGTGGTACTTAATTCCGGTGCGATTGATAGACCGTCACTCATTACGGAGATCAGCACATCACTCGGTTCTCAAGCAGTGGTTGTTGCCGCCGACTACAAGGTATACAACGGAGTCGCCTACCTTTTCGATCATCGGAAGCAGAAACGTGTGAGATCAGACGTTTCCCTTACAGAGTGGCTCAAGAGAGCGGAAGATCTGGGCGCCGGGGAACTGCTTGTAACGGCTGTCGATCATGAGGCAAGTTGGCAAGGTCCGGATCTACAAACGTTGGGCTACATTTCTAACGATCGAAATATTCCAGTTGTGTACCAAGGTGGAATTGGGAAAATTGACCATATCCGACAGTTAAGAGATACATCGATCTTGTCTGGAGTCGCCGTTGGTTCTATGGCAGTATTTTCAAGTATGGGAGGTGGGGTTCTAGTACACCTACCGGCAGAAGTAACGGGTCTGCTAAACACAGCGCGATGAAATTCACATTTGAGAATCTCGCTGAGCAGCTTCGCCAGGCTATATCGATGGGCTACTCATTTTTAACATGCGAAGAATGGGCAAATGGCACGAACAAGTCAACGACTGGAAAGTGCATCGTGCTTCGAGTCGATGTAGACGAAGCACTAGATCGACTGCCAAAACTTCTTGAAATGTTTGAAGGGTTGCATGTCAAAGCTTCAATATTTGTTCGGCTTCATGGCCCGTACAACATATTTTCCTTTGAGAACTATCGAATCATTCGGAACGCAATCTCACTGGGACATGAGATTGGATACCACTCTGAAGTGGTTGACCAAGCGGCAATTTGGGGTGAAAGTCAAGCAGATTGCCTCCGCCGGGATATTCGGGTACTGACGGAAATTTTCGACTACAAGATCGTCGGCGTAGCCAGTCATGGCGGACGCACTGGTCTAAACAACCTTGATTTCTGGAGAGATCATTCGCCCAGCGAATTCGGATTGCTCTACGAGGCGTACGACCGCAGTGAGTCATTTGGATTGTTTCACAAGTCTCTATATATCTCAGACTCAGAATGGACTCAATGGAAAAGCTATTGGAACGGAATTCGTAATGAAGATGATAGGCGGTCACTCAAGGAGCATTTGCTAGAGAATCCGAAGCTGGTCTACCTTCTAATTCATCCGGAAACGTTCTACGCAGAACACCCGTATGAATGAGTTCAATGCATCGCTTAGCGACATCCGAAAGGTACTCGATCACTTCAAGATCGATGCAATTGTTACTGGAAACCAGGATCTATGTGCAAGACGTGCTGCGCCTCTGTCCGAATCATCCAGCGAAACAATTGCGTTCTCGCGCTCCCCAGATCCTCTTGGGGTCCTCGAGGTTCGAGCTTTGGCCGGGATAGTAATCGTCGGTCACCTGAATGCAGAAGCAGCAGAGGAAGTTGATAACAGAGCAGACGTTCTAATTGTCGGGTGTCAGCATCCAGAGGCAATCTTCTATGCGGTGCTTCTGGAAGTCTCCAAACGCGCGCATGATATCGGTGAGTTCATGCCAAGCCCGGTGACCCTTGAATTAGAACATCGGCAACCTAATGGGTCAAGAATCTTTATTGATAATGATGTTTTGTTGGCTGACAATGTGAGGATCGGCGCATTCTGTTCGGTTCGCCGATGCACAATTGGCGAAATGTCGGAGCTGCAAGCTGGTGTCCGAGTCGGTGACGATGCGCTGGGGGCCGTCGTTGGACCAAATGGTGAATGGATTGACCGTCCACATTTCGCCGGAGTCGTGATCGGTCGTAACGTACGGATTGAAAATAACTCGGTGATTCAAGCAGGCTTCCTTAATGCAACTACGATCTCGGATAACTGTCGTATCGGCCCACTTACATGGATTGGTAATGGAGTCTCCATCGGACAAGGAACTCTGATCGGACAATCCGTAACGATTGCTGGCTCGGTGACAATTGGGCGAAACTGTCGAATCTGGAGCAATGCGTCAATCAGGGAAGCGGTAACAATCGGAGACGGAGTAACGGTGGGGATGGGTGCGGCTGTTGTGACTGATATCCCGTCAAATCAAGTGTGGTTCGGCAATCCTGCAAGAAAACGTTTGTCGATTACACCCACGTCTCCTGGGGAGTAAAATTTCATGTGGTCCCGTAAACAAAACAGAAGCATCTTGTTCGTCTGTCCTGACTATCACTGCTCTTTTCTATATAGAGATCAGTTACGTCTGCGCGGATGGAAAGCAGATGTCTATGTACCACCCCGATATCCGAGCGAATTGTTGTACGACACACCAGACTTGAAGGCTTTATCTTTCGCTTCCAAGAACGTTCTGTCCCTGCTAGCTATGCAAGTGTCGTCGTTGTATTGCTTTATCAAAGCGCTGTCAAGATACCGCTATCACATTTACTATGGACGGCTCGATCACTTTTCGTTCCTTGAAAATCGAATCCCAGTAATCAAACGCATTATCGGCGGATTTCGATTGCATTTAGCGATAACAAAGCTGGTTGGATGCAAAATAATATACGTCCCCTCAGGCACGCCAGACGAAGTTGATGTCGAAACGATACTCACCTTGGGCAACGCAGAAGAGGGAGTCTTAACGGAATCGAAGCATGCCAATCGCGCACATTTGTCGTCAGTCCGGCGCTATTCCGATCTAAATGTCGGGTTGGGATTCGTACATACAGGGGAATTTAAGCAGACCCACTTCCAATACAAAGCACTTGATCTAGAACGATGGAAACCAGACGTCGCTGTTCCGCCGCACTATCAGTTAGCACGCCCTCAAGGAGGCACTGTTCGAATACTGCACTCTTTTATGTATGGTGCCGATAGACAAAGAGAACAACGAGGTAACATAAAGGGTTCACGATATGTTGTTGATGCTGTCGAAAAACTTCAGGCTGAGGGTTTTGATGTTGAGCTAATGAGTTTTGACCGCGTACCGTCGAAAGAATATATCTATTACCAAGCTCAAGCAGACATCGTTGTCGAGGAACTGATCCGCGGGTGCTGGGGCTCTACCGCAGTTGAGTGCATGGCACTTGGCAAGCCCGTTCTTACATTCATACGACCGGATTGGGAGCGCGCATACCTGAGAACGTTTCCATGGGTGACTCAACTACCCGTTATCAGCACGAGTAAGCACTCGATCTATGCAAATCTGAAACGGCTAATCGAAGACAGTAAGTTACGAGAAGAAGCAGGTGTATCGGCACGTCACTTCGCAGAACAGAATTTGGACGTCACGAAAAATGTTGAGATGCTTGAATCCGTTATATTGTCAACTGAGAATAAGTGATTAAGCGTCAGTTACTTTTGTTGCCAATTTGGATTCTGTCTCTTGGTTATCGTGTTATCCGGCGGTGTCCTCGTGCCTACTTCGCTCTGAAGATAAATAAAGCGCCATTTCTGTGACACATGTAGTCGTGATCCATGGCTTGCGTACGATTTCACGCCAGACAAATGTGGACAATGTGCTGTCGTTGTCTAGAAATTTGCGGTGCCAAAAAATCACAAATGTAAATGTCTTTGGACGTATTCCTCGAAACATATCGTCCGATGTCGTCATTCTCACGTACGACGCTCTCGCCCTGCGAACCTGGCCAATATGGAATCAAATTGTAAACCGAATCACGCCCCTAATTGAGTCGACACCGGTCCGCATTGCCTTTCCTCAAGACGACTACACAAGTTGTCAAATCTTAGACGAGTTCTTTTCGAGTGCGAAGGTGAAACACGTATATTCCCCAATCAAGTCAGATCTGGAGGTTCTCTATCCGAAGAGCACAAGCGGATCGATCCGATTCGCAGAGGCTCTGACTGGCTACGTAGATAACAACTTCACGAAACGAGCCGCGAAGTTTTCCCGTCCTTTTGCATCACGCGAGCTCGATCTTGGCCAAAGGGTTCGCTTGCTAGATCCTCATCTGGGATCCCGCGCAGCGCACAAAGCAGAAGTTGCAGTCCAATTCGCAGTCGCAGCTGAAAACATGGGATTCAGTTGTGACGTCTCTACACGTCCCGGCGATGTTCTCTTGGGAGAGAACTGGTATCGGTTTCTTGGAAACAGCAGGTTCACGGTTGGGGCTAAGGGAGGAGCATCTATCGCTGACCCGCGAGGAAAGCTGGCGGATAAGGTACGCAGGATGAAGGTGCGGCATCCACACTTATCGCATCGTGAACTCGGTGATCGATTAGACCTTTCGGATGTCATGCGCGGCGATTTCAGTGCAATCAGCCCGCGCTTGTTTGAAGCAGCCGCGATGGGAACGTGTCAGATCCTCCTTCGGGATCACTACTTTGAAGGCTTTGAGCCCTGGAAGCATTATGTGCCTCTCGACTCTGGCGACGCAATTGACTCACGCTTGTGGGAAGTAATGAGGGATTTTGATCTCGCTCTTGAGATTGTGCAAGCGTCGCAGGAATTCCTAATAGAGACCGAGCGATTTACCTATGCCAGCTTCCTAGCCCGGGTTGCCTTGGAGACCGGAATCCAACAGTCCGATGAGGGGACTGTGATCAACGATAGTTCTGCGGACCTTGATGTAGCCGTGGGCAACAGTAACCAAGTTCTTCCGTGGTTACAGTCGTATCTTTCGAGAGCAATTTCGCGAGGTATTCTCAAGAGAGTTGAGCGTGAATTGAAAGCCGGTCGGTTTTTGCAATTGACCGACTCGGATAGCGACTATTCCGATCACGTTGATGCGAACCGAGAGAAGATTCTCAGCTGGATTGATGCTTTTCGAGGTGGGGATCTGATGATTGAGTCGCTTGTAGTTCCATGGCGAACAGCATCGAGCTTCATGTCTTTCCCGACAGATCATTAACAGCTACTGGAATTGTTGCCCGGCGATACGTTCTCTACGTCTACATTGATGATCATTGGCATTGAGCAATTGCGGAAGACTTCTTTGTCGTCAGGCCAAAGCTGTTATCGTCGCGTGCCAAGAATTAGCCAGTAGAAATTTATGAGTAGCACTGCCTGATCGTGACCTCTACAACCAACATTGTTTGAACTAATTTAGTCGTCGCGGGTATTGTCAATGGGGTGTGTGGCATCGGCGGAGTAGTTGCGTTGCGTCGAAGATTGGCTCCTAATCACGCTCAGTACATGCAAGTAATGGATCGGCTCTTGGGTCATCGAGGCCCTGATGATCGTGGCGCGTGGAGTAATCCTGAGAATCAAGTTCTACTTGCCCATTACCGACTGGCGATCATTGATGCGTCAAGCGCAGCTACTCAACCCATGGTCAACAGCACCGGCGATGCAATTAGTTTCAATGGCGAAATCTACAACTATCGCGAGCTTCGCAAGAATCAAGTTGAACGCGGGTACAAGTTTCGTTCAAACTCGGATACCGAGGTGATACTTGCCGAGTTTGGTCAGCACGGTACGAATGTGTTCCAGCGTTTACGTGGAATGTTTGCACTCGCACTTTGGGATGAATCAAACAAGCAAGTGATTCTTGCTCGAGATCGTTTCGGAATTAAGCCTCTCTACTATTGCCAAGCTGGTGAAGAACTGTATTTCGCATCGGAAATGAAGTCCCTGCTGCCATTTCTTCCGCGGATTTCGACGAATCATTCGGCGCTCGCTGAATACCTGACATTTCAATACACGATCAGTGGTCAGACCATGTTTGACGGCATCAAGGAACTGCCACCCGGTCACTACCTGACTGTCCGTGACAGTGATGTCTCGCTAACCAAGTACTGGGATGTCACATATGACGTTGAGCACGGTAAACCCGAGGAGTATTTTAAATCGCGCCTTGAAGATCTTCTTGGCGACTCGGTGGACATGCACTTGCGGAGTGACGTTGAGATTGGGGCGTATGTATCCGGAGGTTTGGACTCCTCGCTCATCTACTCGCTGGCAAGTAGTCGTACCGGGCGCGGACTCAAGGCGTTTCATGGGCGCTTCCCCGGACATGATGGTTTTGATGAAAGTGACTACGCAAGAGATGTAACGGAATCTCATGCTGGGGTACTGTCCGTGAAAGACATTTCAGCAGCTGATTTCGTTGCAAACATCTCCAAGGTGATTTATCACCTTGATCAGCCCGTTGCGGGGCCTGGAGCATTCCCTCAGTTCATGGTGTCTGAGCTGGCAAGCAAGGATGTCAAGGTTGTTCTTGGTGGACAGGGCGGAGATGAGATCTTCGGCGGATATGCCCGTTATCTCATTGCATACTTTGAGCAGTGCATCAAGGCAGCAATTGATGGCACGTATAAGAACGGGAACTTTGTTGTCACTATTGAGTCCATCGTGCCCAATCTTGGTGTACTGCAGGAATACAAGCCGCTCATACAAGAGTTTTGGCGGGATGGCCTTTTTGGTCCCCTCGATCAGAGGTTCTTGCGGCTGATTGATCGATCACATGACATGAAAGAAGAAGTCGACTGGACTCAGCTCGACATGAATATGGTGTACGGAAGGTTCTACGAGATCTTCAACAATCGCAGCAATGTCGCCAAAGAGGCATATTTCGACAGTATGACGCACTTCGAATTCAAGACGCTGCTGCCTGCTCTGCTGCACGTTGAAGACCGCATGAGCATGGCGCACGGTCTGGAAAGCAGGGTGCCCTTCCTTGATCACCCACTTGTGGAGTTCGCTGCCACCGTTCCGGCAGACGTCAAGCTCAAGAACGGAAATCTGAAACACCTATTGCGCTCGACGTTTCGCAACCAGGTGCCCGCAAGCGTGATGTACCGGCGGGACAAAATGGGGTTTCCCGTGCCGTTGGCAACATGGTTCTCGGGAGAGCTCAAAGACTTCTTCTTCGACACAATCGCCACCATGGAATCAAAATCGCGTCCGGGTTTGAATCCGACCGCGATGCGAAAGAATTTTGAATCAACAGGGAAGTTCTCACGCAAGACCTGGGCACTGCTCAGCCTGGAATTATGGCATCAGCAGTTCCATGATCGCGCAGCCGAGTTTCGGGCGTTAGTGAAGTAAGGGGAGAGATGTGAAGGTATTCGTCACCGGAGCTGCGGGACAAGTGGGTTCGCATGTCGTGGACGAAGCCATAATGCGCGGTGACAATGTGTGCGGGATCGATAATTTTGCCACCGGGCGTCCCGTCCACGTGGCAAAGAGTTCCAACTACACTTTCGTGGAAGGGTCGATTGCCGACTCTGCATTAGTGAATCGGCTGATCACCGAGTTCCGGCCGGACGTCGTCGTTCATACGGCGGCTGCATACAAGGACCCCGATGATTGGATAACGGACGTCGAGACGAACATCCGTGGAATGGTCAACCTCGTTGATGCGGCACGCAAGAACTCGGTGGCGCGATTCGTGTACTTTCAAACCGCACTCGTGTACGGCGTGAAACCGGAAGAGAATCCCGTAACGCTCCAGCACCCGCGGCGAGTTGACAACTCGAGTTATTCGATCTCCAAGGGGGCTGCAGAGGACTATCTGACGCTTTCGGGGCTGGACTACGTCACCTTCAGGCTTGCCAACGTTATCGGCCCACGCAACGTGTCGGGGCCGTTGCCGATCTTCTACCAAAGGCTCAGCGAAGGAAAGAAGTGCTTCGTGACGCCGGCCCGGCGAGATTTCGTTTACGTCGGCGACCTTGTAAAGGCTGTCGGACAGGCAATTCAAGGTGTTGGACATGGTGCATACCATTTTTCAAGTGGTGGTGACGTGCCAATCGTCGACCTGTACAACGCGGTTGTTAAGGCCATGGGGATACGTGATTATCCCGAACCGGAACGGCGCGCACTGGGCCCGGATGATGCGCCATCAATTCTGCTCGACCCTTCACGTACGTTTGCTGACTTCGGAGAAATCAACTTCACACCGCTCGAAACAACGGTGTGGAACGCCGTGAAGTACTACCAGGAATTCGGTGCCGTCCAGGGCTATACGCACCTGAAAGCAGAGTAGCTATGCGTCTCCTCGTGACCGGTGGCGCGGGATCGCTGGGATCAAACCTCATTGAGCACGTCGCAGCCCGTTGCGAGGCGGTCATGGTCATTGACAACTTCGCCACCGGCAAACGTGCGTCGTTATTGCCGCAACCGAACTTGGAGATCGTAGAAGGAAGCATCACCGACGCCGAGTTGGTGGAAAATGTCTTTCGGCGATTTGCACCAACCCACGTCGTCCACGCCGCAGCCTCGTACAAGAACCCCAAGGAATGGGTTACCGACGCCGAGGTGAACGTAGTTGGAACCATCAATGTCGTTCGGGCAAGCGAAGCGGCGATGGTGAAGCGATTTGTGAACCTGCAAACGGCGTTGTGTTATGGACGGCCCACTACCGTGCCGATACCGGTCGAGCATCCGACGGCGCCCTTCACGAGTTACGGAATTTCGAAAACCGCCGGTGAGGCGTTTGTGGCTGCGAGCCAACTGTCGTGGGTGTCGTTACGACTGGCCAATGTCACCGGTCCACGGTTGGCGATCGGACCGATACCGGCCTTCTACAAGAAGTTGAAGTCGGGTGAGCCATGCACGGTGTCGACTGCGATTCGAGACTTCTTGGATATGTGTGATTACCTGAACCTGATGGACCGTGTTCTGGAAGACAGCGAAACCGGGCTATTCAACGTGTCGACAGGTGAAGGCCACACGATTGAAGAAGTGTTTCGTCTCGTAGCCAAGCATGTCGGGTTGGCGGGTGCGCAACCCGCTGCGATCGTCGAGCCCGGAGATGATGATGTCGCTGCCGTCGTCTTGGATCCCACACGCACGATCGATGCCTTCAACTGGTCGGCGAGCGTTGGCTTCGAGGAGACAATTTCGCGAATGCTGCGTTGGTACGACAAACATGGAGTGACAGACGTATACAGCCACTTACAGGCCAAACAATGACGTTCAGCAGGGAGTTCGACGGGGCAACGGTATTGGTGGTCGGCGGAGCGGGCTTCGTCGGCAGCAATTTGTGCCATCGGTTGCTCACGAGCGACCTGCAGTCGCTGGTCATCGTCGACAACTTTTTGTCGGCGGAGAAAGTCAACGTGCCCGAGGACGCTCGAGTGCAGCTGATCGAAGGGTCGATTGCTGACGATCATGTTCTCCGCCAGTTGCCACATGGGATTGACTATGCGTGGCACCTGGCCTGCTACCACGGCAATCAGTCGTCAATTGCCGATCCGATCGCTGATCACGACAACAACACGATCACGTCGCTGAAGCTGTTTCAGTTACTCGGCAGCCGAGACTCACTGAAAAAGGTCGTGTATGCCGCTGCGGGGTGTGCGGTGGCGGAGAAGACCCACGGCGACCCAGTAGAGACCCCGGAGGACGCACCAGTCTCACTGTTTCATGACAGCCCTTATTCGATTTCAAAACTCGTCGGTGAGATGTACGGCAATTACTTCTTCACCCGTTACGGGATGCCTTTCGTGAAGGCTCGATTTCAGAACGTCTACGGACCGCGCGAGATCCTCGGTGCGGGTCGATGGCGGGGAACTCCGGCGACGGTGTGGCGCAACGTCACACCGACATTCATCTGGAAGTCGATGTACGGCGAGGCGCTGCCACTCGACAATGCGGGCCAAACAGGCCGGGATTTCATCTATGTCGACGACATCTGCCGGGGGCTCATTGCGTGTGCTCTGGCGGGGAAACCCGGTGAGGCATACAACCTGGCGACCGGGCGCGAGATCCTTATTCGTGACTGGGCAGCCAAGATCAACGAGATCACCCGGAACCCCACGCCCGTGGAACTGAAGCCGGCCCGCCCGTGGGACAACTCGGGTCGACGATACGGTTCGACCAGGAAGTCAACAGACGAGATCGGATTCACTGCCGAGGTAGCTGCTGATGAAGGTTTGCGGCGAACAGTGCAGTGGACGCAACAGCATCACGACCTCATTACCCGGACAATGAGTCGACACGACGCCGAAATGCATGCAATAGGTGAGCGTTAGCTCCCAACGTCAATTTGGCTGAGTTCAACTTGGCGACGGAATGCCGGTAGTTCACTCATCAACCGAGCAAAGGAACCCTTGCCGGCGACCGTTCCTTCATTGAGATAAATCACCTCGTCAGCCCTCTGCACGGTGGAGAGGCGGTGAGCGACGATCACCACGGTTGCAGTACCGCGGAGAGAGTCAATCGTTTCGTATATCTGGCGCTCGGTCTCCATGTCGAGAGCACTCGTCACTTCGTCGAGAACAAAGAAGTTGGCGTCGGCGTACAGTGCCCGGGCTAGACCGATTCGCTGCTTTTGGCCACCCGAGAGAGTCGTTGCATCTAGAGGTGTGTCGTCATCGACACGTTCGGCGAAGTCCGGCAATCCGGCGTGTATCAGCGCTGTGCGAATCCGGTGACGCTCAATGCCGTGGTCAGACCACTGCAGAGCAACGTTGTTTCGCAAGGGGATGCCGGCGATATGGGTGTCTTGCGGAACGTAGGCCGTTCGGATCATGGGTGACACTCGAACGACACCTTGTTGGGGCACGTGGAGGCCGAGGAGGAGATCGACCAGCGTGGTCTTTCCCGCACCCGAGGGCCCAACGATCGCGTACTGGCCACCTCGTCGGAGCACGATGGAGACGCCATCGAGCACACGGTTGACTGACAGATGGACCAGTGAAGTGGGAGCGTACGTGAATGAAGCATGCTCTAGTTCAATCACATTTGCTTCATCGTGTGGTGCAGGAAACGAAGGAGTTTGCACGGTGATAAAACGAGTGAGTGCAAGACGTGCAGTCGGGAGAAAAGCAAGAATGGCGAGAGTGAGAGCCTGAATGCGGTTGACGATAGGCAGCAATCGAAATCCAGCCGCGACGAACAACGACGTCGCTGCAAGTGCCGCAGGTGGACCGGAGACTAGGTACGTTGTACCGCCGACGACGAGCAATCCAAGGGCCAGTACGACCTCGAGGAAGTAGCGGGGCAGGGTAGCGACAAAGGTCTGCATCGCCCGCGCACGGGTGAGGCGCGAACGAAGCTGCACTGCAGCACGCAGGATGTCGGATGCGGAATCATCACTCAAGATCCGGCGTAATCCTCTGCCGTCGGCCAACAATTGGTAGACGTGATTGGTTCGAGTGACAAGTTCTTCGCCGATAACAGTCGAGCGCCGTGACAAAACAAGTTGCTGAACGATGGCGACGACAGCGAAATAGACCAGTGCAACAATTGCAGTGAGTGGCTGGTAGACAACCAATGCACCGAGAATCGCGACTGCAGTGAGAGCCTCGCACGGGATGGTGACGGTATGGAAGATGACAAGGACGAGTTCCTTCGGACCGCGGTCGACGGAATTGTGAAAGTCGCCCAAGCCGTCGGATGACAGGCGCGTGCGCGGATTCATCAGCGTCGTCAATGCGCGCTCGCCGAGCCGTGTTTCTTCAGTGGCGCCTTGGCGAAGTGCAACGTACGTACTCACCGTCGACAGGATGCTGCGCAGGCAAAAGAGAAGCAGAATCAGCAACAGAGACGTCGCCGTCGTGTTGACGACGATCTGCGAGGATCCGGGCAGTTCACCCAGATTGAAAACGCGTGCAAGGAGAAACAAGGCGGCAGCGTCGAGAGCTGCAAGAAGTACCAGTGAGACGCCGTAGAGCGCCAAAACTATGCGCCCGCGGCGCGTGAACAGCCGCAGGCCGTCGCGAACGAGCGACCACACATCCCTCATGAGAGGAGTTGGTCGGCGACACGCACCGTCTCGAGCCCTTGGGCCACGGTGACAATGCCGTCCGGACGACCCGTGCGGACCGCATCACGGAAGGTTTGATGTTCGACAAGTAGCGGCTCGGTTTTCGTCAGTGCGAATCGCAATACGTTGCCTTCCGATACGCCGCGAAACGACGACACACCGTCCCACGAACCACCTTGTGTGCCGTTCTCATAGAACGTGAGATCGGCCGTGAGGGTATCGGCGACGAGAGCGCCGTGCTCACCGATGACCGTGGTGCGGCGTTCCTTGAACGGGGACAGCCAATTGACGAGGTGGTTGACGATGATGCCGCCCTCGAGTTGGCCGATGGCGACGAGCATGTCCTCGTGATTGCGGCCACTGCGGTGTGCCGTATGGGCGGCAACCGAAACATAGGGGCGTTGCATGATCCACATCGTGAGGTCGATGTCATGTGTGGCGAGGTCTTTGACGACACCGACGTCGGAGATGCGGGCCGGGAACGGACCCTGACGGCGGGTGGCGACCTGAAACACTTCGCCGAGGAGGCCCTCGGCAATTTTCGTGCGCATCGCCTGGATCGCGGGGTTGAAACGTTCGACGTGGCCGACTCCGCCAATGAGATTGCGCTCGGCAAAGGCATCGACGATTCGTTGTGCCTCTGCAGTAGTCGTGGCGACGGGCTTTTCGATGAGTGTGTGGACACCATTGGCAGCAAGTTGTAGCCCGAGTTCGAGGTGAAATGCAGTTGGTGCAGACAACACGCAGTAATCGATTCGGGTGGCGATGAGGGAGTCGAGTGACACGTGGACGGGGACAGTTCCGAGAACCACGGAGTCGGAGAGTGCGGGGTCGAACACCCCGACGAGCTCGACGCCCTCGAGCTGGCTGAGAATGCGCAGGTGGTGGCGGCCCATGACGCCGAGGCCGACGATGCCGGCGCGAAGGTTGGTCACGAGCCGGCTCCGGCGACGGCGTTGACGACCGACACGATCTTGTCGAGTTGACGTTGCTTCAACGCAGGGTGGACGGGGAGTGACAGGCAACGCGCGGCAACGTATTCGGTGTTCGGCAAATCGTCGGGGCGGCGGAACGAGTCGAGACGGTGGATAGGAGTGGGGTAGTACACGCCCGAGCCGACACTATTGTCGGCGAGTTTCTTGGCGAATGCATCGCGATCGTGGTCGGGGATGATCACCGTGTACTGGTGCCACACGTGGACTGCCTCAGGTGCAACGTGTGGAACGATGACGTTGCGCAAATGGCGGGACAAGAAAGCGGCGTTGTCCTGGCGGGCTTTCGTCCACGACTCGAGCTTGCGCAGCTGCACACGGCCGATCGCCGCATGAATGTCGGTCATACGGGTGTTGAAGCCGACGACCTCGTTGGCGTAACGCTTTTCCATGCCCTGGTTGCGCAGAAGGCGCACCGAGCGGGCCACTTGCGGATCGTGCGTGGTGACCATGCCTCCCTCACCCGAGGTCATGTTCTTCGTCGGGTAGAAGGAGAATGACGCAGCAATACCGAAACTACCGACCGGCGTGCCGGCCCAGGAGGCACCGACGGCCTGAGCTGCGTCTTCGAACAGCAGCAGGTCATGCGTTGTTGCCAATTGTTGCAACTCGGTCATGTCGGCCGACTGGCCGTATAGGTGCACCGGCATGATCGCGCGGGTGCGGGGTGTGATGAGAGTCGCTACGTGCATCGGGTCGATGTTGAAGGTGCGTCGATCGATGTCGGCGAACACGGGTGTGGCGCCCGCAAGACACACCGCGTTCGCAGTTGCGGCAAAGGAAAACGACGGAACGATGACTTCGTCACCGGCGCCGATGCCGGCGGCGAGAAAAGCGAGATGCAGTGCCGAGGTGCCGGAGTTGACGGCGACGCATTCGGCCGAGTTGACGACTGCGGAAAATTCGCGCTCGAACGCGGCGACTTCGGGACCCTGGGCGAGCATGCCCGAGCGCATCACCTTCATGACTGCACGGCGTTCGGCCCGACCGACGAGCGGCTGTGCGGCGGGGATCATGCCGACAACTCCGTCACGACGTCGTCGATAATGCGGTAGGTGCTCCCGGTCGCCGGGCAGTGCCACAGTTCGGGATCGTGCGTGTCAACGACGAGACGATGTCCGCTGCGCCCCACCCAGCCGATGCGACGGGCGGGGTTGCCGTGGACAAGCGCGAAAGGCGCCACATCACGGGTGACGACCGACCCGGCACCGACGACCGCCCACGCACCGATGGTCACCGGGGCGATACATACGGAGTGCGCGCCGATCGATGCACCCTCGTTGACGACGACACCGACGGGGATCCAGTCGGATGCGGATTTCAATGCACCGGTCGGGGTGACGGCGCGGGGGAAACGGTCATTCGTGAGCACCACGTTGGGGCCGATGAAGACGCCGTCGGCGAGACGGGCAGGTTCGTAGACGAGGGCATGATTCTGGATCTTGCAGGCGCGACCGACGTGAACGCCGATGCCGATGTATGCACCTCGACCGATGATCGCGTCGTCGCCGATGACCGCGTTCTCACGCACCTGTGCATCGTCCCACACCTTCGCCGACGCGGCAATCGTGGCTGTCGGTGCGATGTCGCCGCGGCGAATACTCGATGTGCTCACCTCGACCCCTTCGACATGCGGAAACAGACATTCAGGGTACATCGCACCCTGTTTTCGCGATGCTATGACGCCGACTGAAGTGACGGCCAGGCGATCTGCGGCACCCGAACATCTCCGATGAAGGCTGCTGCCTTCCGGCCCTGACCTGATTCTCGGGTGTCCGTTGCACAGGACCCGACCGTCACCTCACTCGACGACGTGACGTCCTCACGCTATTGGCGTTGCGACCATGCCGATAGCGTCGGCATGCGTTCCGGTCCACGGTTGCCACCGGAACGTCGTGGTGCAGCCAGGAGGGGTGCGAGAGCGGCCGAATCGGCGCGCTTGGAAAGCGCGTGAGGTGAAAGCCTCCGTGGGTTCGAATCCCACCCCCTCCGCCACCAGCCCCGCGGGAAGGCAAATGCGCCGTTACCGCCTTGGGTCGAGTCGGTGGTGGAAACGCAGAGTGGCGAGCATGAGCACCTTGGCGATGAGCACGATCGAGCGTGCCGACGACGACGTCGAATTGCCGTGCATTCGCGGAGCGAGTGCGGCCGGGATTTCGACGATGCGGTGGCCCGCGCGGCCGGCCGCGACCACTGCCTCGAACGTGTCGCCCAGGTAATACGACGAGAAGTGGCGGGAGAATTCGCCGAGCAGAGGTTCGCGGATGAGTCGGAAGCCGCTCGTCGAGTCGGTGATGCGGGTGCCCGCCGCGCGGGATGCTGCTCGCGCAAGCATCCACATCGCCAGCCGGCGTAGGGCACCCGGCTGTAGTGGTGCATCGGGCGACAAAAAGCGGCTACCGATGACCATGTCGGCATCGGCCGTTGTGGCAGCAGTGACGAGATCTGCGATTTGGTGAGACGGGTGCTGGCCATCGGCATCGACCTGGACGACGGTGTCGTAGTCGTGATCACGTGCATAGGCGAAGCCGGCGCGCAATGCGCCACCGACACCGAGGTTGAGGACGAGATGCAGCACCCGTGCGCCACTCGCTTTCGCGATGGCGGCAGTGTCGTCGGTGGAGCCGTCACTGACGACGAGCACGTCGTAGCCGAGCGTGCGCAGGTTGGTCACGACATGTGCGATAGACGCGGCTTCATTCAGCGCGGGAACGACGACCAGAACCTTCATCGAAAGCTCCGCCGGCCGGGACCGCGTCACCGCTGCTCGTCGATGCGCTGACGAAGCCGGGCGAGTTCCTCGGTGAGGGTGCGATTTTGTTGCTGGAGACCGGAGATGGAGATGGAGAGCTGAATGGAAATGGCGAGAACGAGAACTGCGGCACCGACGGCGAGAAGGG
>Ga0315902_10004193_pt1 | contig 21046 bp, 17 predicted proteins | sample LakEriMetagenome_9_FD_203523 | JGI IMG/M metagenome (GOLD analysis project Ga0315902, IMG submission 203523) | Freshwater fungal communities from buoy surface, Lake Erie, Ohio, United States - Buoy 12 MA117 | ecosystem: Environmental > Aquatic > Freshwater > Lake > Lake biofilm | place: USA... | reverse complement strand
CAATCGCTTTGGTGGCTTTCGACAGTTCACCAGAATTTGTTGTATTTACTCCAAATCCTTTCAGGATATATGCCAAAACAGCTGCTTGCTCAGAGGGCTTGATCATCGCACGGCGATCCGCGTTGGATCCTGTAACGGACAGCACAGATTCAAACTGGAAGTGTTTCGACATCCAATCACCATCCGGGTTTCTTCCCAAACCGTACTGTGTTGCAAACTGTGTCGGCATCAACCAGGATGTCAAGAAATCTGCTCCAACACTTACGATCGTTTTTGCCTTGGAAAAATCATAAGACGGGATGATCTCGGAACCAAATGTTTCTTTGTTCGCCAATCTCAATCCAGCGTAAGAAACAGCATCGTATTGAATGTGCTCGAACTTCCCATTCTCAGGAGTAGCTCCGAGAGATGCGGCCAATTCTGCAGTTGCCAATTGAAGAGATGGACTGATAACAGTATTGGAAACGAGAACAATTTTCTTAGCAGCCTTCAATGCTGCCTTGATAGAATCATCGGCTTTCGACCATGAAGTGTCTTGTCCTTTTGTTTGAGGCCCCTGCAAACGAGCAGAATCATACAATCCAAGAACAGATGCAATGATCTGAGCATTTGAGCCACCTTTCGTAAAGCCGTAATCCTTGTTACCTTTAATGTATATCGGACGACCTTCACGCGTTTTAACGATGATACTTGCGTAAGAAACCCCGTCATAATAAGTTGACGCATACAATGTCGGCATACCAGGAGTGACATCCTCCGGTTTGTTCACGTATGGAATCGCCTTGGTAACCGGCGCTTCACATGCCGCAACAGTTGCTGCTGCCACACTGAAACCTAAAAACTTTAAGAAATCACGGCGTGCCGTTGAGGTTTCTTTCAGGTTTTCATCCCCAAGGAACTCTTCTACCGACATTTGAGTCGGAAATTCCTGCTCTTTCGACTTTAGGAACTCTGGAGTCTCTTTCAGTTCTTCAAGACCTTTCCAATATTTTGTTGTCATTCCCATATGATTATTTGGACTTCTTCGATTCGTTAATTAATAGTGACATTTTGCACATTCCCAACCACCCAATTCACTCACTGTCACTTTTCCATCTTCAAGGTACTTCCCGTAAAGGGTTTTGTCGTTGTTCAACAATCGCTTGTGGATCTCATTGTAATATCCGTCATTCTTGGTATCAATAGAACCGGTTGAAATCTCTTTCGCAGCGTGGCATTCGATACACCAACCCATTGTCAGGGTTCTTTTCGTTAACGGAATATTTCCTTCGATCTTGTTCAATTCCTCCACAGGCCAAACGCGCTGCGTCTCAACCTGCTTGGTCATGTCACCATGACACTGCTTACAATCGACACCACCAACAACAACGTGCTGGGAGTGGTTGAAATAAACGTGATCAGGAAGAACGTGTACTTTGTTCCAAACGATCGGTTTTGTTTTACCGGTATATTTTCCAGAACCTGACGGATCCCACCCCGCTGCATCATAGATCTTTGCGATCTGTTCCTGCTGAGCCGGAGTACGTCCATTAACCTGTTTGTGACAGTTCATACACACATTAACCGAAGGAATACCTGCTGATTTCGACTTTGTAACAGAACTGTGGCAGTATTTACAATCGATCCCATTCGTTCCTGCGTGGATCGCATGAGGAAACGCAATTGGCTGGGATGGTTGGTACCCCTCAACAACTCCAATACTGAAGAGTCCAAGGAATAAACTTACTACTAAGCCAATAACAACTACCAATGATGCCAGACCTACATGGAGTCTGTACTTCCATGCCAACGCCTTCAGTTCCTCGATGTATGTCAAGCCTTCGTTTACCTCTTCACCTTCGTGCTCCGCAGCTGCAACTTTCAACTGACGGCGAACACCACCAACGGCAAGAATGATCGTCACGAAGATCACCCCCAATATGATCCAGATCCAGCTCACTGAAGACTCTTCTTCCACAGCTGTGGCGTCTGTCGGAGCAGCGCCTCCATCTGCTGAAGCACCATCGGCGCCACCGGCAGCAGGGTCAGGCTGGGAATCAACCCAATCAAGAATTGCATCAATTTCTTCCTTCTTCAGATCAGGGAAAGCACTCATGGCAGTTGGCGACCAGGTTGAAACCGTCTGAGCATAAGGATCGTTTGCTGCGGCAGTTTGCCAATTGTTTACCCACTGGTATATTGATCCTTCTTTTGCCCCACCGTCAGCCCATTTCTGACGAACTTGAAACAACTTAGGTCCTGTACCATTCTTGTGCGGTTGGTGACAGCTAGCACATTTCGCATTGAAAAGGGCGTCACCCTGAGCATGAGTTGTGAATGTTCCCGCTGCAAACATGAATGTAAGAGCACTGAAACACCAATTTCTAAAGTTTCTAAACATCTGACTACTAGATATTTTCATGTAAAAAACTGTAAGTCTACTGCCAAAAAAACACTATTTGACGGAAGCAAATTTAGAAGAATCACACTATTCAATGACAGTTTTGTGACAATTTTCAAGGGTCGGGTCTTAATTTATATTCATTCTAAATAAGCATTTTTTAGTAACACTTGATTACGACTATTTTAACAAATTTTAAATCTTTCCATCCAGGAAGAAATTATTTCTAATGACGGATAAATTAATGAGGAAGATACTTAACTTTGACCTGTAATAATTCGACTATGAAAGGGCTCGTTTTTACTATCGTTACAATGACCATCGCATTCTGCGCCTCATCACAGGAAGGGCACGTTGAGATATACAAGGACCAGCGGATTGATGGCTTAATTAAAAAACAGGGAATGGCAGTCCCTCCGGCAACGTCCCCTCAGATTGCGGGTTACCGCGTTCAGCTAATCTTTGATTCAGACAGAAAGCTCATAGACGAGGCCCGTGCCAAATTCATTTCATCTTTTCCGAAGGTGGATACCTATGTCATTTTCAATGCTCCAAATTACGTTTTGAAGGTAGGTGATTTCAGAAGTCAGCTCGAAGCAGAAAAAATCAAGAATTCCTTCGTGAGCGATTTCCCCACGTGTTTTATCATCAAGGAAATGATCAACTTGCCTAGGATCGATCAAGACTGACCCAAAATGGAGCGTGCGGCTTTCATTCCGGAGGCGACGGAACCTTGTATCAGATAACCGCCGGTTGGAGCGTCCCAGTCTACCATCTCGCCAATGCAATAGATCCCCGGAAATGCATGAAGCTGAAAATTCGTATCGATCGCAAGCGAATGTATTCCTCCAACTGAGGATATCACCTCGTTCAGGGGTCGAATTCCACGAACAGGGAGTGCGAGTTTTTTAATTCTTGGGGCCAAGATTTCCTTTTCAAGAAATTCTTCTTTCGTCAGGTACATTTTTAATATCCCAATCGCACCTCTGGAAAGTTTCATCGTTTTCAAGGCCTCGGTCCCATTTTTTGCATTGATTAACCGATCTCGGATAGCATCCACTGACAAATCAGGCTTGAGATCAATAAAGATGCTTTGACCATGTCGGAATTCTGCATTCAGGGCATAAATCGGTGCACCTTCAATACCATAAGTCGTTAAGACGGTATCACCGTATTTTTCGATCCGATCCGAATACACTTTACAATTCTTGATCGGCAGTCCTTCAAGAACATGCAACTTTTTATTGCTTCTCAGTTCGAATCCACTGTTGGATGCTGTCAGATCACGAACAGCTATCCCTTTCGTTCTGAACAAGTCAACCCATTTTCCGTCTGAGCCCGTGCGGGACCAAGAACCACCGCCAAGAGCGAAAATTATGCGGTCGAACACTTGCTCTTTCAGGGTTCCCTTCGCGTCAAAAACAACAGAATTAGCACTGAAATCTATCAATCGATGCTCCATATTGAATTCCGCACCACGTTTCCTCAAGTGATCGAGCCATGCATTCAAAACTTCGATCGGCTTCACTCCTTTTACAGGAAAGATCTTGCCTGAACTGCCAACGTAAGTTTCGATGCCAATGACCTTCAAAAATCCTATAAAATCAGCACTGGTGAAGTCCCGGACGGATTCTCTTAATAGCTCACTGTCATACTTATTGACAAATTCATCAATCATTTCCGAATGGGTGAGATTGAAGCCCCCGTGGCCAGCTACAAGGAATTTCCTGGCTGGGGCCTTCAACTGATCAAAGAAATGAACATTATGACCGCTTTCAAGAAGAGCAGTTCCGGCCATAAGTGCGGCCGGTCCCGTGCCAACAATACCAATCGAGAGGTGATGCATCGTTCAAATTTAACCAGAACTTTCTTTGGCGGAACACTATTGATATATTTGCACAATGAACGAACGCTTCGGGAAGTCGTATAAACTGTGCAGTCAAAAACTAATCAGCGAAATCTTTGAAAAAAAGAAAAGTATCCGATGCTACCCATTCATTGTTCACCTGGCGGTACTGGAACTCCCTGAATCCATCCCTTTTCAGGTGACGATTTCCGCCCCAAAAAGGACGTTTAAAAAGGCGCATGATCGAAACAGAATTAAGCGCTTGATGCGCGAAGCTATTCGAAAGAATAAATTAATTTTAGAACCGTATTTGATCGAAAGCAAACTGCAGCTGGCACTATTTATGATATACACGGCAAAGGAAGAACTAGATCACACTACACTGAATAAAAAAACACAACAATTGTTCAAACAACTCATCGATGAAATTTCCAAAAATCAACTTTCCTGACAAGATCAAAAAACCGCTTATTGCCCTACTGATCATCCTTGCAGGTACCGCCGGTCATGCCCAGTCCAATGGCTTCGAAGTGATCAAGAACCTGGAACTGATGGATCAGATCTATCAGCACCTGGAAATGTATTATGTGGATGAGCCTCAAGCGGGAAAGCTTTACAAAACCGGGATAGATGCGATGTTGAAGGAACTGGATCCTTACACCGTGTACTATCACGAGTCTAATATCGAGGATTATAAATTAATGACCACTGGTCAATATGGAGGCATTGGAGCCTTGATCCGTAAGATCGGAGAATTCACATACATTGCAGAGCCTTATGAAGGAAATCCTGCCGAGAAGTCCGGTCTGCGTGCCGGCGATAAGATCCTATCAATCGATGGCAAGTCGATGGTTGGACTTCCTTCCGACGATGTTTCTTCTTCCTTGAAAGGACCAAAAGGAACAACGATCGAGATCGAGATCGAACGGGAGAATGTCGGTAAAAAGAAAATATCCGTCACGCGCGATGAGATCAAATTGCCGGATGTCCCATATTCGGGAATGCTCAACGAAACTGCAGGATATATTAAATTGAACAGCTTTACGAACACCGCTTCCTCTGATGTTAAATCGGCATTCACAGATCTGAAATCTCAGGGAATGAAAGAACTGGTGCTTGATCTTCGGGGTAATGGCGGTGGCCTTTTGATTGAGGCAGTTAAGATCGTGAACATGTTTGTAAAAAAGGACCAGGTGGTTGTTACGACAAAAGGTCGCGTTGCAGAGGAGAACCGTGTCTACAAGACACTTGAAAATCCGGTGGATACCGAAATCCCACTGACCGTTCTGATCGATGAAGGTTCTGCGTCAGCAAGTGAGATCGTCGCAGGCAGTATTCAGGATCTTGACCGCGGAGTGATCATCGGAACGACATCGTACGGAAAAGGTCTTGTACAGAGAACCTACGACCTGAAGTACGGATCAAAAGTAAAACTGACGATCGCTAAGTATTACACTCCTTCGGGGCGATGCGTTCAACGTCTGGAGTACTATGACAAGGAGGAAGGAACGAAACCAAAGGAGATCGCCGATTCACTTTTGAAGGTATTCAAAACAAAGAACGGACGCGATGTGATCGACGGACGAGGGATCGAGCCGGACGTTGAAGTAACGGAAAAAGAATTCAGCAGACTAACTACAATGATCTATGCCAACAACCTCATCTTTACCTATGCAACAACGTACCAGATTGACCACCCATCGATTGCCGAAGCAGGTAAATTTGCACTGTCAGATCAGGATTATGAAACATTTAAGGCATATGTTCTGAAAGAAGACTTTACCTATTCGACCGCTTCTGAAGAGATGCTGAAAAAAATGAAAGAGACGGCCGTGGAGGAAGGCTTCTATGACGAATCCAAAGCTGAATACGAGGCACTGATGGCTAAAGTTGTTCCATCCAAAGAGCGTGATCTTGAAAAGTTCAAGGAAGAGATCAAGACGCTTCTTGAGAATGAGATCGTATCACGATATTACTTCCAGAAAGGCCGTGCGAAAGATGCCTTCCGAAATGATCACACCCTCGAAAAGGCATTGGAGATCCTGAAAAATAAAACACAGTTCAATACTATATTGGGGAATTGATCGTTCTTAATTCTCGACAAACGAATACTGCTTATGTTGAACCGATTCTTCGGTAAGGATTTTCATGATCACATTCATTTAGTTGGAATAAGTGCCTTCGCGATCGGATTACCGACCAGCAAAGTTATCCTGTCACTTTCTTCCATGCTCTTGATCCTAAACCTGCTGATCGAAGGAGATCTTAAGAACTATTTGTTGCGTTTAAAAACCAACAAGCTGTTCCTTTCCGTGCTGGTTTTCTTTCTGCTGCACCTTGTTGCGCTTATCTGGACCACGAATTTTGAATATGCCTTCAACGATCTGCGCATCAAGCTCACACTTCTGGTCATTGTTCTTGTTTTCACTGTAAAGCCTATCAGAGGCGCGCACTCATCCGTTTGGCCATTAGGTCTTTTCATTGCGACGGTGGTTGTGACTTCTTTGATCAACATGATGAGTTATCATGGGATCTTCGGTTCGCGGGATATTACCGATATTCGTGACCTTTCACTTTTTGGATCTCATATTCGCTACGGCATACTGATCGCTATCGGCAGTGGTATTTGCCTGTATTACCTGAAAACGGAAAAAAAACAGCTCAAATGGATCTTACTTCCCATTCTTGCATGGTTGAGTTTTTACACCTATTACAGTCAGATCCTTTCAGGAGCAATTGCCCTCTTTATCGTTTTCGCTGTTTTCTTGATTCAACTGGCATTTGAACGGTCAAGAAACGCAGGAATCATCTCTATAGTTGCCTTATCGCTTCTCATCCTGTTGCCCTTCTCCTTCCTTGTGAAAGGATCCGATCCGGATCCTAAAGCACTTGATCCATCCACACTTCCTTCCATCACTGCATCGGGGAATCCGTACTCTCACGATCTGGATCCCGGAACTTACATCGATGGCAAACCTGTTTTCGTGAACCTTTGTGAGGAAGAGATCCGCCATGAATGGGAAAACCGTTCGGCCATTCCTTACGACAGCCTCGATAAAAAAGGCCAGATACTACGTTCTACTCTGATCAGATACATGTCATCCAAGGATCTGAAAAAAGACTCGGTTGATTTTCAGAAACTTTCGGAAAAGGATATCACCTTCATTGAAAACGGGGTAGCGAATGTCAATGAAACAAAAAGTGGTCTTCTCGCTCGCTGGGAAGGATTGAAGTTCGAATTGTTTGATGCTACCGATCCAAACGGACACACGATCCGACAGCGAATGGAGTACTGGAAAACCGCTTTTCGGATCATTCAACAGAACTGGCTGCTGGGAGTTGGAACCGGCGATGTTCAGGATGCGTTCGATAAGCAGTATGAAACAGACCATTCAAAGCTTAATAAAGAGAACAGACTGCGGGCGCACAATAGCTATCTTACAAGTTGGGTCAGCTTTGGAATAGCCGGGATCCTGGCGTTCCTCGCGATGATCGTGCTTTTCATTCGTGCAAATCTGAGGGCAAAAAGCTACCTGGCCATCATGTTCATGTTGGTTGCGGCTATAACCTTTCTGTTCGAGGACACCTTGGAAACACAGACCGGCGTTTCCTTCTTCGCATTTTTCTACGGGTTGTTTATAACCCCGAAAAAACATTAGTTCTTTTTGAAAATATTCCCGACCTCCTTACCGATCTTTTGAATAGCCTCCACACCCTTTGAAAGTGTCGTTGGATCAAAGTCGTCATAACTCGCATAGATGTTATCCAAACTATTTTGCGATGGGTAGATGGTGATAAAATCATTCTCAGGGTACGCTTTATCTAATTTTGCCGAAAAAGCATCAACGGCAGGAACATAGGAAATTCCCCCGCTGCGAGATGCACAAAATACGATCATATCATCGTCTGACTTCCTATTTTGGACGAGGAAGAAATCATCCAACTCTTCAAGTTCGGTAAGATTGGTCTCAACGGAAATTCGGTTCACCTCACCAACTTTCAACCATTTCTCATATGTCGCAGTTGATGCAAACAGGTCAATTCTCACGTTCAATTGTCTGGCCATTCTCAAAATTCGCTCCACCCACAAGGCAAAGCTCATTTCCAGCTCTGCCATTTTAGGACAGATAACCAATATCTTCTGATACGACACAGATGGGCGTTCCAACTGACAGAAAAAGATCGTCCGATCACAAACATCCAGCAGGTGCTCACGGTCATCACCTACGATCCTTTTTAAAAAATTGGTTTTACGACTATCGTTCAAAACAACTATATCTGCAACTAATTCTTTTGACACCCGAGCAATTCCGGAAGAAAGGTTATGGTCGATGGTTGCGATCGTATTGATCTTTATTTCGTATCCTGAGAAATGCTTCACGATCTCTTCCAGTGATTTTCGCGATTTTCGGATCATTCGTTCTGCATCCTCATTATTCGGATAGACACTCACTACGGATATTGGGTTGATCACCTTAGGATCTGATACCAAAACTGCAAAATCAAGAAGGGATTCGTTTCCCTTCAATTCATTCATGGAAACCATCATGTGCTTATTGCGCAATTTGGTTTCAGTCGAATCATCTTCTCCTTTTTCAGAGATCATGATCAACATTTTCTTACCTGCATTCTCCGTTACGAAAGAAGCTGTCAGGCATGTAAACAGGATCAGCAAAACGGTACCATTGACAATATTGATATCCAGAATTCCATTACCATCATTGTAGCCAACCATGATTATCGCAAGGGTTGCGGCGGCATGCGAAGAACTTAATCCGAAAATGATCTGACGTTCCGTACCTGTCATCTTGAAGATCAGCTGCGTGAAGAAAGCTGCCAACCATTTACTGAAAATTGCAAAGGAAGTCAACACAGCAGCAATGATCAGTGGCCAACTGCCCTGAAAGAATACTTTATAGTCCACAACCATTCCAACCGAGATCAGGAAGAATGGAATGAAAAGGGAGTTCCCAATAAACTCTACGCGGTTCATCAGGATCGAATTATGTGGGATCAACCTGTTTAGCACAAGTCCGGCTACGAAGGCACCGATGATGTGCTCTACCCCCGCCACTTCAGCAAGGAAAGCCGCGAAAAAGACAATGGACAACACAAAAATATATTGTGATGTCTTTTCGCTATCCAGTTTACTGAAGAACCAACGGGCGATCCTCGGGATCAGAAAGAACATGATCAGGGAGAAGATCGTCAGGGAAGTGATCAAACGCACCCAGAATGCATTGTCCAGTTCTCCCTGAGCAGAACTCGAAATAACCGTAAGAATGATCAGCACGGCGGTATCGGTAAGAATGGTACCACCAACCGTAATTGCAACGGAAGACTGTTTCGTTAAGCCGTATTTACTGATGATCGGATAGGCAACCAGTGTATGGGTTGCGAACATACTCGCTGTTAACCAACTTGCTGTCTGTGTCAACCCCAACCCATAGTAACACAGTGGATAGCCCAGCAGGATCGGCACAAAGAATGTTAAAGCGCCGAACGTGATGCTCTTTTTCAGGTGCTTCTTAAATTCGTTCAGATCCAGTTCGAGCCCGGCGATGAACATAATGTAGAGCAAACCGATCGTTGAGAAAAGTTCAATGTCAAAATAACCCTGTGAGTCCATTGCCTTTCGCCCGATCAATCCAAAGCCATGAGGGCCGATTATTACCCCAGAAATGATCAATCCGATAATTGCCGGAATCCTGATCTTTCGCAAAAGGATCGGGGAAAGCAGAATGATGAAAAGTAAAAGGGAAAAGACGAGGACCGGATTTTTGAGCGGCAGTTGGAATTCATGCAGAAGATGGGCGAAAAAATAGTTCATGGTCCGAGTCCCTAATTTTTACCAAAGATAAATCTTTAGCGTGAAGTAAAGTTAACTTGGATTAAATTCTTAATCCATTCAAATAAACTATCTTTGCGCAAACTTTCAGCATGCGTTTTGAGTTGACCAAAGAGTTCCTTGAGTTACTCCGTGAAAAGATAGCGGAGCAGGACCTTCTTTGGATCAAGGACAATATTCTCGAACTCCACTTTGCCGACATTGCGGAGATCCTGGATAAACTCAACAACGAAGAAGCCAAATACATTTATTTCCAGCTCGACGAAGAGGTTCAGGCCGACGTACTCATGGAACTCGAAGAAGATGTCCGTGACCGTTTCCTTGCTTCCCTGTCTTCCAAAGAGATCGCGGATCAGCTGGAGAACCTTGATTCGGATGATGCGGCTGATATCCTCGGTGAACTTTCGGATGAACAGATCCAAGAGGTCATCTCACAAATGGAGGATGACGAAGCGGCTGAGGACATCGTAGACCTTTTGAACTACGACGAAGATACCGCCGGAGGTTTGATGCAGAAGGAATTCATCCAGGCCAAGCTCGACTGGCCGGTGAACCGGTGCCTCGTGGAATTGCGTCGTCAGGCGGAAGATGTTGAGAAAGTGTACACGATCTACGTTGTTGATGATTTCAACAAACTTGTTGGTGTCCTTTCGCTTAAACGGCTTTTGTTCGCAAGTCCGAAAACAAAGATCATCGACCTGTATCAGGACAAGAATATCATTTCCGTAAAAACGAGTGACAGCAGTGAAGACGTGGCCAAGATCATGGAAAAATATGACCTTGTATCCGTTCCGGTGGTCGATCTGCAGAATAAACTGGTGGGTCGTATTACCCTCGATGATGTTGTCGATGTCATCAAAGAAGAAGCCGACAAGGATTTCCAGCTCGCTTCGGGTATCTCTGAACGCATCGAATCGAACTTCAGTATCTGGCGGAATACCCGTGCCCGTATTCCGTGGCTCATCATCGCGATGTTGGGTGGAACATTGGGTGCACAGGTGATCTCGCGCTTTGAAGGGGGTATCACTGAAATTCCGGCACTTGCATTTTTCATACCGCTGATCACGGCAATGGGAGGAAATGTCGGCGTGCAGTCATCAGCGATCGTCGTGCAGTCAATAGCGAAAGGGAACGACCAGTTCGCCGGGATCCTGACCAAGATGTACAAGGAGTTTCTTGTAGCTTTGATCAATGGGATTTTGCTTTCCGGGTTAATTTTCTGTATTGCATATTATTTCGAGAATTCTACGCTCGGATTGGTGGTTTCGATCTCCCTTTTCACCGTAATCATCTTCGCCGCTACCTTCGGAACCCTGATCCCGCTGGTGCTCAACCGCTACAACATCGATCCGGCACTCGCAACGGGACCTTTCGTTACTACCTTGAACGATATCGTTGGTCTGTTCATCTACTTTACGGTGGGGATGCTGCTTTACCATATTTAGAAGTTAGAAACGAGAGCCGAGAACCGAGACTTCGTTAATTAGTGAATCACCAGAAAATTCCTATCTTTCCTTCATGAAAGTCGTTTTTCTCGATACTGTTCATCCGATACTGGCCGAAAGGCTGACAAAAGCCGGGTATTCCTGTCTGGAGGCTTCGGAACTATCGAAGGACGAGTGCCTGAATGCGATCACGGATGCGCAGGGGATCGTGATCCGTTCGCGATTTGCGATGAACGAGGAATTCCTTCAATTCGCCCCGAACCTGAAATGGATCGCACGTTCGGGAGCAGGAATGGAAAACATTGATGTGCGCTATTGCAAAAAACGCAACATTACCGTGCACAACGCTCCGGAAGGAAATCGAAATGCAGTTGGTGAACATGCCTTGGGAATGCTGCTTTCCCTGATGAACAAACTCCACACGGCAGACCGTGAAGTGCGCAGCGGTAAATGGGACCGCGAAGGGAATCGTGGCGTTGAGCTGGACGGTAAAACGGTCGGGATCATCGGATACGGGAACAACGGAAGTGCTTTTGCCAAGAAATTGCGCGGTTTTGACGTCAAACTAATGGCCTACGACAAATACAAGAAAGGCTTTGGAGACCATTTCGTAATGGAGTGCACTTTGAATGCGATCCTCAAGAATGCCGACGTGATCTCGTTCCACATTCCACAGAATCCGGAAACCCTGTTCATGGCGAATGATCAGTTCTTTAACCGCCTGCAAAAACCCATCTATCTGTTGAACTTGTCGCGCGGTAAGATCGTGGAGACGGCTTCGCTGGTGAAAGCCATGAAGGAAGGCAAAGTTGTTGGAGCCGGACTGGATGTACTGGAATATGAGAAAAGCAGCTTCGAATCCTTCTTCGAGCAGGATTTACCCGAAGTCTTCAAGTATTTACTCTCCTCAGACAACGTGATCCTGACACCACATGTCGGTGGTTGGACCAATGAAAGCTACTTTAAATTAAGTGCTGTTTTAGCGGATAAGATCCTGGAAGAAGAACAGGATCAATAAAACTTTCTAAAAAATCGCAGGAAGGCATCTGATAAAAACCACACCACGAAGTAACACTGAGAAAAGATTCAAAGATGATTATTATTGGTTTGGTTAGTTGATCAGAATGTGAGGAATAAACATGGTTCGCCACAGATGCACAGATGATTTCTTGTTGTGGTAATTATACAAAGGACATTTAAAGACTCGGTGATTAACATGGTTAAGCATGTATGCCCTCTTTTAATATCTGTGCATCTGTGGCTAAAAACCTTTAAAAACTAAATCACCCGCAACAAATTCCCGAAATACAAATCCTTACCTGTTGTGGTTTTCATCCACAGTTCCTTACGGCAAGGTTTAGCTAGTCCCTTTTATCCAGCATGAAGCGGAATCCTATAAAAAGATCCAAGCGCTTTCCAGCTGAGGGAATTGGTCCTTTGTTCGTGATCCAGCTGTAATGCCCACAGGCATACACCCCCCATTTCGATTGCAGTTCCAGCTTTACATTCCCAAATCCGGGAATCGGATAAACAGCATCGGGCTGATACGCATCCTCCACACTGATCGGACGTGCATATGTAAACCCATAACCCCCTGATATTTCAGCCAAGAGAAAATCGGTAAGCACAGCATTGACCATCAAGTGAGGACCGACCGTAAGATACCAACCCTGCGGATTCAGCGTGAATTGACCATTTAACGAATCAACAGTATACCTTCCCGCATACAGATAATCCGTATGCGAAGCACCTATCGAATATTGCACTCGTCCGTCTGGTTTATTCACATTTATATCCAGATCGATCTGCGCTATCAATGTCCCCAAATAAGTGGTTTCCTCCACATTGGAATCTTTCTGCCCTTTCGCAACAGACCTGGTCAAACTAACAAGATCACCTATACCCTTATTATTGAAATTCAACCGAATTCCTCCCTTGTCGGTGTTTACACTTTTGTAATTAAAGTCAAAGGATAATGCATTGACCGTGTGTCTTTCCGGATATGGCGCTACCTTGTTTCGGAGCATACTCAGTGTCGGGTTGAATCCCAGGTAGGATTCGTTTGCTCCGTAGCGTTCTCCCAAATAGGTGAATGATTCAACACTCGTTTGTGATTGCGCTGTAATACTCAACAGGATCAGAAATACAAAGCACACCCTCATCGATCAGCGTTTTAAGATTGAAATTCCAATACCAGCCGACAAATTCCATCCCTGATGCGGTCTGTATCCAAAACTTGCCGTACCGCTGATCCCGAATTTCTTTCCGGTAAACTCTTTCTTTTCAACCTGATACAAACGGTACCCGCAACGAAAACCAAATGGCTGTGATTTATGTTTTTCATTTACTCCTGTTTCGACGCTTTTGAATGTATTAACAGGAAGAACCAGGGCATCAAAGAACACATCACTACCGAAAGATCTGAAACTGTTCCCATAATTGTCGTCATAGATAACGATGTTGGTGATCTTCCGAGACAAGATCCCGGCATAGAAACCGATGCTTGTGTGCGCAAGAAGATTGTCAGTATCCGTAAATTCGAATGCGCTTCGCTTAAAGATCGCACCACCCTGGATCCCTAACTTTTTACGCAATGTTGCAGGCACAGCCAACGACTTCGTTAGCGTGTAGGTTGTGTTACCAACAGATTTGTCTTTTGAATCCAGAACAACATCCACCGTTCTGTTGAAGGTGTTATCGGTAAGAAAGAGTTGAATTCCGGCATTGATATCTAAATTACCCGGAAACTGTTTGTTGAGTAATCTTCCCAATACCATGTAACTCTTATTGATCTGATAAGCCACATTCAGATTATTGGTGATCTTAGAGTAACCAAAAAGTCCGATGTTAAGCGATAAATTATCGACAAATTTTGTATTGACATCCATGTTCATGAATTCCAGGTTCAGAGAATTTTTCGGTTCGGCTGGATCGTTCTTTAAAACCTTGTAGTTAATTACGTCCTGGCTGAACAGGTAGCTTGCAGAAAGCATTAAGATGGTAGTTAAAATTGTTTTCATTGTTTTAATTTTTAATTACATCACAAAGGTCTGTAGTTTGATAACCATGGGAAATACGCAGAGTTGCGTATATTTCCTATCATGCATCGAAGCGTTTTCATCATGAAGTTCCGATACGAATGTTCAAAATGTGGTTGAGTACCGATATACGTTATTCCGGTCTGTCCCCACTACTCGATGATCACTTTTCTCGCAACTTGAGTGCCGTTGGAAGTAGTTAACTTGAGTACGTAATATCCTTTTGGGAGTTCAGCAACTTCCAATGAGCAGCTTTTGTTGAAATTCAAACTTTTGACAAGGACCGTTCTACCTGAAAGATCAATCATTGAAACCGATTGCAAGGGTTGGTCACAGGTCACATTGATCCTGTCACTTGTGGGGTTTGGATAAATCTCGATTACGCATTCCTCTTTTTCTGAAAGCACATTGAAATCCCCTTTCCGATAAACTCCTTCTCCCGGAACAAGAATATCATAGGCATAGAAAACATATCCGTTATATTCGGTGAATTCAGCCTCATTAAATGCCTGTGGAAGATTTCCGGTAATGTTTGTCCAGTTAGTACCTTCATCATAAGAGACAAAAAGGCTATCTATTTCACCAAATACTCCAAAAGCATTTTTCATATAGATATTGCCTGATTGGGCATTTCGATAAACTATTCTAGGTTTAATGCCCCAGAATGAAGGTTGGGTCATAGAATTCCAGCTATTTCCTTGGTCCGTACTTTTATACCTACCTGCAGATTGATCCATATAATAGAGGTCGGATCCCAACCGAAATAATTGATATCCTGCAAGATGACTTGATGAAATACCATTATTGGATTGAATCCAGGTATCACCGTTATCATCCGACAAATAAACACCTCCATTGAAGGTACATGCGAACAATCGACTACCAATAGCCTCTATTTTTACAACATTCAGTATGGTTAGTCCATTATTAACCTGCGACCAAGTAGTCCCACCGTCGGTTGATCTGTAGATACCTAAATTACTTGTAAAGCAAAAGAGCGTGCTGGATAATGTAAAAAAACCGCGCACCACAGAGCTTTGCGGACCTCCTTGAGCAGCTTGCCAGGTTGCTCCATCATCATCGGTGTAATACAGATCATTCCATGAAACATTTAACCCGAAGAAAAGACGGTTTCCGTAAGAATGAGTTGAAACAGGTATTCCGCTAATCACAGGAGGAGCAATTTCCGACCAATTATTCCCGTAATCGGAACTCTTGTACAACTTAAATCCACCCAACGTACCTGTGTACAAATTACCATTATGTCCTGAAATAGATCGAACTCCCAGAGAGAGATCTTGTATTCCATTATTCACTTGAGACCATTGGCTAAAACTTAAATTAGCTAGGAGTAGAAAACCTGCAGAAAATAATATCTTTTTCATATTTTACTTGTTTAAATTTTTAACTTTTCACATTAGAATGAGACTTGACAAAATTACCTGCACTTCAGATGGTGGGAAATACGCAGTGTTGCGTATTTCAAGGGCGGTGCAGGCACATTAATTTTGTCACAAAAAAATGATATGATCCAAATTGCTATTGTAGAAGATATAACCCGAATTGCCGAGGCTTTGAAGGCCAAGATCCTGCTTTCACCAGATTTTAAATTAAAATTCAGTGCCGCCAATGGACTGGAAATAATAAAACTGCTTGAGCATGACCATAATGTTGACGTGATAATCATGGATATTAACATGCCGGTCATGAATGGTATAGAAGCCACAGATCAGATCACGAACCGCTGGCCACAGATCAAGATCGTTATGTCCTCTGTTTTCGATGATGAGCAAAACCTGTTCGACGCTATGATGGCCGGAGCTTGCGGTTATTTACTGAAGGATGAGATCCCACAAAAGATCCACCGCTCGATTTTTGAAGCGCTGGAGGGCGGCATGCCCATGAGTGCTATGATCGCAAAAAAGGCCCTGCAGCTTATTCGAAGATCTTCCCCTTCCGAACATACCCGAGATCAGATCGATTATCAACTGACCGAAAGAGAAGTGGAAGTGCTTGAGCAGCTATCTAAAGGGCTCAGCTATGAGCAAATTGCGGATAATTTATTCATTTCCTACGGTACTGTGAGAAAACACGTTGAAAACACCTACAGAAAATTGGGTGTGAACAACAGGACAGGAGCGCTGGATAAAGCTCAAAAAGGAGGGATCATATAAGTATGAGTTTAAGTTTTTGGAACGTTCTTGTCAAAAGTAGGATTCAGAAAAGTGCTTCATTGGTCATTATTTTACTGCTGATTCCTGTTTGTGTGTTGAGCCAAAACAGAAAGCAGATCGACTCCTTGAACCATCTTCCTTTCGAACAAAAAGTCAAGGATCCCGGGAATTTGGTTAAAACTTATCTGACCATTGCTGCACAGGCCAAAAAAAACGGCTATATCCTTGGAGAAATGGAAGCATACGAGAACATCAGTCTGCTCTATTATTACCTCGGAAAATACGACCTTGAGCTCCATTATGCACTGCGCTCCATTGCCGGTTATAAAAGAATGGGGAAAACAGATAAGCTTGCGCGGTCGTATGGAGAATTGGGCTATCGCATGAAACGTCGTGATCTCAACAATGCGTTCTACTATATGCGAAAAAGCCTCCAATTAGCCGAGGCTAAAGGTTACGAAATAATTCTCATGGGGCTGTATGATAATTATGGGGTTCTTAAAGAAATGCAGCTTGATTATGACAGCGCTTACATCTATTACACCCGTGGACTCGAATTAAAGCGAAAATACAAAGACCGCTCTGGCCTGCCGTACAGCCTGAATAATTTGGGAGGGCTGATGGTACTTCAGGATAAACCGGATCAGGCGAAACCGTATTTTGAAGAAGCTTTGCAGCTAAGGCTCGATATGCAAGATACACTTGGGATCTGTGAAACCTTTTTGATACTCTCTGATATTTACATTACTCAAAATAATCCCGATTCAGCCAGGAGTAATTTAGATTTTGTAATTGAATATGCCGGCAAGAAGGGACTGTATGTTCTTTTGTCCTCAGCATACAACAAGCGGGCTAAATTGAACGAATCGGAAGGGAAAATGAGGGAAGCCTTGTCTGATGAACGAAATGGCATTCGCTTCAAGGATAGTCTTACCAATGAATCGATGCGCAATAAGCTGGCTGAGCTTCAAGTTCAGTTCGAAACACAGGAAAAAGAATACGAATTGCTCAATGAACGCCTCAAAACCAACAGCTTCAGAAACTGGTTATGGGTTCTTGGACTAACGGTTGTAGTGGTTCTACTCTCTGCGCTTAGTATCCAATACAGAAGGACCTCAGAAAAGCGCCGTCTGGAGTTACAAAATTTAAAGGACCTTGAATTTGAACGAATGCGCATTTCCCGCGACCTACATGACAATATTGGGGCCGAGCTAACACTCATTACATCTAAACTTGATATCAAAGCTGCAACAACGAACAAACCCGAAGATCAATCTGAACTGGGCGATCTCGCAGCACTGAGCAGAGGAGCCTCTGTACTTTTGAGAGAGACGATCTGGTCGATCCGCCAGGATGCGATCAAAAAAGCGGACCTGCTCGATAAAATAGAACAGTTTGCAATGAAGCGATCGCACGACAAACTCAACATCAATTGTGAAATAGAATGTGATGGATCACAAGAAATTGCTTCGGCAAACGCATTACATCTCTACAGGATTGCTCAGGAAGCCATAAATAATGCTGTTAAATATTCAAAAGCCACAAGTGTTGTTGTAAGATTTACGGAAAACAGTTTCAGTGTTTCAGATAATGGATTAGGGTTCGACCTTGCGAATTACACACCTGGTTACGGGGTCCAAAACATGAAGCAACGGGCAGAGGAAATGGGTGCCGAGTTCGCAATAAATTCTGAGTTAACAGGTACGACTGTTCGGATAATGAATTACTGATTGAACTTTCCTACCCGCAACAAATTCCCGAAATACAGATCCTTTCCGGTGGTGGTTTTCATCCACAGTTCCTTCACTTCGATCTGACGCCCTTCGAAATACATTTCCGCCAGCGAACTGATCATGTCGTTATCGAGTGTTGGAGAGTAGGTGTTCATGATCAGGAATCCGTCCTCCTCCATTAAGGAAGCAGCCGTAGCCAGCAGTTCGTCGATCTTCTCTTCGAGTTTCCACTTCTCCCCTTTTGCGCCAAGACCCCACGCCGGTGGATCCATGATGATGCCTTTGTACTTGTTTCCGCGCTTTTGCTCTCGCACAACGAACTTCAAAGCATCTTCCAATACCCATTTGATGTTGAGCAAACGGCTTTCTTCCATGTTCTGACGCGCCCAAGAGATCAATTGCTTAACCGAATCAACGTGGTACGTTTCTGCTCCGGTATAACGCGCAACGCAGGATGCAGCTCCCGTGTAGGCGAACAGATTCAGGAACTTGTCGTCTGAGCCAATGTGCTTTTTGATGAAATCCCAGTTGGTGCGTTGTTCCGGGAACAAACCGAGGTGTTTGAACTTTGTCAGTTCGAGGTGGAAATGGAGTTTTTCAAAGGAGATCGACCATTGGCGCGGAACATCCTTTTTCAGGGCTTTCCACACACCCGACTGACCACCTTTGGAAACGAATTCCCAATGGGCCATCTGTTCCCACTCCTTGAAAGTCTTCTCTGATTTGAAATAGGCTTGTACTTCCGGGCGGATCGTGATGATCTTTCCCCAGCGTTCCAGTTTTTTTCCTCCTCCGGCATCGATCAGTTCGTAATCGGACCAGGGAGTTGAGTAGATGCGTTCTGCCGACATGATCAACGCATACGAGGCATCTTCTTGCGTCCGCCCATCATCTGTGCCATGCGCATCTGATTCTTGGAAGGCGCCATCTTCATCTGCGTCTGCATCATGTTGATCTGATCTCTCAACATACCGGAATTGTCCATTTTCTTTGCTTCCGCCAACAATTTCTCCGCTTCAGTTTTACGTCCTGTCTGCAAACAGATCCCAGCCAGGTGCATGCGCGCTACGGCATTGTCCTGTGCTGTTCTCAAACCAAGCGTTAGTGCCTTGCGCAAGTACTGCTCACTTTTCGCGAAACCGAATTCCTGCGTGTTCATCACCGACTGAAGGAACAACACGTATGCGTGCTGCTTTCTTGGCAAGAACTGCGGAGCCGTGATCTTGTTGATGTAATGTTTTGCCTTATCTGTATTTCCCAGACGCATCTGGTTCAGCGCAAGGATCATGTTCTCATTGCGGAAGAAAGATAGACCGATGATCGCCGTCACGAAAAGGAACGTGATCCCCCATCCCCAGTTACCGTTGATGAACAAGAACGTATTGAAGCCAAGAGCGAGTGCCGCCACGAGGCAGCGGATAATGAAACCTGTCATGTTATTGATCTATTGTTGCTATGCATTTTAATTCGATCGCGATCGGCGTTGGAAGAGAATTGATCTCTACCGTTGTCCGGCACGGAAGATTGTCTTTGAAGTATTCAGCGTACACGCGGTTGTAAACATGGAAATCGCGCTTCATGTTCACCAGGAACACAGTAACATCCACCAACTGATCCCAGCTGGAACCGGATTCTTCCAGGATGATGCGCACGTTGTCGAACACGCTGCGGCACTGTGCCTCAAAATCGAACTCGATGAAGTTTCCGTTCTTATCGAGCTTCAATCCCGGTACTTCTGAATCTGTTGCATCTGAACCTGCCACGCGCGGACCTACTCCTGAAAGGAACAGCAAATTGCCCACCTTGCGTGCATGCGGATACAAACCAACCGGTTTTGGTGCTCTTTCCGTTGAAATGCGTGATTGCTCTGACATACGACTGAATTTTAAACAAATATACTCCAGAAAAGGCAAATGAGAGGAAATATTTGGCGATTACGGGTATTAAAATCAAATTCTGTTTCTTTGGTATCGTTTTTGCCAAACGCTGAAATGTCTAAATTAGCACCATGAAACTGTTTACTTTTCTTGCCTTCGCTTTTGCACTGTTCGGAACCACTTCCTGCATTGAGATCATCGATGATATCTCCATCAAAAACGATGGCAGCGGAACCTTTAAGTACGCCGTGAACCTGAGCTCGAGCAAGGTCAAGATCGTCTCCATTCTGGCGCTGGACAGCCTGGAAGGTCAAAAAGTACCAACCATTGAAGAATTGCAGACCAAGATCACCTCTTTCAAGAATAAACTGGAGTCAAAAGCGGGCATCTCAAACGTGGTGATAGAAAGTAATTTCAACGATTTCATCTTCAAATTGCAATGTGACTTTACAAATGTGATGGCGCTGCAAAATGCATTGAGAGAAGTGATCCAGGAAGAAAGCAAGGAAAAGAACATTCCGGAACTGGAGCATGCCTGGTTGAGTTGGGACGGTCAGAAAATGGTGCGCTCGATCCCGGAGATCACTGTTAAAAAAACCAAAGATTTCAAGCAGGAAGACATCGACAAATTGAAGGAAGGTAACTATACTTCCATCACGCGGTTTGAGCGAAGTGTCGATAAATTCGACAATCCATCGGCGATCA
>Ga0315902_10004192_pt1 | contig 21046 bp, 18 predicted proteins | sample LakEriMetagenome_9_FD_203523 | JGI IMG/M metagenome (GOLD analysis project Ga0315902, IMG submission 203523) | Freshwater fungal communities from buoy surface, Lake Erie, Ohio, United States - Buoy 12 MA117 | ecosystem: Environmental > Aquatic > Freshwater > Lake > Lake biofilm | place: USA... | reverse complement strand
TCCTTGGGCTTCAGCGTTTCACCGAAATCCAGAATCTTCTTCAGTTCCGCAATCTCATTCTGGCTCATGGCTTCGAAGTCCAAGCGAAGAGAAGCCATCTCATCCGTCATTCGCTCATCATCTGCGAACATGTCGAATACATATCCCTGCAATGATTCCTCCTCATTATCGGAAACGCTTGCGGGAGAATTCTGAATGCTTTCTATACGGTTTCGGAGTGATACCAATACCGCATGGGGAGAACTGATTGCACGTTTCTGAAGGTGTGTTGCGACCCAGTTGGCAATATTGTACGTTTTTGCAGATCCGGAGCTTTTAGCACTGGTCAAAATGAAATCCCCATAACGTTCGATTGCATCCAAAAGTTGAAGCAACTTCCCGCCGTTCTCCGGGCTTACAATCACTTCCTTTTGATCACGGTTCGGGAAAGGGCTTTTCTTGCCCTGTTTGGCATACCATGCCTCCAACTTCTTCCGGTTCCTCTGAATTACATTAAATCGGGCCTTTGACTTATCGAAAAGGATATCGCCGTTATTCTTGCGGGTTACTATTTCTGGGTTAATAATTTCGAGTATGCTTGCGAAAGAATCCGAGTAACCATTATGCGGTGTTGCTGTCAAGAAAAGGACATTGGAAATCTTATTGCCAAGATCTCGGACCAGTTCATATCGCTTCTGCTGCTTCACGGATTTTGCGTTGCTGTGAGGGCATGCACACAAGTGAATCTCATCAACGAGAAGAAAATCCCACTGCTGCTCCTGAATTTGCTGTTTAATATCAGGTGACTTTGCATAATCAACAGATGCGATAACAAACTGGAAGTATTGCCAAGGGTTCGCACCGGCAGGTAGTTCTTTCTCAAATTCCTTTCTTGAAAAGGAATCAATTATAGTAGAACGAATGTGAAAGAAATATTCAAGAGCGTCCTTCCATTGTTGCTTAAGATTTGCAGGAGTCAGAAATAAAACTCTTTTGACTTTTCCTCTTTGTATAAGTTCAGAAATAATAAGTCCTGCTTCAATTGTTTTTCCCAAACCTACATCATCACCGATAAGCATCCGTGCATTAGGTTTTTCTAATGCTAAAACCAGAGGAACTAACTGGTAGTTGTAAGGCACAACTGATGATCGATGTAAACTTAAAAAGGGCGCAGATCCATGAATAAGTTCAAATTGAAATCCTCTCAACAATAGCCGCTGAGCGGTTAAGTCACCGGCAAGCTCTGGATTGATCGATTCAAGCTGCTGCTCAGAATATTTCTCAATGTCAGCCAAGAATGTTTGCTGATTTTTAGAATCTCCATTTATTGGAGTAGCTAACAACTCTACTCCATCAAATTCATCAACGCGCCAAAGACGATTGCGCATTTTTATGATACTGCCTGGCCTTATTTTAATATCCTTCATATTCAATCTAATTGAAATTCATATGTAACAACAAACCCTGATTCGACAGGCCAATTTTGAGCGCTTCAATCTGATGGCGGCAGAGCTTGTAGTTTCCTATGGCCTTTTCCAAATAAGGATGCACCTGATTGCTTGCTACCAAGTCGCTGAGCGATTCACCCCGTTCAAACGCCGGATTAAATTGCACCAGCGGCATAGGAATAAATCCATCCGACTGGAAGGCCTTTTCTACCTCGTTATTAATCCTACCATCAGCAATCTTGATAAAAGACTTAAGGTATTCGCGGTAATTATCGACGACATCTTGGTGAGTTCTAAACGCATCCATACAGGTTCAATGCAAAGTTTGGGAGGGGAAGTTACGAAAAACGGGAGGTGGGGTTATGGAATGACAGGATGCACGCTGAAACGGCTCAAGTCTATTCATACTTGACTATTCCTTAGTCTTCTTCTTGGTTTTATAAGCCAAGAAATTATACACCGCCTCATCTTCGGCGCGCATCATATCCTCGAACTTCTTATTGGAATAAGCCACTTTTCCAATATACGACGTATCGATAAACTCCTTCATTACATCGTCCTTGAAATAGGTTTGCAATGACGGATATTTATCGTATTCAAAATATTTTTTAATCGATTTAGGTATAGCAATACTATCCGCATGGAAATTCACACCGTTCATCCGAATGTCCTTTACATCAAAGTATAGATTGTACTTCTGCAGGAAACTCTCAACACTCTCGTTCTCAAACTTATCCCTGTCAGCATAGTTTAAATCCCAATAGGACGTTGTCGCTTGATCGAAAGGCTGAGTAAAAAGACACTCCCTCTTACTGAAGTAGCCGCCATCGTCTTTAATCTTGAGCACAAACCCATAGGTAAAGTTGATTTGCTCTATACCACCTTGTGTTGGCGTCATTCTGATCCCTATGCGCATATCTTTCACGCCTCCGACGTATGCATAATAACTTTTCTTGATATCGGCGAGTTCAAACTTGACCAAGCGATTCAATGAATTTTCCTTGAGATAATTTCTCCAATAACTCACTATAGAATCTCCCTTAGATTCAAAAGACCCGAACTTACCTTCCCATTCCGCGTCCCATTCCTTGCCCCACTTTTTCAATACGGAGGTGTCCTTGAATTGCTCAACATACCTCGATACTCGGCGGTATGTAATGTCATAGAATTTGGCCTTTTCCAAATCCTCCATCGCATCGACATGATTTCGAATAAACTCATAGGTTGAAGAGAAAGAGGTATCTGCCTTTATTGCCCTTGATAGTTCCTCTATACCTAACTTCTCTGTTACCGGTTTATCCGGAATTTTACTGCAAGCGACCGCAAGAAGAGCAGCCATTAAACCAAACAGGATATTTCGCATTTTACCCTTTCTTGCGCTTAAAGACATAATGAATTTCGGCAGTTCTTACATTCGGTTGCAAACCTGAAACATATTGATCATTTCCGTAATTGGGATGCTCTGTCTCTAAATGATCGTAAACCGAAACCAGTTCCCACCCCTCTTCTCCGAGAAGGTTAAGCGACTCATCGGTGATCTCAAATTTCTTTGATTTAAACGTTGGTAGAACATCTTCCTCCTTGCCGTTAATGGTTACATGTTTGTACTCCCACTTCGACTCGCAAGAGACCATTGCTAATAATATCAGAAGAACTAATGCAAATTCCTTCATTGTGAAAATTGATTAAGGTTTTATTGATAGCATGCGGGCAACACATTTCTGTATCGCGTTGCTAAACAAAAATAAACGATATTATGTATGAAAAGTATTCGACACCTTGCCGCATTCATAGCACAGGTCAACTCTCCAAGTTTTCAACTGAACCAAACGGCGATGCGAAACACTCTACAGAGAAAGATGCAGAAAAAAACTCTTAATTCAGCTTTTTCTTAAGCAGCCAGTGATAAACATTTTGTTGACCAACAGTCACGGAATAGGCTTGAGCAAATTCCCAACCTTGCTCACCCATGTAATTCAATGCATCGACCATTGAATTAAAAGACTGAGCTTTTCCGGTTACCTCATCCATTACTCGATTGTCCTTCCAAGTTTTCATTTCCTCGCCGAAGTCAATAAATATGGTGACTTTTGTGCTCAATAACTTTTGAGTACCAATCATTTCGCAATACACAAATTTAGGGGTTACATCATTTAATTCTTTGGTTTCTGTTTGAGCGTTTCCGTTTAAAAATGACAGAAACAACGCAGTAATGAGCAATACTTTTTTCATGGTTTTTATTTAATTAAGGTTTGATTTATCCCACGAAATAAGTGTCTTAAAGAGATGAAAAGAAATTTACTGACCTTAGTTGTCGGGAAAATTTGTAAGTGACTGATCGCTAGTCTGATGTTTTTCAAGTTGCGTGGATTCAATCAATGTTGCACGCTCGCTCCATCAGCCTTAACAGCCATTGCGTACCAATGGCAATTGAAAACGCTAATGCATAAATTTGCGATGTGCCCACTAGGTTTCAAATAGAAGACCCATCCATAGAATCGCAATGGAGAGCCATCATACTGTTTGGTAAAAATTCTGCTACCTACAAGTTCGCATTTGCTAAATCGCTATTGAGCCTTGTTGAAAATCAAAAGACTCGAATATCACTTTCCGATTTAGCTATTCCTTTTGCCGAATCTACCGTCGAGCATTTGCGGATTTACGACAAGCAGGGTAGTTCGAGTGGCAGCGCTTTCTTAAATGCTTGCCGAGATTACATTCATGATAAAATCACGCAAGACCAATTATATGAACTCACCCAAAAGCATGGATTCAACTACGTAATCGATGCTTTTCAGGTTGTCAATGGAGCCATGATACCCGACAAGCTCTATGAGAAAAACTTCGGCTCCGGCTCAAAAGAAATCGTTATTACCGATAACCTTCTCAAGCTAAAAGAGCTGTTCCAATACCGCAACCTGTCGCACGAAGTGGAGGCACGCTGGAAGCTGGTGGAAACCGCTTGGAACCTTCAGATAAATCCCAACATCCTAGAGGTTCAATACGATGAGGACAAATCACTTTTTTTTATTGAAAACAATTTGATGCGAAGGATTGATATCACTTCCGTCCGATCCTCCTTAAATGGCTACCAGAAAGGGAAATGTTTTTATTCGTTGCACGAAATTTCCATTAACCCCGCAGATCAAAACCTGTGCGAAGTGGATCACTTTCTTCCACACGTCAACAAACTACACCATTCTCGACAAGGAGCCAATATCAATGGTGTTTGGAACCTAGTGCTAGCGGATAGTGCTGTGAATCTGGATAAGAAGGCTAAAATCCCTGAGAAGCATTTTCTGGAGCGGCTATTCAATCGAAATGAGTACTACATTGAAAGTAAACATCCGTTGGCCGAGACGATTATCAATCAAACAGGAAATACCCGCGAAAAGCGAAGAAAATTTCTCGAAGCCCACTACAACCTAGCTTTATCATTGTCCATCCAAACATGGTCACCCAAACTTTAAGAACAACACCCCAAGATGAAAGACTTCACTTCTATTGAGCCATCTAAAATACTTTACAAGAATGATTTTTTCTTTATCATCAAGGATGGATTTCCTGTAAACCCAGGTCATTTGCTCATCATAAGCAATCACGTTCGCAAGGATTACTTTCACCTAACCCCAGAGGAGAAAGCAAACTTGAATGAAGTCATTTTAACCGCCAAAGAAATCATTGAAAGGGAGCATCAGCCTGACGGCTTCAACATAGGGATGAACTGCGGCGAAGTAGCCGGCCAAACCGTCTTTCACTTTCATTGCCATCTTATCCCCCGATACGCAGGTGATATGGAAAACCCCAGAGGGGGCGTGCGGCATGTGATACCGGAGAGAGGTAAGTATTAAGGTAAATGCGAATTGCCATTCGCTTGATTAGAGATGTAAAAAATACTTGACACTCGAATTAAGCCCATTATCTATCTCTAAATTTTATCCTCAACCATTGTTCACCGCAGTTGAATGCGTTACACTTCGGTGCACCGCGGTTAACCGCATTGCAGACCGGTTAACCGCATTACACAGAAAACTTTCATTCCACTCGATAAATCGCGCTATAAAATTTTCCGAGAACCAAGCTTGCACCTCTTGACAAACAAAACAATCAGCGGAGGTGTGAATCACAATTCGCACGTTTGAACGTTCACCCATCGAATGGCACACACTAATGTGGTAAAATGATCCGGGAGAAGCAAAAACAAAACGACATCTTCCAAACCATTTTTCTGAAATGAAAATCAACGTGTAAAAAACAGCCCATTTGTACCATCTAACACCAGCGAAAAAACCATTCAACGCATCAAAAAAACTAGCCCAATTTTTCACTCAAAAAACGAGTCACACGAAAACGGAAATCAAAATCGGTGGGCTAAATGTGGTCTAGATTTGAACGAAAAAATCCGCAAAACCCTTATTATCAGGTGTTTGCGGATTTCATAAGTGGAGATAATCGGATTCGAACCGATGACCTCTTGCATGCCATGCAAGCGCTCTAGCCAGCTGAGCTATACCCCCAATTGCGGCGGCAAATATACATGAGATAGCGATGGTGACAAAAGTGAGTACAGGAAATTATGGTGGGGACTGAGGACTGGGGACTGGGGACCAATTACCAGAAAACTTAATAACTTGATTCCCATAAATTTTAACCAGTACCCAGTACCCAGTACCCAGTACCCAGTACCCAGTACCCAGTACCCAGTAGATGCAACCTCCCCTCCCCCGCCCGCGTCTACCCCACAAGGAATTAATTGGTACGTATTAAATGGTTGTTTTGGTTAACTGAAAAGTTCCAGCTTTTCGAAAACGTTTTAAGGTATAAAAAAAAGCCCCCCCGATACCGGGAGGGCTTTTTTAGTATCTATCTGTTCGATTATTTCTGAACCACTACCGTGATATTCGAAACACCATTGTTACCTACAACCTGTACATGGTATGTACCTGCTGCAAGGGCCGACAAGTTGAACATTTCAGAAGAACCGGCAGCCATTGTGCGCTGTTCAGCAAACTGGAGCTTTCCGGTTTGATCAAACACACGAATCTGCTTGCTGCCACCTTCACCACGATTCACCAACGTGATCATGCCTGAAGTTGGGTTTGGATATGCTTCGATGTTCATAGAAGTAATCTCTTCAACAGCGATGATGCCACAACCGTTGCTTGGAGGCAAGTTGCCATCACAAACACCGTATGGATCTTCTGCAGGAGCACCTGCGATATCACCGCAGTCATAACCCCATGTAGCACAGTTGAAGTTTACAGGAACACCTGCCCAAGTGTATGCACCATCATCAGCAAACGTGTCGCCGATCCAGCTCAATACGCCAATCGTGTGTTCGTTTTGATCACAGTCGCAGATAATTGGATCTTGTGAGCAATCACCCACTGAGAATTCAAATACATCGCTCACAGTACCATCAGCCAACACATAATAAGCAGTGAAGGTTGAGTTTGCAGGGAACCCTGTCAATGGGAACACACTGCCGCTCACGTTATCCGGAGCTACTACATCGAATGGGAATTCTGTACCATCGAGTGTTACCACGATAGAAGCTACGGTGCAACCACCGTCCAATGTGAAGGTGAAGTCTACACCCGGATTCAATACTCCGGCGTTGTCCTGCTGACATGGTGTCTGCTGCGCAGTAAGAACCAAGTTAGTGCAAGAACCATAGGTGCAAGAACCATCATCTACGTTCGCAGCAGGGTTGTAGTTGTTAGCTGTTGGATCTGTGCAACCCAATACATCGTAGGTACAAGAACCGTCGTTTACAGTAGCATCCGGGTTGTAGTTGTTAGCCAATGGATCGGTGCAACCGAATACATCGTCTGGAGCACAACCGTTGTTTGGAGGCAAGTTACCGCCACAAACATCGTATGGATCTTCAGCAGGAGCACCTACTACGTCACCACAGTCATAACCCCATGTAGAGCAGTTGAAGTCTACCGGCTGACCTGCCCAGTTGTAGGCACCATCATCAGCATAGGTATCACCCAACCATGACAATACGCCAATAGTGTGAGCTGTTCCTGCGCAGTCGCAAATCAATGCATCCTGTGAGCAATCGCCTGTTGCGAAATCGAATGTTGGACTTACTGTTCCGTCTGTCAATGTGTAGTATGCGCTGTAAGAAACGTTAGCAGGGAATCCTACCAAACCAAACACGCTGCCTGCTACGTTATCAGGAGCAGCTACATCAAATGGAATCTCTGTTCCATCCAACACAACCACCACTGTAGCTACGGTGCAACCACCGTCGAAGTTAAATGTGAAGTCCACTGAAGGATTCAACACATCATCTGCATCAGGAGTACAAGGCATCTGCACAGCATCCAACACGAGGTTAGAGCATGCTCCATAGGTGCAAGAGCCATCATCGATGGTAGCGTCCATGTTGTAGTTGTTTGCTGTTGGATCTGTGCAACCAAACACATCGTAGGTGCAAGAACCATCATCAGCTGTAGCATCCATGTTGTAGTTGTTGGCAGTAGGATCGGTGCAACCGAAAATTACGTCCACCGCACAACCATTGTTTGGAGGAAGGTTACCCAAGCAAACACCGTTTGGATCTTCAGCAGGAGCGCCCACTACGTCGCCGCAGTCGTAACCCCATGTAGCACAATTGAAGTTTACGGTTTGGCCTGCCCAAGTGTATGTGCCATCATCAGCGAATGTGTCGCCAATCCATGAAAGTACACCAATGGTGTGAGCATTTCCATCGCAGTCACAAATCAGAGGATCTTGAGAGCAAGGAGCTACAGTAAACTCTGTTTCCATGCTGGCCGAGCCATCAGAAAGAGTGAAATAAGCAACGTATGTTGCATTTTCAGCGAATCCTGACAGACCGAATGTTGAACCGCTCACGTTGTCGGGAGCAACAATATCGAATGGGAATTCTACACCATCAACAACGACCACGAGCTGCTGCACAAGGCAACCACCGCTGTAGTTAAAGGTGAAGTCTACACCGGGAGCAAGAGCACCGGTGTCATCTTGTTGACAAGGAACTTGCTGAACGCCCAACTCGAGGTTTTCACACAAACCATAAGAACAGCTTCCATCATCGATGGTAGCGTCCATGTTGTAGTTGTTTGCCAATGGATCAGTACAACCGAATACATTGTAGGTACAAGAACCGTCATCGGCTGTAGCATCTATGTTGTAGTTGTTGGCTGCAGGATCGGTACAACCGAAAATTACGTCCACCGCACAACCGTTGTTTGGAGGAAGGTTACCCAAGCAAACACCGTTTGGATCTTCAGCAGGAGCGCCAACGATATCACCGCAGTCATAACCCCAAGTAGCACAGTTAAAGTCTACTGGTTGGCCACCCCAAGTGAAAGCTCCATCATCGGCGAACGTATCGCCAATCCAAGATAGAACTCCAATGCTGTGTGCAGTACCTGCGCAGTCGCAAATCAGTGGCTCCTCTGAGCAGTCTGTCAATACAAAATCGAACACATCGCTGGCTGTTCCGTCGCTAAGCACATAGTATGCGCTAAAAGCAGCAGCGTTCGGGAATCCTACGAGTGAGAACTGGCTTCCGCTAACGTTGAATGGAGCTTCAATCGCGAAAGGAAATTCTGTTCCTCCGAGGTTAATAACCAACGTAGCCACGGTGCAACCACCATCAAAGAAGAAGATGAAATCGGCGCCGGGCTCATAGGTCTGCGCTGTTTCATCCCAAATACACGGCGTTTGATTCACTTCCATGATGAAGTTGCTGCAAGTGCCGTAGGTACATGATCCGTCTTCGATGTTCGCAAAAGGATCGTAGTTATTGGCCAATGGGTCAGTACATCCGGCAATATCGTATGTACATGAACCGTCGTCTGCAGTCGCATCGATGTTGTAGTTGTTAGCCAATGGATCGGTACAACCGAAGATTATATCAAAACAACCGCTGTTGGGAGGCAAGTTGCCTAAGCAAACCGCAAATGGATCATCTACCGGAGCGCCCACGATGTCGCCGCAGTCGTAACCCCAGGTAGCACAGTTGAAGTCAACAGGTTGACCTTCCCAATTGAATGAGCCGTCGTCAGCGTAGGTATCACCTATCCAAACAAGCACACCGGCAGTGTGCTGTGTACCCGCGCAATCGCAGATAAGATCAAAGGTGCATGAGCCATCATCAATCACAGCTTCCGGGTTGAAATTGTTCGCCAACGGATTGGTACAACCCTCTACAAAAACACATGAACCATCATCAACTGTTGCGTCGATGTTGTAGTTCAAAGCCAACGGATCGGTGCAGCCGAAAATAGCATTGCCTGCGCAACCGTTGTTGGGTGGCAAATTACCTGCACACACTCCGTGAGGATCCTCTGCAGGAGCACCCGCGATGTCGCCACAATCGTAGCCCCAGGTAGCACAGTTAAAATTCACCGGTTGACCTTCCCATGAGTAGAAGCCGTCATCGGCAAACGTATCTCCCAACCAAGTCAATACGCCTGGTGTGTGAGAGGTACCATCACAATCGCAAATGTTCTGCGCAAACAACGTTTGAGTTGTGAGCGTCAGAAGACATGCAATCATAATTCTCTGAATGAATGTAGATTTTTTTGTCATATGGTTTTGATTAGTCGCGCGAAATTAATATAGCAAGTGCTCTTAACAACACGTTAAAATGGAATTTTCACTTTTAACATTTCAACATAGTTATTCAAGATTTCAGCTTCTGGAAACACCATACGGAAACCAAATTAGTTTTGCTGGTTATGAAAGAAGAAACTCCTTTTACCCTGAGCAAAGCCATCAATCATGTTCGCGATTTTCACGATGCTTTCCGACTGCCCGTGCGCGTTTCGCCTGCGATCGATTTGCCTGTTAGCGAAATAGAACTTCGGTTTAACCTCATGAAGGAAGAGAACGAAGAGTATCTCGAAGCAGCACAAAATGGCGACATCGTTGAAATCGCTGATGCATTGGGCGATATGCTGTACATTTTATGCGGCACCATCAATGCGCATGGCTTGCAGCACAAAATAGCCGAAGTATTCGAAGAAATCCAACGATCGAACATGTCGAAACTCGACGATAACGGAGAGCCTATTTACCGCGAAGATGGGAAGGTGATGAAGAGCGCTAACTACTTCAAGCCGGACATTCGGTCGATACTGGAAAAGTAATTATAGCTGATAGCGCAGCTGAATGATTGAGCTGAACCAGTAGTACCAATTTTCGCTGGCCGATTGCGACGTAATTTCCGCTACTCCCTTTGAAGTTAAATCCCCCTTCACCGAAGCCCACGATGTCATCTCGGGGTGGTGAAACATATCGAGCGGACTCATATAATCGGCGTTTCGCGTTGTGACTGCGCCTTCCAATTGAATCGACCACCTACCGTGTTCAACGCCAATAGCGGCTTTCAATTCCCATAAATTCGGAACTTCCTCAGGTGCCACATTGCCATTGACTTGATAGCTGAGGATGCTTCCGTTTTGTACAGAAGATGTGGATGTCGAGTAAGTCGAACGATCGATTTGTTTTACCCAGGCGAGACCTGATTCAGCAAACACACGGACCGATGTTTCAAACAAGGTATGACGCCATCCAACATCCACCCGTAAACGATCGACCCGGATACGCTCGCATGTAGTCAAAATGAACACAGGTATCTGTTCAGGATTATTCGGAATAGTCACAATCACCGACGCATCGGGATCTAGCAGAAAATAGGAATCTTCTTTGACATAAGCTTCATTCAAACTCACTGCATTCCCATAAACGTCTTTTGTAATATAGCCAAGTACATAATCATGCGTTGGTTTTACAGGCAATCCAACATGATAATTCAAACCGCATGTAAATCCCTTTTTACCTTTCGTAAAACGTGATTCATGCAGCTCGCCTCTATACGTAAGGCGACTGAATGTAAATCCCACAGAAGGAGCCGCGGTTTGGTTTACGAATAGGAGACCTGTGTTGGCTTCGGCATGAAAACCTATTTGTTTCGGAGGCTTAGCATTGGTCGGTAGCGCGTTAGCATCTTGGCTTTGGCCTTCATTGTATCCTGTGTTTTTCAGGTTAACGGAATAACCTCCAATCACTGCTCCTGTTTCTACGCTTATCATTTTAGCAGTTACCCTCCAGTTGCCACCTTGGCGTATCAAGGTGCCCGTAACAATCGCATCGGCACTCACCAATTTGCCCAATGTTGCAGCCTTGTTTTCGTCAAACAGCGGACTCGAACTCAGGCGCTGTTCCTCCATCACACGCTCGGTTGCTGCTCGGTCTACAATGGTGAGGCTTGCGTTGTTCACAGCCATGTGAATGCGCAACTCCTCTGACACAGCAAGCGAAAAATCGGTAACAGAATTGCTCTCGGTAAAGTCCAGAACGGCCAACTTCAGGGTATTGCGTGCTATAGCCTGCTTCGACAATTCTGCACTCAACAAATCAATATCAGATTCGGAAATGGTTTGCGCCGAAAAAGAATGAATGCAACCGAGAAGAAATAGAAACGGCAAAATCGATTTCATGGGCGCAAGTTAATACCCTGCACCATTTGCAGGTCTAAGTCTATATTCGCAACCTGTGAAACCTACCATCATCAGATTGATCAAAAACCAGGTACGTCAGCTGTTCATTCAAATGAATTGGCCCGTCACCCGTAATCTGAAGTATGATATTCTCACCAAAAAAATTCTAGACCGAGAGCTAACGCCAACGTCCAATTGCATTGATGTTGGAGCGCATAAAGGGGAAATACTCGATCTCTTCCTGCATTACTCTCCGCAAGGCAAGCACCATGCATTCGAGCCCATTCCGGCCATGTATGAGCATCTCACCGGAAAATATGCAGGCCAGGCATCCATCTATCCATATGCGTTGAGCAACCGCGAGGGAACTATGTTGTTCAACGTGGTTTTGGATGCTCCGGCCTACAGCGGTTTGCAGAGGCGCGAATACAAAACGGCACAACCTGAAATCCATTCTATCGAGGTGGAAGTGCGCATACTCGACCATGTATTGCAAGGTCGCCAACATGCAGTAGACCTCATTAAAATTGATGTTGAAGGCGGTGAAATGGATGTGCTCAAAGGTGCGACCTCGTTGCTTACACAAGACAAACCCATGCTCATCTTTGAATTCGGCAAGGGTGCATCGGAATACTACGGCACCCTTCCCCATCACATGCACGAATGGCTGAGCCAACATGATTATGCCATGTGGACCTTGGAAGATTTCTGGAAACGAAAAGCTCCTCTTTCAAGTGATCAGTTGAAGCAAGTGTATGAAAGCGGAAGTGATTACTACTTCGTGGCTCAATCGAACGCACGTTAGAACACCACAAACCGGCGAACGGGTCCCGCGTTTGAACGGAACACATAACAACCCTTTGCAAGGCCGAACGAATCAGTTCTAGGATGCCAGTCTACGTTCGATAATACTAGCTGCCCCTGTACATTGTAGACAGCGCCTGGCATGCCCGGTGTTACCTCCGACAGCTCTTCAATACCCACCGAGAAGCAAGGCAAAAACTCCGGCTCTTGCGATACTTCGTTGAGATTTCTCGACACATACTTTACCACCAAAGCCTGCCAATTCTGAGAGGCAGCCGGTTGAAACGAGCCGCACAGCACCAGTGCATTTTCATCCCAGTGCGAACACGTAAAGCGAGCGCGGTGCTGTCCGGTAAACTCAAATGCACCGGTGAAAAAGGTATCGTTGCGTTTTCGCACTACCCTTCCCAACTCAATACCGCTGAGGGATTTCGAACCCACGTAAACGATTTCGCCGTTGTAATGAGAGCAATCCAAATACTCCACATCAAAGCTCTCTTGTTCGATCACTTCATAATTCACGGAATTATCTAGAGCGAGTTGCTGCTCGAACGAACGCGTAACACCCTCGGTGTAAACGGAACCGGTGAGGTAGAGAAACGATGTGTCCATGGACATGGCAAACGCTTCCCGACCATACCCCATCACATCGTTCGTTATTCTGTTCCAAATCTGATTGCCCGACAAATCGAAACGCCACACGCTCGCTTTCATGGTATCGTTCAAGGTCTGATAACCGCATGCAAACCATCCATCTGAAACAGCCAGCAGATCATGCACTCCATCGGTCTGAACTCCACCCACAAACCATTGATTGAGCAGAATCCCTTGTCCATCCAAATGAATTATGGTGCCGTCTTGCGCTCCATTTCCACTGCTGTAGGTATTACCGCATAACAAATAACCTCCTTGCGGATGAGCGATAATCTTCTTTCCAAAATCCCAATCGGTGCCACCAAAGGATTGCTGCCACATCAAATCCCCCGTGGCATTTACTTTCATCACCAGCATGTCGTAGCTGCCCGCTCCGGCGCTGGAGGTATAGCCACACACCAAGAAATTACCTGACCAATCTTCCACAATACTCAATCCCCACTCCACATCGCTTCCACCAAAATTGTGACTCCACACACAATTGAGTTCGTCATCTATGCGTGCTACGAACACATCGGTATTACCACTTTGATTGCTACCTGTGGTTCCAACCAATGCATAGCCTCCGGATGCGCACGGTATTATTTCGGAAGCTTGCTCGAAGTCGGGACCGCCGTAGGATTTTACGACCAGGGTATCCGACTGCGCCGTGGCCATTCCTATCGAGAGAAGTATTGAAAAAACAACGGATAGAATTGATTTATTCATGGTCTTCAGGTAAACGAGTTGACAACCGTTTTCAATTTCACCAAACGTTCGAGCATTTCTTCGAGCAATTCAAGTCGCAGCATATTGGCACCGTCACTCTTGGCTACTGCAGGATTGGGGTGAGTCTCTATGAATAGTCCATCGGCACCCACTGCAATCGCAGCGCGAGCAATCGTTTCAATCTGTTCAGGACGACCGCCGGTAACGCCGCTCGACTGGTTGGGCTGTTGGAGACTGTGCGTGCAATCCATGATAACCGGAGCGAATTGTTGCATAGTTGGCAATCCACGAAAGTCAACCAACAAATCTTGATAGCCGAAAGTGGTGCCGCGCTCTGTGAGCCAAATAGAATCGTTACCCGTTTCCTTCACCTTGTTGACTGCATGCACCATGCTTTCCGGTGAAAGGAATTGCCCCTTCTTGATATTGACCACCTTGCCGGTGCGACCTGCTGCGTGCAGCAAATCGGTTTGACGACATAAAAAGGCAGGTATCTGCAAAACATCCACGTATTGCGCAGCCATGGCAGCCTCTTCGGCTGTATGAATATCGGTTACCACCGGAATGGAAAATCGGTCTCCTATCATCCGCAGTAACTCAAGCGCCCGCTCATCGCCTATTCCGCTGAAGCTATCGCTCTTCGAACGATTGGCTTTACGGTACGAAGACTTGAACACATAGGGTATGTTGAGTCGGTCGCTGATGGCGCAAATTTTCTCGGCCACCTCAATCAGTAGTTCCTCACTCTCCACCACACAAGGCCCGGCAAGCAAGATAAAATTTCCGCTATCGGTGTGCTTCAGGTTTTTCAATTGCATCTTCATCATATCATTAAAAATTCTTTCCCAAATTCATGTATACACTGCGGCCGCCGGCCATGGGCAACAGCCACCCTTCGAGTTGCGAAGTGCCCGCCTTCACAAACCAGGAATTTTTGGAAAGCCAATTAACCTCCACACCCAATGAGAATTCGGAGTAGCCACCATATGAGATTCGCTCGCTTATCCACAAACGATTCGTCAACGCATGCACAAGTCCTGCATACACCTGAGGCACTGCAACTCGGTTGGGGAATAATGTGAAGCCCGTTTCCCAGTAGTGCTTACCCTTCCATTGTTTCATGTACCTAAATGCAATGGAGGCAGGCAATGGCCTGGCGAAGGATGTCTGCGTGCGGCCGTTGTTCAATGAGTCTTGCCAGTTGGGTAATGAAAGCGTGTCCTCTGAGCCATCAATCCAATTGTTTACATTCAGACCATTCCAATCGATGGAAGAGTTTACCTCGTAACGTTCACTTGCTTCGTTCCAAACAACAAATCCCAGGTTGCGCACCGACACACTCACAACACCCTTCGATTGCGGTAACAACAGATTGTAGTCAAAATCAATAGAAGCCCCTATTCCGCTGCCATTCGCCCAACCTATTCGGGCCGTATCGGAACGGAAAAAGTCGCCTTCCACAGCCAACGACAAACTATCACCCAGTGGTGAGGTATACAAGTCTGCGCCATCGGCAACCAGTTGCTGGAAGCGCTGTCCCTCCACAAGAGACACTGTAAAGCCGCTCAAAGTCTTCTTGTTGAATAATCCGAATCCGAACTTCTGCCACGCCTGATTTTGATAGCTCAGCGGGCCCATGGCAACTGATTGACTAGAATGATTCGCATTGCCCAAATAAACAGTCCGAAAAGCCTCCGGCGAAAAGCCGATGTTTCCATGGTAGTAAGAACCTACTGAAGCGCGCAAGCCCAAGTTTGGATTACCAAACAACGTATCTCTGAAGTTGAGCAATTCCAGCTGACCAAAGCCATCGTACCCTGCGCGTGCGCGTGAAGGCATACCATCGGCCAACTGATCTAAATGTTCACGATCGAGATGTCCACCCAATAGGGACTTCTTCATAAACTCAACATCCAGCGCATTGGAGCCAATTACTCCCTGTCCGCCTACGAGCGCCATCATGTTTTTACTTCGCCAAGCTGTATCGCCGCTCAGCAGAAATATCGCAGGCGTTTGAGCCGCTGTTAATAGCGCTACACATAACAACAAACAAGTATGGATTATTCTTAGCATCATTACTCTCCGTATTGAATCAAATAGGTTCCATCCACTATCAACTTAAATTCGATTTGCTGATGAGCGTACAATCCAACGGGTGATGGAGCCCCGGGAGTTTGCAACCAAGCCTCGATAAGCACCGGATTCGACTCATTGATTTTCGCCAATAACTCCTCAGTGACCGGGATATCAATCCACGTTTCAGAAGGAGTAGGCGCTGAAGGCACCGAAGTTGGTGTGGCTGAAAGCACCTCCATATTTTCGGCCAATGCCACACGCTGACCATTCTCCAGAACAAATAAACTTACACGGGCATTCAGCGGGAATCCATTGCGAAGCCATAGTGCAAGCTTTCCGTCGAGTGGTATATCCTCGGCACTGTTGGTAAGATAAAGCGTGTCGGCAATGTGCATGTTCTGCAAGCCCAAGCGCAACGGCACATCGAGCGCTAGCTTAGCCTGCAACGCATCTGCGGTATAGATGAAGTCATTTCCATCCGATACATTTCCCAGCGGGTTGATGCGCACATCGCCTTGCAGTCTGATTTGCGAAGGCAGGTTTTCCAGGAATGCATCCAAGTTACTGTTGGCAGCATTCACATCGAATGCGTATTCGTAGGCATTCACTTGGCCACCCGCGTCTTGTGCTCGGGTAATATTGATTGGGCTGAACAATTCAGGCTGCTCCAGAAATACTTCAGACTGCTGATTTTGGTTCCAATTGCTGATGGAATTGAAGTCAATCTGCGCATCAACCCCCACTGCATTTCGGATCAAGAACTTCATGGACGCTCCATCGAGATTCACTACCCCATCAGGCATAGAGGCAAACGCCGAAAAATCGACTTGCTCGTTCAATGCGTAATTATGCGAACCAAAATATCCTCGTGCATAATTCACCTTAGGTTCTTCAAATTCCAATTCCAGCTCGATGGCATCGCCCACCGAAATGTTAGCCGACTCCGTTGAGTTAGGATCAACCACTACGCTGAAAGTAGCCTCGATTCTGTTGAATGAACTTCCTGATTCACCGGTAAGATCCAATTCCATATTGGCCAAATCAATGAACCCTTCTGCGACGTAATTCAATCCATCGGAAGGAGGTTCGGTGAGTATTTGAATGCTTTGAGGAATACCATTCAACGTAAGTCCCGGCAGATTGAATGTGCAATTCAAATAGCCCTCCACCGGCGATTGCAAGCGATAAGACAACTTTCCGGACCTCATGCGCACATGCTTCAACTGAACGGACGGATGGTTAATGGTGATTTGCTGCGTGGGTGCTATGGGCAGTGTGAATCCCGGAGGGAACGCACCAACAACAAAGAGCTGGTATTCCTTTACAATGGTTGTATCCGGAATTTCAACAATGGAATCCAAATCAAAATCGGTCAGGTTCTCTTCCAGCATCAAATGCCACAATCCTTGATCATCGGCTTGCAGAAGCGAATCCGCTACAATGTTTTGCAACGAAAGTGCACCATAAGCGATGGGCCCCCTTAAATCGGCGTCCCAGGTGGTAGGCTCACTTCGTTTGCAAGAAGACAAAACAAGAACGAATGCCAAACAGCATAAGACGAGTAGCTTGGATAATTTCATACGTATGCGTCGAAGTTGAATTCAATGCTCAATAATACGCGCATTTCGATAGAGCCTGTAATTCGTAATTATCAACATCAACGAAAGCGGAATGACAGCCGGATGAATGGATTGCGGCAACAGGAAATAACCAAGAATCACAGCTGTGCATCCAATCAAGTTAATGATTGCAAACGCGGATGTGAGCCGTGGCTTTTGCTTTGTAAACAGAAGCAATAAATGCAGCGGTGAGGCCCAGAGCAAATTCCAATTGAATTTGGTCGCGCTGTGATCGGTGAAAAACCAAAGGAAAATAACAAGCAAGGAAACAACAGCGGTTACGATGAGCACCAAGCGATCGGTCCATAGAAAATGTGCTGTTGATTTTCTGTTTCGGTAGGCTATCCAACAGTGCAATGCCAACCACAGGGTGAAAAGCACCAACGGCGAAGTCAGCGGATTGGCAGTTAACTGAAGTCGGCTTGGCAGAATTTCTACTTCCTCGGCGCACAAGGGTTGCCCATCGATCGATGCAAATTTCAATTCACGCATCAACGAATCAGGCAAAAACATAAAGCCATAATCTCCAATCACATCATCGCAAGGCCTTCCCAGCGCCAGGTCGATTCCCAAATCACTCCAGGGCTGAAAATCCAAATAGGTCTGAATAGCTTCACGATACGTAGTTCCCGCTGCGCACGGATGCGTGAATTCAATTCTGTTTATCGAGAGCAGCGTATCCAATGACACATATCGAAAGCCCCATGCATCGTTTGGTTCTTGGGCCGTTGCGCGCACAATCATGTCGCGAATGCGCGATGAACAATTGTCGAAGAAAAAGTCGTAGCGATACACGCGATTCTCTTGCTGCAAATTTTCAATGAGCAAATCAAACAAGCGCTGCTTCTCCAATGGCGTGATTAGCAACTCTTGTTCCCACACACCGCGTCCCTCCTGGGCATAGGAGGCAAGGAAGTAATCGAAATATTCATCCTGCAATCGATAGTCAAGTTTACCGCGAGCGAACTTCACATAGAATCCCTCCTCCTCGTAATCGAAAGTTCCGTAATTGAACACGACATCGATGGGCCTACCGGCAAGGGTATCTTGTAGTCGCAAGGCCGAATGACCGAAGAGCGAATACAAATCAGGTCCGGGAGAACACGTGATCACGGAAAACTTGGCGCTCGGGGTAAGCGTGGCATTAGAAGCTCTGACCGCGAAATCGCAAGCCAGCAGGCATATCCACATCAAAAAAAGGTTCAGTGATTTCATACGTCCATAGTTCCCTTGAATACCTGTTCGGCCGGACCGCACAACCAGACATCGGTAAACGAACCGTCGGGCATCCGTTCAAATTTTACTGTTAAATCTCCCCCGCGCGTATGCACGCTCACACGTGTCGCGCTTGTGTTCTTGGAGGCTAGGCTCAAGGCTGCCGCTGTAACGCCGGTGCCGCAACTCAAGGTTTCCGCCTCCACTCCTCGCTCGTAGGTGCGCATCCACAATTCCTCTCCTTCGAAACGTACAAAGTTGACATTTACTCCTTCATGCCGAAAGCGCTCGCCGTAGCGAATGGCTCTGCCTTCGCGCTCGATGTCCAATTCATAGGGATTGGGATGTTCAACAATAAAGTGCGGTGATCCTGTTTGCACGAGGCATTGGTTTTCTTCCCAACTCACAGGAGCCACATCTCGCATTTGGATAGCAATTTCGTCGCCGTTCACCACGAAAGCATGCACACCATCGATGGCCCTGAACATACCATGATTGGTGACCATGCCCAGTGCGCGAGCAAATGCTACCGCACAACGACTTCCGTTGCCGCAAAAACTTTGGGAAGCATCCGGGTTGTAAAAGTTCATGTAAAAATCTTCGGCAGCATCTTGCTCGATGAGTATCAAACCATCGCTGCCAATGCCGAAATTCCTGCGGCATAACCGAACGATTTGATCAGCACTCAGTCGAAAGTGCCCGCCGCGGTTGTCGAGCATAATAAAATCATTGCCCGTGCCGTGGTATTTGAAAAATGGAATCTCCATCACCGCAAATTAAAGGGACGAACCTCTTTTGGTGGGCCGAAAAAAACAAAGTTGCCGCCATTCCCTTGTAAATTGCGCTCCATTCAACCAGCAGAACGCATGTCTTCAATCACCGAGAAGAAAGAAACGAAAAAAGAGCAACTCCTGAGCAGCGATTTGTTGCTGCGCGCCTTCGGGCTTATGGCCACTGCCAAAAGCATGGCCGACATTTATGAGGAGAATGCGAAGGTCACTTCCAAATATGTGCATGCCACCTCACGCGGCCACGAGGCTTGCCAACTTGCTCTTGGATTGCAATTGAAGCCTCAGGATTTTCTGAGTGCATACTACCGCGACGACAGCATTATGCTCGGCATAGGCATGACACCCTATGAGCTCATGCTGCAACTCATGGCCAAGCGCGACGATCCGTTTTCAGGCGGCAGAACCTACTACTGCCACCCCTCGCTTCGCCGCGACAACATGCCCAAAATTCCACACCAGAGTTCGGCCACCGGCATGCAGGCCATCCCTACAACGGGGGTTGCCATGGGTATTCAATACAAAGAGCAACAAGCATTGGCTGAAGTGAACGACGCAGTGGTTGTTTGTTCCATAGGTGATGCAGCCATGACGGAAGGCGAAGTGAGTGAGGCGTTTCACATGGCTTCATTGAAGCAGCTGCCTATTTTATATTTTATACAGGACAATGAGTGGGACATCAGTGCACACTCTTCAGAGATACGCTTTGGCGATGCCGCCACGTTTGCCAAGGCATTTCCGGGCATACGGGTTAAGCAAGTAGACGGAACCGACTTCATGGAATGCTATACAGCGCTGCATGAAATTCTGGCTGACATCCGAAAAAACAGAAGGCCTTGGCTGATCCATTGCAAAGTTCCATTGCTTGGCCACCACACCAGCGGTGTGCGCCGTGAGTGGTACCGCGATGATTTGGAAAGTGCCCAAAAGCGCGATCCATTTCCAAAGTTTATCAAGCAACTGAAAGGCCTTGGATTTGAAGAATCTCAATTGATGAAGATTGCCGACGAGGCAGGAGCATCGGTTGAAGAGCAATACAATCAGGCGCTCGCGGCAGAAGATCCGCGTCCGAGCGATTTATTCATGCATGATTTCGCCCCTACTCCCATTACGGAAGAACGCGGAGAGCGTGAACCAGCGGGCAAAGAAGCCACTGTGATGGTGGACTCTGCATTGTTTGCCATGCAAGAGATTTTGGCCAAGCACCCCGAGGCGTTGCTTTATGGTCAGGACGTGGGCCGCAGACTTGGCGGAGTGTTTCGCGAAGCGGC
>Ga0315902_10004190_pt1 | contig 21047 bp, 21 predicted proteins | sample LakEriMetagenome_9_FD_203523 | JGI IMG/M metagenome (GOLD analysis project Ga0315902, IMG submission 203523) | Freshwater fungal communities from buoy surface, Lake Erie, Ohio, United States - Buoy 12 MA117 | ecosystem: Environmental > Aquatic > Freshwater > Lake > Lake biofilm | place: USA... | reverse complement strand
CAAGCTCCTCCGAAAAACGAAGCGGGCGCAGACGTCGATCTATACGCCAGTACCTAACTTGGCCGATAAGCTGACGGCTGGTGCCTAGGCGAGCGTGGCGAAACTGGTAGACGCAAGCGACTTAAAAGCAAAATCCTGAAATTAAAAAACCGAAAAAGCGTATCAAATCCAATGTTTTGACGCGCTTTTCCGATCCGTGTTATACTTACACATGTCTTACACATGTTAGGTGCAAGCGACATGGAGTCGGATGCGTATACGTTCATGGATGGAAGGCTCCACGTCTATCGACGGGAGAACAGCCGCTACTGGCAGTGCTCGACCTATCTGAACCGCCGCAATCATCGGGCGACCACCAAGGAAACCAACCTGGCCTTGGCGAAGGAGTTCGCCATCAGTTGGTACATGGAGCGCTACGCCGAAGAGCGGCGTCGCCGCCTCGGCTTGCCCCTCTATGAGACCTTGGATCAGGAACGGCTGCCCGGCGATCTGATCGACCGCCGCAAGTCGGTGAAGGCAACCGGTCCAACGTTCCGCGAGGCCGCCGACGCCTTCGTCAAGGAAGCGGCGGTGATCACCGCAGGCGAGCGGAACCCCAGCTACATGAAGCAAAAAGATACGCACCTCAGGGTGCACCTTCTGCCCTTCTTTGGTGACAAGGCCCTGTCGGAAATCACCGCAGGGCTCATTCAGGACTACCGCGCGCATCGCGCGGTGCCGCGAGCGAAGGTCAATGGCCGCACCGGCAAGAAGGCGTCACGAAGCACCCTGCATCAGGAGATCGTGACGCTTCGCCAGGTCTTGAAGACAGCCAACCGTAAGGGCTGGATCGCGGCCCTGCCGGATATGTCCGCCCCCTATAAGAAATCAGGCAAGATCGTTCACCGCGCGTGGTTCTCGCCAGAGGACTACAAGCGGCTCTATGAGGCGTCGCGCGAGCGCGCCGCCAACCCCAAGAAGGAGCGCTGGCGCAGCGCCAGCGAGAACCTTCACGACTTCATCCTCTTCATGGTCAACACGGGCCTGCGGCCCGATGAGGCGCTCCGCCTCGAATACCGCGATGTGTCGATCGTCACCGACGCCGCCACCGGTGAGCGCATTCTTGAGATCGAGGTGCGCGGCAAGCGCGGAGTCGGCTACTGCAAGAGTATGCCGGGCGCTGTGGTGCCGTTCAAACGGCTCCAGAAGCGCAGCGGCGGACAGCCGACCGACAGGCTCTTTCCAACCTTCCAGCGCGAGCTGTTCAACACCCTTTTGGATGAACTCGACCTCCGGGAGGACCGGGATGGCCAACGCCGGACGGCTTACAGCCTCCGGCACACCTACATCTGCCTCCGTCTGATGGAGGGGGCCGATATCTATCAGGTGGCCAAGAACTGCCGCACCTCGGTCGAGATGATCGAGAACTTCTACGCTTCCCATATCAAAAACACGCTCGACGCTTCGGCGATCAACGTCAGAAAGGCCAAGCCGACCAAGCCCAAGGGCCGGCCCAGGCCAAAATCAGCCTTGGAGGAGCACCCGTAGTCCGGCTATGATCAGGACGGCCTGCGGGCGTGGCGGAATCGGTAGACGCAACGGACTTAAGCCAAACATTGAGTGCGCTCGGGGAAACCCGGGACGTAGAGCTGCTCAAAGTCGGGGAAACCTTCACTGGCAATCCCGAGCCAAGCCCGGAAACGGGAAGGTGTAGAGACTAGACGGGCAGCACCTAAAGCCTCGCGCGAGGCCAAGGTGAAGGGATAGTCCAGACCACAAACGCCAATAGGCGGCGGCGAAAGCCGAAGTGGTAAGAAAATCCGTCGGGGGCGACCCCGTGCCGGTTCAAGTCCGGCCGCCCGCACCATTTCCTTGATAGACCGAAGGGGCAGGACTGCCCCGAGACCCAGCGGCGCATGAGCGGAACCGCTCTGCCCGCGCACGATCAGCGAAGGGCTGCCCGCAGGGGCGGCACGCTGGCCCCAAGATCCCCGGACGGGGATTGGCCATCGCCTACCCTTAAGCCCTTGAGAAATGGATCAACCCAATCTCGTGCGGCGATTAAGCCGCCTATTCGCCGCATAATGTGCGGCGAATATCCGATGCCTAAATCAGAGCCGAAAAGGCTTCGAGTTCGGCAACTGTGGCAACCAGGCCCTGTTGTGTGAGGATGGCGAGGTATTCCTCAACCGAGTAGGGCGGATTTTTGAGGCGTGCCCGAACCTTCGCAATCGAGCTGCAAAAGACGCCCGGTGCCAAGTTCATTTGGTTGCTCAGAAACTCGTCAGGATGCTGGACCTCGATCCCGAAGGGAGCCAGTGCCTCTTCAGGGAAGTCTTTCAGGTTCTGGGTCACGATGACGTCGCAGCGGCCGACAATCGCTGCCGCCAGCACATGGCGATCATTATCGTCTGGCAAGGACAACGCGGGGATGAGGTGATCGTACCCCGTGACAAGGGCATCTCGCGTGGCGCTGTCCATCAAATCGCGGGTGCGTTCCAGCCGTGCCCGGTCGCGTCCCGGCTCGCTGCGCATCAGCGCCTCGATCCATTCCCGGTGAATGTCCGCGCTCCATTTGGCCTTGAAGAGGTCAGTGACCGCGAGCTGCAAGAGCACGTCCCGCAGCGGGGCGGGATAGAGCACGTTTGCGTCCAGGAGAGCGGTATAGCGACTCATGGATTGGGGTAGCCCATGCCTTGCTCCTGAGCGTCATGAGCGAGTCGATCCAGGACACCTTCCCGCTCCCGGTCGATGTTGGCCTTATAGGCCATGACATCCTCCATGCGGATGCGGCGGTGCTTGCCGACTTTTCGGTGCGGGATCGCTTGATCATCCAGCAGCTTAATGAGGAAGGGACGGGAAACGTTGAGGACTTCCGCCGCTTCAACCGTCGTCAGCTCCGCGTTTTCAGGAAGAAGCGTAATGCCGCGACCAGCGGCCATCGCTTCCAGGATGTCCATGAGCAGGGCGACCGCGCCGGAGGGCAGCTCGATAGGCCTGTCTTGTTCGGCATCACGGACGCGAAGCGTGAGAGAGCGTTGCTGTCTCGCATAGGGCGAAAGGATTTGCCCCGAGACGCGGGCCAACGCTGCGTCCCGCGCGGACGGGGGCATTTGACGGTGGGTAAGCGTGCTCATGGTGACCTCCTTGTTACTCTCTAACATTGTATCAGAGGCCGAGCTAAATGCAATAAATGAATTAAACGAAACAAAATATCATATTTAGAACAATGCCTTAGTTCAAAATGATGGCCGTTGATTGCTGCATAGCATCAACGCCGTAGGCTCAGAAAATAGCCTCGATATCGGCGACTGAGCTTTTGGTTCGCGGCCCGAGGGTCAGTTCCAGATCGAGGGCGGCCAGAAGGGCGCAGATGGTCCCAATCTTTGCCCCCTCGTGACCGCTTTCGATCCGTGAGATCAGCTCTTGCCGGAGGCCTGTCCGGTTCCCAAGCTCAGTCTGGCTCAGACCTTGAGCCTTGCGATAGCGTTGAATCAGTTGGCCTACTTGACCGGGTGAGCGCGCGAGTGGGTTCATGCATCGAAACTCCTGCCGCGATTATGCCAGAAATCGCATAAAGTTGGAATATGCTGTTTAGCGCATAAGAGACGCCAGAAATGCTGACTGCCCGATCCGAGACGGAGGACTACGTCGAAGCGAGCAACGCGCAGCGTGGCGTTGCCTATGTCTGCCGGGGCTGTCGGCAGCCGGTGATCTTCAAGTCCGGCCGGGTGCGCTGTTCGCATTTTGCGCACCATCCCGGCTCGGCTTGCGCGCACGGCGCGCAGATGTCGCCCGAACATCTCGCCGCCCAGGTGCTCTTGGCCAAGGCGCTGCGCGACAGGGGTGTGACCGTACAGCTTGAGTCCCACATGGCCTCCCTCGCCGGGGATCGGCGCATCGACGTTCTGGCGAGCCCCAAGGGCCGCCCGGACGTGCGCATCGCCATAGAGGTGCAGATGAGCGACCTCACCATCGCCGCCATCGACGCTCGGACGAAGAGCTACCAAGCCGAGCACGTCGCCCCGCTTTGGCTAAGGCTCTACGACTTCAGCAAGTGGATCGACGCTCAGCGGTTAAGGGATCGCGGCACGATCTGGATCGAGAAGCACTACGCCCGCGCCTGGGAGCGCTGGGCCTATGATCACCTTGGACAGTTTCTCTGGTTCATGGACAGCAAGACGCTCCGCCTCTGGCGGGGCACTTTCGTCAACGCCCACAGCTATCTCGAATCCAGCACCTGGTACGACTCCTCCGGCGACGAGCAGTCCGCAGGCGGGTATTTCAAGGAAATCACGCAGTGGGTCGAGCTAGAGCTGCAAGGCCCTTATCGCGCCTCAGACCTCCTGCTGCATCGAGGCCGCGTCCGGGGCGCAGATGGCCGCCAGAGGTTGGCGGCATGGTTCCTGGCACCCGGTGAAACACGCCCGCCAGACGGGCCACAGGTGAGGGCGACCATCCAGTTGGACCCCGTGCATGCTTACCCCTATCGCAAGCTGGAGGTGAAGGTGGACGGCGCTTGGCGACGCGCCAACACGCAAGACGCGCCAGCGAACTGGCGACAGATCGACGGGTAAGAAGCGGCCCGGCCGCCGCCCGGCCGGGCGGGGTCTTAGAACCCCGGCGGCTTGGGACGGAAGGGACGAGCGGGGGCACTTGCTGCCACCCGCGCCAGCGCCTCGTCGATGAAGCGGATGCTGATCGCGATGTGCGGGCAGTCTTCGAGGCGAAGGCCCCGTGCGGCGAGATCGTTGATGATGGCGGCGCGCATACCGCGCAGTTGCTGTTCAGTCAGACCGTTGAGGTCGGCGGGGGTGATGACGAAGGTCATGTTCGTTCTCCTGTCTTCTGGAGAAGACCGCGACCATCGCGGCCTTCATGCGCAGACAAGAGGCAGGGCGTATCGCCGGGGCCGCACCAACCGCTCGGCGGTGGGCGTAACAGCGTGGAGCAGCCCAAGTTGGAGACGTGGCCCGCGAATGTGGGTCTGGGCTTGCGGCCCTTGCAGGCGAACCCCTGCCAGGATGCGAATAGAGAAGGCCGATGGATGAGGTGTCAGACAGGCGAGGAAGAACGCACCAGAACCTCTCACACCCGCTGAGATCAGCGGGTTCACGCAACACGCGCAGGAGTTGACGACATCACCAGAACGATGTTCGTTAAAGTCGCAGGGGGCATGAGCGTGACCGCGCATTACCGGGGGCACGCCATCCTCGTGAATACGCGCCGAAGGCTTCGCCATGTCGCAATGGGAGTTGCTAGTCACCGACGGCCATGTGCGCGCCGCGCGCTGGCGCAATGCCGCACCGGGCATCTTCGTCGGCGCTGTGGTCGCCATATTGGCGGGTGTGCTGTTGGGCACGCTCGCACCTGAACGGGCGCCGTCCACGCGCGTGAGCGAGGCCAAGGAAGCGCTCGTCGACCGCCAACGCACAGTAGTTAGCTCTTTCATCGAACGGGCAGGCGAGATCGACGCCGTACCCGCGCGGGCAGGTATGGCGGCGACGCCCGAGGCGGCCGCCACCCAGATTGCAGCCGTTGTCGCGAGCCTGAATGCCAACGGACGGCTGCCCGCCGCCCAGGAGGCTGAAAGGCCGGAGGTGTTTTGGCGCGGCGCATGGGAGCCGGGCAGGCTTCACACCATGCGCCGAGATCGCACGGTGATCCTTGGCCAGTATGTGGCGGTCATCCCCGGTACGGTGCGTCAGCCGCCCGTCCTGGCCCGGCAGTATGTGGTGATCCGGCGTGGCACCGATGGTGCGTGGCGATCTTACTGTCTGGCGGTCGCCGACTATGCACCGTGCGACGGGGAGAGGCTCGATCCCGCCAGCATCCCCGCCACTCTTCGCCCCTTCCTGCCGCGCGGGGCCTTTGCCGAGGGGGGTGCAGGATGAGCGATCCGATCCAGTTGCTCGGTCTCGTACTGATCGTCTTGGCGGTGGCGGCACTCATGGTGCCTTTCACCCGCGCCCTGATCCTCAAACTGTTGAATCTGATCCCGGCCATCATTCTCTTCTTGGTCGGCATCGCGGCCGTCGCCCTCTGGCGACCGGTCGGCTGGATCGTCGCCAAGGTGCCCATTCTCGCCGGGGCGGCAGCGCACTTTGCGCGGGGTGTCGCATATATCGGCAGGCGCAAGACCGGCCTCGCCTCCGGTGATCGCGCGGGCGTTGCCCGCGGACTCTGGCCAGAAGAGCGCTTCCCGTTCCTCTATCAGTCCGTGCCCGAGGATATCCGTCGCCCCCTGTGGGAAGACGGCAAGCTGATCGGCGGTGTTGAACTTCCGTGGCTGGCCGACCGCCACTTCGGCGGCACCATGACCGAGGCGGCGGGCCGCCTGGGGCTGACCGCCGCTCTGATTACCCTGATCGCGCAGATCGTCTTGGCAGGGATTTGGGCGATCATCTCGCCGGGGCTGGAGCCGACCGTGCCGGTCGTCCTGGAGACCTTCCCCGGTGAAGAGCTTGTCCATGTCTCGACCGCCAGCGTCTGGCAGGCGGTCGTGGCCGAGACCTTCAGCGGCCTGTTGCGGGGCGGGGCCGCGCTTGTGGTCCAGATCGCCGCCGCCGGACTGATCGCCCTTGGCGTCGGCTTGCTCGTGGCCTTGGCCGCCGTCGAGCATTGGCGGGCAGAAGCCGCCGCCCCCTATGAGGAGATATCCAAGGACGCCCATGTGCGCTGGCCCTATCGGGCCGAGGCGCGCGCCATCGCGCACACGGGCTATGTCCGGCAGGTGGCCCACGCCAACGGCTATCTCGCAGGCTCGCCGCTGTTCCGGATCGGCGAAGGGACGGGCACCTTGCGTGTCCGGGGCGACCTCGCCGCCCCCTCGCCGGGACAGATGATCGCCCTGGATCGGGAGTCCCTGTTTCAGCACCTTCTCGTCTTTGGCGGCACCGGTGACGGCAAGACCACCGCTGTCTTGAAGCCCCTTCTGGGGCAGGTGCTGGCGCAGCCGCAGTTCGGGGCCTACGTCACCGACGCCAAGGGCGTCCTCTGGCGCGACGCCGAGGAGATCGCCGCCGCCGCCGGGCGCAGCGCCGACGTAATCAAGATCGGCACCGGGCCAGGCGATCTTGGGGTCAACGTCACCGGCAAACTCACCCCCAATCAGGTGACAGCTGTCCTGCGCTCGGTCCTCACCCAGATGGGCGGCGGGCGCGGCGACAGCTTTTGGCCGGACATGGCCGCCAACGTCATGCGCCATATGCTGACCATTGGCCGGGCCTATGCGGTGACCCTAGACGGAGCCACTGAGGCCAAGAGCCTCAATCCTTACAGCCTGTGGTGGGCTTATCAGGCCGTGTTGGACGACAAGCGTCTGCAACCGGCCTTGGACGCCATCGGCCGGGCCACGACGGCCCAGCTGCAATGCATGGAGGAAGGCCGCACGGCCAGCGACCGGGCCGCCTTCGAGCGGGGCGAGGATCGTCTGCGGATCCTCGCCGGACCCGATGTCGTGGCAAGCCACGCCTATCTCACTCAGGCCTGGGCCGAGATGGCCAAGGACACCAAGACCGGCATCATCGCCAACATCTCCCAACTGATGGACGGCTTCGCGGGCACGCCGATCTTGCGCGAACGCTTCATCAGCGGGCTGGAGGCCGGTGCCGCCCGGCTCGACGCGCCGCTGAACGGCAAGATCGCCCTCGTGACCCTGAACACGATGGACGACGGCCTTCCGGCCCGCCTTGTCGCCATCCTGCTAAAGACGGTCCTCTACCGCGAGGCGCGCTTGCGCGAAGTCGCCTTCAAGAAGGCGGGCGAGAACCCGCAAGCGAAGCCCTGCCTCGTCATGATGGACGAGGTGCAGGAACTGGCGACGGTCGATGCGACGTCGGGCCTGTCAGACGCCACCTTCTGGAACGTGGCCCGCTCGACCGGCTTGGCCGGTGTCTTCGCCACCCAGACCGTGGCGGCCCTCACCCAGGCGATGGGCAAAGACGCCGCCGAGAACTTCATGCAGCAATCCCGCAGCAAGGTGTTTCTGCGTTCCGAGGATCAGGCCACCGTCTCCTATGCCTGTTGGCTGGCGGGAGAGTTTGAGCGGAACCGGGTCTTCGGCGACGGTCAGTGGGAAAGCCTCGATCAGCGTCAGCTGATCACCGGGTGGTCGCCGTTCATGCCGCTGGACGAAGCCGTAGGGCCGCCCGGCGCGGGTGGGCCGGAGGTCTACTTCAAAGCTGCGCGGGGGTTCCTGGAAAGGGCCGCCATTGGTGCGGCGAAGGCGCGGCCTACCTATGCGGCTGATACCCGCTTTGTGCCGGAGGGGACCGATCAGGCGACGCAGTTGGCGGCCCTCAGCGCCCGGCAACAGGCCGCCTGGCGGCAGGAGGATCAGGACCGGCGCTACCGCACCGAAGGCAACAGCATAGCCCCGGCGCTAACCCCCGCCGACTTCATTGCGATGGGGAGATTCCACGCCTACGCTCACATCCAGCGCGCCGGGCTGGCGCGGGGGGATGTGGTGACCCTTTAACCTCACGACCCGATCTCAGAATTCGCCACTTGTCATGACCGATGAAGTAAAAAATCAGGCTACGGTCTCGCCTAGAGACTCGATATTCAATCACTTGCCTCGATGGCAGTACGTGATCCTTGGGCTTCTGTTTGTTTCCATATTTCCTATTGCCTTGTGTTTTGGCGATAATCGCTATATTAACTTGTCTTTACAGCTCCTGTCTGGAAGCTGGTCTCCCCCGAATGATTTCAGTAATATATCGCGCATTGAATTCGCTTCTGCGACTTTTCTATCAATACTTATAAATTGGGGAACCATAATCGCGGCATTCGTGCTAATATACAGATACTTCTCACGTCTTATATTGCACGAGGTAACAATGGCGAAAGTAAAACATATTCTCGAAGCTGAAGATGCGGCTATAAAATTGGCGATATTAAACCGCATCGAACCAACCCCGGAGAACCAGAAGTTGGTGGCTGAAGCGTTCGAAGAGGCTGCGAAAGCCAAAGATTCGATGATCGAAGACGTTTTTGGCAAAAAAGCTGCCGAAAAGTTCAGAAAGTTGCTTAACCGAGATATCTAGTCCATCGCAACGGCGGAGCGGGATAGCATGAAGATGAAAGATTACGTAACTATCAAGGAAGCTTCCTTGAAGCTGGCGATCCTCTCCTCGCTGGGCGCGGACGAAAAAACTGTTTCAACAGTGAACGAGGCTTTCGAGTCTGCCGACGAGGAAGCGCGTCGCCTACTTCGGGATGAGTTCGGTCAAGAAGAACTCGAAACTGCGATGGCTTTGCTTGATTTGTCGATTTCAGAATTTCCCCTTGCTCGCTTTTGATATCTTGAGCAGAGGAATCAAGCTGTGACACCGAAGCAGAATTTGTTGCTGTCGATACTGGTAAAAGATTTGAGAGGCGGGGGCTTGCCGGACGAGCGAGTGGCTCGCTTTGTTCGCAATGCAGCTAACGGTCCCTCAATTGTTCCGCCGCCAGTAGCAGAGACCGAGCTCGTCGAGTTTCTTCGGGGGTGTGACCTGCCGACCTAGAACTTACCCATGATCGCGAACGAACCGCAGGGTTCGTTCGGTCACGTCTAACTCGCTCATCACCCACGGACCGCCATCCATGTAGCGGTGGGGCTCGATGGCCTTCATGTCCTCCAGATAGCTAAGCGCGCTGTTCAACCGGCGCGGTGCCCAATCCGGGAAGCGAGCGGCCAGGTCGCTCGCCGTGATTTCCTCGACGTCCTCGCTGACCAGCAGATTGGCGACTGCAATGGCGTCGTCGCGGTTATTGAAGTCCATGAAGTGCCGGTCGAACTCGACGAACAACGACTGCTCCGGCCAGATGTCGTCCGATCCGATCACATCGGTCCGCTCGACCAGCCCGGCGTCGGCCAGATCGAGGATCCCCAGCTTTACCTCCTTGATCGGCAGGCCGGTCGCCTCCGAGATTTTGGCCGGGCTGACTTGCGGGTCGAATTTGCGCCCGGAGTCGCTTGCGCGAACCAGATACTCGGCGACCGCCGCTGCCGCGTCGCTCCAGCCCGACAGACCGGCAGGCTTGCTGGCGACATAGCGGGGCTTCTCCCTGAGAGCGGGCTTGGTGGTGGCACCGTAAATGTCGGCCACGAGGCTCTCGATCTCCGCCGCATCGTCCAGCCTTACGGCCGGGCAGCGCACGGTCTGTAGGAAGGGGGACAGGTCGCGAACAGCCGTTCCGATCCGGAGCCCCAGAAACCGGGACTGGCCATTGACCAGCCGCACAAAGCCGACATCGATTTCGCGCTCGACCCAGGCCTTGCCGATGGAGTGCGCGGTCAGCAGCACGACAAAATGGGTACAGTCGCCGAGGCCGGATTCCATCTTTTGGCGCAGGCTGTCGCCGGAGTGGATTTCCCAGGCATCGAGCCAGACATCCACCCCTTTCGCCATCAGCTGTTCGGCCAGCGGACGGGCAAGGGTTTCGTGGTCTTCGGAGGCATGGGCCAGATAGACCCGAGGCGTTGATCCTGCCGTTTGCGTCATTGTTTTCACCTCGCCCTCCCTCAGGTTCAAACGGCGCTCCAGCTCGCGCGCATAGGCGGGCGATCCGGAGGTGCTAATCGCAAGGCTGCCTTTGCCAGTCCGCCGAATAAAAACCTCCGCGTGTTTGCCTGTCGCCGGGTCGACGATGGCAGCCGCAATGCCGTGATACTTTTCTTCCATCGCCGCGAGTGCCTTCTCGACCAGCTGCTTTTCGACCCCGTCGAAAAACTGCTTCTGGCTCACGCGGCGACCCCCTTGGCGGAACTCCAGACCCATTTATTCCTCGCTTGCGGTTCAGGGCCGACCATAGAACATTGAGAGAACTTGGACCACCCTCCGCCAAGGGGAGATCGACCGGCCCACTTCCGAAAAGTTAACGATTTCCTGCTATCCTGATCTTATTCGGGAGTCTGCAAGCCATGCGCGGTCACACCGCGCGCCGCCAAAACCTTAACGGTTTGGCTGGCTTGGCAAGGGGCCGCTGCGCGCCCCGTTGCATCCCCAGCGCAGGGGTTTCACCCCATGCACCCGACCAAAGAGCCGTTCGAGCCCTTTGGAAACCTGACTGGGGTATCGCCCCCAGCGACGACCAGGGCCTTCGTGCCCTTGGAACCTGACCAAGGATGCTCCTCGCCCTTGGAGCCAGAGTCAGCAGCCTGCTGAACCCGCCAAAGGGCGCGCGCCCTTGGAACCGCGTGCATACCGCCGCATGATGAAGAGGGGTGAGGCAGCATGGCGAGCGGCACTGAAAAGCGACGGCGTGGCGACACCATCACGGTGCGCGTGACCCCCGATGAGCGGGCGCTCATCGACGATCTCTCCATGCAAAAAGGCCTCAGCGTCGGCGCGTTCATGCGCGCCGCCGCCCTGGGCGATCCAGGTGTTCGTGCCCGCCGCCGCATCCCGGTCGATGCCAAGCTGCTGCGCCGCCTTCTGGGCGAAGTCGCGCGGGCCGGAAACAACCTCAATCAGATCGCCCGGCGGCTCAATGCGGACGGGGAGGCCGATGCGGCGGAGCTGCGGGCCGCCCTCGCTGCCCATGAAGGAGTGCGGCGGGCTATCCTGCGTGCCTTGGAGGTTCCGGACCATTGATCATCAAAGGCAAGAGCCGGGGCGGTCCGAAACAGCTCGCGACCCATTTGCTCCGGGCGGACACAAATGAACGGGTCGAGGTGCTGGAACTCCAGTCCACGGCAGCCACCCTGCCCGAAGCCTTCCGCGAGTGGCAGCTCATCGCCGAAGGCACCAAGGGCACGCGCGGCCTCTATCACGCCAACATCGACCCCGACGCCCGCTACACCATGACGGCCGAGCAGTGGCACCGGGCGGTCGATGTCCTGGAACGTGAGCTGGGGCTGGACGGCCAGCCCCGCGCCGTCGTCCTGCACGAGAAGCAGGGCCGCCAGCATATCCATGTCGTCTGGCAGCGCACCGACATCGACACGATGACCCTCGTGTCCGACAGCCGGAACTACCACGCCCATGAGCGCGCCAGCCTCGCGCTTGAACAAGAGTTCGGCCATGAGATCGTCACCGGCAAGCACGCCAAGCGTGACGACAGCCAGCCCGCGCCGCAGTCTGAGATCAATCACGCCGAATGGCAGCAGGCCGAGCGCACCGGCATCGACCCCCGAGAGCTCAAAGATCAGGTGACCGCCCTCTACCACGCCAGCGATTCTGGCGCGTCGTTCCAGCAGGTGCTGGACGTGGCGGGTCTGATCATCGCCAAGGGCGACCGCCGCGATTTCGTGATCGTCGATGAGGCGGGGGAGGTGCATAGCCTGGCCCGGCAGATCAGAGGTGTGACCACCAAGGATCTGCGAGCCTTCATGGCCGACGTGGACCGCGAGACTTTGCCGACCGTCGAGGAAGCGAAGGCCCTCCAGAAGGACCGGCCTACGCCGGAGCCGCACGCTCTTGCCGAGGCACCAGAAACGCCCCGCCCGGTCGATGGCGGCAGCGAAGGGGTTCCGCTGGAGGAGGCGCTGCGCACCTGGCACGACGAGGATATGCGCCGCTTGGCTGAGTTTCACGCGGCCGAACTGGACCGCCGTGCGGCCATGCTGGACGATAAGATCGCGGCCCGGCTGGAGAAGTCCGACGCGCGCCGGACCGAAGCGTTGGCGCAGTATGACGCCCAGGCCGAAAGGGGCATCCTCGCGCGCATCGTCGATCGGGTGATCGGCACGGTCGCGCCAGCTTGGGCTGAGCGTCGGCAAGCAGAGAGGGATGAGGCGAGACAAGCAGCCGTCAATGCGCTCGACCGCGAGCGCACGCAGGAGATCACCCGGCTGGACGCTGCCAAACAGGCCGAGCTGGCCGACCTGGCCGAGCGGCAGGCGGAGCAGACCCGGACACGGGAGGCGCAATTCACCGAGGAGCTGACGCGCCGCGTCCGTGACTACGAAGAGGCCCAGCGTTTCGCCGCCCAGCTCGCCGAACAGGAGCGACAGCGCCAAGAGGCCATGCAGCAAAGCCACTCGCCGGGGCCGGAGCCCCCGACCCGCGCACGCTGACCGGCTCGCGCTTTCTGCAACCAAAGCCGGGCCGGAGCTTCAACCAGGTTGCGGCGAAGGTCGATGGGTTACGGCGAGGGCTTTCTCATTTGACGGACGCATTGCGTCAGATGTTCAATGCCGGGGCGAAGAGCAGAGCATCACGAAGCATCGAGACCAAAAATCACCCTCGACCACCATCGGGTGGATTTCCCAGGCCATGACGTGTGCCCATCACGCACCACGAACACGCCCTGATTGATTTGGGGCAGCTTGTTAACTTTGCGGCTAGAACAAGAGTTGTTCATATAGCCGGATGCGATTCGTCGATCTCTTTGCTGGCTTGGGAGGTTTTCACCAAGCGCTTGAAAGACTGGGCCACGAATGCGTTTTCGCGTCAGAGATCGATCCGGTCCTAGCTGAACTCTACGAGAAAAATTTTGGCCTGAAGCCCGCCGGCGACATTCGCGCCGCGCTCGATAAAATACCCGCCCACGACATTCTCTGTGCCGGCTTCCCCTGCCAGCCCTTCTCCAAGGCCGGAGACCAACTTGGCTTTGAGTGCCCGCAGTGGGGCGATCTGTTCGACTATGTCGTCCTGATCTTGGAACGACACAAGCCGCGCTTCCTTATCGTCGAGAACGTCCCCAACCTGATGCGGCACAAAGGCGGGAAGACGTGGGAGGCCATTTGCGAGCGCCTCGAACGCACTGGCTACACCATCGACTCGACCCGGTTCTCGCCGCATATGTTGGGCGTCCCCCAAATCCGCGACCGCGCCCTCCTCATTGGAGATCGAGAGGGTCTTGAGGGTTTCGCTTGGCCGGAGGCGACTCATGACATCGCCGACATCCACATCCGGGACGTACTGGACACCAAACCGGAGGGTGCTCGTCGTCTGAATGACCGCTTCATCCAGTATATCGCGGCTTGGCAGGCCCTCATCTCCGCCCTTCCAAAGGATGAGGAACTGCCGTCCTTCCCAATCTGGGCAATGGAGTTCGGGGCAACCTATCCTTATGCCGACAAGTCTCCTAGCCATCTCGGATTCGACGCCATCGGCGGATTCAAGGGCGCGCTCGGACGACCGTTAAAGGGACTTTCTGCCGCCGAGGTTCAATCGATTCTTCCGGCCTATGCGCTCGACAAGGCTAACGAGTTTCCAGACTGGAAAAAGCAATTCATCCGGCACAACCGTGCCTTCTACAAGCGCCACAAGGCCATCATAGACCCTTGGCTCCCCTCGATCCGTGATTTCGCTCCAAGTTTCCAAAAGCTCGAATGGAACTGGAAGGGAGGGCCGCGCGACATCTGGCAAACTATCATCCAATTCCGTGCGTCTGGCATTCGTGTGAAGCGCCCAAACGCTGCCCCCTCACTGGTTGCCCTAACCACCAGCCAGATTCCCGTCATCTCCTGGGAGCGCCGCTACATGACAATGCGCGAGTGCGCGCGACTCCAAAGTATGGGCGATCTTGAGCACCTGCCAGACACCCAAGGGGCGGCTTATAAGGCCCTCGGTAATGCCGTGAACGTCGAGGTAATCCGTGCCGTTGCCGACGCGCTGCTCAACCGCGTAGACACCGAGCAACTCCCGGACCGACCCCACCAGTTTGTGCAGCACGGTTTCGAGGCGGCGCTGCTCTAGATGGGGGATACTGGGAGCGACACGCGCACAGTGAATATCCGCCCCGGCGTCAGCGTCCTGAGCGTTCTGCGGCACCTCAACTACAAAGCTTGGTTCGCCCTCGCAGAGTTCGTCGATAACTCCGTTCAGAGCTACTTGACGAACCGGGAGGCGCTGGAGGCGCTCCACGGCCCGGACTTCCGGCTGAGAATCAAGATCAGTATCGATCCGACACCACCCGCCTGCATCACTATCCGCGACAACGCAGCCGGAATCCGCCTTGCAGATTTTCCCCGCGCTTTCCGTCCTGCTGCGGTCCCGCCGGATAGGACCGGCCTTTCAGAGTTCGGCATGGGAATGAAAAGCGCCGCATGCTGGTTCTCGCCGAGTTGGTCAGTGCGGACAAAAGCGCTGGGCGATCCGCAGGAACGGCTTGTTCGTTTTGATGTCGCGAGGATCGTCAACGACCAGATCGAGGAACTGGCGATCACCGCACAGCCCTTTGATCCGGACTGGCACTACACCGAAGTGACCCTTGAGAATCTCTATCATGTCCCCGTCAAGAAAACGGTCGGCAAGATCAAGGAGCACCTGACCGACATCTATCGCGTCTTTATCCGTGAAGGCTGGCTGGAGTTGAAGTTTGGCAACGATCTCCTCACACCCGAGGAGCCGCTGATCCTGTCTGCACCTTATGCCCGCGCACCCGACGAGCCCGCCCGGCTTTGGCGGAAAGAGATCGATTTCGATTTAGGCGACGGCCAAAAGGTGACGGGATTTGCGGGTCTGCGAGAGCCGGGCAACTATGCCAGGGCGGGCTTTGCCTTGTTTCGGCGTGGGCGGCTGATTCAAGGGAGCGGCGACGAGGGCTACAAGCCAGACGCAATCTTCGGCCAGCATGGTAGCTTTCGATCTCTGCGCTTGTTCGGCGAGCTCCACTTGCAGGGTTTCGACGTTTCGCACACGAAGGATGGCTTCCGGTGGGATGAGAATGAGCAGCCGTTCCTCGACCTCCTGAAAGATCACCTCGACAGCAGCGAACTGCCGCTTTTGAAGCAAGCGGACAATTATCGAGCTCTTGCCGCCCGCGCTGACCGAGAGAAAGCCGCCAAGGAGGCAATAGAGCGTACCGCCGATGTCTTGGAGCAAGAACTCCCCGGCACGATTGAAGTGGTGGCCGACCATCATTCGGTCGCGACGCAGGAAACGTTCCTTGCGCCCACGTCCACCCTCGCAAGCCGGGAGATAAAGCTCGGCTTCAAAGGGGAATGTTGGCGTATCAAAATTGAACTGAGCGATGATCCCGGCGAAAGCGCCTGGTTGACGTTGAGCTATGTGTCTCCAGACGCAGCGACAGAGCGCTTGATTGAAATCCGGGTGTCTTACCTTCATCCCTTCATGACGCGGTTCGCACCGCGCGGAGGAGACGACCTTGAAGCCCTGCTGCGTGTGGCCGCAGCGCTTGCACTGGCTGAAACGCTGGCTCGCTATAACGGCGTGAAAATGGCCGGTACCGTGCGCCGGAACTTCAATGAAATACTGCGTGACGCCCTTTCAGCAGTGGATCGGGAGAAAGCCCAGTGACAAATAAGCAAGGCACAGCAAAGCCGCTGGGACCACCAACGTTGCCGCCGGGCGCTAGTTGGTCGCCGATTGTCGGCGACCAAGCGACGGCCCTTATGGAGCGGCAGACCAAGCTATCATCTGCCGCTCGCGACCTTACGGTTCAGACCGCCGCATCCATCCTCAGTCGAGGGCAAGACCCAGCAGCGGGTGAGGGTCAGAAAACGGGCCTTGTCGTCGGTTATGTCCAAAGCGGTAAGACCCTGTCGTTCACCACCGTTATCGCTATGGCGCGGGACAACAACATCCCGCTGGTCATCGTCATCGCAGGCACTTCCGAACCCCTTTTTCTGCAAACACGCGACCGCCTGTCGGAAGAGTTGAGGATCGATGACGACGATATTCCGCCTTCATGGCTGCATATTCCCAATCCCGACCTCGCAAATGAAGGGATCGTGAGAAAGCGTCTTGAGGACTGGCGCGACATCGAACGCACCAAGGCCGAGAAAGCGACCCTGTTGCTGACTGTCATGAAGCAGCATCAGCGGCTCAAGAACCTCAATGATCTCCTAGCCAAGCTCGACCTTTCCGACATTCCGGCCATCATCATCGACGATGAGGCGGATCAGGCGAGCCTCAACACGAAGGCCGCCAAGGGCGGGATCAGCCCCACCTATCAGAAGCTTCTCGCCATCAAGGGGCGGCTGCCGAACCACACCTTTCTGCAATACACGGCTACGCCCCAGGCACCGTTGCTGATCAACATCATCGACGCCCTGTCGCCGGATTTCGTGGAAGTCCTAGCCCCCGGGGATGGCTACGTCGGCGGGATCAAATTCTTTGGTGACGACACGCGCTTCACCAAGGTCATTCCAGCCGTGGACGTCCCCTCGAAAACCAATCCGATCACAGGCGCGCCACCCAGCTTGGTGAAGGCGCTCGCGGTCTTTTTTGTAAGCGTCGCTGTCGGCATCATTGAGGGCCAGTCCAAAGCCAATCCCAACCGTTCGATGCTTGTGCATCCGTCGCGGACCACGGATGCACACCTGAACTATTTTACAAGCATATCAAGCATCATCGACGACTGGCTGGCGGTTCTGACGAGCCCGGTCGGCGAGCCCGATCGGGCCGATCTGATCGAGGATTTCCGGGTCGCATATGCCGACTTAGCCACCACTGCCGACAATCTGCCGCCGTTCGACGACGTACAGAAAAAGCTGCCCCGCGCTCTGAAAGAAACGCAGGTCCGCGAGGTCAACCGGAGGGCTGGCCAGAAGACGCCAGCCATCGAGTGGAAGCAGGCTTATGCTTGGATTCTCGTCGGCGGCCAGGCGATGGATCGCGGCTTCACGGTGCGTGAACTCTCGATCACCTACATGCCCCGAGGAACGGGTGTCGGGAATGCCGACACGCTTCAGCAGCGCGCCCGTTTTTTCGGCTACAAACAGCGCTACCTAGGTCATTGCCGGCTCTATCTCGAAAGCGACGCACTCGACGCATTCCGCGCCTATGTGGTCCACGAGGAGGAGATGCGGGGCGAGTTGCTCCGACTGCAGAAATCAGGCGAGCCGCTGTCCGATTGGAAGCGCAAGTTTATCCTCGACCCCAGTCTCAAACCCTGCCGTTCAAACGTGATCGAGCACGATTATGGTCGGGGGAATTTTTCGGATGACTGGTTCTTCCCTCGGATGGCGCGGATGTCCGGTGAAGCCATCAAAGCCAACGATGAGACCATTTCAGCCTTCCTTGGCAAACAGGCGATGGTGGCAGACACTAGCCATTCATCAACCCAACCCGCACAGCAGCATCTGGTCGCCGACGAAGTGTCCTTGCAGGCTTTGGTCAGCGACCTCTTGGTAGACTATCGCGTGCAGGGCGCACGCGACACGTCCGACCTTATTGGGCTGTTACTCCAGCTCCAGCGTGCTGTGGAGGCCGACCCCGGCGAGACAAGCCGCGTTTACCGAATGCGGCCTGCCTACAAGGGCCGCCGGGGCGTGGATGAACAAGGCCGAATCGGCAGTATTCGGCGTGTGCTTCAGGGGCGTTCGGGCCCGGCAGATGCAGCGACATACCCCGGTGATCACGCCTTCCGCGATCCAGATCGCGTCACGGCGCAAGTTCATTATTTCGATTTGACCGAGGGCGATGACAGTAACCCACCGGTTCGTGAGCAAGTGCCGATCCTTACCGTCTGGGTTCCCAAGCGTCTTGAGGCCGATTGGGTTACTCAGGAACAAACGGATTAGTGGTCGTGGATCTCGCCGCTCTCCTGCCGTCACGCGGCGCGCTTGCCCCCGAGGTGTTTTCTGTGGTGCCGATCCCTGGGTACGACGGGCACTATGTCGGACGTGACGATCAGGGCAGGGCCTGTGTCTTGCTGGGTTCAACAGACAAGGGCACCCGCGCACCGGTCCGCTTAGGCGGCCTAGATGTTCAATACGCCTTGACCTGCGTTGTCAGCCTGGACGGCGTCGAGACACTGGACACGCTGACCGTGGTAACCAGCACGAGCGCAGGGGAGCATGGCGAGCGCTACTTCCTTCATGTCTTGGCCACGCTGATCGGGATTGTGGGGTTTAAGCCGACCATTGCCGTGGTTGCAGAGGCTGTGACCCAACTGGCCGGGATATTTCAGAAGCTGGCGGTGACCTCGCGCGAGAGTGTTACCGGCGTTATTGGCGAGTTGGTGCTGATCGCCAGTTCGTCCGACCCCGTGGCAGCGATCAACGGCTGGCGGTGCGACGTGGACGAGCGCTACGACTTTGTCGCGGGACCGCTGCGCCTTGAGGTCAAGAGCAGTATGGCCCGCCGCCGCGTTCACGGCTTTTCCTACGAACAGTGCGATGTGCCGACCGGGTGTCGGGGCGTCCTAGCCTCGGTGTTCATCGAGAAGAGTGCGGGGGGCATGACGATGGAGAGGCTCCTGGCACATATCGCCAACCGGCTTACCCATCGGCCGACCGCCGCATTCACGCTTGAACAGACTTTGGCGAGCACCCTCGGCTCAGGCTTACCCGAAGCCCTCGGGTTTGGCTTTGACTACGAATTGGCGGTCACCTCGCTCGCCTTCTTTGATCTCTCTGACATTCCCGCCATTCGCGACCAACTCAATCCCCTGATCAGTCAGGTGCGTTTCACTTCGGACCTAGGTGAAGCCGTCACGCTCAATCCCGAGTCTCTGCTCGCTACCTGCCCCGATTTTGCGGTCTTCAAGCCGATGCACTGAGCGTCGCATCGTCAAGCGCCTGCACAGGGCGACTGACTCGTCGCGACAATGATCTCGCGCGCACTTTCATCGCTCCACAACAATCGCTCCGGCTTGCCGCGTTCGACCGTCTTGCGGGCGCGCCTGATGGTGACACCGATCTGTAGGGGTGGCATTTGCCCGCCCGCGTAATCGTCCTTGATGACGGCGGCGGCGCGGACCAGCAGCTTCAGCCATCCATCAACCGTGGCTTCGATGACCTCGGCTGCGACCAGACGTTCGCCTAGGCGACGGGATTTGCCCTTTTTCCCGCGTCGCTTTTCGTAGATGCCCTCTGTCCAGCGGATCACATCGGCTTCGATAAAGCCGTCAGCTGCCGAAACCCATTCCCCCAAATGGCCCCGATTCTCCGCCACCTAGGCGGCTATCTCCATCATATCACGGGTACACGAAGCATTGCGGGCTCATGCCGTAGCGGGTGTGTAAGCGGCTGATTTGGCTTGCGTATGGCGCAGGTCTCCCGAGATGCCGACGAGACATTTGCGGGCTTCATTTTGTGTGAGCGGTGTGCCTCAGGCCCGCCGCCGATCAACCCGGCTCGCTTCCTCCGCCTGACGGCTCCGTGCAGCTCCGCCCCCTGACGGGCGCGCTGGCGCGCGGGGTGTGACCGCCGTCTCCATGACCTGAGGCCCTGGGCTCCCATGAAGCCGCGGAATGGTCCGCAGCCAGAAAAAGGAGACCTTTTATGGCCAGAAACACTCAACCCAAACCGCAGCAGCTGCCGCTGACCCGCAAGCCGACGCACCGCCTCTATCGCGTCCTGGGTGATGGCGAACAGGCGATCTGGACGCCCATCGGGGCGGCGTGGCCGAACAAGGACGGCATGGGTTTCAACCTTTCCTGCGACGCCATCCCTTTGCAGGGCCGTCTAGTTCTTCGGGCGATCACCGAGCGCGGTGAAGGAGGTCAGCAATGACCTCTCACCCTTCCGCAGATATCTGCTCGAACGAGCATTCCCAGATCAACCGCTTCATATGGCAGAACGTAGAGATCGAGGTGGTCTACACGCCCCATAAATGGGGCCGCGTCGTCGCCCATCTCGAAGTACGCAGTGTCACCCCGCCATGCGCGCCGCTACCCATCACCGAGACCGGCTACCTGTCGCATTTTCATCCATGCGGCGTCGTTGAGGCCAATGGCGGCGACGTGGTGGCGCAAGTCATCGCATGGCTCGACGAAGAAGCCGCCAAGCCAGAATGGCGGCGGCATGTCGAAGCCAGCCGACAAGGCCAGTTGTTCTGAAGGCTTCGTGTCCTCCGCCGTTAGAGCAAATCTCTGTTCCCCCGTGAGGCGAGTGTGTGCTAGCGTCGAGTTGGATTTGAGGACGTGTCGCGCCGGTGTTTCACCGCACGACCGCACCCTGAATCCGGAAAACCAACCCGGTGACTCCCGGTCTGATCTCGGGTCGCTTCCAAGCGAAAACTTACACATTCTCTTACACATAAATTCTGGCGACTGCCATTTTCATGTGATTTATCAAGAGTTTAAGTTTTCCGAAGGCGACTTAAAATCGCTCGACCTCGGTCATGCGGGTTCGATCCCCGCCGCTCGCACCATCGGCTCACTTCATGTTTCGCCGGCCGGTCGCGCCCTTAACAGGGGGGCCGGTTCCTTGCCACAAGGGG
>Ga0315902_10004187_pt1 | contig 21059 bp, 17 predicted proteins | sample LakEriMetagenome_9_FD_203523 | JGI IMG/M metagenome (GOLD analysis project Ga0315902, IMG submission 203523) | Freshwater fungal communities from buoy surface, Lake Erie, Ohio, United States - Buoy 12 MA117 | ecosystem: Environmental > Aquatic > Freshwater > Lake > Lake biofilm | place: USA... | reverse complement strand
AATACGGAGCGCTCAAAATTTCATTTTCAGTTTTAGCTGAAAGGTTCAGTAAGTTCTTGCTATTACCCGTTCCTTCAACACGAACCAATGACACACCATCACCATAGCCTGCGTTGATGATCGTTCCTCCATTTTCAGGGGCTACGTTGTGCGGGATGGCTCTTATTACGGGTATTTCAAGCAGTGTTGCTTTACGCGATGGAAGGAAAGTTTCGTCTTGGCCGCCGAGCGTGATGAATGAGAAATCGGCGTAGTTGTTATAGCCGTAGGCAATCACCATGAAGTAATACGTTTTATGATTCACCAATTGAGGAGCGCCGAGCGCAAATGCATCTGTGGTCACGCGCAGCGAATGAAATACGCCTTCGTTAGCACCTTGCACTTTCAGTTGAGGAACAATTTGTTCGGTTGTGGCATCAAGCTTATAGTTAATCAACGTGCTGACCTGGTCTTGCACATCACATTGAGCGATGAGTCGCGCTAACGTAATATCTTCTAAATCGGATGCGGTTACATTGTCATCGACGAGCTGGTAAACCATATATCCTTGAAAAGAATAACTGCGTTCTTCATCCGTATAGGGTTGTCCTTCTGGGCTGAACTCCGGTATGGTTGGATCGATCAGGCTGTACTGTTCATGAAAATTATTACTGAGCGGATTGTCGTTCGTCCATTGAAGAATGACTTCATTGGAAAGCTCGCATACGGCCACGTCGGGGGCATCGGGACCTGAAATAAGTTCGAAGCAATTATCAAAAAGCGCTTGTGCTTTATCATCTGCTACGCGCACAGCTTCGACGCTTGCGAAAGGATCTCCGCTGGTTGATCGAGCCCATACAACACCGACTGTGATATTGTTGTAGTCGCCGGGCTCAAGTGTAAATGGACCTGCGCTCTGCATGAAGCGTCGGTCGGCTGGCGGATTACCACTGCTGATTTCTGTCCATGGCTCCGTAACAACACCACTTGTTCCGAAATGATACGGATCGGTGTCGCCGGGAAACATATAGTCGGCCGGGATGGACAAGTCTGCACCGCTGCCTTCGGTAAGGGCGTTACCTCCGTAGGCCATTCGCTGACCATTTTTCCAAAATCCGCGGAGGTAGTTGTAATAGTGCGCAGCTACTTGAGGCGGGCCGTTGGTGGCCAATCCGGAGTTGTGATACAGAAACTTGCGCATACCAAATCGCTCATTGTCGACAATACTATCGCCATAGCCGATGCCAATTCCTTTGTACGGAATTCCCTTCTGATCGATGGCTTGCAGAATGTCGGTAGTGAGCGGATTATCTATTTCATCTTCGTCTTGATAGGGGCCTTCGAAAAAGTCCACGCCTACTGCCGGTGGGCTAGCACCATAGCCCAACGAAAGCGCCGTTGGATCATCGAAGGCATCACCGTTGTAACCATATCCCAGGCCACGCTGTACATCGCAGCCAACATAGTCATCGACGTGGCCACCAATGTCGAGGTCAATCCATGTTCCGAAGTAGGTGTCTTGAAGTGTTTGGGAGCCCTGATTAATAAGAACGTAATTATAGAATGTCATGTTATTGACTTCGTCATTCGTGCTGAAGGCGAAGGCTTGTGCGCGTATCTCCATTCCGATAGCCTGACCGCCCGTTTCCGAATGAATGTTTCCTTTGTCGTTGAAAACCCAGTAATAGGTTTGATCACCATATAGCGGCACAATATCTTCACGCCTCCTTGTTTTGCAATCGATTTCACGACTCAGATCATACCATGGATAATCTCCGCTTTCAGGTTCATACAAACCATTGTTGTTATAGTCATAAAATGGAGCGATGTAAAAATCTTGTCCTAAAGCGACATTACCATGTGCCGGATAATCATTGAAATAAGAAGGCATGCTATATCCTTCGGGAAACAACTTAGCCATATCGCAATTGGGGTCTTGCAGACAATCGTGGTATTGACGGTGCAAGGCGGCGTCGGTGCGCAGACTGACAGTGAACTTGTCCCACTCAAGGCATGTGTTGGCTGTTATTTCAGCCGCACCATCATTGGATAGTGGGCCTGGCCAGTAGTCATTACCGCTGTATCGATACAGCAGGGCGGCCAATTTGAGTTGTTGGTCGGGCGATACGCCTCCCAGCCATAGAGAACCCGCGAACATTACGCCTGCATCGCCATTTTTGGGCGCGAAATAATGCGATCGACCATTCGCTCTGTCTTGCCAAAGCGAACCGCCCGTTTCTATGAGCGCGTCAATATTATTCCATTCTAAATCGCGAAGCGCAGTGGCAGGAGCGCAAGCAGCAGCCCGGCTTTCCGGAACCGGCGTCACCCCAAGGTGATCGAGTTTACCCGAAAGTAGAAGAGCGTCTTGTGCAGAAGCATGAAGAAAAATGCCGCAACAAATCAATAGCCAGAAACCTCTCATGCAGTGGTGATTTTACGGCTACATTACGAAAAAAATCGTTGCTCAAACGGAAATAATGGAAGGGCCTTCGGTGTACATAAGGTATCCTTCAACAGGTTTATTGTAGATGTGCTGAAGTTCTCGCTTGTAGACTTCGACCTGCCCATGATGTTTTTCACTTTGCTTGCCGGTTTTGAAGTCAATCACAACGACTCGATCGGGTAACACAACAACTCGGTCGGGGCGAAGAGTGAAGCCCTGTTGTGAGATCAATTCCCGCTCACAATGCAATGCCTCATAATCGGAGAACCAAGTGCTTGTCTGTGTGCTGGCTGTGAGCTTTATGATATCAGTTGTTAGCTTGGTCCGGTGCAACTGTGCGTCTTTCCTTCCCTGCAGGACGCGCTCAATAGCTTCGTTGGTTTGATTGGCATTTTTTAAAAGCGACAGGCATTCGTGCAATAGTTTGCCATAGGTGATTTCGGGAGAGTCGGTTTTAATGGCTGAAAGGACGCGTAATTTTGGATAGAGCATCTCCTTGCCGGTGAGCCGAGGCGTTTTCGTCGGAGTGGTCGACGCTTTTTGGGTCGTGTAGTCGTCTTGTTTCCCTAATTCCACCATGCCGGTTTCTGCGTAGATAGGAAAACAAGTGGTAAGGACGTCTTGTAGTGTTTTGTTAAACGGTGTCCCTCCATGCTCCTGGATGAAATAGAGCCGAGTAGCAGCTCGGGTGCAAGCGACATACATGCTGTTGATGTCATCCAGAAAACGCAAGCGATTTTCATTGGAAAGCTCCTTTGTAAGATCTTCATCCGATTCGCTATCAGCTTCGCTCAAGATCTTGGCACTCATGGTAACATAGGCGGTGGGTAAATCACATATTTGCTTGGGAACATCAATCCAAATTGAGCTCGATTTTGAAGTCTCCCTGAAATGAGGAATGATAACGGCCGGAAATTCAAGTCCTTTTGATTTGTGAATCGTCATGATGTTCACGGCATCCGGATGATTCACTGCCGCAGAACTTTGCTTATTCCTATGCTCTTTCCACCACTCGATAAATCGATGAAGATCTATGTTTTTTCCAATGCAATGCTGCTTAATTAAATCAAGCAAATATTCTACACCGCTATCGATATGCAGTTGCAGAGAGCGCATGAGTGAAATAGCCATGTGAAAAACATTCTCCCCTTTCATGATGTGCGCCATGTCTCCGTAGAGTGGAGATAAGAAAGCGTTCAAATCAATGGGGGGTGAGTTCTTCTCTGAAAGATAGGTTGAAATGAAATCAGGCAGCGAAACGCGCGAGTCGACAGAAGCGAGCGACTGCATCATGTCAAACGCTGCATATTTGTTCTTGGGGTATACACTGAACTCGAAGTAGCCCATGATAACCCGCACACCAATAGAATGAATGAGCAGTGCATTTTCGGCTGTGGTGTATGGAATATCATGTTCGTTCAGTATTGTGGTGCACTTGTTTCCATCGTTATGCGAACGCACGAGAATAGTAATATCGCCATACCGGAACCCACTTTTTTTGCAGTCCTGAATAGCATGTACAACACCATCTTTCACGAAGGTGTCATAGCCGGCATCTCCTCTTTTCAATAAGTGATCGCCAACAAGTCTTACAAATCCTGCATCTTTTGAATTCTTGATTTGTGGATCTCCCTTATAAACTTCCGAGCAGCCGGGTAGAGCTGCTGCCAATGGTGGGAAAATGGTGTTGTTGAAGTCAATTACCGATTCGCTGCTGCGAAAGTTTGTTTTAAGATCATCCTCGAAAATATTCTCGCCGAATGTTTTTTGCGCGAGCGACATATTGAAGGAAGTCGGAACCTCGGGAAGCATCGTGAATTGCTCGACATTCGCCGAGCGCCACCGATAAATGCTTTGTTTGGCGTCACCTACAATCAAATTTTCGTGACCTTCTGCCAGACAGTTTTGGATGAGGGGAATCAAATTCATCCATTGCATTTTGGAGGTGTCTTGAAATTCATCAACCAGTATGTGCTTGTATCGCGCACCAATACGTTCGAAAATGAATGGTGCATCATTGCCTTGAATGATGCTGTTAATCATACGATGAAAATCTGCCAACAGAACCATGTTCTCTTCGACCCGAATTTCCTGTGCGTATTCGTTCATTCGATCAATCAATCCCATCGTGTAGAGATTGTCCTTGATCTTGCACATCAGTTTTATCTTTTGAAGAGACTCGTTCGACATCAAATCAAATAGCTTATCTGCTTTTGTGTCGAGTTCAGCTCTGTATGGGCTTAGTTGCGCAACAAGACCCGCGTTTGCTTTGTCGGATAGCCAGGTGTGATTTTCAAGTGCCTTCAGAATATTTTTTCCGAATGGACGAACAACTTCAGAACGAATGAATGTGGTGAGCCCGGAAATATATCCGGCCGATTTGCTTGGTATATCCTCTGTCGTAATTCCGGCCTTGGTTACCAAATCAACAATTTCGCTTGCAAGCGTTTTCACCTCAGTTTCAAATGCACGCACCTGGGCGTGTAAACTTGAGTATTCCTCCTGGATTTTCGGAAGATCAACTGATTCAAGTTTTTTCAGTGGCTCTTGTCCGTCTTCCTTGAATAATACCTTCGCCATTTCTATCAGCCCTTCCCGAGGGTTCCATGGCTTACCTTCTTCGAGCAAGTATTTGCTGTAGCGGTGCAAGTATTGCGTGAGCAACGCATCTTGTCCGATATATTCCAGCATGCGATCCACTGTTTTCTCTTGCAAGTGCTCCGGCTTCATTTCAATATTGAAATCATTATTGAGTTGAAGATCCCTTGCAAACGATCGAACCATACGATGCGTGAAACTGTCGATAGTTAGAATACTCAGTTTGCTGTAGTTGTGCAGCATGTGACTATAGGCCGCCTGCGAACGAGATTTCAAAACATCGGCACTTATCGCTAACTCTTTCAATAGCTTTTTTTCCAAATCAGCATGTCCCTGCCCTTCTGAAAGTTCTTTTAATGCCTTGAGCACACGTTGCTTCATTTCGTTTGCCGCCGCATTCGTAAATGTGATGGCCAAAATGTGCTTGTAATACGAGGGGTTTTCAAAACGAAGTGCACACGACAAATAATGGAAAACAAGCCTGAACGTTTTTCCGCTTCCGGCGCTTGCTTTTAAAACGATGAATTTACGGGTCGATTCCATGGAGGGTTTGATGGGATGGATGCACAATATCGGTCATATTTAGCTTTTTTCGATAGTTGTTCGGGTTTCTGTCAGGTATATTTGTAGAATACTGAAAGTGAATATCTATGAAGAAGTCGTTGTATTTTTTTCTCGTCGTTTTTTCCATCGCATTGATTCAATCATGCCAGGATGAGTCGGAAGATCCGGTTATGCCGAATGCCACCTCTGCGAAAGTTACTTTCGATGCACGCTGGGCGGGGCAGCCTTTTCAAATGCAACAGGTCTATATGGACGATTTTGGAAATCGTTTGCGTGCCGATAAATTCATGAATTACATTTCGCTTATTACACTCGTGAAGGATGATGGAACCGAAGTGTTGGTGAAGGATTTTATGCTAATCGATTTTTTCGACTCGAACGCAGTGACCGCCGAAATTCCCGAAGGCAAATACGTGGCACTCAAATTTGGAATTGGTGTGCCTCGCGATAACAACAAGGATCAGGACCCGGCTCAATACCCAAGTTCAAATCCTCTGAGTGTGGCGGGGTCTCAGGGTATGTTCTGGACCTGGAACACGGGTTACATTTTTGCCAAATTCGAGGGTAAATGCGACACAACGGGCACGGAGGGCGCAGAGCTCCTCACTCCAATTGCCATTCATACCGGCGATGATTTCAGTTATCGCGAATTCATCTCAGCCCCATTTAACCTTGATTTGACAGCTACCACACACACGTTTTCCGTTCATTTGAATGTGGATCAGATTTTTTCACCGATCAACGGCAACGACGTAAACATTGCCCTCGATGCAATTACCCATGGAAGCACGAATCCGGATTTAACAAACGATTTCATGGATAATTACCTCGCGGCCCTGAGCCTCGAGCCATGATCCGTTTATTCTTACTCGCAGCAGTTTGTTTAGTTGGGTGCAATACTGAAAACCCATCGCGACTAAAAGACGAACCATTCAAAGTACGCGTACCGGCAGGATTTCCGGAGGTCCATTTTCCCATTGATAATGAGCCCACCAAACTGCGTGTGGAATTGGGAAGGCGACTCTTTTACGATAATCGGTTGTCGGCTGATGAAACAATGAACTGTGGTTCGTGCCACGTATTAAGCGCCGCATTTACCGATGGACGCACAACCAGTGAAGGATTGGATGGCATCGCGGGAAAGCGCAACGCACCTACGCTTGTGAATCTGGCTTGGATGAAACGATTCATGATGGAAGGTGGTGTACCTACATTGGAAACTCAGGCTCTTGCCCCATTGCACGATAGTGGCGAAATGGGCTCGAACATGATGCATGCAGTGGCAAAACTCAATCGCGATCCACTGTTGGTAGAACTTGGCAGGGCAGCCTATGGTCGCGATACTATTGATCCATTTGTTGTGACAAGGGCTCTTGCTTGCTTTCAACGCACATTCATGTCGGGCGATAGTCGCTATGACCGATTCATGCTAGGTAAGAAAGACCAGATGAATGAGCAGGAACAGCGGGGAATGGACTTGTTTTTTTCAGTGGAAACACATTGCAGCGAATGCCATAGCTCCGTATTTTTTACCGATATGGACTACCACAATATTGGCCTACAAGAAATATATTCGGATGAAGGAAAGGCCCGTGCGACGCATCGTGATGAAGATGTCGGCCGATTCAAAACACCCACGTTGCGCAACATTCAGCTTACTGCGCCTTACATGCACGATGGAAGTATGAAATCGTTGGAGGAGGTTGTGGAGTTCTACAACTCGGGTGGTCGAAATCACCGAAATAAACACGCGCGCATCCAACCGCTCAATCTAACGGCTCAAGATCAATCGGATCTCATAGCATTTTTGACAACCCTCACCGATTGGAATTTTGTTCAGAATACGGATTTCTTACCTTTGATGAAATGATAAAGCCATATTTATACAGCGTATTTGTTCTATTGGTTTTACTCGCGTCATGCAGCCGATATCAACCGGAATCCAATCCGAACCCGGATTTTCAGGCAACCCCCTATAACCTGGTTATTCCACCACTTTTTCCTCCAATGGATATACCGGCAGACAACCCTCTAACGGTAGAAGGTGTTCAACTGGGTCGCTATCTTTTCTGGGAGAAGAATCTGAGCGCCGATGGCACACAGAGCTGTGGTTCCTGCCATTTGCCGGAACATGGATTTTCCGATCCGAATCAATTCAGCGTTGGAATTACCGGAGCTCTGGGAAACCGGCAGTCGATGGCCCTTGTGAATCTGGGATGGGCGTACAATTATTTCTGGGATGGTCGCGCCACATCGCTTGAACAACAGGTCATAGAACCTATTATAAATCCTATCGAAATGAATAACACCTGGGAGGCAGCCATCCAGGCGTTGAGTTCAGACCCGGTTTATCCACCGCTTTTCAAAGCAGCATACGGTAGCGAGGAAATTACGCAGGATAAAGCCGCCAAAGCGATGGCCTCGTTTCTGCGAACTATGATCAGCGCTAATTCGAAATTCGATTATGAACGCGCAGGAACCTATACGTTCACTCCTCTGGAAGAGGCGGGTTTCAATCTGTTTATCACTGAAGGTGGTATCAATCCAAATACGGGACAACCCTGGGGTGGAGGCGATTGTTTCCATTGTCATGGCCCGGCAGGTATGCAGATGGGCGACTACCTCATGCACAACAATGGATTGGACGCTCATTTTTCTGCTGACCCCGGATTGGCTGCAGTCACGGGTAATCCGCTGGACAGTGGTAAATTCAAAACGCCTTCGTTGCGGAATATAGAATTAACTGCGCCTTATATGCACGATGGAAGGTTTAGCACACTTAGTGAAGTTATTGCACATTACAATACAGGCGGAAACATCAGCACAACCATTGATCCATTTATGGAGGCGGCCGGGGGCGGTCTTTTCCTCGACGATGTGGATGAGCTCGCCTTAATTGCTTTTTTGAAAACACTCACCGACACGTCCTTCATTCACAATCCCGCATTCAGCGACCCGCACTGATGAGCCAATCGTTGCCCGACAATTTGCGTAAGCATCTCCATAAGGCCAATCAATACAAAAAGGAGAATAAAAAATTTCTTCAAAATTTCGGACGGAAAAAAGATGTCGATGAATCTTTCCACGCTCTTCACGAAGAAGCATTTGAATCCATCGATTGTTTGCAATGCGCCAATTGTTGCAAGACGACATCACCGATTTTTCGGGATGTAGACATTGACCGAATTGCGAAGCATTTGGGTATGAAACCCTCGCTATTTACAGAAAAATACCTGCATATCGATGAAGACAACGATTGGGTGCTAAACTCATCGCCTTGTGCATTTCTGGGCGCAGATAATTACTGTAGTATTTATGAGGTGCGCCCCAAAGCATGTCGCGACTATCCGCACACCGATCGCAAGCACATGCATCAAATCATGGATCTTACTTATAGGAATACTATGGTCTGTCCCGCGGTCGCTTCAATTGTTGATAAACTCCGCGCCCAACGCGGTTGATTTATTCTCAATCTTCAAGGGGAAGGGTTGTCAAAGTGGAATATGTATTCCGTTCTGGAATGAACGACTTTTAGTCGATTGATGAATGTTGGCGAAAATTTTATCGCCATGAACTACGCAACCGATTTAAAGACTCTATTCTTTCCTAAGTACTGTTCTTCGTGTAATCGAAATCTGATGCACTTTGAAAGTGCTATTTGTATGCATTGTTTATCGAACTTGCCGCGAGCTCTTGTGCACGACGAGAAAGATAATGCTGTGGAAAAACTTTTCTGGGGGAGGGTTGAGTTGCAGGCAGCAACCGCTTTTCTGCACATGCCACGCAATGGTATTACGCATCGCTTGGTACATCGACTGAAGTATCACAATGATCGTGAAGTGGGCGAGCGGCTGGGAGCCTTGTTTGCGCATGAGTTAATGGAATCGGACCGAATGAAGGACATGGATATAATTGTGCCGGTACCCTTGCATCCTAAAAAGTTGCATTTGCGTGGTTACAATCAATGCGATTGTATAGCAAAGGGAATGGCGGAAACGTGGGGCATTGAAATTTCGCAAAACAATTTGACGCGCACCCATTTTACACAGTCGCAAACGAGACGAGGACGCATTTCGCGCTGGTCGAATATGAAAGATGTTTTTTGGTTACGAGAGCCCGAGAAATTACAGGGAAAGCGGGTATTACTCATAGACGATGTGATAACCACCGGCGCGACCATTGAAGCTTGTGCAACGGCACTCAACAAGGTGAGGGGGCTTGAATTATCGGTCGGGGCACTGGCAATACCCTCGGCCTAAGTAGCAGCTTCATTTCAGAAGTATATTTGCTCATGCTCCGATTCGTTTTTCTTGTTTTTGTATGTTGTGTTTTGACGGCTAGTGCCGTTGCGCAGGATACGCTATTGCTCATGAATGGGAGAGATTTGCCATGTAAAATCGTTGAAGATTCGGGCACCGTTTTTCTTACCCTTTTACGAAAATCAAATGGAAAAGTGATTTTTAGAGAGATTCATAAAAATGATGTTTTCAGTGTGACGCGAATGGGTGAATCGGAGAAGGTTCTTTATATGCAGGATGAGATGCTGGGTAATATTTACTCTTCAGATGAGATGCGTTATTATCTGGCGGGAGAGAATGATGCTCGGCAAAATTTTAATGCCTGGCCCACATTTATAGTCGGATTTTTTCTCTGTGCGGGCTCATCGCTGGTGGGAGGCGATGGCTATATTACGGCTGTGGCACCGCCCATTGTTTATACGTTGGTTCAACTAATTCCGAAGGTGAAAATTCGTGAGAAGACGATGAGTCATCCTGAGTACAAGTACAACGATTTATATGCTGATGGCTATGAACCACCTGCGCGGACACGCAAAATTTCGCGTGCCATGGAAGGTGGTTTTTTAGGTTCGGCCACCGGTGTATTGTGCTGGTTCTTGTTTCTGAAAAAATGAATACGTTGCGCTGGCTTGTAAGCTCGCGTTTGTGGGTTGCATTCGCAGCCGCTTGTTGGAGCGTGGAGTCTTTTGTTCGCTGCGATGCATGGGTGCGATGGACGCTTGTTGCTCAGATATTCTTTCTAACCTGGATTGCTTATTTGTTTCTCAGTGATGACGCGATTCGAAAAAATCGGGTTGCAGTGCTTCTCGCGCTAACTGGTGCTTGTGTTACCTTTCAAGGCTTTCAAACATTGCTATGGCCTGCAGTCTGTTCGCTCGCTGTCTTGCTTTATAGAACGCATTGGATGCCTGCATCATGGAAAATGTCAACCTGGGGGCTGCGTAATATTCCGCTTGTAAATAATGTGCTGATTGCGGGTTGTTGGGTGGCCATGTGTATGCTTTGGCCTATGCAACAGTCGGGGGCTGACCTGCACGTGCAATGGCCATTCATGGCAGCTGCATTCTGCTGGGTGTTGGCGCTCTCGTTGGCCGAAGATTTATTTGTTGAAATAAGGCCCGATGCGAGCCTGCTCAGCTTGGGTCAAGGGAAAATAAGATTTCTTGCCATACTGCTCGTGCTGGTTGCCCTTGCAATAAATTTTTACTACCGTGAAATGGAAGCATCCGTCTGGATGTCCATGTCTCTGTCGCTTTTGTTTTTGCTATTTATTCGATCGGGCAAAAGAACTGCGGCAAAATCATTTTTGCTCGATGCTATGATAGCAATTCGATTTCCTTTTTGAACTATGCGAAAACTTCATCGAGTGCATGTTGCATGGCGGTAATTGCGTGGTCGAGGTCTTCCGAAGAATGCGCTGCGGAAACGAAGCCCACTTCATATCCGCTGGGTCCGAGATAAACGCCTTGCTCGAGCAGCGCGCGATGAAAGGGCGCAAACTTTTTCATTTCCTCACTATCAATTTCGTCGCTGCGACGAATGGCTTTGCGCTCGGAAAAGGTTACCCAGAAAATACTGCCTATGCTGAACATATTGAATTTGTAGTTTTTACTGCGAGCGTAGCTCAGCACATTGTTGACGAGATAATCTGTTTTTTCTTTCAATTCTTCATAAAAACCCGGGCGCAGGCATTCGGTGAGCTGTGCAATGCCGGCTGCCATCGCAACTGGATTCCCGCTAAGAGTGCCCGCTTGATATACCGGACCATCCGGCGCAACATGGCTCATCACTTCTGCACTCGATGCATATGCGCCTACCGGCAGACCACCACCAATGATTTTTCCAAAGGCCATCACATCAGGTTGAATGCCATAGTAACCCGCAGCTCCTTCAAAGCCTACCCGAAATCCGCTGATTACCTCATCGAACAGCAATAGAATTCCTTCACGTGTGCACACTTCGCGCAGATAACGAAGGAAATCGCCTTCCTGCAATAAGAGTCCGTTGTTGGCAGGTATCGGCTCAATGGCTACAACGGCTATTTGTCCGCGGTAATCTGCCACTGCTTTCTCCAGCGCTTCTTTATCGTTCAACGGAAGAACAATGGTTTCCCGCGCATAGGCCTCGGGTATGCCCGCAGAGCTCGAGGTGCCCAGGGTAGCCAATCCGCTGCCCGCTTGAACAAGCAGACTATCGACATGGCCGTGATAACAACCTTCAAACTTGATGATCTTATCGCGCCCTGTAAAGCCGCGCGCAAGACGTATAGCGCTCATAGCTGCTTCGGTGCCGCTGCTTACGAAACGGATTTTTTCGATGTAGGAGTGATTTTTTAAAATGAGTTCAGCCAACTCGTTTTCCAGTCTCGTGGGAGCGCCAAAGCTGCTGCCGTTGGCAACAGTGTCTTGCACGGCCTTCACCACAGCAGGATGGGCATGCCCCAATACGAGAGGCCCCCAGGAACAACAGAAATCAATGAAATCGTTGCAGTCTTCGTCCCATACGTGCGAACCCTGACCTTTCGCAAAAAACAGTGGTGTTCCACCTACCGATTTGAATGCGCGCACCGGTGAGTTTACACCACCGGGGAAATAGGTTTTGGCTTTTTCAAACAATTCAGCTGAGCGGGAAGTATTCATTTTCTCGATTGAAATTTTTGCAAGCAGTAGGAATGCCTTTGTTTTGCAGGATTAAAAATGTCGCGCAAGATACTTGCGCATTCAATAGTACAATGTCATGGATTTTCAATACGACCTGGGTTTTGCGCAAGCGATGGATAAAGCTGACAAGTTGGCTTCTTATCGCGAACGGTTTCTGTTTCCTCATCACAACGGAATTCCGTTACTGTATTTTACAGGTAATTCTCTCGGGCTGCAACCAAAGGGAGTAAAAGAAGCTTTCATCGACGAGTGTGATGACTGGGCGAACTTCGGCGTTGAGGGTCATTTTCTAGCCCGCAAACCCTGGTATAGTTATCACGAGCGATTCGCCGCAGGAGCTGCGAATCTGGTGGGAGCACTCGAGCATGAAGTAGTAATGATGAATCAGCTTACTGTAAATCTTAATTTACTCTTGATATCGTTCTATCAGCCCAAAGGCAAGCGAAAAAAGATCCTGTTCGAAGCAAAACCATTTCCTTCCGATCAGTATGCGTTCGCCTCTCAAGCGCGATTACATGGATTAAATCCGAATGAAGTTCTGGAAGAGATTCTGCCGCGTGAGGGTGAATTAACGTTGCGCACGGAGGATATAGTAAAGAAAATTCAAGAGCTCGGCGATGAGCTGGCGGTAGTTTGTATTGGCGGAGTGAATTATTTCACAGGCCAACTCTTTGCGATGAAGGAAATTACACAAGCAGCACATGCTGTCGGTGCTATGTGTGGGTTTGATTTGGCGCATGCTGCGGGAAATGTTCCACTTGCATTGCATGAATGGGATGTCGACTTTGCATGTTGGTGCACATACAAATACCTCAATAGCGGTCCCGGAAGTGTTGGTGGGGCATACGTGCATGAACGCCATACGAATAGTCGCGACTTATTTCGATTAGCAGGTTGGTGGGGTCACAACAAGGCAACACGCTTTCAAATGGGCCCCGATTTCGACCCTATGCCAACCGCAGAATCATGGTCGATGAGCAATGCACCGGTATTCAATATGATTGCCCACGAGGTATCGCTGGGTATTTTCAGTGAAGTGGGGATGCCGGCATTGCGCGAAAAATCGCTTTCTCTCACTGCGTTTCTCGATTATGTGTTGAGTGAAGTAATGCGTATTACCGGACAAAAGCTCACGCGCATTACACCGGAAGATCCTTCGCAGCGAGGTTGTCAGTTATCCGTGATTGTGGATGGCTTTGACCGAAAACTTGTAGGCAGGTTGTATGAGAAGGGAATTGTAGTCGATTGGCGCGAACCCAATGTGATTCGACTTGCTCCTGTTCCCTTGTACAATTCGTTTGAAGATGTGTATCGGTTGGGAAAGGTACTCGAGGAAATTTTTATGCCTCGTTGATTTGTTCCCAAATCATGTCCTTGAGCCTATCTACGTTCATCCCTGTTACTGAAGAAATGAAGATGGCCGGAATGGATTCGGGAAGGAACGTCTTCATCTGTGCCGTCATCAGCTCATCAAGCATATCGCATTTAGTTATAGCCAGCAGTCGTTTTTTATGCAGTAATTCCGGATTGTACTTCTTCAGTTCGTTTACCAAAACTTCATATTCAGCACGAATATCTTTGGTGTCGCAAGCTATCATAAATAGCAAGGTTGAATTCCGTTCGATGTGTCTCAGGAAGCGATGGCCCAAACCTCGTCCCTCGGCTGCACCTTCGATAATACCGGGAATATCCGCCATTACAAACGAGCGATCGCCCCGATAGCGTACCATGCCGAGATTGGGCACGAGCGTCGTAAATGGATAGTCGGCAATTTCGGGTTTCGCTGCGCTGACAACGGACAGCAATGTGGATTTGCCCGCATTGGGAAAACCAACAAGACCAACGTCGGCCAGCACTTTTAATTCGAGAATTTTCCATTCTTCCTTCCCGGATTCGCCGGGTTGGGCATAATCGGGCGCCTGGTTGGTAGAGGTCTTGAAATGATCGTTTCCAAGTCCGCCACGTCCTCCTTGCACTAAAATATATTCTTGGCCTTCTTCCGTTATTTCAAATTCTATTTTGCCGGTTTCGAAATCCTTCGCCACGGTGCCCAGCGGTACTTCCAGTATTTCATCGTTGCCTTGCGCACCGGTTCGTTTTGCGCCTGCACCCGACTCGCCGTCTTCGGCAATAACGTGCTTGCGGTATTTCAGATGGAGCAACGTCCAAACGTTTTTGCTTCCGCGCACGATGATGTGCCCACCACGACCGCCGTCGCCGCCATCGGGTCCTCCTTTGGGAACGAATTTCTCGCGACGAAAATGACGACTGCCGGCACCACCCTTGCCCGAACGGCAACAGATCTTTACGTAGTCGACAAAATTGGATTCAGCCATAGGTTCAGTTTACGCGTTCTTGAGTCAGGCGAAGGCGTCTAATTCGGCACACAGTCGTGCTGTAATTTCTTCTACGCTGCCAACACCTGCCACACCTCGGTACTTGCCAAGTGCTTGGTAGTATCCGGCAACAGGAGCCGTTTCTCGATTATAAACCGCAATGCGATTGCGAACAATCGACTCGTCGGCATCATCGGCTCGACCGCTCGTGGTCGCTCTATTTAACAAACGTGTGATGAGTTCTTCTTCATTCACCTCCAATGCGAGCATGCAGGTGATGTCTGTGCCGCGACTTTGTAAAAAAACGTCCAGAGCCTCGGCCTGTGCAGAAGTTCTGGGGAAACCATCGAAAATGAACCCCTTGGGATCTGCATGTTTAACAACCTCACTTTCCAGCATGGAGATGGTCAGGCTATCGGGCACCAATTCGCCCTTATCCATGAATGCTTTGGCTTGTTGCCCAAGCTCGGTGGCGTTTTTAATATTGAAACGAAAAATATCCCCTGTGCTCAAATGCACGAGACCATAGCGTTGCAACAGTATTTCAGATTGCGTTCCCTTGCCGGCGCCCGGAGGACCAAATAACACGACGTTGAGCATTCGGGTATAGTTTGTTTGGTTGCAAAAATAGTCCGAATGAGGCAAGCGGGGGGCTTCAATTTAACCGACACCCACCGTTCAATAAAAAGATTGAATTGTTTTCAATCTCATTCTACCTTCGCCGCTCCAATTTTTACGACCATGAACTTTGATGTTATTGTACTGGGAAGTGGCCCAGGTGGATATGTAGCCGCCATTCGAGCTTCACAACTGGGATTGAAAACAGCCATTGTAGAGCGCGAGGCACTGGGTGGCATTTGCCTCAACTGGGGCTGTATTCCAACGAAGGCTCTGCTGAAAAGTGCTTCCGTCTTCGAATATATCAATCATGCAAAGGACTACGGAATTGAGGTAGGCGAGCCTAAAGCCGACTTTGGTGCTGTGGTAAAGCGCAGCCGAGGCGTGGCCGAAGGCATGAGCAAAGGAGTACAATTCCTCATGAAGAAAAATAAAATTGAAGTAATCATGGGCGACGGCAAGTTGAAGGCCGGTAAGAAAATATCGGTAACCGCTGCCGACGGAAAAGTGACCGAGTACTCTGCCAATCACATCATCGTTGCCACCGGCGGCCGCTCGCGGGAGCTTCCTGCACTGAAGCAGGATGGAAAGAAGATTATCGGTTATCGTGCTGCGATGGTAATGCCTTCGCAGCCGAAAAGCATGGTGATTGTTGGAAGCGGAGCTATCGGTTCTGAGTTTGCGTATTTCTATGCGGCGATGGGCACCAAGGTGACACTGGTTGAATTCATGGCCAACATCGTCCCTGTGGAAGATGAAGAGGTATCGAAAGCACTTGCCAAATCGTTCAAAGGTTTGGGTATCGATGTTTTGACAAGCACCGAGGTGACCAAAGTGGATACTGCCGGCAGCGGCTGCAAGGTAACGTTGAAAGATGCTTCCGGTGAAAAGCAAATCGATTGTGATGTGGTGCTTTCAGCGGCAGGCGTTGTGGCCAACATCGAAAACATTGGGTTGGAAGATGTGGGCATCATCACAGATAAAGGAAAAATCATCGTAGACAAATTCTACAAGACCAATATTCCCGGCTATTACGCCATAGGCGATTGTACTCCGGGCCAGGCGCTGGCGCACGTTGCAAGTGCTGAGGGGATTATTTGTGTTGAACAAATTGCGGGTCATCACCCTCAACCCCTCGATTATGGCAACATTCCCGGATGCACCTATTGCACCCCCGAGATCGCATCGGTTGGTCTTACCGAGCGAGCCTGTAAGGAAAAAGGACTAGAAGTGAAAATTGGCAAGTTCCCGTTCTCAGCTTCCGGTAAGGCAAGTGCCGCGGGCCACAAAGACGGATTCGTTAAGCTGATTTTTGACGCCAAGTATGGTGAGTTGCTCGGTGCGCATATGATTGGTTACAATGTAACCGAGATGATTGCAGAATGCGTGGCACTTCGCAAATTGGAAACTACCGGTGAAGAACTCATCAAGATAGTTCACCCGCACCCAACCATGAGTGAGGCCATTATGGAAGCTGCTGCAGCTGCCTATGGCGAGGTGATTCACCTCTGACCATGGCTCAGTTTTCAGGGTATCCGTCGTTCACCCAACATTGAATCGTGTTGATTTGATCTTGTGTAAGTGAAGAGTTTTGAGGCATCGATTGATTGGTAAGAACCTCCCTTTTAAATTGTCCACTCTGTATAATGGCATTCAGGCCATTGTAACTTGAATATCCCGGATGACAACCTGAGGTTGCACAACGCGTGTCGATGATGGATTTTATGGCGCCATCATAGGTAGGGTGAGAACCATCGCAAACAGGACTGAGTTTAGCGTTTTCTTTTTTACAGGTCGCCAAAGCAAGCAAAAGAGCCGCGGCGAAAAAAAAGTGTTTCATAGTTTATAGCATAAAAAAACCCACTAAATCAATCAGTGGGTTTTTAAAATTCATTATCAGGATTAATTCTCTGCGACCTCTTTTTTCTTTCGGCCACGTTTGGGTTGCTCCTGATCTACCCATTTGTCGTTTTTGTGTTCTCCCATAACTACAACTTCCTTCTCGGGGAAAACTCCATATCGCTGGGCAATAAGCATCATACCTTCACGTGTGGGGCTGTACATCATCACAGGGCTAGCCATGCCTTTGTTCTTTACACCCACATAAAACCCATTCTTTAAACGAGCGGGTTTGGTTGCCGGTCTGCCGGCTGACTTTTTTCCGTTCATGGGGCGCAAGATACACCCGAATATCGCTAACGGATTCTTAAAAAATCAATAAAATATGATTCTTGCAGAAAATAATTGGTAAGTGTTGATAGTCAGTTGAATAACCGGGATGCGAAGACTCAGGCAATCTCTGGTTCCAAACAGGTGATGCGCACTTTTTCAATGGCGAACTCAACCTCCGTTTTAGTGTTTAAACGACTGAAAGAGAATCGTATACTGGCAGAACCGGGTTTTAAAGCTCCGATGGCATCCAACACGTGCGAACCCTTGGCTGCGCCACTGCTGCATGCACTTCCTCCACTACAGGCAACTCCCTCTAAATCAAGAAGAAATAGAAACATATCAGCGTTTTTGGTTGGGGGAAATGTGACGTTCAATACGGTATATAGGCTATCCGTATTTCTCGATTCGCCATTGAAGACCAAGCCCGGGATTGTATTTTCAAGTTCTGTGGCCATCAGTTGCTTTAATCCGGATACGTATTGTTGATGTTCAGCTAGGTCGGAATAACTGAGCTCCAAAGCTTTAGCTATTCCAACGATGCCGCTCAAGTTTTCGGTACCTCCTCGAATGCCTCGTTCCTGGCCGCCTCCGGTAATGTTGGGATTAATTTTTACTTTCTTATTGATGTAAATAAATCCAACGCCCTTCGGTCCGTGAAACTTATGGGCTGATGCATTTAAAAAGTGAATGTGCAGCTTGCTCAAGTCGAAGGTGTAGTGTCCCATCGTTTGAACTGTATCGCTATGGAAAACGGCATCGTATTTCTCACACAAAACGCTTACATCTTGCAGGGGAAGCAAGTTGGCAATTTCATTATTGCCGTGCATGAGCGTTACAAATGATTTGTCATGGGAAGCCAACAGTGTTTCTAGATGTTGGAGGTCTACCCTTCCTTTCGAATCAAGATTAACCAGACTTAACTTGATACCATGTTGATTCGACATGAGCTCAGCCGTTTTAATGACCGCGCTGTGTTCAATGGCAGATGTGATTATATGCTTGCAACCTAGGTCGTGCACGGCTGCTTGCATGGCCAAGTTATCGGCCTCGGTGCCCCCACTGGTGAAGTAGATTTCGGCCGGGGAACAATTGAGCAATCGGGCTATTGTTCGTCGTGATTGCTCAATAGCAGATTTCGTTTTGCGACCAAATGCGTGAGAAGAGGAAGGATTCCCGAAATATTCAGTAAGGTAGGGGAGCATGGCCTGAGCCACTTCAGGCAGCACGGGCGTGGTCGCTGCGTTATCGAGATAGACGTTCATCAGGTTGTTGCGATAGTTCATTGCAATCGAATGTCAAAGTTCCGAAAAAATCAGCAACATTCAAATTCCTGCTACCTCTTTTACGGTTTTTATAACCGACTCAGCAAGGGCTGTTGCCTCTTCCTTACTCACGTGCTCAGCGATGATTCGTACGATTGGTTCGGTATTGCTCTTGCGTAGATGCACCCAGCCATCGGTGAAATCCAGCTTAACTCCATCGATGGTATTTACTTCAGCTGTTGGGTAAAGTGTTTCTACTTTTTTGAGGATACTATCTACATCCATGCCCGGCTGCAATTCGATTTTATTCTTGGATATTTCGTAGCGGGGATAACTATCGCGCAAGGCGGTCATGGATAGTTTCTTGTTTGCAAAGTGTGTCAGGAATAAGGCCAGTCCGGCAAGAGCATCCCGACCATAGTGTGTTTCTGGATAAATGATGCCGCCATTTCCTTCCCCACCAATCACTGCCTGTGTGCGTTTCATTGCTTCCACTACATTCACTTCGCCAACTGCTGAGGCCGTGTACGTTCCACCATTGCGAATGGTAATATCGCGAAGAGCGCGTGTACTTGATAGATTAGATACCGTATTGCCAGGAGTTTGCGAGAGCACATAATCGGCTACGGCGACGAGTGTATACTCTTCACCGAAAACACTTCCGTCCTCACATACAAATGCTAGTCGGTCAACGTCCGGATCGACTACAATTCCCAAGTGGCAGCCCTTGGATTTTACCAATGTTGAAATATCAGTCAGATGCTCAGGTAAAGGTTCCGGATTATGCGGAAAGTGCCCGTTGGGCTCGCAATGAATTGTTTCAATTCGTGATACGCCAAGTGCGCGCAGCAAAGCCGGAATGAATATCCCTCCGCTGCTATTTACCGCATCAACGGCTACATGTAAATCTGCCGAGGCAATGGCTTTAGCATCTACTAATCGAAGTTCGAGAATGTGCTTAATGTGAGCTTCCAGATAGTTTTTTTCCTGCACGAAACCCAAATCATGAACCCCTGCAAATGCGACCTCATTTGATTCGGCCAAGCGCAAGACTTCCGCACCTTCAGCGGCGGAAATGAATTCACCTTTTTCATTGAGTAGTTTCAACGCATTCCATTGGATGGGGTTGTGGCTCGCGGTCAGTATAATGCCCGCATGCGCTTTTTCTTCAGGGACCGCTATCTCTACAGTTGGGGTCGTCGATAAACCAAGGTCAATTACATCGGCGCCCATACCTATCAGGGTATTACATACAAGACCATTCACCATCGAACCACTGATTCGGGCATCCCTACCCACCACCACGCGAATTTTCGAAGTGCTGTTTTTTCGCTGTATGAGCGAGCAAAATGAGGCGGTGAATTTTACGACATCAATAGGGGTGAGACCTTCACCTTCTATACCGCCCATGGTGCCGCGAATTCCTGAAATTGATTTAATGAGTGTCAAGGCAATGGAGATTAATATGATGCGCGCAAGTTAATAGTTCAATGAGTGAATCGTAAGACACATTCTATCAACACTACCTTTGTCGGAATCGATGAATTACCTGGCTCATTCCTTTTTATCATTCTCCAATGAACCGATATTGTTCGGCCAGTTCATCGCCGACGACATAAAAGGTAGCCGCTGGCAAGAGTTTCCACCCGAGATTCGGAAAGGGATATTGTTACATCGGTTCATTGACGACTTCACGGATAATCATCCGATGGTGGTGAAGCTGCGAAAGTGCCTGCATCCTAGGCTGGGCAAATTTTCAGGTGTAGCTCTCGATGTGCTTTTCGATCATGTGCTTTGTATTCGCTGGGAAAACTATGAGGAGACGAGTCAAGCCGACTGGATTGGATTAACCTATGATTTATTGGCAGCACGAAGTCCTGATATGAGCGAAAAACGCAAGTTCATTTTAGCCAACATGATCAAGCACAATTGGATGCAGATGTATTCCACCACTGAAGGAATTACTACTATTTTGCATCAGATGTCAAGACGAATTCCTTTTGAAAATCCTTTGGAGCAGGGAGTTGTGGCCTTTGAGGAGCATAAAAATGCTATTATTTCGACCTTCGACGAATTTTTTCCTGAAATCATTTCGGTGACTCAAGCCAAATTAGATACTTTTGCCC
>Ga0315902_10004186_pt1 | contig 21060 bp, 23 predicted proteins | sample LakEriMetagenome_9_FD_203523 | JGI IMG/M metagenome (GOLD analysis project Ga0315902, IMG submission 203523) | Freshwater fungal communities from buoy surface, Lake Erie, Ohio, United States - Buoy 12 MA117 | ecosystem: Environmental > Aquatic > Freshwater > Lake > Lake biofilm | place: USA... | reverse complement strand
CTCCTATAGAAAGAAATATGTCTGTTATTTTATCAAATGTTTCGTTTAATTCTTGCAAGTATGAATAAGTCAATGCTGCTCCGGAAGAGGTTCGCGTGCCTTGTTTATCTATATGCACTCGATTATTAGCAAATATTTGATAAGCATCTGATAAATTTCTATACATGGAACTCACCAGATATTGCATCTTAAACGGATATTTAATATCATCCTCTAATTTTTCTGATATCGAGCTGAAATCAGTATCTTCGAGAATACCAGATATATTTTTCTGTACTTTATCTGCCAATAGAGGCTCTACTCCAAAGAATCCGGAATACTCTAACTTAGTAAAATATATTTTGAAAGAAGTAGCACAATCTTTCATATCATCCCGATATTTCTTAATTTTCTCCATTTCTTCTTTATAGGTTATATTAATAATATATAAAGAATAATTGACATATATTTATTAACAAGATGGGTGATGATTATTATTTACAACCAAATTTAGGTCCAGTAAAACGAGTAGCGAGGCAGCAGCCTGCTAAAGCTCCTCCAAAGCAGGTACGCCGCGAACCAGAAGAAGAATATTATGATCCCAACGATTCGGAGCCTGTTTCGAAAACCGAAAAAAGTTTTTCCGAAAGTGTACGAGAAAATAAAATATTGGCCATTATTTTCGCTGTTATAATAATATTATTAATATGTTTTATAGTTTGGATGATGACTAAAGGAGATAAAACTAGCGTAGGTAAGCAACCAACAGGACCTCCGACCACGCCGCCGGCTCCTAGTGATACAGGAAATAATAATAAACCAGCGCAAGAGCCTAAAAAACCGGCCGATCCTCCTCCAGAAGAACCTGTCAAGCCAAAAGAAGAGAAAAAGCCGGACGCGCTGACGAAAAAAAGTAAAATAACTGATAATGAAAAAATCATACAAACTGTAGATGACGCAGAAATAATGAAATATATGAACGCAGGGGAACCTGATGAAGACGATGAATCCGAAAATGATTAGTGATGTGTATGCGTTTTATTTTTTTCTAGTTACATGAATTTTATTATAAAAAATATAGTAATATAATACATATTTGCAGAGAACAGCACGCTAGAATTTTCATCTAGAAACAATACAAAGGTATTTTATCTTACACAAGAATGACATCCGTAGAACATAAGAAAGCTGAACGCCAACAACTCGCCACAGTTGTTGATCTTGATATCGCACCTGCTCGTATTCGTAGTTGCATGGATAAGGGATGGGTAAATAAATCAAGAGAACGTCAAGTTAATGATCTTAAGAAAGATATCAATAAAATTAAGAAAGAAGGTTGCCCCTTCGCTAAGCCAGTAGCACCTAAATCTCCAGGTAGAGATGCCAAGGAATCCGATCGTAAAAGATACGAAGAAGCTAAGGTTGTATTTGTGCAACAAATGAAGGAGTATAATGACTATAAATCTCCTCGTTACAATTCGTTGAATAAATTCCATGGATATGTCAAGCAACTACAAAAGTTGCATACGCTTCTTTTGAAAGATAAGAAGACCGAAAATACCGATTACGAAATTCAAGCAATTCTCCATGTTTTGGATGATAAACCTCCCATGAGAAAGAAGGGTCCCTCCGGAGAAAGCGATGAGGAATACCACGCTAGAGTGAATAAATTTTCCGAAAAAGGTTACAAGAAACTCAGAACTAATAGTACTAGTCTTACTTCTCCTGACGGTGTACAAGCCGAGTTGGATAGAGTCCATAGGGAAAACCCTGATCTTAAATTCTTCCTGGATAAAGATCATGTTTCTAAGGAGCGTGTTAGATTTAACGATCCCGCCGCTGTAGCCATATCTACTTTTATGCAAGTTGCCGTTGGTCAATTTGCGGAACATACCATCAACCAAACAATAGCTAGTGGTAAGAAAATCATGCAACCCGATCATTGTGTAAGCCCTGGTTTGGAAAAGTGTTCCTTGTTTCCCTTAATTAACAATCTTCCTCATTATCTTACTGTTGTTGAGAGACAAGCTAGAAGACATGAGTATGAATTAGCAAGAGAAGGGGAGAAAAATAAGGGCATTCAACTAGCTAGAAGGAAGGCCAGGAACGAAAAGAAAAATTTTGTCAGACCTAAATTTACTTATCCTAGCTTCCAAGATGTTGAAGTAAATAATGGATTCGCCGTGCTCCGCGAAGAAGAAGATAAAGATAACAATATCAAAAAGTACTACCAATGGTATGATATTGATGTCGAGAGAGACGAATCTGACCAACACGATGTCAATTTCCAATTTTATGTTGGAAAAGTTTGCAGACGTGTATTAGACGATCGTATTGCCGCAGGTGATACATCTGCAACTGATATTAGAGTAAGTAATAACCTAAAGAAATTCCTTTCTGACTTGATTATTGATTTTATTACTCGTATCACTCCTCTTGCTATGTTGTTGATGGAAAGCAAGAATATCAAAACGATCAACGAAAACATTATACTCACAGTAGTTCAATTCCTCTTGATTGATAGCTATCGCAAGAAGCAAGAAAATATGAGTCTCACTAAAGAACATTCAGATTTGTTTGCTGAAGTGAGGAAAAAAATCAAGAAGTGCCAGGAACACCAAACAGGTGTAGTTCATAAACATGCTGCAGAATTGGCAGAAGATGAATTATTGGATGATGATATTTCTGAAGCCGTCGCTCACGAAGAAGAAAACGGAGATGAACTTGATGATGCTGAAGACTCTGATGAAGAAGAGGAAAAGCCCAAAGCCAGTGGTGTCAAGAAAGCCGCCCCTACATCCAATGCTAGCAAAGCACTCGCCTCTACAGACAAGAAATCTTCCGGGTCTGTTAGGGCAAAAGTACGCAATGGTTAATCGCAAAAAATACTAATCCACTTATAGAAGATAAAAAAATAAAAAAGAAAATAAAAAATATATTTATTTTTTGTGATTTCTGTATGTGCGACAGAAGAATTTACAAATTGCGCCTTCGAGAATTTATTCCATCTATTTTTGAGAATATTTCAGCGGCTGTTATGGGTGTTTCAAATACATCATCATCTTTGTGATCTTGCATGTATTGATTTAAGTCGTGATCAGCATTAGTATCGATAGCAACATAATCTAATCGAATCCCTAATTCTGATATTCGTTTTTCTAGCTCTAATATACGATGCTCTTGTTTTTCTATTTCAGAATTCATGCTTTCAACCATTTTGACAGTTTTTGCTAATGCTTCCGTAAGAATTTGAATAGTATTATCCTCCATTATTTACATATTAACATCTGTTTTCATTTATCTAATAGGTGCTCCCACATCGTTTTTTTTATGGTAAATACTTTTCCCAGCTTCATTAGAATAATAATCTTCTAATACTGTTTCACTATTTGCCCAAGCGGATTCATATTTTTCCATAATTTGTTTAGGAGGGCGTGAAAGAGCGTCTTCCATCAAAGTGTCGCGTTTTTTTAATATTTTCTTAGGTTTCTTCTTATCTTTCTTCGCGGATTTTTTCTTATCTTTCTTCGCAGATTTCTTATTTTTCTTCTTGGATTTTTTCGTAGATTTCTTGGGTCTTTGAGACTCCTTCAGCAGTGATAACATCCTTGTTAATAGAACTTCCAAATTATCTTGTTCTGATTCTGACTCAGTTTCCGAAATTTCAGTTTCCGATATTTCCGATGCAGATGTTTCAGTGGCTTCTTTATGACTTTCCTCCTCGTCTATGGATCTTACAATTCTTGAACTACCGATCCCTTCTCGAGAATATTTCTCCAAAGCCTCTTCATAAGTTCCACAGCCTCTATATATATCACCGAAAACGTTGGGTTCTTTCCAGTCTTGGCCGCAGCTAGAACGTAAAAAGTTAATTTCTACATTCAGCTCTTTAATTTTTTGCGTAATCTTTTGACTTCTCCGGCGAGATTGGTTTTAATTTTCATATTGTTTCCCAGTATCATGTCTCAAACGTTATGTTAGCAACGCAGTATTTTTATAAATGATATTTTTATCAGTAAAAAAAATTAAGAGAATGTTTACATTTCCCAGGGTCTTTTATTTCCAGAACCAAACATATAAGCGTATTCATTCTTATATAGAACATAGTGAATTCTCGCGTTGTACGAGCGACCTATTCTGCAAATTCTACCTCCTATTTGGCTTTCTACATTCGGGTCCATTACCTTAGCAGCGAATATTAGATCAGTAGTGGCTTGTAAGTTTAGCCCTGCAACTAATCTCGGCCCATTAATTAGCAAAACATTTATCGATTCTTCGTCTTCATTGGGTAAGTTGTATCTACTGACTGCGTCTTTTATCTGATTTGGAGTCCCTTGTATTTTAAGGTACGGTATTAAATTTTTTATCAGCTTCTTTTCTATTAGCTGCATAGTTTCTTTGAAATTAGCAAATATTAGGACTTTAGTCGATTCAGGAGGGGCTTCTCCTTTGTCTTCGTCTCCAATTAATAAATTTGGAATGCTAATATCATTCCTCATTTCTTTTTCTTGTATATGAACGCCCTTGATAATATTAATGATACAATTGTACTTATTCATTTCTTCCGGTTCATCTTCTGGTTCTTTTTCTTTTTCTTCTTCCTTTTCTTCTTCCTCTTCTTCTATTTCTACGGCATTTTCGTCAGAGATGTCCTCAAAATCAACTTTATCTTTGTCTACGAAAATTAGATCTCGTATACTGATATCAGCCCTACAATTCGGACACATACCTCTTACATCGCTGGCCGACGTAGTTTTCATTTTTAATGTCCAAGACATTACTTCACTTGAAATAACTACTCCGCAACATTTCATAATAACTATGCTTTGTACTTCCGATAATGGCTCGCAAGTTATAGGACAATCTCCTTGTTTCAAATTGTCTTTTACTCTTTGAATAGCTAAACCATTTTTCTCTTTTATAGAAGCGTATTCTTCTTCTACATCTACTATCGCAGCACTGATACTTGTTTGCTTATACTTTATGCTTTTCTTGACATGAGATATAGGACCCGGCTTCTTCAGATTTTTTTTGAAAGCATCCATATTAGCTGTGCTAATAGATTTTTTAGGGTCGGATAATGCAGGTAAATTATCTATTATGTTTCTCACTCCCGATGCATATTTCAATATCGAGATAGCACGCTTATATATTTCCCATTTGTTGTCTAATATTTTTTCGAAAATATCTGCAACGGAATTAGTTTTAATACCTGTAGCTTCCGCAGCTTCGTTAATAGCGTCGCCATTTAACATTTCCATAACAGCATTAGTTTCTGATGTATCCATAGCACCTAATAAACTAATATAGTTATCATTAGGATTATGAAATATATATACGTAAAATCGCACTTTAGATGCTCTAGTACTCTTATCTATGAATGAATCTTTACATCCTAGATTAAAGAATGTGAATAATTCTCGATTGTTCCATATACTTGTATAAGATGGTCTGTAAGACTCTAAATATTCTGTAATACTATGATAATGATCAATATTACGTTTTGCAGGTGGTATCTTTTTAGTAGCAGATACTAACCACGTAAATAGAGCAGGTATTACCTTTGCTGTAGTAGGAATATTCAAATAATCAAAATCATCCAACACAACTCTCGCTATACAAACATTCTTAAATAATTCTCCGAATACACTTAATATTGCTTTGGATTTAGTATGTTCTAGCGGGGTCCCTACTAATTCTGGAACATCGAATTTGCCAGAAATATTGCCATTTTTAATCAATATTATTTCATACTCTGATAATTTGGATTTATTTTTGCCAAAACACATAGAATGGAATTCTCTCAACGCAAATATATTATCTATCATGAATACTTTAAAATCAGTAAATTCTTGAATCGCCTCCATCCACTGACCAAGAACACTTTTACCAACAAATATAAATGTTTGCGGGTAAATTTTGTTGTAGGTTTTACGAAACTCTGTCATGAAACCGTTATTGCCATATTTTTCCCTTGTCTCGAAACGATTCCTGATTATATCTCTGCTTCTTGGCATCGGCACTGTAGTTATTTCCGATTTTTTGTTAGGAATCTTCTTATGCGCTATTAACATCAATATTTCTATTGTTTTACCACTTCCTGGATGTTCGCTAAGTACGGCAGCTCTGGTTTCGGCAATAACTTTATCTCCTGGAGGATTATCAACTGCTAAGTCTACTGTACAATATTGTACTTCTTCTATGTCTATCATAGCTTTTACAGTTACCTTTTGATGAGGTAAAGGCGGTAGAGACACTCTGGGAACATGATCTATTTTTTCATATTTGTTGGTAATGAAAAGTTTCTTTTTGTAAGTACCCTGACTATTAGTTGGTTCTAGGTCGTATGGTCTCACAACCTTAATCCACGATTTTCTTTCCATTTGAAACTATTCCTCACAAATATTTATAAAATATTTTTTCAATTTTGTTAATGAACTCATTAAAAAAAAGAAAGATACGCTAGTGTATCTACAAATGTAATTCAACTGGTTCTATATGATCTTCCACAATATCAATGATCGCCTTCTTACAAAGACCGTCCGCCATCTCATTACACTCATATAATTCATACTCTAGCGAACCTTTCATCGGAATTTTAGCACCTTGTAGATGTGATCCAATTTTGAGCACCGTTAAACCGCCCCAATCTAAATGAACAGGAGGGTCGCATTTTCTGGAACTATGCGCATCAGGATGTATTAATATATCCCAGGCTTTTTTGCCTGCGAATTTGCCATCAGTGAAATTTGGAACTAACTTAGACAGGGTTATTAAAGTTTTACATAGTATGATTACTAAATCCCTATTTTTATTTACATTTTTCAAAGCTGGATCTTTGGACAGCCATTTCCATATATCTTCATTGATCATGTATATAACATATTTGGCATCTCCTATCAATATTACAGGCTTTGGACCAGTTTCGTTCAGAACATTAATTATTTTTCTAATAGCATGTATAGCTGCTAATAGTTCGCCACGCCCGTTAGTTTTTTTGGTTTGTGCTCCGATGTATTCTATTACTCCGCTTTTATCAGATTTCATCATAGTCAAGGGAACTAATCCATACAATTTAAGCCCTGCTAAGTTCTCCAAATTATTATTAGAATTGAACGTTTTAGGGAAATATACACCGTAGCTGGCTTTTTGACGTCCCATTTCCTTGATTTCGTTTCCGACACACCCACCATCTATCGCGGCTACTACGTGTGTAGCTTGAGGTTTAACTTCTTTCACAACAGATTTTTTATCCAAGAGAAACTTCTTTATTAGCATATCTTCTTCAGATTTACATCCATCATTATATATCAACCTGGGATTTTCAAAATATCTCTGAGATAAGTAAGATAAATCTAATTGAAATCCATTCTTCTTTTTTTCGTAAAATTGATCATATAGTAATCTGGGTTCCTGAATTTCAGCATCAGGATCCCAATTTATGCTTTTTACTTGACTAAAATGATCACAATGTTTGAAATTTTCAGGATCTCCTCGCTTGTTATGTTTATTTAATTTAGAAGGATGTCCCCACTCACAAACTGTTACTTCATGACCATCGGGTAGATCGCGCGTATTGATAACACTCGCCACAGCTTGGGCATGCCCGCCCCATAAGAACACCCATAATTTATGGTTATTGTGATTGAGTTGAGTTTTCATAAAGTCATCTGTTATATATGCTAATAGAGCATTGGTGAATTCTCCCCAAAATTTATGCATATTAGATTTTGTGGAACCTCCATTCCCTTCCACATGAACACCTCCGTCTTCGCTAGAAATAATATTGGGCGACCTTGTCAGATAAGTATTTAATAATAAAACACCTTGTCTAGCCCAATTTACAAGATTTCCATGAGTAGGACGCGTGCCTATTAATTTATGATGTCTGAGACATTTATATATTTTTTTAAGAGAAGGTGGAATACTGCAGTCTTTTGGTACCGAGAAACTTAAACCAGTAGCTTGATCTATTCCTGTATAGGGATCTTGACCAATAATTATGACTCTTATATTTTGCGGATCGAAGTACTTCATCGATTCGAATATATTTGCGGCGTCGGGTCGTATATACCTCTTGAGACCATTTTTTTCAACATGATGTTTAGCTACGCCTTTTTCTTTTAAGAAATTCTCTAAATTATGGAAACATTTGTTCAGGATTGGCTTAATTTTTTCACTGAATAAGATAGACCTCCATCCCGGCCTTATGTTCGCCAGTATAGGATCTTTAATAAGACCAGCCAATATAGTGTTTTTTTGAGTAGCCATTGTGTAATAAAAAATATATTTCAAATTTTTATATATTGATTTATGCGTTACTCTCCTAGGCTATGGGTTCTGTGGTTCTCCCAGCTCCTCTACACTCATTTGTCGCTCCGCGGTCATTTCTTTTACATTCTGCTCAGATGTTTCAGCTTTATCGCGGTAAAACATTAAACATCCTATAACTATAACTAATATGATTAAAATCAAAAATACTCTAGTGTATTCCATTTTTGTTAGGTATTATAAGATAGAGAATTTAAAAATAAAAAATAAAAATATTTTTCTTTTATTCGTTGTCCGATTCTTTTAATATTCTTGTGTAATCATGTACTGTAATAGTTCGCATAGGATCTAGATTTTTTTCTATGCATTGGTTATACAATTGTTTCAATTGAATAAATACCATCGGTCCAGCTAAATCCCCAACTATTTCTTCAAATTCATCATGTTGTATATCTTTACATAGAGCCTCGTGTATTAAATTATACAGTTCTTCTGCGTCATCTTGAGTATCTCTATCTTCTGACTCTTCTTCATCGGAAGATTCTTCATCTTCTTGGGAGTCATCTCTCTTTATTTTTCTTCTTTTAGTACGCTTGGTACGTTTAGTTTTTTTCTTGCTCTTTTTGGTATTTTTCGCACCTCGACCGACAAAATAATATCCTATGATCAATATTATTAATACGATCAATAACGCCGTATATTTATTTATACTTAGTAGCCCCATGTATATGTTATATTATAACAAATATTTCTAATATAATATATTTCGCGTATAATATTTTCCGTAAATATAAACCGCAAAAATGGGTGGAGGTGAGTCTAAAACAGAAAGTAACATAGATATCGTAAACAATTCTATCATAGAAGCAATAATTTCTTCTACACAAAATTGTAATTCTTCAGTTAATGCAAACCAACAAATTACACATACCGGATTCGGGTTATTTTCGGGTGCGAAGCAAAATGTGTCTGTTTCGGTGTCTTGTTTACAAAAAGTAGTAATAGACAACCAGATGTTAGCTAAAATGGCTCAAAATATTATACAAAATTTATCAGCCAACAACGGTACTATATTTGGAGGAAATGCTAGTAGCACTGCTAATCAATCGATTCAAAACTACCTGAAAACAAAAATATCTACTAGTTTCGTACAAAATTGCGTAGCCAGTACTATTGCCAATCAGAACATACAATATGGAGGTGTTCAGATAGGAGTATTCGATTCACAAGGCGTAAACATATTTCAGAGTTGCATGATGAATGCGTTAAATAATAATAAAGTAGCTCAAGGTATTACATCGGATACCTCTCAAACTGGCAATGCTAGTAATACAGCATTTAGTTTTGGAAGTTTATTTAGTGGATTCGGGAGTTATATATATTATATATTATTCTTCATATTGATAATAATAGTTGCTTATTTCGGCCTACAATATATATCAAAAAGTAAAATTGAAAGTCCTCCACCAACACAATAGAAAACATGAGTGATCTCATTTCGGAATGGGATATACATAAAGATATTTACATTAAAGCGAGCGGTGATCATAATTTACCATGGTTTTTGAAAGTTTGGCAATGGATATATAATATCCATAAGGAATACAAACACGATATATTACAAGTAGATTTAGCAAGGGTTTGTTTATTGTTTGATGAAAGAGGAAAACTCATCAAGGAAAGAAAATTAGTTAATTGTCCGTTCTGGACAGGAGAAAATCCATATCCTATAAATTCTCTTACCGATAATAATAGCATAATAGAGTTTATAGATGATCCACAAAAGAAACATATTATGATACAAAACAGGGAACGTGTTTTAGAATTATTGGCGGAAAAAGATGCCGATTCCACCCGAATAATATTAGTCGCTGCTCAATATATTGTGAGTAGAACTCCCGAAATAGCGCTAGAGAATGAATCGTTACAGACACCTGTATTCGTGCTTTTCAAGGTTAAATTGAACGTCAAAAAGAATAGAAAAAAATTATCATTATAATGCATGCATCTTATTTTTTTGAATATTATATAAATAATGCCATTATATAATAAATATTATATAATAAATATGGAGCCTGAGTTATTACAAAAACTATGGAAGGTGGCTAATAGGCCCAACCCTAATATCAACGATGTTATTGGATCGGCCGTCGTACAAAAAAGCATACGTAAATTTTTGAAATACACATCAAAAATGATGAAAGACTTAAACTTGAAAGATCTGTATGAAAAAGATTTCCCGGTGATCAGGGAAAAATCTGCTGAATACACAGATTGGAAGATATATTCCATTCTATTAAGCCCTTCCGGCGTGATATATATGAAGATGTCGGATTTATTTACCGAAATAAACTCCCATTTCCAAGATCATCACAAGTGTACGTTTATATTTAAGATTAATCATTTGCAACTAAAGGTACGCAACGAATTACTGGATAATAGAATATATGAAAATTTCAAGAAATATGGGCAAAAATTGGATAGAGAAAATATGTCTAAATACCGGATAGTATTTGAGAGATACTGGATGGCGTTAACATCAATGGGGAATATAGAAGCTTTCCCGTTAATCGAGGAAATATATAAGCTATCTAGAAAATATGTGCTTCCGGACGATTGGCAAATAGTAAAATATTTACCTTCTGAGTACAGGCCAGATGATGATAATATTCCTAAACTAACAATATACACATTGGGTAATAGTATCATAGATCAAGATTCATTAAAATATGAATTAGACAAGGGTAAGTTGTTGGTTGCACATTCTGGTGATATCGACGCAAGTTCCTGCATCAAAATGGCAACAGATATGAATGTTCTCTTTGGGGAATACTGTTTCGCGAAAACTATTACAAATTTTAAGTTAGCGCCTTTAGAGGTAGCCGGGACCGAACTTCGACCAATGAATGATTTTTACAAAGAGGTAGTTGACGAATTCACAAAAAATACTAAATTATGCGCTTTTTGCTCATTGAGAGATTGTAATGTTGAATTTTGTAATATAAATCACAATCGCTTCAATGAAAATAATGAAGATTACCTCCCCGAAGGAGATTATTGTTCATATTGCATAGGATGTGTAGATAGATTATTTATGGGCAAAGAGTAGGTCCGCATACGATATCGAGATAATTATAATTAGTGCCATAATTATCACTATTGACAAAGAAACTATTCCCTTAATATGTATGTATAGGAAGGAACAAAATCCTACTAATGATATGGCGAAAGAAAGTACCAATGCGCCTTGATAGCCTCTAATCATATTCATCCTTTTGGTAGTTTTGCGGATATTGTTTCCGTAGTTTCCGTAGTTTCCGTAGTTTTGTGAATATATTCACAAAGTAATTCATTTTTTTGAGAACAGAAGCAAAAATTGTTTTTTATAATTTCTTTACAGCTTCTTTGTACCAGTATAAAGAAAATTAGTGAAAAATACAAAGAAAATTAGTGAAGACTACATGGATACGCGCGCAAAAAAGATTTACAAACTAAGGAAGAAAGATCCTAGATGTAAACATGGTAGAAATAAATATTGTTGTAAAGATTGTGGTGCAGGTTATTGTGAGCACGGCAAACAAAAACAACGTTGTAGAGATTGTGGAACTGGCCATTGTCAACATGGCAAAGATAAATATCATTGCAGAGAATGTAGGACAGGTTATTGTCAACATGGGAGGGATAAATATCATTGCAAAGAATGTGGTACCGGGATATGTATGCACAATCATTGGAAACGTCGATGTAAATTATGTGGCAGGGGGTTTTGCTTTCATGGAAGAAGAAAAAGTTCTTGCAGAAATTGCAAGAAAATGACTATTAAATATATACTAAATTGAAAAAATGATAGCGTTTTTTGTATATACTTTCTTCACTAATATTCTTTGTACTAGTACAAAGAGACTGCAAAGAAATTACGAAGAAAATGGACAAACCTAAAAAGAAAATAACCAAACCTAAATGCGAGCACGGTAGAGGAAAATATTACTGCCGGGATTGCAGAGTAGGATATTGTCCACATAATAGACCCAAAAGCAGATGTAAAGAGTGTAATCCGCTTCTCTGTCATCACGGTAATAGAAAAAATAATTGTGCAAAATGTGGAACAGGTCTTTGTCAGCATAATAATCCGTCAAATCGATGTCGAGAATGTGGTGTTGGATATTGCCAGCATGATCGCGATAAACATCATTGTAAAGATTGCGGGACAGGATATTGCCGGCACAATAGAGAAAAAAGTAAATGTAAAGAATGTGGAGTAGGCTATTGTGAACATAATAACCTTAAGAACGCATGCGAGGAATGTAAGAATAAATTATGTAGACATGGCACGTATGTGATGTTATGCGAGATGTGTGGAACATGTATACACAACCGTAATAAAGATTATTGTAAACATTGTGGAACAACTAGATGTATACATGGTCGAGGAAAATATAAATGTTGGGAATGTGTTCAATGCATACATGGAACTAACAAAAACCAATGCGGGATATGTACCGCGAAATATTGTCATCACGGCATCGAAAGTAATGATAATTGTGTTCAATGCGAAATATTATCGGAATTGGATGGATTGATTTAGAAAAAATGAAATATTATTTTTTGTATATTTGCGAAAAAAATGAATACTACTACCACAAAGAAAATGGACAAGCCTAAAAAGAAAATAACCAAACCTAAATGTGAGCACGGTAGAGGAAAATATCGATGTAAAGATTGTGGAACAGGATATTGCCAACACAATCGCAGGAAAGGCCAATGTAAGGACTGCGGTACGGGATATTGTCAACATGGCGAAATAAAACATCAATGTAAAGAGTGCGGAAAAGGACATTGCGAACACAATCGCAGGAAAAGTCAATGTAGAGACTGCGGAGTCGGATATTGCCAACATAATCGCAGAAAATATCAATGTAAATTATGTGGCAGAGGATATTGTCAACATGGTCGTAGACTATCTTCATGTAAAGAATGCGGTATCGAAATATGTGAACACAATAATCCAAAGGATGGTTGTGAAATGTGTGCGATTACCAAAATTTTAATGGAGTTGAAAACAGAAATATTTGTGGAAAATGAGAATTAAAAAATGAAATATTTTTTGTAGTATAATCTCTTCGCAGTCTCTTTGTACTCTCCGTGAATACATTCACGGAAAAAATGGATACATTGACGAAGAGGATGAACAAACCTAAAAAAAAGATAACAAAAAGATGTCAACATAATAACCCCGCAAACAGATGTAGATATTGTGGTAAAGGGTATTGCGAACATAACCGCGAAAAAAGTAAATGTAAAGATTGCGGAACTGGATTATGTCAACACGGTAGATGGAGAAATCTCTGTAGAGAACATCACACTGAATATTGTGAACATAATAAACAAAAAGGTCGATGTAAAGATTGCAAGGAAATAATCGAAAAACAAATCTACGAAAGTCTAAAAGCAATAGAAATGATATTATCTTGACCTAGCAATTAAGGGAATGAAGTATTTTTTTGATAGTCATTCAATCTACATATAGATTTTAAAAAAACTGAAGCGTTATTTTGTGGATATCCTTTTCGTAAATACATTTACGAAGAAATTACGAAGATATGAGTGCTCTCAAACCTAAAAAAAAGATATACAGGCCTAGATGTAAACATGGTAGAAATAAATATTGCTGTAAAGATTGCGGTACAGGATATTGCGAACATAATCGCAGAAAAAATAAATGTAGAGATTGTGGAATTGGATATTGTGAACATGATAATGATAAGGGAAGATGTCGAAAATGTGGAACAGGTATGTGCGAACATAATCGAAATAAGCGTTATTGTAAGGATTGTAAAACTGGCCTTTGTGAACATGGTCGCTACAAATATCGTTGCAAAGATTGTGGAAAAGGATATTGTGAACATAATCGCAAAAAAAATCAATGTAAAGATTGTGGAGTTGGGTATTGTGAACATGACCGTGGTAAATATGTTTGTAAAACTTGTAATTCTATTTGCGAACATGATAAAAAAAGAAGGTTATGCGAAATTTGTAGTTTTAAATATTATTGAAAAAATAAAGTATACTACGTAATTTTTTTCCGTTCTTTGTCTATAAATGGAGAAAAAAACGCTGACATTAGATGATTTAGTCAAAACTGTAGAAATAGATTTGGACAAGAACAGGAAGTGCAAAAAATGCAAAAATAAATTTTATATAGCAGGTGATTTTGAAGTTAAAAAAGGTAAATGTGAAATTTGTGGAAAAAATATGAGAAAATTTTGTGTAATTATATGATATCGATTAAAAAATACCTCCTCAACCACGAAAAGTCAAGTCCCGGAAATGAGTTTGGTGAAAACCAGAAATTTCTGTTTTTTATGAAACCGAAAACAGGTTCTTTTCCAAACGCAAAAAGTTGAAGTACATATGCAAGCTTTAAGGCTGTCGATGGAAAAAATGCCCTTCCGGATACGAAAAGCCAAGTTCCCGAAATGAGTTTGGTGAAAACCAGAAACCAGAAATTTCAGAAACCAGAAATTTTTCTGGAGTTTCTGTTTTTTATGAAACTGAAAGTGGGTTCTTTTCCGAATGCAATATCGATAGAAAAAGTACCCCCTCAACCACGAAAAGTCAAGTTCCGAAAATGAGTTTGGTGAAAACCAGAAATTTCTGTTTTTTATGAAACTGAAAAAACGAATATCTTCCAATCATGAAAAGTCGAGCCCCAAAAATAGATTTCAAGGCTATCGATTGGAAAAGTACCCTTCCAAACGCAAAAAGTCAAGTTCCCGAAATGAGTTTGGTGAAAACCAGAAACCAGAAATTTCAGAAACCAGAAATTTTTCTGGAGTTTCTGGTTTTTATGAAACTGAAAGTGGAAGTCTTTTTCCAAACATGAAAAGTTGAGGTACATATGCAAGCTTTAGGGCTATCGATGGAAAAAGCACCCTTCCGGATACGAAAAGTCAAGTTCCGAAAATGAGTTTGGTGAAAACCAGAAATTTCTGTTTTTTATGAAACTGAAAATGCAAGAATCCTCCAATCGTGAAAAATCGATATACTTAGGCAAGCTTTAGGGCTATCGATGGAAAAAATACCCTTCCGGATACAAAAAGTCAAGTTCCGGAAATGAGTTTGGTGAAAACCAGAAACCAGAAATTTCAGAAACCAGAAAAATTTCTGGAGTTTCTATTTTTTATGAAACTGAAAGTGGGAGGGTTTTTCAAACGTAATATCGATAAAAAAAATACCCCCTCAACCACGAAAAGTCAAGTTCCGAAAATGAGTTTGGTGAAAACCAGAAATTTCTGCTTTTTATGAAACTGAAAACGCGGGCATCTTCTGAACATGAAAAGTTGAGGTATAGAGATTCACTTAGTAACCGCGGAAGAAAAAAATAATTTTTATTTAAATTTTTTCTCGTAATATAACGACATTAAAAAATATTGACGAATCTGCGAATATAACTAAGTAAAGATATTTATTTATATTGGAAAATGTCTGATATACATAAAATATGTGTGTCATGTGGGGAAGAAAAAAGTGTTGTACACTTTTACTCTGATGCTTCAAACAGGGACGGGTATAAAAACTCCTGTAAAGTTTGTCTTCGTAACAAGAAAAAAAAAGTCCAGGAAGAACCAATAGACGAGTGTCAAATGGTTAAAGGACAGTTGATCAAAGCAATAGATGAGAAAAAAATAGAGCAAGCGAGAAGTTTACTTGATAAACTGGAATCTGTGTTAGAGAAAAATAATAACCCTCCTTCAAACACTTTTTATGTTTGTGAATTTCAGTTGAAAGTTCGGGGTGATATAACGGCAAATATATTATACATCAAATCTTTCCTATTGCTATTTTTGGCTATGAGGAGAATTATGATTGGTCAAGATGATATATGCATTTCCAAAGATAAAAATTACAGAAAGAGTAAATCGCTGCTAGTATCACTTCCGGAAAATGTTTTGCTGAACCCACAAGAAGTCGACAACTTTTTGGATACTATATACGTCGCGGAAGATGACGCGGAGGGCTTCTCCTCTTTTTGCGCTCATATAAGAAGTGATGTGATAAACATTTCGAAAATAGAAAAAAGCATAATCAAGCTTGCTTCTAATCAAGGAGAAGTGTTAAACCCGAGCAGTATATTATATTCTCACGATGGTGATAAATGGCAATTTCAATTACCGGATCATATAAAATTCTCTCCTGAAACTATAAAAAAAATTGTTAACGAAATAGAAGCTATGGAATTTTAAACAACTTTGTTAAATATATCATCCGCGATCTTATCGAATAATCGTCCGGCCTCACGAACTTTCTTTTTTTCTTTCCTTTCTTCAGGTGTTTCTTGTGCTAGTTCTGGGAATTTCTGTTTAGTCTCCCCAACATATTTACGAAATAAATTTTCGGATTCTAATTCTTTCAATACTTTTTCCTTATCTGAAATTGTGTCTTGCATATCCCCAAAAGCAGCAAAACAAGCCGACTTATTTCTCATCTCATGAACATTTTCAACACCGTTGTAATAATCTTTAGTATCTTCAAATAATTTTATAGCTATACTTTTCACACTTCCGGATGATCTGCTATTGCCCGCAACTTCGAAAGCTGACTCTAAATAACTAAGTTCACCAGTCGCGAAAAACAACCCCCAAGCATAAAACAATAATCCCAGTCTTGGCAAAGCTACCAACTTTGACATTACGTCTACTTTTATTTTCTTAACTTCTTCTTCGAGGATTGATTTAGGTTTTTTTTCAACGGCCTCCCAAGCTGGATCATCATAATGTTGCAATAAAACAGCGGGTTGCCAAGCTGTGAAAAATTCAGCCAACGTGTTTTGGGTTTTTTTGGAAGATACTATTTTGTTGTAATTTTCCACTGATGGGTCTAAGGAGAATTCTAGCAGTTTGTCCATATTTTCGTACGCGAGAGATAGACAGAGAATATATTATGAATATATTATGATTATACGTTTAATATATTGTATATACGTATTATGAGCACACTAACAGCAGTCATTATTTTGATCATAATTATAATCATAGCAATATGGTTTACTCATCATTTATATTCTACTGGTGGATTACCTGAAGGTGCTTTTCGAGATACATTCGAAGGATTTGTTAACACAGCAAATTATAAATATGACGAATATTTCACACCTCCGCATGATTTGTATAAAAAGACTGTTGGTTACAAATTGGATGATAATGCAAAATTAGCCCTCTCTAAGGCTAAGAAAAAGGATGATATGTACACCACTAACGAAACTTCTGGTACTATGTCTAAGTCTAAAGCGGGTGATGCAACTGATAATTCATTCATATTGGCAAATTTGCTAAACTTTAATGTGGCTGAAAACGAGCCTGATAAGAAATCCAAAAAGAAAGCGAAAGCCAAATCGGCGCAATATTTTAATAAAACTTTGGACAGGATAGTGGCCGAACCTGCAGCCGTAGTACAAACCGTGGTACAACCAGTGGAATTTATGGTAGATCGAGCGGAAGATTTTTATGAAGATTACGTTATTCAAGTAAATGCTGAAAATCCCGCTATTGTTAGAGAATTATATATTCCCAACTTCGAACAAATAAGAAATACTGTTAGAAACACTAGAACAGAACAAGTTAAAAAACAAGCTAAAGAAAAACAACTAAAGATGAAAAATTTACCAGCTAAAACTATTGAACAAGAACTATATTATATGCCAAAAGATATTCCTTCTGATCCACAAAACGTACATGATAGCAATGTTGTCAGCAACGTTAAAATGATATATGATAAAGTCATATCTAAAAACTCACAGGAAAAGAAACAGTCTAATGATGAGTCTGTATTAAATGAAATACGACATGCTATAGATAATTTTCCTTTTACCGGTGGAAAAGGAACTGCCGCTAAAAATACGTTCGATGTTATGATTAAAAACAAACTTCCAACTGCATTTGAAGCTACTGAAAAAGATGTTTTAGTTGACGTTTGGAGAAGAATAACTAGCGCAGAAAATGAAACACGCCGCACGGCATTGAAAGAATCATTTATGGATTCTCTCGCCGAAAGCAACGGAAATAATGTTTGTACAATGGGTAGGTGTAGCAGAGTTCTCAGTTCTTTAACATTACTGGATAAGGATACTGAGATATCCAAACCAATCAAAACGGTGGAAATTCTGCGAAATGAAGCGTTGATGAAAGCCCATAAAGTCGTGTTAAAAGTACTAAATGAAATACCCAAAGATGTATCGGACGCTTATCAAGATCCAGAAAAATTATTAGGAGCTAACGCCGATACAAGAAAAAAAGTAGATGAGCTAGAAACAACCATTAAAAATGAAATAGAATCAACATTGAAAAAAGATTACCCAGATGTCCCTGCTAAAAAACTAAATGAAATAATAAAAGATGCCCAAGCCGGTGTCTAATTTTCAAATACATCGTAATATGTGTCTATGATAGTTTCGTTTTCGTTTATTTTTTTATTGTATATACCCATTGTTATAGATATTGTTTTGATTATTTTTTTTAGCATATCTTCCCATGTGTTCGCTTCGAGCCGAACTTTATGATTTCCATGGAGAAATATGTAAGATGGGGAACATTCTTTTTCTATTTTTTCTATCATAGCTTTGACAGCTTCTTCAGTTATTTCCACATTTTTATACCCAGAGAATAATTTCACTGGAATGGTCCCAGAAATAGGGTTGATTTCTTTGTCGTGTAAAGTTATTACACATTTTGTTTTCCATTTCCATATTGCATTACCATTAATATTTTTGTCTATGATATCAGGGAGTCCTATCTTTTGTAATAATGCGGCATAAATATCCCAACTATTTTTTGATAACCATTGTATCTGATACAATATGTGTTTAGAAATTTCTTGAATGTATAATTCGTGTAGTCTGTAAACAATTATAATCATAATTAAAATTATGACAGCGAAGATATAATCTTCTATCATTTTAAAATTGAAACCTTCTGTGGATATATCCACAGAAAGAATATATTCACAAAAAGAGGAAAAAACAAAAAATAAATCAGATGTCTATTAGGTTGCAGTTAGAAGATGGAAAAATCGTAGAAATATCTCCTGAAGCAACTTCACTTATGACCAATGTTAAGAATCCTACCGATCCGTATAAAATAGGAAAAGTTCAAGAAAAAATAGTAAATATAGTCCTAGAATTTTCTGACGAATATTCCCGTATGAACGAAAAAGATCAAAAAATGTATATCAGTCCTAACGAATGGAAGCCCGATAGTTTCGAATACAAGTGGTACAGAAAAACATTTTCTGAATTGAACATGTCAGATGTGTTGGATTTATCTGGTTTAGCTTGTAACTTGGGATTTAAAGCATTACTAGAGGTTTGTTGTTTTCACATAGCAGGAAGTATTACCGGAAAATCTTCGGAGGAGATGAGAAAAATGTTAGGGATGGAAGACGACTTTTCCACTGAGGAAATACAGAAAATAGTCGGAGAAAATTCTTGGCATTTGTAACTTAAATATTCGTTATTTTTTTGTATATAGAGATGAAGTTTTGTCAGATATTGTTTTCCGTAATAGTTGTGTTAGTGTTTATTATCGCTTACGCTCTCTATTATGAATATGCCACTACTTATGATATTAATTTGATAGAAATATACGGACGGAGAGAAGATAATATCGTGTTACCGATTGCTATTACACAAAATTTCAATCCGAAAAAAAAGGCTGAGAAAGACCGAAAATATTACGACAAATTAGAGAAACATGCTAACGATTCGCAAAATGTCCACGATTCTTCTATTGTTAAGTTACTAAGAAAAAAATATGAAAGATTAACTGAACTATGTAAATTAGATGACTCATTCAAGGAATTGCAACTTACCGAAATGGAATTAAATGAAATGAGAACACGAACAGCGTTCTTACAAATAGAAGAAGCAATTAGAAAATTATCGGCTAACAAAGCTGCTAAATGTCGGATACTTCTCGGTGAAATCCGGAAAGGACATACTATAACTTCTGTTTCTGATTCAGGAGTGCGAGAAGATTGGATATTAACTCTGGTGTGGGAAAGAATACATCATCCAGAGAATTTAGAAAATCGTGAAAAGTTGATAGAATCTCTTCTAGATCAGTTTTTAGAATCCGTCAAAAAAAGAGCGCCTATAGTTGACGCCACATTACGAGTTTTAGGTATAAATCCAGTTCAAGAAAAATATTATACAGTCTGTATTAATGGAAGAGTGGGTCATGTACTTGCTAGTTTAACGCTATTGGACTCTGACTCAATATTACGAGAACCTGAAAAAGATGAAACAGAGATAGCTAATCTTGCATATTATAAGGCTAGTAATATTGTAGATACTTCCTTAAAAGAATGGAAACATAACTACAAAGCAAGGCCAATTCACGAAATATATCAAAATACGTCTGAATTGGATGATGTGGAAGAGAAGATAGTGAAAGAATTTGAGAAATATTGCAGAACCGAAATAGAAAAAGAATTAAAAAAAGAATACTCTGGTATGATAAGCAATGCTAAACTCACGGAAATTATTGGAAAAGCCCAAGCAGGAATATGATGTTGTAGTATTAGTAACATTTCGGGGATTATTGTTACAAGGCAAAGACTTTCATTTGATTCGTAAACTTAATCCTGGTATTATGAAATTATTAGTCATTACACACGATACTTTTGTTGGAAAAGAGAGACATACGAAATCTATTGCTCTATACAAGGAAATGAAAACCGATAAAGGATCCTATTATCTTATATCTCGGTTCATTGACCTTCAGAGTATGGTTCGGAATATCAACATAATCAAAAAGT
>Ga0315902_10004184_pt1 | contig 21067 bp, 10 predicted proteins | sample LakEriMetagenome_9_FD_203523 | JGI IMG/M metagenome (GOLD analysis project Ga0315902, IMG submission 203523) | Freshwater fungal communities from buoy surface, Lake Erie, Ohio, United States - Buoy 12 MA117 | ecosystem: Environmental > Aquatic > Freshwater > Lake > Lake biofilm | place: USA... | reverse complement strand
TACGTTGTGTCCGAATGAAGCAGTGCGCTCCTTGTAATGATTATGAGTCTTTCAATACCGATTGTCTTAGGGACAAAAGAGGGTCTTTTTTCACTGCAACTGATTGGCCAAATGGGGAACTATACAGTTTAAATGACAATGACGTAATTTGTGTTTATGCAATTAATAACGGTTCTAGAAAGGTATATGTTAGTACCTTCGAGATTACCCCAAATGGTAGGATATATTCCCACCCCTCCACAGGGGTTTCATACCGAGAAATACCCGTAAGTGATAATCCCACACCAATTGCCACTCTGAAGATTGGTGCTAATGACGGTTACGGATTGGAGACCATCAAGATAATTATTTCGAATGAGCCCACAGATTTAGCCAATGGCCCAATAATCGCTAATGGAACAGATCTGTCCAAGGAAGTGTATTTCATCAAAACTAAATCAACCAACAATTCATTCTCCGAGATGTTTGGATTACTCGAAAACAAAAACCGTAGTGGCTTGGATGGCGATAAGGAATTCTCGATTATCAATATTCCCCTTATCATGAAATAAGTAACGGTGACATTAATCCCACACAAGAGTTGGATGCTCTTCGAAATAGAGCTCAATCAGTTGTTGCTTCCATTGGTCGGGTGTGTCGGAAAGTTCCCGTAAAAATGACTCGTATTCGCTACGGCGAGCATCGAAGTTTTCTACTTTTTCTACCACCAGGGAGGTGATGTTTTGTCGGGACTCATTGCCTTTCACATCAATGCGCCAGTTATATGTTCCTGCCGTGGTAAAAACATAGCTAAATTCAGACTGGGTACCTACGGTATCGATTAATTCATCGCCTTCCTCGTTTTCCACCCGAAAGCGATATGTTTGCGACATGGGTAAGTTGTTGCGAAATGTAATTAAGGCTCCGACTGCCGCAAAGGTAGAATCCAAAGGAGCTCGATCTGAGTTCGATCCTCGACTTACACTTCCTTTTGAACCGATAGGTTTTGTGGTGCTTTTTACAAGCTGACTGCCAATAGCGCGAGTGAGCGAGCCTCCGTCTTCATTAGCATGCGTTATAAGCGCGGGTATGGAGTAGGTGCCGGGCTTTTTCAATTGAACGGTTTTTTCTGTTCCTGAAATTTTATAAACCATTATGCTGCCCGAAGCAAGTCTGAACTGTCCCTTCGATGCGGTGAATGGCAATTGAACAGTAGTCCATTGTTGTTGGCCCGGCACGATATGTTCTATTTTGCCGTGTACGAGCAATACCTCTGCTTGTTGAGCACTTAATACTGTGCTTAATGCGAAGTATGAGAATAGCAATAATAACTTTTGAAATTCCATCTCTTTTTGAGTCGATATGCGATTTTACCGTAAAACTCTACCACTTCCACCAACAAAAACGTGGTGACATTCATAAGTCCGATGTTGATGTAATGGCCTTCGGTGCGGGCACCCAGTACAATATAGGTAGCTATTATGGTGATGATTGGTGCTGAGAGGATTGCAAAGACCTTGTATACATCACCAAAGTTTTTGAGCCACATGTAATACACTGTCACGAGAACCAACCACAGTGCAATGAGGCTGTATTCTACCCATGCAGCCGGTTTTTTCAGGGTGTGGTTGCCATACAATAGATTATGAACGGCCTCAGCATGAATGGTGAGGCCATGGGCATTGGCCCTACGTTGCACCAAATCGGTATGACCATGCGGCGTCACATGCATGTCTTCCAGGTCGTAAGTGTTGCCAACTGCATAGACGTTGTTGTCATGGTATCTTTCCTCCTGGTATGCGGTGTTGCCAAGATGGCCTAGCATGATCACCTTTCCCTCCAAGTAGGGCATCAGCGCGGCCAGAGAAGCGCTGTCGAGCAAGTCGCGGGCTTCGATGGCATCGAAATGATTGAATACCGCGTCACTCCGAAAATACTCATCGAGCGGGTGATGGAATCGGTTGGGATGATGCACGAAATCGATGTACATGGCGTTGGTATCGCCGGAGGTAAAGTCACTTAGCACAATCGACGGATTGACGAATCGAGCAATCTGCGCTGCAAAGGAAGTTGGTTCTGTATTCTTTTTATCGGAAGCAAGTTGAATATGTCGAACACACTGCATAGAGTCGACCGGGAATTCGGTGAAACCACGAAGGGTGCCCAGTTGCAGCTTCGAACTGTCAGCCGAGGTGGCAAACACGCAATTAGGGCAATCATTGGCTGAATCTACTAAGATACCATCGACAATGCCGTTCTCTGTATCATCGAACTCAATATCAACTCCAATGGCTTTGGGCTTTGCCGCTTGCAGGGCATCGAGTACGTTCTTGTAATCCATCCGAAAAGAGTCAGGCGCAGAGTGGTTGAGCGACCCCGTGTTGACCAGCACGATGTTTTCCGCTTGTTCTTCTTGGTCGGCGCGATAGGCATAGTGCAAGTCGAGCAGCTCGAGGTTTTTAACGGCTGCTTTGCCCGGATCGAGTCCGTGCAAATCAATATTTTCAAAGAAGCCTGCGAAGAAGGATACGATGAGTTTCAGCATGAGCAACACCAGCAGGGTGAGGATGGCATCGCGCCACAGGAGGATACTGCGCCTGATCATGAAGCAAATGTACTAAAGCCATAGAATTTGCGGTCATACAAATGAGCACCTATTCCTGCAGCATTTGTGAACAACAGGATAGATACTGCATTTGGCCGAGCAAGGTGGTTTTTTCAGCCACAATTTCTTCATTGTTGAGTGCATTTGTAATGCGGAGCTTGTATGTGCCGCTAGGTAATATACCTGTTTCTATCTGACCAACCTTTACCGTAAAAATCAACGGCTTATTGCTTCCCTCCCGAAATTCAAAATTAATGGGGTACGACTTTTCATTGATCATTTGCACAAAGGTCCCATACTGGCTTCTCTCCTCATTTGCCTTAAGTTTTGCAAGTGCCCTAATTTTTTTGTCGGCTTCAGCAAAGTAAAAACCCCCGGAAAATGCGCGCTCAAAGTCCAGCCAATCCTCCACGGATTTTTTCTTTATGCACCTCTGATATGCGGACTCCTCCAGTTTTTTGATTTTTTCAATAACTTTTTCGGTAAATGGAGAGTAGCGTTTTCGGCTTTTCAGGGTGCGTAATCCTTCCACCAGCTCATGGTGCGAATCAAGCCTCATTAGATTCTCACCATATAGAATGTCATTGTATAAAACGCTAGCTTCCGTTGCATGAGCACCTTTGGGAAGTGAGTCTAAGTACGTTTTGTATCCGATAGCGTTATTGGTTCTTATCGCGGCTTCCCAAAATGCCCGGTCTTTCCTTGTGTGCAGACTGTCGCGGGCGCGCAAGTCCAAATGACTGTATGGATATTTTCTCATAAAGTCAGCCATAATGTTGTAATCATTGGTAGCGCCCTTCATCACATAATCATCCCAATAATACTGACAACGTAAACTGTCGAGCCGAGCATGCAGGTTCGACAGATCATCCCTTCCTTTCCCAAGCCATTGCAATGCCAATTGGGGTAGGTAGGCTGCACAGAATAGGCACGTGTCGTATACATTCAGATGCTGAGCTATACGCAAGGTGTCGGGCGAAGTAATGATTTCCGGGTATGCGTCGTTGCGTTGCTTGCACTGCATGCGACGGCCAATTTCTGAATTGAATTTAGATTTCGGATAATCCTGTTGAAATTGTGCATAGCTGACTGTATTCCATGTGTCTGAAATGTGCTTATAGGCTTTTGCCCCATGTCTAAAAAGTTGGCCGTTGGCCAATATCGACAGGGTATTTAGGGTGACGAGAAGTAGTATCGATTTGTTCATGGGCATTAATTTCCAATCATGAAGAAACTGGGAAACATTTTATAAAAATCACTGTATTTTATCCATAGATATCCATCATTTCCCCATTCGCTTCCCCAGCTGTTTACAACTTCAAAGGCTCCGCCATAGCGATTGTTATCGTATCCGATGATGCAAATTGCGTGTGGACCTTGATTTTCCAATGGAAGTTTTCCTTGCCAGCAAAAATCTGTAAGTGCTTCGATATCGGCGGTTTTTTCAAATTCACGCAGGATATCCTTATTTGTGTATCCTCGACAATCATCTGGAAGTAACTGTTTAAGTATCGCTATCAATGTCAGTCGATCCTCTTTGGTTACTAGTGATAAGTTTTTGGCGATAGGTTTGAAAGATTTCCAATACTTGGAATGATAGATAGTTAAGGATAAGTTGGTTGAAATTCCGGCCATAATCGGGTTTCCTTTTGAGATGGCGTATTTTATATTCTCCAAATTCGAAAACGAATTATTGAGTTTTTTCCAGGTATTCAGTTTTGTGGGGTATTCCTGCAGCGGGTATATCATTTCACAATTCATTAGCACCGAATCAAATTTCGTGGTTGTGCTGATACCGAAGTCGCGCAACAGTGTTAGGGCAAGTGTGGGGGTTGATCCGTCGTCTATTTCATCGCACGTATTTAAAAACGCGTGTATGCGGGTGTGCAGGTTCATGGGGTCGCACGGTTCGAGTTCATTGTTTTTTTGCTCCTTTCGGAGGTACGTTGTCATGCCGTAGTAGGCAGAGGCAAAACTCACGCACGAGCCTCCTATCTGGTCAATAGCAGGCGGCACATGTTCTTTCAATGAGAATTTTGCGGGCGCTGAAGATCCGCCGCGCGAAGTGGGAAGCTCAATTATTTCGCCGCTATTTTCCTCATAAACATGTTTTGATCCTTTGGGGCACTCTATTCTTAGTTGACCAATGGTGTTCTGCCAGTCCTGAGCAGTGCCCTGCACGCAGGCCATAAGATAAATAACCGGGGTGAAAAGGGTATAGTAGTAAAAGAGGGAATAATTCCTGCGTGCCATGGATGATGATTATAGGGAAATCAAAAAAGTGTATTGCGAAAATATGTGTTCTAGCGTGAAGCTATGAATCTTATGTAAATGATGCGAACGAAATTCCGAGACCTATTAATTCTAACATTATCGTATTGCTCATCAGCACCTTGGTTTACTGTTTTTAATTTATTTTCAACCCCAAAACGCACCTATTCACTATGCGCCGCATTCTCATCTTTTGGTTAATTGTTTTTTCTTTTCGGTGGGTTTCATCGTTAACCGCCCAAACCGAGCCTGAATTGGTTTTGCCTATTGGGCATACTGCCGAATTGAATTCAACTCGATTCTCGCCATGCGGTTCATTCATTGTAACATCTTCCGAGGATAATACGGCAGCGATTTGGGATAGCAACACGGGGAAATTAATTAAAATTTTGAAAGGACATGCTCACCCTGTGGATGATGCAATCTATTTTCCTAATGGGAAATATATTCTGACTGTATCCTATAATGAAATCCGAGTGTGGGATGCAGAGACTGGATTATGCATAAGGAAATTGATAGTTGAGATAGATTATCGTTTTCAATTTGTTGAAATAAGTCCTGATAATTCTAAGATTTACGCTATTTCTGATAAGGGTAGATTAACAATCTGGGAAACTACAAAATGGATCAAGATTTTGGAGAAGGATCCTGCTGAACCTGCTGATAACGGGAATCAAGAATTTATAATTCCAGAATATGGCCATGTAATAATTGTAGGATCTGCTTTTGACGCTAAAAGCAGTCGCATTATCTGTCCAGATATTGGGGATAGTTTGGTTAATGTTATAAAGTTAAGTGTGAAGGCACCTTTCGAAAGGAAAATTTGCCTAAACCACAAGGAGAAAGTGAACACAGCATGCTTCAGTCCTAATGGTTCAAATATTTTGACAAGTTCTTTGGATAATATTATTCGGATTTGGGATAGTAACTCTGGTACTATTATATCTTCCTTTGAAATGGAGGGAAATGTAAAGTCAGTTATGTATGGGTGTGATGGGTCACAATTATTGGCAATCTCGGACAACAATAGAGTTCAAATTCTCAATAGTTATAATGGTAAATTGCTTTTTACATTACAAGGACATTGGGCTATTTTCAGCCCTGACGGATCTACTATATTTCTGTTGAATGGTAATTCAGCTGAATTATGGGATAGTAGAAGTGGCAAAAGACTGCATGAATTTGGCTGTTCGATTTATCACAATAATCAATCGGCTTCATTTAGCCCGAATAGTATGAAAGTTGCTATTATTCAAACTAGTGTGGAAAAGGTTTCAATTAAATACGATGGTTGTGGCTTCGAAAATAATTATGATCTATCTAGTTTTTCTATTGAGAAAGATGGCGCAAGTATATATAGTTGTGTAACGGGAGAATTTATGACGGAATTGGATGGATTAACAATAGGAGTTGATGGTCTGAACATAAATGAAGGTATGATTACTTCAAATATGAATTACAAATCTATTGCCTGGGATATTAAAACCGGAGTTCCAGAGGATGATTATGAAAAGTTCAAAGCTTCATTTGAGAGGGAAATGAATAGGATGACGGCTGGGGAGGAATTAAATAGAATGATTGGGAGTAATAATTACAGGGTTTTACACAGCGAAACAATTTTCGTTGGAAATGTCGAACAAAAATTTCACATTGTATCAATAGACTCTAGTCGCATTGTTTCATTTTTCTCAAATGGAAGACTACTTTGCGAATTATCCTTAATGGCTAGTTGTAGCGAGATTTCATATTGTTTTGATATTAGTCCAGATGGGCTGAGGGTTTTATCGAAGTCTTGTGATGGAATACTGATGTTAGATTCTGAATCTGGTGAAGTGTTACACACTTTTAATGGTGATTGGGGTAAATTTAGTAATGATGGCCTTAAGGTTATATGTTTTCAAATGAATTCGATACGAATATTTGAGATGGAAAGTGGAACATTACTTAATGTAATACCATTCGAATCGGGTCTCGAAGGAGTATGGTTTAGTCCTAATGGACACCATTTAATGACCGCTTCGTGGGGCGAGGATGCTATTCAAATGTGGAGTATTGATTCAGGTGCGAAAACACTTGAGGTAGATAGTGTTATAACATTTGAGAACTCCTTAGTCTTCAGCTTGGACGGAAGGTTGCTGTTGATTCCTAGCTTTGATGGAACCGCCCGCATATATGATGTATTCAACGGCCAAGAGGTACAGGTGCTATCGGGACATCGATGGGTGAATTCTGCCATCTTCAGTCCTGACGGGAAATACATCCTCACCACTGGCCGAGACCACAAAACCATCCTCTGGGATGCTGCAACTGGCAAATCATTGTATACTCGCCTTCAGTTCGAAGGTAAGGATTGGCTCGTCTACGACGAGCACTACCGTTTCGATGGCACGCAAGGAGCAATCGATCAATTGTACTTTGTATGTGGGTTGGAGGTGGTGGAGCTGAATCAGGTAAAGGACTCACTTCGTGTGCACAATCTGGTGCAGCGCATAATGAACGGTGAAAACCTGGATCACATCACCAAGCTCAGTGACCTCAATATTTGCGGGGTTACGCCCATTGTTGAGCCAATGCAGGTTATGAATTTGGGCAATCTGGGCTATCGCATCATTCCGCGCACTGGTGGTGTGGGCGATGTGGAGGTCTACATCAATGGTGTTGTTCGCTATAGCACCAACGCTCGTGAATTAAAACGGAAAAACAAGGAGTATACCCTAATCGTCGAAGAGGAACTTTTAAATCGTTACCGAATTGCGGGAGAAGAACTCCGTGTGAAGGTCATTGCGAAAACAGCCAACAACAGCATCAGTTCACGCGGTGTGTTGATTGAAATTGAAGAGCAGGAGGGAGAGGGTATTCGAAAGCCATCTCTGCATGCCGTTATGATAGGTATTGATGATTACGTAGATGAAGCACTTGATTTGAATTATGCAGCCAAGGACGCAAACGATTTGCAAATGGTTTTGAAAAGGGCAGCTCAAAATTTCTTCATGATTGATGATACAAACAGAGTATTCTTTTACAACCTTACGCGCGACAAATCGGGTAACTTGCATGGAAAGACGCCTGATCGGGGCAATCTGCTTTCCACATTGGATACCATTCGTATGAACAGTAAACCGGAAGATATTTTTCTGCTATTTTTTGCAGGACACGGCGAAATCGTAGACAAAGATCAGCTTTTGCTGCTCACCGCTGAAGCGCGTCCGGGAAAATTTGAAGGTATTCGAATGCGCGAATTGTTGGAGCAAATGAACCGCATTCCTGCAGGAAAACGTGTTTTGATTTTGGACGCTTGCCATTCGGGTGCGGCCATTAATAATTTGGACATGTCATACTATACCGGTAAACGCGATGTTGGCGAAGCCGAGCGGCAATCGCAACGATTGAAAGAGCTGGATAAGCTAGCTAGCAAGTCGGGCTTTGCCATCATTACGGCGTCATCCTCAGATCAAAAGGCTTTGGAGCTGCCACAATATGAACACGGCCTGATGACGTATGCCCTGCTCAGCTCCATGTTGCATAACTCAAAGGCTCTCGATGAGCAAAGTAATCTGCAACTCGAAAAATGGCTATTGGCAACCGAGGAGGAGCTTCGAAAGCTCAACACGGACCAACGAGCAGAGCGTGTGGTTCCAGTCAATTTTACGTTAGGCAAGGTGGATGATGTGGTTCGCAACGCCATTCAGCTGAGGGAAATTCCTACCCTCCATATTAAGAATGTCATGAACACTGATCTTGTAATGGATGATTTAAATATAGAGGGGCGCCTTTCGGCCTATTTCGCGGTGCGTGAGCGTGGAGGCGACAAAGGCCTGTTGTTTTCAGATGGCGAAAGGAGCAATGCATCCAATGTTAATATTCTCTACTTTCGTGATGGTAGCACCCTGAATTTCAAAGTTACTCTACTCAAGAACAACCAACTCCAGTATCAATTCACGCAATCCTCTGCCGAAGAACAGCTCGATGCAGCCATCCTAGAATTGGCTCTTCGTATTGAGGCAGCGTTGCATTGATGGTGGCGGCAGTGAAGCTATGTAGGAGTATGTTTTCTCATTACCTTCACCTTCTAATCTACCGATCCATCTCCATCAATAAATCACGATGAAACAGCTCTTTACCCTATTTTTTTTATGTATCGTAGTTTACGCTTTAAAGGGCCAGACTGAACCAAGGTTGGTGTTGCCGATTGGGCATACAGCTCCAATAAACTCCTCTGTTTTCAGCCCTGATGGCAAGCTGGTCCTTACGGCGAGTTGGGATCACACAGCACGTATTTATGAGGTGTCAACGGGTAAGGAGCTGGAGGTGTTGTCTGGACATACGGACATTGTATATTCTGCCGTTTTCAGTCCCGACGGCAAGCTAGCGTTGACGGCGTGTCGTGATCATACCGCGCGCATTTATGAGGTGTCTTCGGGCAGACAGTTGCTAGTGTTGTCGGGGCACACGGATGGGGTGAATTCAGCAGTATTTAGCCCCGATGGCAAGCTAGCTTTGACGGCCAGCAGTGATAATACCGCACGTATTTATGATGTGTCCACAGGCAAGGAGTTACAGGTTTTAACGGGGCATACGAAGGTGGTAAAGTCAGCTGTTTTTAGCCCCGACTGCAGGTTCGCCCTCACTGCGAGTTGGGATGATACAGCGCGTATTTATGAAGTGTCCACGGGTAAGGAGCTTGAGGTGCTGGCGGGACATACTGACAATGTAGAATCCGCCGTTTTCAGCCCCGATGGTAAGCTAGTGTTGACGGCAAGTCGTGATCATACCGCGCGCATTTATGAGGTGTCCACGGGCTTGGAGTTACAGTTGCTATCGGGACATACGGAAGAAATATACTCCGCTGTCTTCAGTCCGGACGGGAAATTGGCTTTAACATCGAGCGAGGATCACACCGTGCGCATTTATGATGTATTAAGTGGCAGGGAAGTTCAAAACCTATTAGGGCATACGGAAGAAGTGGGTTCTGCTGTCTTCAGTCCTGACGGTAATTACGTGCTCACGGCGAGTGGTGATCACACAGCTCGGATCTACGATGTATCGAGTGGACGTGAAGTTCAAGTACTATCTGGGCATTCGGGTAGTCTAAGCTCCGCAGTTTTCAGTTCGGACGGGAAATATGCACTTACGGCGGGGTATTGGGATGCTAGCGCGCGCATTTTTGAGGTGTGTACCGGTAAGGCGCTGCAGACGCTGACGGGGCATACGTCTGATATAAACTCGATTGTTTTCAGTCCCGACGGACGGCTCGCGCTTACGGCATTTGACAATCACACCGCGAGTATTTATGAATTGCAAACAGGCAAGGAGCTGCAGGTGTTGGTGGGGCATACGGACATTGTACTTTCTGCCGTTTTCAGCCCCGATGGCAAGCTAGCGTTGACGTCAAGTCGTGATAATAGCGCTCGCATTTATGATGTGTTTACGGGCAGAGAGTTGCAGGTGTTGTCGGGGCACACAGCAGGGGTGAATTCAGCAGTTTTCAGTCCCGATGGCAAGCTAGCTTTGACAGCTAGCAGTGATAATGTTGCACGTATTTATGAAGTGTCCACGGGCAATGAGCTACAGGTGTTGTCCGGACACACGGTCGGATTGAATTCAGCCGTTTTTAGCCCGGATGGTAAGCTAGCCTTGACTACTAGTCATAATGCCGCTCGCATTTATGAGGTATTCACGGGCTTGGAGCTGCAGGTCCTGTCAGAACATTCGGGTATGATAACTTCTGCAGTTTTCAGTCCCAATGGCAAATTAACGCTTATCACAGTTCTTGCTGGAACCGCATGTATTTATGATGTTTCAACGGGCAAAGAGCTGCAAATGTTGGCGGGGCGAAATGCGCATGTGACATCCGCAGTCTTCAGTCCGGACGGAAAATTGGCTTTGACGGCGGAATTGGATAACAATGTCCACATCTATGATGTATCCAGTGGAGAGGAGGTTCAAAACCTATCGGGGCACACGGACAATTTGTATTCAGCAGTTTTCAGCCCAAGCGGGAATCTAGTTATCACGATTAGTGAGGACATTATCGCTCGCATCCATGAGGTGTCCTCGGGCAATGAGCTGCAGTTGCTGGCTGGGCATTCAGTCCAGTTGAATTCAGCCGTGTTCAGCCCCGACAGCAAATACATCCTCACCACCGGCGCCGACCACAAAACCATCCTATGGGACGCCGCCACCGGCAAAGCCCTCTACACCCGCCTGCAACTTGAGGGCAATGATTGGTTGGTGTACGACGAGCACTATCGCTTCGATGGCACGCAGGGAGCCATCGATCAATTGTACTTTGTCTGTGGTCTAGAGGTGATAGAGCTCGGGCAAATGAAAGACGCGCTCTACGTGCCGGGGCTGGCTGGGAAAATCCTTAACGGCGAAGACATCAATTACAAAAAGCTAAGCGACCTCGACATCTGCGGCGCGCTGCCCATCATCAAAAAAACAAACGAGTCGCCCAATAGCTGGGAGTTCAGCATCGAGCAACGCCGCTGGCCCATTGTGCGCCTTGAAGTCATGGTCGATGGTAAAATTGTAAAAACCATTGCACCCGACCAGTTGAAATTCGTCAATGCCCAAGCGAGCCTGCGCCTCACCCGCACCGATTTGCAACAACACCTCAATCCTGGCGAGGAAAACAAGGTTACTGTTATTGCAATTACCGAGAACGACAATCGCGAGTTCAAATCGCGCGGAGTTCAAATTGAACTTGAAGCGGAGGGCGAAAAGCAAGACCCCAACCTGTATATGCTCATGATTGGCGTGAACGACTACAAAGACGATGCGCTCGATCTTCGCTTCCCGGTGCAGGATGCACGTGCCTTTGGATCGGCGCTCGAGAGCAGCGCGCGCAAGCTCCTGGGCAACGACCAGGTGTTTGTCTACAATGTGCAGAGTAAAACTGATAATACTGCTGTTTACACCACTCCCGAACGTGCCGGCGTGATGAAGGCTCTGGAAGACATTGGCAAGAAAGCCAAGACCAACGATGTGCTTTTCATCTTCTTTGCAGGGCATGGAGTGATGCAGGGTGCCGATAACACCTTCACATTTCTTACTGCCGATGCCAGCAAGCTCAATCCCATGGGCATCAGCACCACCGACCTTAAGTCGTGGCTAAGCCCGGAAGGGCCCTTTCACATGATGCCCAATAAGACCGTTTTGGTCTACGATGCATGCAACAGCGGACAAGCAGCGAAAGAAATAATGGCCGACCTGGCTATGGCGCGTGATGACGATGCCACCGAACGCCAGCGACAAATAGAAGATTTGGGCGATAAGCAGGGCGTATTCATATTGTCGGCCTCCGCACCCAATCAGTCGGCCTATGAGCTACCGCATCTGGGGCAGGGCATGCTTACCTATTCGCTGCTCACAACACTCAAGAACAATCCTGCTGTATTGGATGAAGATAAGAATGGCAAAGGATTCCTGAACCTGCAGAAGTGGTTCTTGGAAACCGAGCGCGAGCAGAGCCGTCTAATGCAATCGTTAGGGTTAAACCAGGATGCCCAGCCATATGGCACGGCCAATATTCGCATAGGCCTAGTCGACGACGAAGTACGCAATGGCATCGCATTGATGGCCGAAAAGCCATTGGTGTATTGTTCCAATGCCCGCGACGAAAACGATGAAGATCCGTTGGAGTTGAAACAGGCGGTCAACACCTATCTGGAAACCGCTACCACACGCGGCACCTCGAGCAAGCTGGGCTATATCAAAGCCGAAACCTCACAGGCCAATATTGTTAAGCTGGTATACAGTGTATCGGGAGTTGAGGTACAATGCCGCATACTCATCTTCAAAAACAAAGTAAAATTGAACGAGCTGAACATCACCACCACTTCTGGTAAAGCTGCGGAGGATGTGGTGAAGGCGATGGAGTCAATCTGCAATTGAACGTGTATAAAAAAAAGAAATGAAAATAGTTGAATGTCAATTTCAGGCTATCAATTTTAGTACCCATAACAATGAATTTGGAATGGGTATTGATTTTATGTGTAAAATGGCGGAAACTCTCCTAGAAGTTCAATTCCCTGCACCTGATGAACGAATACAATTTGAATTATCCAACAGAATTCTTTATAACTGTCATCGAACCTATGAGAATTTTAGCACAGCGCTAGAGCATATCAAATGTGATCCTAGATTTAATTATAGATATGATGGCGCATTTATCAACGATGAATGCAATATAGGAATTGAAATACAATTTAGACCTGATTTTTTAAAAGATATTACAAGGTTTCAATTGGGATTTCATAGCGGAAGATTTCAAGCAATAGTCTACATTGTGGCAAGTAAGAAAAACACAATTAACCCAAGGTACATTTCAATGCCTCAATTTGATAATATGGGTGGAGTATTAGCCCAATTAAAATGGTTTAAATTTCCTATTCTTTTAGTCGGAATCAATTGTGAACATTGAATAATTCTATTATGCAAATCAGGTATTTACTATTAATCTTATGCATTAGCAAATTGAATTTGCTAAACGCCCAAACCGATTTCTACGATCAACTGAAATTGGATTATGACCGATTGCGAAAGGAGGAAAAGCATGACAGTTCGCTTGTTATAGCCAAGCAAATGAATGCTTGGGCGTATGCCAATGAAACTGATACGAGTTTAAGGTATGCTGTGAGTTTGAGGTATTTGGGGAATTGTTTTAATAAATTGCAAACGGAGGATTCCGTTCTCTTTTATTGGGATAAGTCACTAAAGATTCTTGAGCAACAAGGCCGCTCGCATTGCATGGATGCAGAGAGATGCTTCAGGAATAAAGGAAGATTTTATGAAGATAAGGGAGATTATTCAAACGCTGTCAAGAACTATGAAAGGGCTCATTCCATCGTTAAAAAAATTAGAAGTGAGGATCATCCGGATTATGCGACTAGTCTTAATAGCTTTGGGGATTTGTATTTCACAATGGGTGATTACAAGTCCGCTGAGCGCATGTATAAACAATCCATAGAGATCCTCAAGAAAACCATAGGCGAGGAGCACCTGGATGTTGCGAAGAGTCTATTCAAACTTGGGGATTTTTATGAGACAATTGGGGATTACAAGTCCGCGGAGCCCATTTATAAACAATCCTTAGCAATCAGAAAGAAAGCCTTAGGGGAGGAGCATTCTGAAGTTGCGAATAGCTTAATTAGTCTTGGGAATTTGTATTCTGATATGGGCGATTACAAGTCCGCCGAGTCCTATTATAAACAATCCGCAGAGATTTACATGAAAGCCTTAGGAGAGGATCATCCCAATGTTGCCAATAGTTTTTTCAACTTAGGTGGGGTGTACTCTGATATGGGCGATTACAAGTCCGCAGAGTCCTATTATAAACAATCCTTAGAGATTTATAGGAAAGTTTTAGGAGACGAGCACTTGGATATTGCAAGCAGCATGAACAACCTTGGGATTTTGTATCATGAAATGGGGGATTACAAGTCCGCCGAACCCTTGTATAAACAATCCTCAGAGATTTATAAGAATGTTTTAGGAGAGGAGCATCCCGATGTTGCGATGAGCCTAAACAACCTTGGGAGTTTGTATTCTGATATGGGGGATTACAAGTCCGCTGAGCCCTTGTATAAACAAACCTTAGAGATTTATAAGAATGCTTTAGGAGAGGTGCATCTTGATGTTGCGATGAGCCTAAACAACCTTGGGAGTTTGTATTCTGATATGGGGGATTACAAGTTCGCTGAGCCCTTTTATAAACAATCCCTAGAGATTTGTAGGAAGGCCTTAGGAGAGGAACATCCCAATGTTGCAAGCAGCCTAGACAACCTTGGGAGTTTGTATTCTGCTATGGGGGATTACAAGTCCGCCGAGCCCTTGTATAAACAATCCTTAGAGATTCGTAGAAAGGCCTTTGGAGAAGAGCATCCCGATGTTTCGTTAAGCCTGAACAACCTTGGGGTTTTGTATTCGGATATGGGGAATTACACTGCAGCTGAGGCTTTGTATAAACAATCCTTAGAGATCAGAAAGAAAGCATTAGGAGAGGAGCATGCCGATGTTGCTGGTAGCTTAAACAATCTTGGGGATTTGTATTTTGCTATGGGCGATTATAAGTCCGCTGATCCTTTGTTTAAACAATCCTTAGAGATCTATAAGAAAGCATTTGGAGAAGAGCATCCCGATGTTGCGATGAGCTTGAACAACCTTGGGGTTTTGTATAAGAAAATTGGGGATTACAAGTCCGCCGAGGCTTTGTATAAACAATCCTTAGAGATCAGAAAGAAAGCTTTAGGCGAGGAGCATCCCGATGTTGCTGGCAGTTTAAACAACCTTGGTGCTTTGTATAGGAAAATTGGGGATTACAAGTCTGCAGAGCCTTTGTATAAACAATCCTTAGAGATCAGAATGAAAGCTTTAGGAGAGGAGCACCCGGTTGTTGCAAGTAGCCTAAACAACCTTGGAATTTTGTATTCGGATTTTGGTAATTATCCAGCAGCTGAGGCTTATTATCAAATTGGCTTTGATAAAAAGGTTTTTCAACTGAAGTTAAATTTCTCTTGGCTTTCGTCCAAGGAAAAAGAAGCTTTTTGGCAAGACAAGAATGGGTTTTATTTTGGTTTAAACTCTTTTTCCGCCAAAGCAGCAGACAAGTACCCACTTGCCACAGTGCTGTCCTTTAATGGAAGCTTAATCTCCAAATCGCTTTTGCTTGAAACCTCTCGCGAATTGGATCGAGCTATTGCGGAATCGGCGAACGATACACTTAAGTCGCAGTTTGCAGAGATGAAGCATTTGCGTAGATTGTATAGTAAGATGCAATCGGAAAATTCAGACAGAAGGGAAGTGATGGAAAGCGTCCAATTAAAGGCTGATTCTCTTGATAAAATACTTGTTAATAAACTGAGTGATTACGCGGCCTCCAAACGCAAGTTTGAGATTACCTGGAAAGACATTCAATCCAACTTAACCCCGTCGGATGCCGCCATCGAGTTCGCTCGGTATTTCGATGATGACGATAGTTCGCATAAATACATGGCATTGGTCGTACGTCCGGGCTATGAGTACCCCCGGTTAGTGAAACTAGCGCCTGAAACTGATATTAAGAACGCTCTTGCTGTAAATGATTTTGCACTACTGTATGAGCTGGTTTGGCAGGGAATTGATACCTTACTAACCGGTGTAAACACGGTTTATTATAGCCCGGTGGGGGAGCTGAATAATATCGCTTTTTCTGCCTTGTGCTTTGAAGCCGGTGATTCATTGAAGGCTGCTATGAGCGCGGCAAACCGCGGAATATTGATTGGCTCGGAAGAGACTGTTGTTCGCTCATGCAATGCTGTTCTCATGGATAAATACACCCTGCATCAGCTCACCACTACTCGCTACTTGGCGGATGGAACATTAAAGAAGGACCGCCCTTTGAACAGCTCCATTACCCTGCTGGGAGGTATCAATTACGACGATGTACCGAAGGTTGAAAATGTCATAGAGCGCGAAGAATCGGAACAGGATTTTGCATTGATTGTAAACTTAACGGACCGCAATAAAAAGAAGGGTTCAAGGCGCAGTAGTAGTGCCGCAGGTAGACCCATGGAGCCTCTGCAGGGCACGCGCGAGGAGGTGACGCATATTGCTACCCAACTAGATGGGAGTTGGTCGGTGCAAACCATGAGTGATCGCCAAGCGGCCGAGCATGGTCTAAAATCTCAATTGGAAAGCAATAGTCCAGGAGTGTTGCACATTGCTACACACGGCTTTGCCTTTCCGGATGTAAAGCGCGACGATAGCGAGCAACTCATGATGGACGAGAAACCTACATACAGTATATCTGAAGACCCTATGGTGCGGTGCGGCTTGATGCTAAGTGGCTCGAATATCAGTTGGACAGGCAATGCTAAGAAGATGATTGAGCAAACGGGCGATGATGGCATTCTTACAGCAGCTGAGGTTTCCAATCTGGATTTATCGGGTACCAAACTCGTTGTCCTCTCGGCCTGCGAAACCGGTCTTGGTAAGATTGAAGGAAGCGAAGGCACCTTCGGCCTCAAGCGAGGCTTCAAACTGGCCGGAGTTGAGCAGATGATCGTAAGTTTATGGTCGGTTCCCGACAAGGAAACCATGGAGTTGATGACACTTTTCTACACCGACCTCACCAAGACATTAAACCCGGTACAATCTTTTGAAAAGGCCCAAAAACAAATGCGCAACCTTTACCCAACACAACCCGATAAGTGGGCGGGGTTTGTATTGGTGAGGTAGGGTGGTAGTTTATTCATGGATTAAATTTGTTTTCAATGAAATTCATTTTTGGCTTATTCGTTTTAATCGCTTCTAACTGTTTGGGCGGCATTGTAATTTCCGGAGACACATCACATAGTAAGTTCAGCGGAAGAGCTTACGTTATTAGTATTGGTGTGGATAAGTATGCTGACCCGAAGTATAACCCATTGCTCTACTGTCAGTCTGATGCAGATTATTTTTTGAAATCATTGGATCGTGATACCTCAATAAAAGAAATTGTTAAGTACGTCTTCAGAAATAATGCAACCAGAGAAGACCTGACAATTGCTTGTAACGATATCGCAATGAAAGCTACCAGTAAAGATTTATTTATTTTTTACTACGCGGGTATGTCAAGCGGTGAAGCTTTGCTCTTGACGAATGGAGAGATGAAGTATAGGGAGGTTTTTATTTTGTCTCAGAATATCTTTTCGGAGCGACAAATATTTATCTCGGACGCGTCCGATGGTAATCGATTTGGTGAAGAGTTTAAGCTGTTTTTGAAGGAAAAACCACTAGAAAGATTGTCAACCAAAGTTGATAGAGTTTTAATATCATTGAAATCTTCGTCTTATGAACTCCCAACAGGATCGAATTTAAGAGACCTGTCTTTCGCTGGTGGTCAATTAACAGGTGCATTAGCAAATTGTGCGTTCCCCTTGACAAACATATTTAACTCTTTAGTTCATTCAGATAAGTTTTGGACACAGTTTAAGATGGATCTTTACGAAACGTATAATTCGGCGGAGCATCCTTTTTCGGATATATTCATTTTTTCAGAACGGGATTACCTATCTGAAGTAAAGTCGGAAACGAACCGAGCCGAGATGATAAGCCTTGACGAATCTAGTTTACCTGAAAAGATTATCATAAATAAAGGTGAAACATTCACAATTGTTTTGGGTAATCAAAACTTTAGTCATTTGACCAGGCTACCCAATGTAATGAATGATGTTGAGGATGTAGGTAAGATATTGATGCAGAAGTACAATACTAAAACAGTATTTCTTGCCGATATAACGTATGATGCATTCCGCGATACATTGAATAGAATTAAAGAGAAATATACTTTTGAACAGGGAAGTCAAGTTTTATTTTTTTGTGCATCGCACGGATTTAAGGATCCATTTGGCGTGGGGTATTTATGCTTTACTGATACTAGGGTTATAGATAGAATTGATAATGCTTATGCGTTACAGGTATTAAAGCAAGTAATAACTAGTTTCGGAGCAACCAACACCCTGATGCTTATGGATATATGTTACAGTAGCTTGGCGTTTGAAAAGCAAGATTGTGTTGATCCGGATGCTATTGAATTCCCGTTGAATAATCCAATATTTACGTCGCCGTTTAACCGTAAAAGTCCGGCATACAAGAATTTTTTAAACCAGGAGTCAAATCTTTATTTCGGTTCTTCTCGTGATCAAGAAGCATCGGATGGCGCGGGTCGCAATTCTCCATTTGCGAAAACAATAATCTCATTTTTATCGGATAATAATTTGCCTGTTATAGATTCTCAACATCTTCAGAATTCTATTGCAGTGCGAGTACCTGCCGAAAAAGCGATTTCATTGCCGTTTTTTTGCAGTTATAATTGTGATCGTTCTGATGGAAGATTTTTATTTATTAGAAAGTGATTGGACGATTTCTGGGTATTCTTTGATTTGATTTTTTTAGCCGTTTAATTATACACGCAGCAATCAATCCCGATTTGCTGAATACGGTTAATTCTCCTTTGTATTGTCCGTCTGATTGACGCGTGCAAGGCTCAGCGCAAAATATCTACGCCTTCTAATCAGCAACTTCGGGAATCTAGTATGTAATTATTTGGCCGTGAACATTGGGTGACACAACCCGATAAATGGGCGGGATGCCTGTTGGTGAGGTAGGGAGGATAGCCAATTATGTTTTTCATTTTATGTATACTTTGGCTCTTTCCTTTTTTGCGAATTTTTATCCGTCCACAATACCAAAATTTGATATCGAAATTATCCGACCTATGAAACTAATCCTATTGTTTTTATCTCTTACATGCACATTTCATGTTGCTGCCCAAAATGAGGGCAGAGAAAAAGTAAAGAGAATTCCTGGGGTTCCCGGATTTTCAGATAGTTTCGAAAATCATAAGGCTCCCACTTCTCGTGGAGGTGCTCTTCCAACTTCTTATTCATTGAAAAAGTACGCACCGCCCGTTGGTGATCAGGGAGGATATGGTGCTTGCACAGCTTGGGCTACTGCCTACGCCGGCATGACCATTCTTCAGAATATCGCTCTAAACCGTGAGGGAGCGACTTTAACGGAAAATGAATGCTTTTCACCACAACTAACTTATGATATCTGTAGATTGGATGAAGACTCTACCTGCAGCGAAGGGGTGTATGTGAAATCGGCCTTGAATAGTTTGGTTAAATTCGGAAGCACTACGCTTGAAAAATATCCCTACAGCTGCAATCGAATTGATACAGAGCGCATGGGCGTTCAACGAGCTTACACCGAGCAGTCTGAACGGGAGCAAATTAAATCGCTGTTGACGAGCTCCAGATCCTCGCGTTTGCAAGGTTTTATTTCCATAAGTGGATCGAGTATCATAGAAAATGTCAAGTATTATCTTTCCAGAAATATGCCTATAGTGATAGCGGTTCCGATGTATAATTCCCTTGAATCAAATACCGTTTCAGGCGTTTGGAATGGGGCAAGGGATGATTTTGACGGCGGACATGCGATGTGTATTGTGGGGTACGACGATAACAAGGAGGGTGGTGCTTTTGAAATCCTGAACTCGTGGGGCGAGTATTGGTCTTCCCAGGGATTCGTGTGGTTTCGTTATGCTGATTTCTGTGAAATCGTCAGGGAGGCCTATGCATTGCGTGGCATAGTTTCAGAAGATGAAAGTGAGATTCAGTTAAATGATTTTGAGGTGCTTATCTCGGCAGTAGGAAAAAAAACCGGAAAGTCTCTAAGTGTCTCATCACAGACCAACAGTTTTCCTAAAGATGCTTTTAAAACAGGAGCTTTTGCAAACACGCTAAATATAATGTATCCATCCGAAGAGGATAATTTTCATTTGACCATCAAAAGCAAGTCCAACGATGGATTTTATGTATATGCTTTTAATCTCGATTATTATGGCATGGCTTCTATAATTAGCCCTGCCGATGGTTATGGCAAATATTGTAACGGTTATAATGAGGGGTTGATAATTCCATCAAATCAACAGTCAGGTATTTCACTGAGGGGATATGATGGTGGTGAATTCTGTGTGCTTCTCTCCAAAAAGGAGCTTGATCAATCTGAAATCGATGAATCTCTTACCAGAAGTTATACAAGTTTACGTGCGTTTGTAGAATTGAATTTTAACAATCGACTTGCATTGAATCAGCCGGAACTTAGAGAATATGCTTGGAACGATAAACTAAGGTTGTCAAATGTGAATGAAATAAACGACATCCAACCACTCTTTTTTGATTTCCAGGAAATGCAAACGGAAGATGCTCTTCTTATTGCTGAAACATCCATTAAAGGCATTGACGCTCTATCGATTGAAGAAATGTTGAATAGATTCAAATCGACCAGCGAATTTTATTCCTACAATGTGGCCGTCGATGCTAAAAGAAACTGGATGTGTCTTGGATTAGATTATAAAGTGAAACTAACCATCGATCCTGTGGGCCTTTTTGGGTCTTGGAATGGTAAATATGAAGTCACGCTCAAGGCTAGGAGAAAGGATATTGCAAAGCATATCCAGGCTGAGGTTCTTTCTTATTTTTTTGAAAATAATGTAGAATATAAAATTGGTGAATAAACTTACGTCTCTTCTTGGGAACTTTTTTTTAGAGGTTCCTGGAAACGGATTTCACTGTTCGTGTTTGCCGGTGCCGCCATCATCGATCTAACCGCCTCGAAAGCCAAAGCCTGGCAACTTGATACGGAGAAGAAATCCTAATTCTTTCTTGTTATCTCTTCTTCTTTAAG
>Ga0315902_10004183_pt1 | contig 21068 bp, 18 predicted proteins | sample LakEriMetagenome_9_FD_203523 | JGI IMG/M metagenome (GOLD analysis project Ga0315902, IMG submission 203523) | Freshwater fungal communities from buoy surface, Lake Erie, Ohio, United States - Buoy 12 MA117 | ecosystem: Environmental > Aquatic > Freshwater > Lake > Lake biofilm | place: USA... | reverse complement strand
GACCACCTCCGTGCCCTTGGGCGTGGGGATGTCGGAGGTGACTTCCTCAAGCGGCGCGCCGTAAGCGACGATGGCCTGGCTCTTCATGGGTGTACTCCTCCGCAGGTGACGGTTTGCGTTAGCATGCCTGCCGAAGATGGGAAGAGGCCGACCCTTTTCGGTGCATTATTGCTGCGGCGCAGCCTTCGCCAGTAATTGCCAGAGCTTTTTGTTGAAGTCGCGGTCAGGGGCGGCCTGGCCGGTGCGGACGACGATCAGCTTCATCGAGGGGATGAGGAACAGCTTCCGGTCCTGCGCGCCAAGGGCGGAGAGCATGTCGGCCGGTGCTGACGGGATGAATCGGCCTTCGCGGCGTGGGGCGTTGGGGCCGACATTCAGGGCATAGGCCCCGTTGTTGAGCCACCACAGGCGGCCATAAGCGGGGTTGGTCGTGCTCGGCTTGAAGATCGCGTCGAGCTGGGCTTCGGAGATGATGCGTGCGCCATTGGGCTTGCGGCCACGGTCGAGGATGATCTGCCCCATGATCGCGAGATCGCGCGGCGTGGTGACGAGTCCGGTCGGGTTGCCGACATCGGCAAAGGCGCCGGGGCGCTTCTCCCAGCCCGTGCTGTGCATGTCGCCGATCTTGGTGAACCAGAGCTGGGTGAGGATCCGGAGCTCCTGTCCCGCTGCCTTCTCGAGCACAGGCTTCAGCTTGGCGTAGGCTGGCGTGTTGTAGAAAAACTGCGCGCCTGCCGGAGACTCGTATGTAAGGTTTTCCTTCAGGCCGGAGTTCATCTCGAGCAGGTGGCGGACGGTGATCGCGGCTTCCTGTGCGGGCGTTGCCTCCGACCATCCCGCGCCGATGTAGGACGCGACCGACTTCTCGATATCGATCAGCCCCCTGTCCACGCCGACGCCGACGAGGAGGGCGATCAGGCCTTTCTGCTGCGAGGCCACGTCCTCGCGCAACGCGCCGCCTGCCTGCTCGCCATGCACGAAGTTGGCGCGGAAGGTCTGCGAGGCGGGATCGTCCGGCAGCGGCCAATAGTGTTCGGCGATCGTCTTGCCGTCATGGATGATCAGGAAGCCAGTTGTCTTCTGCGACTGGACGTAGGATTCGGCCTCCGCAAGGGCCGCTGCGTTCCAGCTCGTCGCGGAGGTCACGACAATGGGCGCGTCCGGCGTCGGAGCAGCGGTGCAAGATGCAAGCACGATGCTCGCTGCGATCAACGCTGTCCGTAACATCCGCGCCTCCATTGCCTTCGTGCAGGCTAATGGTGCGTGGCGCGGAATGGAAGGGCTCAGGCTTTCTTCAGGCCCGCAGGCGTGGCGATACGATAGAAGCACGAACGGCGGCCAGTGTGGCAGGCGGCGCCTGTCTGGCGCACCTTGAGGAGCACCGCGTCCTGGTCGCAATCGACGCGGATTTCGTCGACATGCTGTTCGTGGCCGGACGTGTCGCCCTTGCGCCAGAGCGCCTTGCGCGAGCGCGACCAGTAGACCGCGCGGCCGGTGTCGATGGTGAGTTGCAGCGCCTCTGCATTCATCCACGCCAGCATCAGGACCTCGCCCGTACCTGCGTCCTGCGCGATGGCCGCGACGAGGCCATCGCCGTCGAACTTCGGACGCAGCTCGATCGTCTCGTCCTGTTGCGAGCCTGAGAGGGGCGGGGCGTAGGTCATGGCTTGAAGAACAGGATCGTAATTTCGGCCAGCACGGGTTGCGCTGCGCGCACTTCGGGGCTGTCGGAGCGGAAGGATTTTTCGGAGTCGCCTGAGAGGGCTGCCACCGCGGCTTCCGGCGCATCCGGCGCGGCGTCGAGCGCGAGGCTGACGCGGCAGCCGCCAACTTCGGCGTCGAGTTTGCCGCTGAGGAAGTTCGAGACTTCGCCGTGGTTGTGGTTCTCGAAGGCGGTCATCATGAAGGGTCCGCCATTGGCCGCCTCGATGTCGGCGATGGTCGCGCCCAGCAGGAGACCCTCGGGTCCGACCCACAGAGATTCCGGTCCGCCGGAGACGCGGGCGGCTTCCGGCATGCCCGCTTTGTCGCCGAACCAGAGGACCTCGGCGCGCATGGCGGGATCGTCAGGCCACAGAACGACGGCGTCGAGTTCGCTGTCGACCCACGGCGCTTTTTCCTCACGGACATTCTCCGCGCCGTGTGCTGCGATCAACGAGGACTTTGTTGTCGATGCGTTGAACATCGCGTTCGAATCGCAGGTCATCATCGGCACGAGGGGGCCGTCGTGGCCGCCTTCGTCCGCGGCTTCTGCGCGGGGCGTTTCTGCGACCTGCGGCGCCGGCGCTGACGGCGAACAGGCGGCCAGCAGGCATGCGGCAAGGGCGGACAGCGGGACAAGGCGGTTCATGCAGTTTCCTTGGCAGGTGGGCATCGTTGAAAGCAGCAACGGAGTAAAAGCGCAGGTTGTCGCTAAAGTCGATCACGCATTGGCGTCTGCGGGCGGCGGGTGACATAGTGCGCGGTGACAAGCGGGGGCTGCGCCATGAAGAAAACTCCGGCTTTGGCATTGGCGCTGGCCCTGACGGCGTGCGCAAACTCCGGCGACCCCAGAATGCCGGCTGCCGGAGGGGATTTTGGCGGCGGCTGGATACTTTACCCGCCGTTATCGGGCGCGGCGACGCCTATGGTGCAGCCCGCCGGATGCCCGCCAGCCGGTTGGGATCGGGCGCGGCTGGATGGGCTGAAGGCGGCCAAGTTCGAGATCGCGGATGAGCCTGAGCGCCAGGCATTTGCGATGGCCATCACCGCTTGCCTGGCGAGCCCAGAACCCGCCCTGCGCGATGGAACCGCGTTCGAGGCGCTGACCCACATGCTGCGGGCCCGGCAGCTCGATGATGCGACGATGCGGGTGTTGCTTGTCGATCTGACGGCGCGGCTGCAGGCGCCGGACCCGTACGGCATCGGGCAGTCGTTCGTGGCGCTGGTGCTTTCCGAAGTGGCGCGGGCCGATCGCGTGCAGGCGTTTCTCACCGACGATGAGCGTGTGAAGCTGCTGGTCGACGCGCAGCACTGGTTCATCAACATTTCTGACTATCGCGGCTTCGACGATGCCGATGGGTGGCGGCACGCGGTGGCGCATGGGTCGGATCTCCTGACGCAACTTGCTCTGAATTCGAAGATCGACGCCGAGGGCCTTCGTCTCATCGTGTCGGCCGTTGGCGCGCAAGCGGCGCCGCAGACGCGCGCCTACATTCACGGCGAGAGCGAGCGGCTGGCGCGGCCGGTGCTGTTCGCGGCGGCGCGCGGCGCGATGGACGAGGCGGCGTGGACGGACTGGCTCAAGGCGATCGCGACGCCGAAGGATGCCGGTGCGGTCTTTTCGAGCGAGGCCGGGCTGGCGTGGCGGCACAATGCGCAGGCTTTCGTCCAGGCGCTCTATGTCAACGTCGTGCTTGGCGCTGATCCCGCCGACGACGTGATGCGGCCGGGCCTGGAAGCGGCATTGAAGGCCATGCCCTAGGCATGCGCTCATCGCGCCAGGCAGGCTGGCGGTCCTGCGCCGCTCTGTTAGGTTGGCCGCGTTCTGGCGTGGGTGGCGGTATTGAAGCGTTTTGTGGTCTGTTTTGACGGCACCTGGCAGAAGCTGCGCCAGCCGCAGCCCACCAACATCGCCATCATTGCCCGGAGCATCGCCCACACGCACACGCTGGCGGACGGCACGCAGATTCCGCAGATCGTGCTCTACAGCCAGGGCGTCGGCTCCAACGTCGATGCGCTGGGCAAGGACGGGTTCCTGGACGGGTTCAGCGAATGGCTGAACCGCATCCTTGGCGGTGTGTTCGGCGAAGGGCTGGAAGACAACATCGTCGAGACCTACCTGCGGCTGGCCTTCAACTATGAGGATGGCGACGAGATCTACGTGTTCGGATTCAGCCGCGGTGCGTTCTGCGCGCGCAGCTTTGCGGGGCTGATCGGGAGCGCGGGTATTGTCAGCCGCATGCATGCCGAGAAAGCATGGGACGCGTTCCGGCTCTATCGCGCGAACCCCGGACGAAAGGCCACCAAGTTCGAACTGGAAGACTATGAGCGCGCGCGGCGCGATTTCCGCGCGAGCTATGGCAAGGGCAAGCGGGCCGTGGATGGCACGCGTATCAAGTCTGAGGAGGTGCCGAAGGTCACCTATCTCGGCATCTTCGACACGGTGGGCCAGCGCGGCGTGCCGAGCGCGCTGGGCGGGCTGGCGTCGATGTTCAACAAGCGCTTTGGTTTTCACGACATGGAGATAGGCAAGTGTGTGCTGTCGGCGCGTCATGCGGTGGCGGTGGACGAGAACCGGCTCGGCTTTCCACCCACGCTGTGGGAGGGCGTGGACGAGGCCAACAAGCGCGAGCATTGCACGGACGGGCGCCAGCGCTATGCGCAGCGCTGGTTCATCGGCACGCATGGCGACATTGGCGGCGGGGAGGGATCGCCCTTGTCGGCGGCGCCGCTGAAATGGATCGCCGAAGGCGCGGCCGATTGCGGCCTGCGCTTCTACGGCAGCTATGGCGGCGATGAATCGCCGCTGAGCATTGCGGTGCGCGAGGCGGGGCTGGTGTTCAGCGGCCGCATCTCCCGCCCGCGTTTCTGGGACTCGCTGTCGCCGATGAACTATCCGTTCGCCTCGCGCCGCATCTGGGCTGCGAAGTCGCGCAAGGAGATGCCGACGGTGGATTATGCGGGCAGCGTTCTTGATCCAAGCGTCGTGCAGCGCCTGTCAGCGGCTGACCTGAAGCCGCGCTACAATCCGGGACCGCTGAAGCCGTTCAGGCCCGTGCTGGTGCCTGAGCCGCCGAAGCCGGAGAAGAAGGCGAAGGGCAATGCAAAGGCTGGCGGAAGGGCGAAATCGAGCGCGCCGGAGCCGGTTAAGGTGGAAGAGACCGCGAAGTAGGCAAAGCCGGTGAGCACGCCCTCGTCCTTAGAGACGATCACCATGATGGACTGGCGTCGTTGATGCGGCGTGCCCGCCATCACCCAGGATGAGGGCTTCCCTACAGCTCCCATGCAGCGAGATCCCTCATCCTTAGGAGGCCGTAGGCCGTATCGAAGGACAAGGGTGGACTTGCTGATCTCTGAGACCGGCGTTCCGCGCCTCAATCCGCCTGCGGCGGGCCAAACGCGCTTTCGAAGAATTCGTAGACGAGCTTGCCTTCCTCAGGAGGTGTCGTCTCGATGAATTTCTCCTGACGATATCGACGAAGCTCGCAGTTCTGGTTGCCGAGGATGGCGAACTGGGCGCGTGAGGTGCAGAAGACGGTCGATGCATTCTTCAGGCGGCGGATGCCGTCGTCGGTCTGCATCTCCGCAAAAACGTAGTGCGGGGCCGTGATCAGGCTTTCGTCGACAGCGCGGACGCAGAGATTGGCGTCGATCAGCCACCAGCCGCGTGACTCAAGGCCGTCGGGGCGGCTGCGCGCCATCGCGGCGAGGATGCGGTTGCCGGTGCGATTGCATAGCTCCATGCCGACCTGCCGCGCTCGGCGGTTGGCGACGTCTTCCAGCACGTCGATCAGCTCAGCTTGTGTCGTGTTCGGCGGCAACTTGCGTTCGGCCAGGAAGGCGTTGATGGCCGCGCGACTCTCGCGGCCCAGATAGCCGTCCACGACATCCTGGAAGATGCCGGCGTCGTTGAGCAGGCGCTGGATGCCGGCATTCTGTGGCGACTGGTTGTTCTTGTCGTAAAGCTCCGTCTCCTTGAGCGTCATCGAGGCGCCCTTGCCATCGATGCGCACGGCGCTGAAGCCGCGCTGTTCCATGCCCATGGACTGGCAGGAGGAGGGATTCTCGACGGCGAACGAGCCGTTGGTGTCGACGCAGAGCGGGGTCTTGCCGCTCCAGTCGCGCTGGCCGCCGCGGTGGGCCTTGGACGAGCGGGCGAACACGAAATAGACGCCGGGCTTCAGCGGGCCTTCGAGGGCGGTCTCGCACTGGCCGGGACGGATGCGCGTCCAGCCTTCGACGATGACATCCTCGCTGTCCGGGCGCCCTGTGGCGGCCTCCACGACATAGCTGGTGTTGTTGCACAGCTGCCAGCCATTGGAGCCGCCCTGCGCGGAGGAGGGGACGATGAAGGCGGCCAGCAAAGCAACGAGCACGCCGAGCCGAAGGGGCCAGCTAGCCACGGGGTTTGCCGTTGTGAACCAGCGTACCGGCGCCATGTTCGGTGAAAAGCTCCATCAGCAGGGCATGGCGCTGCCTCCCGTCCATGATGACGGCGGCGCCGACTCCCTTTTCCACTGCCTGAATGGCCGTTTCAAGCTTGGGAATCATCCCCCCCTGAGCAGTTCCGTCTGCGATAAGACCGCGCGCCTCGTCGACGGACAGCTTCTCCATCAGCTTCCCGTCCTTGCCGAGCACGCCGGCAATGTCGGTGAGAAACAGCACGCGTTCGGCCTTGAGCGCGCCCGCGATGGCGCCGGCGGCGGTGTCTGCGTTGATGTTGAAGCTCTTTCCGTCCGGTCCGATGCCGACAGGGGCGACCACGGGGATGAAATCATCGTCCGCCTGGGCGGCCAATGCTTCCAGTACCGAAATGTCCACCTTGTCGGGCTCGCCGACAAAGCCGAGTTCGACCACCCGTTCGATGTTCGAATCAGGGTCGCGCTTGGTGCGCGTTAACTTCTGCGCGGTGATCAGGTTGGCGTCGATGCCCGACAGGCCGACGGCTTTCACTTTCGTGACGCGGTCCGGGTCTGCGCCGTCGATCTGGAAGGCCTGGTTGCCGGCAGCGTTGATGGCGCGGACGATGGATTTGTTGATGCCGCCTGCCAGCACCATCTCGACGATCTCCATCGAGGCCGCGTCGGTTACACGCAGGCCATCCTCGAACGTCGACTTGATGCCCAGCTTCTCCAGCATGCGGCCGATCTGCGGCCCGCCGCCATGGACGACGACGGGGTTGATGCCGAGCAGCTTGAGGAGGACCACGTCGCGGGCGAACAGGTCCGCCAGCTCCTGGTTCTCCATGGCGTGGCCGCCATACTTGATGACGATGGTCTGCCGGTCATAGCGCTGGATGTAGGGAAGCGCCTCCGACAGCAGGCGCGCGGTGGCGAATGCATCCGCGTTGGGGTCAGCAATCAGGGCAGGTATCTTCGTCATGGCGCGCGGTGTAGCGGGTTTCGGGCGGGGGTAGAAGGCCCCGCCTGAAACCTAGTTCTTGAGCCGGTAACCCGTCTTGAACATCCAGCTGACGATGGCCAGCAGCACGGCGATGAACACGGCGGTGACGCCAAGGCTCAGCATCACATTGTCGCCTTCGAGGCCAAAGAACGCCCAGCGGTAGCCGGAGATCAGGTGAACGACCGGGTTGAGCTGGGCGATGCCCTGCCAGGCCTCGGGCAGCATGTCGACGGTGTAGAATGCGCCGCCGAGGAAGGTGAGCGGCGTGACGATCAGCATCGGGATGAAATTCAGCTGCTCGAAGCTCTGCGCCCAGATGCCAATGATGAAACCGAAGAGGCTGAAGGCGAACGACACCAGGATCAGGAGCGCCACCATCTCGACGGGGTGCAGGATCGTCACCGGCACGAAGAGATAGGCTGTCGCGAGAATGACGAGGCCGAGGATCACGGATTTGGTCGCCGCCGCGCCGACGAAGGCGATGACGATTTCAAGGTAGGAGACGGGCGCGGAGAGCAGCTCATAGATCGTGCCGGTGAATTTCGGGAAGTAGATGCCGAAGCTCGCGTTGAAGATCGAGTTGGTAAAGATCGACAGCATGATGAGGCCCGGCACCAGGAAGGAGCCATACTCCAGGCCCGGCACGATCGGCGCCATGCGGCTCCCGATAGCGGAACCGAACACCACGAAATAGAGCGCGGTCGTGATCACAGGCGTGGCGAGGCTTTCGCCGATGGTGCGGAAGAAGCGCACCATCTGGAAGCGGTACATCGCCCAGACGCTGTGGCCGTTGAAGGCGGAAACATGGCGGGCGGGACGCTCGACCGGCGCGGTCGTCGCTGTGGCTGCGGCATCCGTCATTTCGCCAACTCCTTCGCGGTTTCGGCTTTCGGCGTGTGCACGAGGCTGACGAAGATGTCCTCAAGCGAGGACGACTTCGTCTCGAGGTCCTTGAACTGGATGCCAAGCTCGCTCATGCGGCTGATCAGCGATGCGACCCCGGTGCGCTCCGCCGTGGTATCGAACGTGTATTCGAGGCGGTGGCCCTTGTCGGCCAGCTGGAGGTCCCAGCCCGAGAGTCCATCCGGGAGGGCGCCAAGCGGCTCGGCGAGTTCGAAATTCACCTGCTTCTTGCCCAGCTTCTTCATCAGCGTCTTCTTCTCCTCGACGAGGATCAGTTCGCCCTTGGCGATGACGCCGACGCGGTCGGCCATCTCCTCGGCCTCCTCAATGTAGTGCGTGGTGAGGATGACGGTGACGCCCTTGTCGCGCAGCTTGCGGACAAGGTTCCACATGTCGCGGCGAAGCTCGACGTCAACGCCTGCCGTGGGTTCGTCGAGGAAGAGGATTTCAGGCTCGTGCGCGAGCGCCTTGGCGATCAGCACGCGGCGCTTCATGCCGCCGGACAGCGCCTGCAGCTTCTCGTCCTTCTTGTCCCACAGCGAGAGGTCCTTGAGGGTTTTTTCAATGTGCGCGTTGTTGGGAGGCAGGCCGAACAGGCCGCGCGAATACGTCGTCACGGCCCAGACGGTCTCGAAGATGTCGATATGCATTTCCTGCGGCACCAGGCCGATCAGCGAGCGCGCGGCGCGGTATTCCTTGCGCGTGTCATAGCCGGCGGCCGTGATCACGCCGGTCGTCGGCGTCACGATCCCGCACACGGCGTTGATCAGCGTCGTCTTGCCCGCGCCGTTGGGGCCGAGAAGGGCGAAGATCTCGCCCTTCTGGATATCGAGATCGACTGTCTTCAGCGCCTGCAGCCCGCCCTTGTAGGACTTGCTGAGACCCCGGATGGAGAGAACGGGTTGCATGATGTGGGAGACCCCCGGCGTATCGTTGTGGCTCTTGAGGCGGCCTCCCGCCATGTGGGGCGCTCAGTTGCCTGTGTCCAGAGGACGAGCAAGGAATATCAAACCCGACAGCGGGACGTAACGATTTTACCGGTGAGATGTACGGGTAGCTGACAGTGCATTGGCAGGAAGTTCTGACGTTGCGACGCCGTCGATGCTTCAAGGCTGACAGCAAAACTCACCGAAGCGACAGCACCGTCGCCCGCAGCTCCGGGATGCCGAGGCCCTTCTCGCTCGACGTCACCAGCACGTGCGGATGCGCGGCGGGTTGCTTCATCAGCGTCGCCGTCGTCGCGGCCACCAGTTCCGGCAATTCGGACTTCTTGATCTTGTCGGATTTGGTGAGCACGATCTGGTACTGCACGGCCGTGCTATCGAGATCCTTCATCACGGTGCGGTCGACATCGCCGATGCCGCGGCGTGCGTCGATCAGCATGAAGACACGGCGCAGCTTCGATCGGCTGCGCAGGTAGTTGAGGTTGAGCCGGCTCCACGTGTCGACATTCTTTTTCGGCGCATCGGCGAAGCCATAGCCGGGCAGGTCGACGAGATAGAACTTGCCCTCGGCGAGATCGAAGAAATTGATCTCCTGCGTCCGGCCCGGCGTGTTGGACGCGCGCGCGAGGTTCTTGCGATTGCACAGCGCGTTGATGAGGCTCGACTTGCCGACATTGGAGCGGCCTGCAAAGGCGATCTCGGGCCGGTCGCTTGCGGGCATCGCGCCGATCGCCACGGCGCCCATGACGAAGGCCACCGGCCCCGCGAACAGTTTGCGGGCGGCTTCAATCTGGTCGGGTGTGAATTCGGTCATAGGCTTCAGGTCCGTGAGCCCGTCCTCGTCCTTCGAGATGCCCGCTGCGCGAGCTCCTCAGGATGAGGACTATGGGACGATTGCCAGCGAAGGCCTCGTCCTGAGGAGAGCCCGCAGGGCTCGTCTCGAAGGACGAGGGCGGGCTTCCAGTCGCTTAGGCGGGCTTCTTGGCTCCGCCGAACCGCTTCTTCATCCACTTGTCGAACTCGGTCTCGACGCCGGTGCGGCGCATGATGATGTACTGCTGGATGATCGAGATGATGTTCGACCAGACATAGTAGATCACGAGGCCCGCAGCGAAGCCTGCGAACAGCACGGTGAACAGCAGCGGGATCCATTTCATGATCGCCTTCTGCATCGGGTCGGCCGGCGGCGCCGACAGTCCCTGCAGGCCGACCATGGTGATGCCATACAGGATCGGCCAGATGCCGATGCCGAGCAGGCCGCCGATCAACGGGACCGAGCGCGGCTCCCACGGGATCAGGCCGAACAGGTTGAAGATCGAGGTCGGGTCACCCGCCGACATGTCCCTGATCCAGCCAACGAAGGGCGTGTGCCGCATCTCGATCGTGACGTTGAGGACGTGGAAGAGGGCATAGAACACGAACATGGTCGGGATCAGCGGCAGGCAGCCCGCGACCGGGTTCACCTTCTCGCGCTGGAACAGCTTTGCCTGTTCCGCGCGCATGCGTTGCGGATCGGCGGCGAAGCGTTCCTGGATGGACTTCATCTCGGGCTGCAGCAGGCGCATCTTCGACATGGATTTGTACATGTTGTATTGCAGCGGGAAGAACAGCGTCTTCACCACGACCGTCAGCACAAGGATGGCGATGCCGAAATAGCCGACCCAGCCCTGCAGAAGCATGAGGAAGTAGAAGAAGGGCTTGGTGATGAAGAACATGAACGACCAGTCGATCGCATCCGTGAAGGACGGCACGCCTTCCGTGTTCTCATAGCGCTCAAGCACGCTGAGCCGTTTGGCGCCAGCGAAGATACGCGCGGTCTTGGTGATCGACTGCCCGGGCTGGATTTCATAAGGCGAAAGATCGTAGCCCGCGGAATAGCTGACTTCGCCGTTCAGCGCTTCGGATCGCGCGACCATCGTCACGGCTTCGCCCTGTTCGGGGATGGCGGCAGCCATCCAGTATTTGGTGGTCAGCGAGTTCCACCCGCCGGTCACGGCGCGCGACACGGCCTGGCCTTGGGTCAGGTCGTGGTAGTTCTTCATCTGGTTCTTGTCGGTGCCATAGACGCCGAGCGCGCCGCGATGCGCGCCCTGTTCCTGAACCGGCGTGGTGACTAGGTCCGGCGTCTGGCGCTGGCGCAGCTGCGCCTTTTGGGTCAGCGTGACGGGAGCTACGCCCGTGTTGGTCACAACGTCAGAGACGGTGAACATGTAGTCGCCATCGACGCTGATGGTCCGGTCGATGCGCACGGCGGCCGCGGTGTAGGTCAGCTGCAGCGGGTTTTCGGCCGTAAGGGGGCCGGTGCTGGTCTGGGTCCAGAGCACGCTGTCGGTACTCGTGCTCGGCGTTGTCCAGGCGATGGTCGCGTAGAAGGCGCGCTCGGTCTCGGCCGGGGCCAGCAGCTTGATCTCGCCGACCGGGTTCTGGGCTTCCTTGTCGCCGATCGTCTCGTAGAAATTCTTCAGCGACACGTCGTCAATGCGGGCGCCGAGAAGGGAGATCGAGCCTTCGATCGAGGGCGCGTCCACGGCGACGCGTTGTCCGGCGGCGAGACCTGCGGTGACGATTTCCTCGCGCGGCCGGATGGTCGGCGTGGGCGACGCGGCCTGCTCGACGGCGTTGGCGGTGGCTTGTTGGCGGGCGGCCTGTGCTGCCTTCTGCTGGGGCTCCAGAACGAAGATGTTGTAAATCATGAACAGCCCGAAGCACAGGGCGAGCGCCAGCAGGAGATTGCGCTGGTCTTGCTGTTCCATGGATCAGATCCGGGAGCTGGAGGCGCTGGCGTCCGCCTGAGGGGCGCCATCAGGGGGCAAGAGGCGGTGGCGGAGGCTTACCAACGCCTTTTCCATATCGTCAAGCAAACGAGGCCAGGGCGCTGCGGCGGTTTCCTGACGCGCGACAAAGACGTAGTCCGCCCCGCCGATCCCGTGAACCGGCAAAAGCGCCCGCGCAGCTTCACGCAGGCGGCGCCGGGCGCGGTTGCGGATGACCGCGTTGCCGATCTTCTTGGTGGTGGTGAAGCCTGCGCCGGCCTCGGCCCTCGGAAGGGTCCTGCGGCGGGCCTGGACGACGATCAGGCGGCGCCTTTCTGCAAAACCTGCGGCCACAAACAGGAATTCACGCCGCACACGAAGGCGCAGGACATCGATTTGCAGCTTGCTGTCAGGGGTCGCAGGAACGCTTACGCGCGCATTGGACGTGACGAGAGCGCTTACGCGCTCAGGCGCTTGCGGCCCTTGGCGCGGCGGGAGGCCAGGATTTTCTGGCCGTTCTTGGTCGCCATGCGCGCGCGGAACCCGTGGCGCCGCTTGCGCTTCAGGTTGCTCGGCTGGAAAGTCCGTTTGGTGGACACGGGTCACTGCCCCTTATTCCTTTAGGAGGCGGGGGAACTACATGGTCGATCCGGGCAAGTCAAGCACGACCGGACTGTCGCATGAAGTCGCCTTCCGGCGACGGGATTGTGACTGCTAGGCCGTACAACCACATGAAAAGACGGCAAGGCCGCGCGAACCGGTAACGCCCAGGGGACCACCAGCTGAGCGAGATCGATCATCCTGAGGGAGATGCCGCCCCGGCCAGTGCGCCGAAAGGCGAAAAAGGACGCTTTTTGTCTGGCCTCCGGGGCCGCCTCCTCATCTCCACGGGCGTATTTGTCCTGATTGCCGTCGCGCTGGCCTATCCGGTCCTGGCCGGCTCTTTCCGCAACAACTGGCTGGAGGAGCGGGGGCAGGCCGCCCAGATCGCCGCCCTGGCCGTCGAGGCGGCCCCAGACGGGCGGGTGGGCGATGAACTGTCCCGCCAGCTGCTGGAGCGCGCGCAGGTCGTCTCCGTAGCCGTGCAGGAGCAGGATTTCCGGGGCGAGATCCTGCCGCCCGCCATCGACATCTCCGGCGAGCTCGTGGTCATCGATCTCCGGACCGAGAATTTCCTGGACGGCATTGTCGGCGCGTTCAATCACATGTTCGCGCCCCGGGGCCGTTTCCTGCGCATCCTACTCTCGCCATCGCTGACGCGGGACGAGGTGATGGAAGTGATCGTGCAGGAGCAGGGGCTGAAGGACGGGCTGATCGCCTTCTCCCGCACGCTGCTGCTGCTCTCCCTGCTGATTGCCGCCATCGTCGGCGCGCTGGTCTATTTCGCGATCTACCGGCTGGTAATCCAGCCAATGCGGCGCCTGACGCTGGGCATCGTCCGCTTCGCCAATGCGCCGGAGGGCTCGGAGTTCGAGCCGATGACGCGGGGCGCATACGAGATGCGCCGCGCCAACGTGGCGCTGCAGGCGATGCAGAAGACCGTCTCCGCAGCCTTTCGCCAGCGCAAGCGGCTGGCCGAACTCGGTGAGGCGGTCGCCAAGATCAACCACGACCTGCGGAACTCCCTCTCCGCCGCACAGATCGTCTCCGAGGGTCTCGCCGAATCCGAAGACCCGCGCGTGAAGCGCGCCGCGCCGCGGCTGGAGCGCGCCATCCAGCGTGCGGTCAACCTCGCCGAGGCGACGCTGAGCCATGCGCGCGAGGAAGTGGCCGAGCCGAACCTCGCCAGCGTGAACCTCATCCCCGCGATCGACGAAGCGGCGGCGGAGGGCCTCGCCGGCTGTGGCGACATCGAATGGAAGGTGGAAGCGCCCAGTCCCGTCACAGCCATGGCTGACGCCGATCATGTCCACCGCATAGTCGCCAACCTGGTGCGCAATGCAGCGCGAGCGATACGGGACCAGAAGGACCGCAAATGCCCGGGCAGGGTCGTGGCCCGCGTCTTCCGTGATGGCGATGCTGCCGTGGTCGAGATTGCCGATAATGGTCCGGGCGTGCCCGCGATGGTCGTGGGCCGGCTGTTCCAGCCCTTCGCCGGTTCAGCCTCGCGCGGAGGCGCCGGGTTGGGACTTGCGATCGCCCGCGAGCTGGCGCGCGGCATGAAGGGTGAGCTTGTCATGTCGTCCAATGGGGCAGGCGGCGCCGCGTTTACGCTGCGAGTTCCTGCCGCCTAGCTGCCGAAGAGGGAAAATCCTCCAAGCATTACGATGACCGCCAGCACCGACGCCCACGCCAGGTAGGTTGCGGCCCCGTAGCGTCTGGAACGTCTCTGATGTTGCATGTAGCGCCGCCCTTCTTCGCAAGGGCAGTTGTACGCCCTCTGCCCGCTGCGGTCCGTACGCCATCGCATGCATAAGGGCCTCAGAACTAAACTGTTCGCAGTGACTGAGAAACAGGTGCACGCAAAAGCAGCGGGCCCACAGCAAGGCCGTGGGCCCTCATGGGCGCTACCGGTGTCGGGGCGGGATCACGTCCGTGCCCGGCAACTGGTCAGGTCTTGCTGGGCGATTCGGTCACGTCGTCCGCATCCGACTGGTCGAGCGCCTTCACGGTGGTAAGGTGCTGCTCAACCGTCGGCGCCATCTTGCTCGCGAAAGCCTGCAGGCCCTGGTCCTTGCCGTTCGATGCGAAGTCTTTCATCAGGTTCAGCGTGTTCTCGTGAGCTTCGGTCTGCTGATCGATGTAGACGTCATCGAAGTCCTCGACCGACGCTTTGCGCAGCGCATCGAGCTTGCCCATGTGGTCATTGTCGAGCGCTGACGGCGGCGTCACCATCGAGGCGGTCGAAAGCGTCGTCAGCTCGGCAAGGCCAACCGTATGGCCATCGACCATCATCTTCGCGAAGTCCTTCACGGACTGAACCTGCGAACGCTCAAGGGCGATCTTGCCGGCTTCGATCCCGTACATGTTGGCCAGCGAGGCCTTCTCCACGAAGTTCGTCACGCCGGAATCGACGGCGGTTTCGGTCGGTGTCGTGCCATCAAGCGCGGCGGTGTCGGCCGGGACAGCTTCGGCTGCGGGGTTTTCCGGAGCACAGGCAGCAAAGCCAGGCGCCAGAGCGGACGCCGCGAGCATCATCGGACGTTTTGCTCGGGTCAAAGGTTCTCTCCTCAAAACAGGGATGCAACGCCGGGCGGCGCAGCACTCCAGTCAGAACGTGAGGGGTCATTGCCAGTTCCGATGGAACCCGCCGCGGAACATGACGATGCATACAGCTTTGTCGTTCCCGCGTGCGCGGACTTACCGCACAGCCTCGATCGCAACACCCTCGCGACGCGGATCGGCGCCGCCTTCGAGACGGTCCGGACGCACCACAATCAGGTTGAGGCCTGAATTCTCTCCGGCCACTTCGCGGATCCTGAAGCCGGCGTCGGAGAGGAATTTCGACCATTGCTTGCCGGTCTCGTCCGCCGTCTCGATGCTCACGACAGGGCCGCGTGCGACGACGTTGGGAAGCGCGCTCGCCTGCTGCGCGGTCGCGCCCCAGTCGAGCACGGCGACCAGCGTCTTCGAGACATAGCCGACGATGGAGTTACCACCCGGCGAGCCGGTGATCATGAAGGGATCGCCCGCCTCGTCGAACACGATCGTGGGCGACATTGAGGAGCGCGGGCGCTTTCCAGGACCCGGTGCGTTCGCGACGGGCTTGCCGCCGAGGGTCGGCGGGCGGGTGAAGTCGGTCAGCTGGTTGTTGAGCAGGAAGCCGTTGGTCCAGCGCTGCGAGCCGAATCCGCTTTCCACCGTGGCTGTGAAGGAGACGGCGTTGCCCTCATAGTCGATGAATGACAGGTGCGTCGTACCTGGTTGCGCCGTGTTGGCGTCGCGCCCCCACATGTCGACGATCGGCTTGCCATGCAGCACTGCGCCGGGATCGCCCGGCTTTGGCGCGTCGCCCGGCTTGAAGCCGCTGGCGGCGCGCGCGCTGATATAGGCGGGATTGAGCAGGTCGGCGACTGGCACAGACACCGCGTCCGGGTCGGCGACGTAGTGATCGCGGTCGGCATAGCCCAGCTGCTGCGCCAGCACGAAGTCGCGCAGGTTCGCGGCGGGCGTCTCGTCGGGGCTAGCTGCAGCGATCCTGTCGTAGAGCGACATGATCAGGTTCATCGCCACGCCGCCCGAGGACGAGGGCGGGGCCGAGCAGATGCGATAGGTGCGGAACGGACCACAGACGGCCGGCTTCGCCAGCACCTTGTAGTCGGCGATGTCCTTCAGCGAGAGCGCGCCCTGGATGTCGCCCGAGTGGACGGCGTCGACGATGTCCTGCGCGATCTTGCCGCTGTAGAAGACGGCAGGCCCATCCTTCGCGACCGAGCGGAGGGTTGCTGCGTAGTCGGGATTGGTGCGGCGGTCGCCCACGGCCAGCGCCTTGCCATTCGGAAAGAAGTACGCGCCCGTCGCCGGGTTCTTCGCGAGCGGCCCGTTCGCATAGTAGGACGATCCCAGCGCGGCCGCGAGGCGCGGCGACACGATGAAGCCTTCGTCCGCCAGCTTGATCGCGGCGTCGAAGTTCGCCGCCCAAGGCTGCTTGCCATACCTGTCGTGCGCCGCCTTGTAGAGCGCGATCGCACCCGGCACGCCGATCGACTTTCCGGATGTGATGGCTGGCCCGAAGCCGAGGTTCTGTCCGTTGACGGTGAAGTAGTCCGCTGTCGCGGCAGCCGGCGCCGTCTCGCGACCGTCGAACACGGTGGTCGTATTGGACTTGCGATCATAGACGACCATGTAGCCACCGCCGCCAATGCCCGAACTCTGCGGCTCGACCAGGCCCAGCACGGCGTGCGCTGCGATCGCTGCATCGACGGCGCTGCCCCCAGCCTTGATCGCGGCGAGGCCCGCTTCCACAGCACGCTTGTCGGCCGCCGAGATCATGGCGCGGCCTTCCAGCTTCCACGCCGTCGACGGCCCGGCAGCTGGCGGGCTGGTGCAGCCCTCCATACTGATGACCGGCGCCGCGATCAGAAGGGCGAAGGCGGCAATGCCGGCAAGCCTGGTGTGGCGCATGCGCGGGCGCTCCTTGTTGCGCAGGTGGAACAGTGGGGTCATACAGCCCCCTTATACCGTCCTGCAATGACGGCAACTGAAGCCTGCCTTGAGGCCTGTGAAATGACGGGAACTGCCAGTTGAGTGCGCGTCCTGGTCCCGAGAACCTCATAACCGATGTGGGCGGGCTTCTGGTCGGCTCCGCCCACGACGCGGCCGTGGGCACGGGCGTCACCGTGATCCGGCCGGAAAAGCGCGCAGTCTCGGCCGTGGTCGTCGCTGGCGGCGGGCCGGGTACGCGCGAGACCGACGCGCTGGCGCCCGACACCCTGGTCGATGCGGTGGACGCCATCGTGTTCTCGGGCGGCTCTGTCTACGGTCTTGCGGCGGCTGACGGCGTGACCGCGGCGCTGGGCGCGGCAGGGCAGGGCTTCGCGCTGTTCCCGAGCAGCTCAGTTCCGACGTCGCCCATCGTCCCTGCTGCAATCCTCTACGACCTCGCCAATGGCGGCGACAAGGCGTGGGTCGAAAACCCGCCCTATCGCGCGCTCGGCATGCAGGCGCTGAAGAACGCGGAGCCCGCCTTCGACCTTGGCCGAAAAGGCGCAGGCTTTGGCGCTCGCGCCGGCGGCGGACCGGGCGGGCTGGGCTCGGCCAGCATCGCCACGCATGACGGCATCGTGGTGGGCGCGCTGGCCGCGGTGAATTCGCATGGCTCGGTGAAGATGCCAGGCTCCAACGCGTTCTGGGCATGGCCCTACGAACAGTCCGGCGAGTTCGGCGGCGCGCGCCCCGCAGATGGCTACACGCTCGACCCGGATGACTGGGGTGGCGCCAAGAGCAATCCCGGCATCCACCCGCTGCCTGCAATGGCGGGGCGAACGAACACCACGCTGTGCTGTGTCGCGACGAATGTCGCGCTTGCGCCGGCTGAGGCGCAGCGGATCGCCAAGATGGCGATGGCCGGCCTTGCCCGCGCCGTACGCCCGGTCTTCGCACCCTTCGATGGCGACGTGGTGTTCTGCCTGTCGACCGCGAAAGTTGAGCGCAATGAGCACCGCGCCTTCATGCTTGCGCGCATTGGCGAACTCGCTGCAAGCACGCTCGCGCGCGCCATCGCCCGTGCGGTGTTTGAAGCCGGAGGCTAGGCCGCCGCCGCTGTCTGCCGCGGCTCGTCGTCATTTGCGCTCGTCGCGCGGATGGTTGCGGGGAAGGACAGCCTGAACGAAGCCCCTGTGTTTTCCGATTGCACCACCATCGCCTCGCCGCCGTGCGCATGCATGATGCGTCGCACGATTGACAGTCCCAGGCCCGCGCCCTTGCCATCGCCGAACTTGCCGCGCGAATGGCGCTCGAACACCAACTCGGCTTTGTTCGGAGGCACGCCCGGACCCTCGTCCTCGACCGTGATTGTCGGCGGATTGTGGCTGACATGCACCGTGACGGCTTTGCCGCGGGGCGTGAATTTCAGCGCGTTCTCGATCAGGTTCTTCAGCGCATGGCTGATCGCGTCCGAGTCGCCGCGCACCGGCGCTTCGCGTCCGTCGGTGGAATAGCCGAGGTCCACGCCAGCTCGAAGCGCCAGCGGCGTCATGTTGGACACTACGTCATGGGCCAATGCGCCAAGCTCGGCGCGCGCGTCCGCCCCGAGAACCAGGCGTTCAGCGTTAGCGCTGGCCAGCAGCTGCGTCGCGAGCCGGATGAGGCCATCAACTTCTTCGAGCAGGCTTCGCTTGTCGATGTTCTCGCCGTCGAGTTCCAGGCGAGCCTTGACGATCGCCAGCGGGGTACGCAGAGCGTGGGCCGCGTCCTGGAGGAAGCGCTTCTCAGCCTCTATCGAGGCGCGCAGCTTCTCCAGCGAAAAGTTGACCGCGTTCACCAGATCCACAACTTCCAGCGGAGCGTCCTTGGGATCAAGCGGATGGATGTCCGCCATCGACTGTACTCGCCTGGCCTGCTCGGCGAGCGACTCCAGAGGGCGCAGCGTCCCACGGAGTGAGGTAGAGACGAAGACCAGGATAAGCACGATGAACGGCGCCAAGGGCAACAAGATGTGCATGAAGGCTTCGTCCACAATCAGCCAGAACAGCAGGCCGGCGGGGTCCAGATGCGCAACCGTCACGACGTGTCTGACGACGCCATCCTTCGTGAATGTTTTTCCTGCTTCCCATCCACCCAGCGAGCTTGGTGAATCCCACTCGTCTGGCGGCAAACCCGGAGGAAAGATTGAGCGATCGACGGGTATAGAGGAAGCGACGAAGTCACCCTTCTCATCAATCACGTGCCATTCGTAGGCGTCTGGGAAACGGGCGAAAATGTCATGTGCGCCATTGATCGACGCACGAAGGTCTTCGCCCGAAGCTTCGAAAGGCATTTCGTTGCCGACATGCTTTGCGAGGTCGAAGACCGTGCGTTGCTGCAATTCTGGAATGTCGCGACCGTAGTGCACGATGATGGTGCAGGTCACAAACAGCGTCATGATCGCGGAAATCAAGACAATGCGCGATGTAAGTCGCCGCGACAGCGACCAGCCGGCTTGTCTTGGCTTATTCAACCACGAGAACATAGCCGACCCCCCTCACGGTCCGTACCTCCACGCCCGCTTTCGTGGCGGTCAGGAAGGCGCGCAGACGATAGATGCTTGCTTCGAGCGCATTGGTCGACACTTCAGTGTTGGGTTCGTACACCGAGTCCTCAAGATGCTTGCGCGTGCACACCTTGCCTTGCCTGCGCATCAGGGCTGCAAGCAGCAGGCTGTCGCGGCGGGGCAGGGGCGTCGGATGGCCCTCGGCGCTCACCATGCCCGAACGCTGGTCGAACAGGAGCTTGCCGATCCGGAAGGAGTCCGCCATCGCGCGGTCAGTCCGGCGCAGGATGGCCTTGCAACGCGACACCATCTCGTTGAGCTCGAACGGCTTCACGAGATAGTCGTCAGCGCCGTCATCGAGCCCGGATATCCTGTCGTTGAGTCCGCCGCGCGCCGTCAGCACGATCACCGGCGTGCGAACCGAAGCCGTGCGAAGCTTGCGAAGGAAATCGAGACCATCGCCATCCGGCAGGCTGAGGTCGAGCAGCATCAGGTCATAGTCCGCGCCATCGACGCGGGTCTGGGCTTCGCGAAGATTGGTCGCAAGCTCGCAATTGAATTGCGCCCGCGACATCGCTTCCACGATCGCGGTCCCCAGCTTCAGCGTGTCCTCAATGACAAGCACTTTCACGGCTTGCTACCACTCCCCGACTGGAGCATCCGCCGCAATGGCGAACGCAACCGCATTACAGGCCGCCCTGCAACTCGCGTACCGCTCCGGCCCTCCCGGACGGTGCTAACCATATAGGGGAATGATTAACCCAACCCCCTGTCGGATTCATCCATCCCTCTGGTTGAATTCAGTCATGAGAAGCTCTCGCCAACATATGCTTGCCGCGGCGCCGGGTCAGCCTTCTCACCATGACTGATTGAAAGGTGGCGCGACGGTGCGGGTGACTATGCGTCGGGCAGGTTGTTGTCTGGCGATAGGATGTCCTTCCTAAAGTGCAACGTAAAGATCTGCACGGCAACGCCTCTAGTGCGCAGGAGTTGGCTGTTGCTACCGAAGTTTCTCGAAACCGTGCCACGCCGCCGGATATGTTAACCGACAACTCTCTCTCCAGACGCGCCTACCCAGCGGCGCGAGCGAAGATATCGCCGAGAATGGGGTCGAGACCGGCGCCGGGACTGGCCCGGCATGTCCGGGTCCGCGAGGCTTGGCGGGCCAAGCTTGAGCAAGCCAATGTCCCAGAGGTACGTGTTCGATCTCCGCAAGGAGGCATACACTGTTGATCGGCTCCGAGACAGATCGAGACGCGCCAGGCCGCAGGCAACGCTCGCGGGACGCAGCGCCAGGCCCGCCGGCCATTGCGGCAGTTTCAGCAGACTGGAGCAGGCTTCGCCGGGTTCTACCTGATCGGCCCCCATCGAGTGGTCCAGTTCGATTGTTAGTTCATCATCAGCTCTGACGCTAGCCGCGGCTGATCCGCCCCCTTTGAAGTGGTCCGCCCTTAGGTATGTTTTGGAGCGGATGGAGAAGGCGGATGGCAAGAAAGCGGTACAAGCCGGAGGAGATTGTTGCAAAGCTGCGGCAGGTTGATGTGCTGGTCTCGCAGGGCCAGTCGGTGGTCGACGCGGTGCGGTCGATCGGGGTCACGGACGTCACTTACTACAGATGGCGTTCGGAGTTCGGCGGCCTGAAGACGGACCAGGTCAAGCGGATGAAGGATCTCGAGCTGGAGAACCAGCGGCTGCGCAAGGCGGTCTCGGATCTGACGCTCGACAAGCTGATCC